>SDBV01000587.1_pt1 | contig 52462 bp, 44 predicted proteins | sample 2277081 | NCBI WGS metagenome assembly SDBV01 (sample SAMN10402039, study PRJNA504765) | marine sediment metagenome | isolation source: marine sediment core GS10_PC15, 223 cmbsf | place: Arctic Ocean: Southern Knipovich Ridge | collected 2010
GTTCTTACCTACTTCTGCAATAAGTGTTTTTTGTGAAAAGAGTTGTGGTTGTAAGTCGTTGTGGTTAAGTGAGTTGTAAAAAGCATGAAAATCGGCTCAAACATTCTGTCGATCCGAAGGTTGTTGCATGTTTCAGCCGGAAAAAAGTGGGTCACTGAGTGGGTCAGTCGTCACTTGGTAGTGACTTGTTATTCATTTGCTCAGTGACTTGTCAACCACTTGTAATCCTTGTTTTTGGCCCAAAAAGCCGCCATAACCCATTGTTAAATAAGCACTTATGAGCCCACGAAGGACTGTCGATCCGAAGGTTGAGGGTTCGAGTCCCTTCGAGTTTGGAATCAGATTAAGTTAAAAGCTCTTAGAACGGGAATATGGAGCTTTTGGAAGGTTAATAATGGTTTGCCAGAGTAACGGAAGATTCAATACCATTTCTTCTAAAAGCTTATTATATTGCTTACTTTACTTGCCGATACTATACTGTTTTTGTTAAATTTTATACCAATTAAAAATGAAATCCGACCTGACATGTGGATAATTTATTTTTACGATGATATGTTATACCTTACAGTGAGGTCGTTCATGGCCTTGAAAGAGATTATTTTTTACTTTAAAGTCATTGGCTTATGGAAAACAGGATTTTGACAATTGAGCAAGGGATAGGTCAGGTGGTAGCCGCCGCGATCCATGATGGTCATAATATTCGGCATGAAATAGCTCAACTGCTTGCAGTCGACGAAAATGACCGCCTTCGTGAAGAAGATCCGTTTACCGGAAGTTTGACAGAAATTACACCCAATCGCATTATTGCGACTAATTCACGGTTTGAAGTCGATCTTAACCGGCCTCGGGAAAAAGCCGTTTACCGTACTCCGGAAGATGCCTGGGGGCTTAATTTATGGAAGCATGACCTTCCTGAGGATGTCATTGAGCGGTCCCTTGCCAGATATGATGCTTTTTATTGCGAGACACTCCAATTTTTAAAGCAACTTGAGGAGAAATATGGTCGATTCATAGTTCTTGATCTTCATTCGTATTGTCACAGACGAAAAGGCTCCGATTTTGAGCCAGAACCGGTAGAAGGCAACCCTGATATTAACATAGGCACAGGAACAATGGACAGGCTATTGTGGGCGAATGTGATAGACAGATTTGTTGGTGACTTAAGGAGTTTTCCGTTTCAGGGAAAGACGCTTGATGTGCGTGAAAATATTCGTTTTCGGGGCGGATATTTCTCACAATGGATTCACGAAACATTTCCCGAAACGGGTTGCTGTATCGCAATCGAAGTTAAAAAAATATTTATGGACGAATGGTCAGGCATAATTGACAATGCTGTTTGCAATGAAGTTAAAAATGCGTTAAAGTCTGCACTGCCCGGTTTGTTGGAAGAGTTAAACAATACGCAGCGATAGACAGGATCGAAAATTCAATGGAAGAAGCAAAAATATCACGTCAGTTTGTTCGCGAAATAACCGAAAGGCTTTCTCAAGGCAAGCGTGTAAAACGAACTTTACTCGATTCGGGCAAACTCCATATAGACCGGACTCTGCCGTTTCTAATTGTCTATAGAAGACCTGACAGGCACCCCGACCCAGGGATGGATCGTCTTATTAAGGGTGAGGCTTCTTACCTGATCGCTCCTTCACCCAACATATCGGGTTCGGGAATATCGAATTTGATCATGCGCCTGACTAAAGTTCTCTCAGATGAGTATGGTGCCTGTTTGATTATAGATGTCTGGTCAGCGATGCCACAGAAACCATCAAAAACTCTTGAAACGGCTGCTCCCAGACCTTCATTCAGAATATCTATCCCGAAAGATCGTCCTCCTACCGAGGCCATTGAATCTTTGGAGCATTCGCTTAAACGCATTAAAATCCTCAAGCGTTCGGCAGACGTCGAGCTTGTTCCTGAAACTGAAATCGGCGCAGACCTCAGAACACCAATAATGACCGAAGCGACTGCCCGTAGGATGAATTGTTTTGTCCTTGGACTCGAAATAGAACCCTTCTACCGAGATCCTGTGACGGATGAAGTGTTTCCGCTGGTTCTTAACCGGTTGCATCGCAGCTTGTCTGTGGCGTTTAAGAAGTCAGCATTTGAGTTTGCTCGAAATCGGACAACTCGTAAGATTATCAGTTACCAGGCTTTGGGACGAAGGGCTTTTGTTAAGTCGGCATGGGAGACTGATAAAAAACTGGCCGACATCAGCCAGTCATTTGATTTTCTGCTTCAGGTTACACCCGTTAATACAGAAAAAGTATGGAGGGTTTTTAAGAGATCGAATTTTGAGAAAGTTCCGACATTTTACTATCGGCCGCAACCGATAGACCCGGCTTTAGTAAAACGGGAATTATATAAAATACCGATAGAGCGGGTTGAAGACGCAACTCTTGGATTTCTTTTTCAGGAAAAGCGTAAGGAGCTTGATCGTCAGCTTGGCCTGCTTCAAGACCGTGGTAGGCCGGAGTTCTACTATGGAGCCTTGCAGTTGTATGGAGTCGTTGCCGATCAGTTGGCCGATACCGCCAGTGAAATACTGAATCGCTTTTCGGGTTACAGTAATAAAAAAGATGGTGGCAAGAAAGTGTTGAATGCAGAAAAATTTGCCCAGCGAGCACGCGAGGAGATCGAGTATTATCGTCAAATGTATCCTGAAATGGCTAGCCAGGTTCAGATCCGAGACGACATTGTCGGCCTGCTGGTTTCACAGGGAAATCTGCTCATAGCACGCGACATAAAAATACCGGAGGCACGAGTTGAAGCGATGCTAAGCCATGAGGTTGGGACCCATGTTCTTACGTATTATAACGGTAAGGCCCAACCGTTTCAGCAGCTTTACTGCGGATTTGCCGGATACGACGAGCTGCAAGAGGGATTGGCAGTACTTTCGGAATATTTGGTGGGCCAGTTAAGCCCCCAGCGACTTCGACTTTTAGCCGGTAGAGTGCTGGCGGCACACAAAATGCAATGCGGTGCAACCTTTCTGGAAGTCTTCCATGAGCTGAATTCTGCCTATGGGTTTGAGCAAAAAACGGCATTTATCATCACTACACGTATCTTCCGCGGCGGCGGTCTTATTAAGGACGCAATTTATCTGAGGGGGCTGATTAAATTGCTTGCACATCTAAAAAAGGGTGGTAATATCGGTGTTCTGTTTTGCGGAAAGATCGCTTTAGATCATGTACAGATAATTCAGGAGCTTAAGGCCCGTGAGATACTTAGCGAATTTCCACTTGTACCCCGTTACATGCAATCTACAGATGTAGATAGAAAACTGACCGCATTACGGGAAGGGCTTAATGTTTTCGATTTGGTTGAAAGGGGATAAATATGCGTATAGCTTTTATGGTTAATGATATTCTGACAGAGCAAGCCAGTTATACTACGGTTCGCTTGGCGATAGCTGCTGTAAACAGGGGGCACCAAATTTGGTTTATCGGTGCCGGAGATTTTGATTATGATACCGATGATAAGGTTCACGCCCATGCATATTCCGTAAGCAGGAAACGGTATAATGCAGATAAAACTTTTCTCAGTGAACTTCAGGGACCCAAAGCTGTAAAACAGAGAATCGTTGTCGATGACCTTGATGTCCTGATGCTCCGCAATGACCCGTCTAACGATACCGGTACGCGTGCCTGGGCACAGATGGCTGGTATCATCTTCGGACGTGCCGCCATGAGAAGCGGGGTTATAGTTTTAAATGACCCAGACGCGCTGTCGAAGGCCATGAACAAGATGTATTTCCAGCTTTTTCCGGAAGAGGTCAGACCGCGTACAATTATCAGTAGGGATCGTGACGAAATTCGTAGGTTTGCCCGGGAAGAAGGCGACAATATTATTTTAAAACCGCTTCAGGGTTCCGGTGGTACGGGAGTTTTTCTTGTCAAGAAGGATGACTTGTCGAATATTAACCAGATGATCGAATCAGTCACCAGGGATGGATATGTTATTGCACAAGAATATTTGCCGGATGCCGCTAAAGGAGATACGCGGCTGTTTTTGATGAACGGTATGCCAATGCGGTATAAAGGTAAATATGCTGCATTCCGCAGAACACGTATGGGAGATGATATTCGCAGTAATATTCACGCCGGAGGTTCATTGAAGCAGGCAGTAATTACTGAGCAGCACTTACGGGTAGCTGAGATAGTTCGGCCAAAAATCGTACAGGACGGAATGTTCATGGTCGGTTTGGATATAGTCGGAGACAAACTTATGGAGATCAATGTATTCAGCCCCGGCGGATTGGGAAGTGCTCAGAAATTTGAGAAAGTAAATTTCAGCCATGCCGTCATAATTTCTATAGAAAAGAAAGTCGAATACATGAAGTATTACCGCCGAAAATTTGATAACATCGAAATGTCAACCTTATAGCATCTAACCTATCGGGAATATGGAGCTTGGGGAAGGTTACTTATTAGTGAAATCATATAAAAGTAATATAAGGTTTATAGTCAGATGTAGGCAAAACGGTCACAAAGACCGTTTTGAAATAGTCCCAAGTGCACCAAAAAGTGCACCAACGATGTTCTACTGGTCATACCGACTTCTTACCTTGTTCTGCAATAAGTGTTTTAAGTGAAAAGAGTTGTGGCTGTAAGTCGTTGTGGTTAAGTGAGTTGTAAAAAGCATGAAAATCGGCTCGAGTCCCTTCGGGCTGGTCGCTTTAGAGCAGTCAAATATCTGGAATACCTACTGGAATAGCCAAAAAAAGGCAGCATAACTATGCCAGAAAATATTGTCACACCCCCGCTCACTGAATGAGAAGGAAATATGTTGTGAAATGTCGGCAAACAGGTTAAAATCAATATTGGATTCACAGCAATTGGGCTTAATACGGCGGCATGTGCGGAAATAGTGTCGTCAGACCGGTTGTCTCGGGGTGCATATGCCAATGCCGGATGAGGCTGGGATATGCTGAGCCCATTGGCGAGCTCCGGACCCAAAAGACGGAACAGCACAATAAGTTACAGTTGAATCAGGAATGGCTTGAGGAAAGTTCGATGAGACTATCGCCCAGTGTGCTATCCAATCCGGTTGAGTGGCTGATAAGACAGAGGTGGTTTGCCTGCGTGGGGGTGGTTATAATAATATGGGTTTCTTCTTCCGTTTTCGAGATTGTGGCCGATCCCGCACCGCTGTATGTCATAGCAATGACTATGGTGTTTTACAATTCTCTACTCGATATGAGCGAGCGTCGCAGAGGCCGAAGTCGAATGAGCTTTAGCAGGAATATCGTTCTTCAAATGGTCCTGGACCAGATCGCGCTGACGTTGCTGTTGTACTTCTCGAGCCTACCGTACAATCCGTTCATTTTCTATTTTGTTTTCCACATGACCATTGCGGCTCTTCTGCTGCACGGTCGGACTCCTTATTGCCTTGCAGCTCTGGCTTCACTTCTTGTGGGAGGGATCCTGGTTCTGGAGTATTTGGACAGGATTCCGGTGTACAGGCTGCGATTCGCCGGCGAGGCGGTTACAATGGACAGGCTGTACTTTGCAGGCTTCTTTCTTGCCTTTTCCAGCACGCTGTGGGTAACGGTGTATTTTACATCGGCGGTGCATCGTTATATGCATCGGGCTCAGGTGATCGTTCGTCAGAAAGAGAAGATGCTGGGCATAGGGCAGCTCGTAGCGAGCATCGCTCACCAAATCAGTAACCCCTTGGACGGGATTCAAAACTGTCTGGGCACAATTGGCAAAAGTGTCAAGGACGACGAACATCTGTCGCAATATGTCAGTCTCATGACCGAAGCTTTGGAGCGGATCGAGCGAACGGCCAAGCGAGTGCAATCTTTTGCCAGACCTCGAGGCCTGACGCTGCAGGCCACGGACATCAACAAGGCCGTTACCGCCACCGTCGAGCTTATTGGGCAGAGCAATGTGTTTGGAGTTTCCATCGTCACCGAGTTTGGTCAAGTTCCACTCGTGATGGGCGACACCTATACTTTGCAGGAGGTGATTTTTAATCTGTACACGAACGCCCTGGCGGCGATGCCGAACGGGGGCACATTGACAATTCGCACTTTTCGGATCCAAGCAGGAGCATCAGGTCATTTGCAGAATGCCGCCATTGAAGTAATCGATACAGGAACAGGCATTCGTGAGGAGATTGTTGAAAAAATATTTGAGCCGTTTTTTACCACTCGCTCCGACGCCGGCGGAACGGGATTGGGTCTGGGGCTTTGCCGCATGTTAATCTTGGAAATGGGGGGTCGAATCGAAGTAGAAAGTGAAGTCGGCAAAGGAACGACTTTTCGAATTATCCTGAAATTAGCGGATGTTGAAACTGAAATTTAAAGGGCAGAAATGAAGGTTCTGGTAGTTGACGACGAGGAGATCAAATGTGTTTCTTTAGTGGACACCCTTCGTGGGGTCTGTTATGATGCCGTGGCGTCCTTGAGTGGGGCCGAAGCCTTGGAGATTCTGGGTAGGGACAGGTTCGACGTGGTTGTGACCGACCTTCGAATGCCTGGGGTCGACGGCATGGACCTGCTAAAAGAGATAAAAGAAGGAGGGCCTGCCGGGCCGGAAGTGATTATTATGACGGCCTACGGCAGCATCCCTATGGCGGTCGAAGCCATGAATCTTGGTGCCTTCGATTTCATCACCAAACCGTTTCGCAATGAAGAATTGATTCCCGTGTTGGACCGCATAAGGGCTAAGAGGATTACTGCTTGCGAATCGACGTCGGTGGACGCCGAACTTGATCTAGACGAACCCGCAAAGAGAATTGTGGGTAATTCGCCGAGTATGTGCGAAGTGCGAAAAATGGTGCAACTGTGCGCACGATCGAACGCAACAGTTCTATTGACCGGGGAAACAGGAACCGGCAAGGATCTGCTGGCCAATACTATTCATGAGCTTTCACACCGTCACTCTGCGCCTTTTGTGAAAATCAACTGTGCGGCTCTAGCGTCGCATCTTATTGAAAGCGAACTGTTCGGGCACGAAAAAGGGGCCTTTACTGGGGCCGATTGGGCTAAGAAAGGTAAAATCGAGGTTGCTGAAGGAGGCACAATCTACCTCGACGATGTTGATGATATTCCCATGGAACAACAAGTAAAGCTTTTGCGGGTCATTGAAGAGAGGGTTATTGACCGAGTGGGGGCAGCCAAGCCTACCAAAGTGGATGTCAGGATCATCGCGGCTACGAAAAAGGATCTGGTTTGGGAGATTGAAAAGGGCACATTTCGTAGTGACTTGTATTATCGTCTGAATGTCTTGCGTATCAGCCTTTCTCCGCTTAGAGAACGTCTGGATGACCTGCCTGACCTTGTTCACTACCTTCTGGATCGCATCAGCGAGAATCGCAGATATCGTTTGGACGACGGGGCGATGGAGTTTCTGATTTCGCATAGCTGGCCGGGAAACATACGAGAGTTGGCGCATACATTGGAGAGGGCTTACCTGGTCGGGGAAGGGAATATTACTAGCAAATTGATTTCGAGAGACATAATCTGTGTTGAATCTTCCGCCGGAAGATTCAAAGCCGCCGTTCTCAATGCCGAGCGAATTCTGTTACAACAGGCTTTGCTGGAGGCCAACGACAACAAGAGCGCAGCTGCTCGATCGCTCGGTATGAAACCATCGACTTTCAGAGACAAGCTCGCCAAGCACAACCTTTCTTAATTGAGCGGCATCTTCCGATATGAAGATTGACGGATATCCGCGGATCCTCTCGGAAATCCGTAACGTGATTATTCCATAGAAGTGCTTGGTGTTTTTTTCGGGGGCCGTTTTCAGGCGAGTAAGAACGTTACAATGCAATTTCATGTTCACTTTCAACGCTCTCCCTCAGGCTGGCACAGATATTGCTATACAACTTAGTAGGAATTAGATTCCACCTGAACGAATGAGCGTTGGTTATATCCAACGGACACAGTCAGCTTGGAAAGGAAGTCCGGATATGGAGTAGAACCGGCAGGCCAAGAATCTCAGCAGAGAGTTCCTCCGACTCATTCACGAGTTGCCGTAAGGTGATAGAATCTATAAATGTCTTCAGTGCGGCACATGCTCAGGATTCTGTCCCACCAGTGCAGTAATGGAGTACAGAAGAGTTTTAGGCTCTGCTTGAAAAAAAACTATAGATACGTAAAGGCGATTTAGTGGACTTAACGATTTCCATTTTGTCGAACAGGGTACGTTGGCTTATTAACCTCAGGTGGATTTTCTGCTTTAGTGTTATAGTGGTCGTCTGGCTATCATCTTCCGTACTTGAGGTTGTCACACATCCGGTGCCGCTTTATGTCTCTGCCGGGCTTGTCTTGTTGTACAATACTCTTTTTGTACTTTACGAACGGTACAGAACGTGCAGCCGCCTAAATCTGAATAAGCATCTCCTGGCGCAAATGATTATGGACCAGATTAGCCTGTCCCTGCTGTTGTATTTCTCAGGTGTGCCACACAATCCGTTTTTTTTCTACTATGTATTCCACATTGCCATTGCGTCGTTGCTCATGATCGGATGGGCACCATATATGCTGGCTTTGCTGGCCTCGTGTCTTGCAGGTGTGGTTATGATGCTGGGATATCTGGGGTGGACGCCGATATCAGCTTTCAGTTTGTACCCTGGATCCTATCACATTACTGTGCTCGGAGATGGAAACCATGGGGTACATCTGGCGGGATTCTTCTTTGCGTTGACGACCACGCTGTGGATCACGGTCTATTGCATCTCTTCTGTGCACAATTATTTGTCCTGGGTACAGGGGGTTATGCGACAAAAGGAAAAAATGCTTGGCATCAGTCAGTTGGTAACCGGTATTACAGATCAAATTTCCAATCCTCTCGATGGTATTGAAAACTGTTTGCGAACTATTGGTCGCAATGTGAAGGATGATGTCCATCTGACTCAATATGTTCATCTCATGGACGAGGCACTGGAGAGAATCGAACGAACCACCAAGAGTATCCAAGCCTTTGCCGGGCCTCACGAGGTCACGCTGCAAGATACAGAAGCAAATAAGGTCATTGAGGCCGTAGTTCAACTCTTAGACCAGAATATTTCACAAAAAATACACTTAGTCACCGAATTGGGCAAAGTACCTCAGGTACGGGGAGACCTGTATATACTTCAGGAAGTCATATTCAATCTCTGCACCAATGCACTGGCGGCCATGCCGGATGGTGGCGAGTTGTGTTTACGTAGCTTTGAACTGAAGGCAGATACCTTTAGCCACTTCAAACGAGTGGCAATTGAAGTGGCTGATACTGGCTGCGGTATTCCGGAGAGGAACATAGACAAGATTTTTGAACCGTTTTTCACGACTAGAAAGGATATCGGAGGAACTGGCTTAGGATTGGCTCTGTGTCGAATGTTAATCTCGGAGATGGATGGCCAAATTGAAGTCAGCAGCGTGCCGAAACAGGAAACAATATTTCGGCTCATTCTCAATGCCGCAGGGCATGATTTCTGTGATAAAGAGGAATAAAAATGAAAATCCTGGTTGTTGATGATGAGAAGATTAAACGTATTTCACTGGTGGATAATTTGGTGGATGCCGGTTTTGAAACGGCCTCTGCTTCACATGGCCAAGAGGCGATTGACTTGTTGGTTCAAGAATCGTTTGATGTCGTAATCACCGACCTACGTATGTCAAACGTCGATGGCATGGAACTTCTAAAACACATTAAATACAACGAGAATGTCCAGACAGAAGTGATTATGATGACGGCCTACGGTAGCATTCCTCTGGCTGTTGAAGCCATGAAGCTTGGTGCGTATAGTTTCATTACCAAACCTTTTCGCAATGAAGAACTGATCCCGCTTCTGGAGAAAATCAAAGAGAAAAGGCGGAGATCACCGGAAGTTTTAAAAATGAAGGAAGCCGTTGATCTGTCCATGCTTGAACAAGCCATTATCGGTAATTCCTCTGCCATGTGCGAGGTCAGACGGCTGGTTCAGCTTTACGCGAGAAATGATGCCACCGTTCTTATAACCGGCGAGACCGGGACGGGAAAGGATCTAGTCGCCAAGACCATTCATGATCTCTCAGGCAGAGGCTCGGCAGCCTTTGTTAAAGTCAACTGCGCCACCTTTCCCGATCATCTCATGGAGAGCGCCCTGTTTGGACACGCCAAAGGTTCCTTTACAGGGGCAGATCATCAAAAAGATGGTAAATTCGATTTGGCAGAGGGCGGAACCATCTATCTGGACGATGTGGATGATATCCCTTTGGATCATCAGATTAAACTGTTGAGAGTCATTGAAGAAAAGGTCATTGAACGGGTGGGTGCCGCTTTACCGATCGATGTAAACGTCAGGATCATTGCAGCTACCAAGAAACAGCTTATGCTTGAGGTACAGAAAGGCACATTTCGAAGTGATTTGTACTATCGACTCAATGTCTTGCGAACCAGTCTTCCATCTCTTTGTACTCACCTTGTTGATTTACCACTCCTGGTGGATCATCTGTTGAAACGCATCGCACACGGTCAACCATACAGCCTTTGTGAAGAGGCTGTTCAATGTCTCCTGTGTCATGCATGGCCGGGGAATGTGCGTGAACTGGCACACACGCTTGAAAGGGCTTTTATACTTGGAAATGGCCGTATTACAAGTGATCTGCTGATGCCTGTGATGGAGGCGACTCATGAAAACCTTGCAGCCAGCGGTCACTTTAACGTCACAGTCAATCAAACTGAACAAAAGCTGCTGCACCAGGCATTAAAAGGGGCAAATGGCAACAAAAGCGCTGCTGCCAGGGCCCTGGGCATGAAGCTATCCACCTTCAGAGACAAGCTAGAAAAACACAGCCTTTAGGCGTAAAACCCTGCTGGTGTCGGCCTCCATCGATTCCCAAAGGATTTGCTTCGGTTGGCTTTGGGGCAACGTAACAGTTCTATTAGAATGCCATAGTGGCTGTGTTTAAGCGAGCCCTTTGCCGCTATCAACATAGTAGCGGATTCCCGACACTTCAACGCTTTTCCGCAAGTCAATTCTGTACTTTTTGCAGGCAGACAGGATTTGAGTGACACGATGTATTTCTATTAATAATAAGACTTTACATCGTATTATGCCTGCCAGATATAGAGTTCTCGTATATGGTGGTATATCTTTTGCTATGGTAATAGCAGAGTGCCCTATCGTCATTACAAATGTGGTTCAAGGCCCTACGCCCTGACAATTACAGAAAGGCAAGATACAAGTGAAACGGCGACGACTATCAGTGTTTCCTGCTGAGTTTCTTCATCGATTAGGATTGTTGATCGCTTTTGTCCTGATTATGGCGTCTACAGAGTTCAATTCTAGGCATCCCTTTCTGACATCCGGGCTTGTATTCAGTTTCTCTCTGGGCTATCTCTTTGCCTCAGTCATCACTCGACGTGCAGGTTTTCTTTATGGAATGATGCTTTTTGGTGCCGTCTCGTTCTTCCTGATGTGCTATGGTCTGGGAGCACCTGCCACATCGTTTCCACTCCTTTCAGTCGTGTTGGTCACATCCTTGCTGATTGTGGGTCAGTATTTGAACCGGTTGCCTGATTCACTGCGGTCATTTTCGCTGACAGTATTCCGTGCGATGAACATGACCGTGGTTGTGTTTTCTGTCTGGGCCTTGGTCCAGGCAAGGGACGTGATGAGCCAGGAAGGGCCCATACGGCACATAGCCGCATTCACCTTTCTAGGCTTTGCAGGCGTTTACTTGACGCATCGCATGATGGGTCACAGATCCGTGTATACGTATATATTCTCCCTATTCCTCATGCTTGGCAGCATGTTTTTAGTGGGCGGGCTGTGGTCTGTTGATTTGTGTTGGCTAGCGGCCATGGCGTCGGCGGGCATGATCCTGCTGATAGGCACCGGTCTTCACCATGAAAAAAAATATAACTGGTGCCGGCATTTCTATTTCTGTTCAGCGCCGATCATGCTGGTTTCGCTTATATTTTCAGTCTGGCAGTGGCCTTTCCTGATTTTGAACCTGGCGCTGGCGTCACTGCTGTTGTGGATAGCCTACGAACGCCTGGGCAAGGCGGTTGAAGGCGCTATAGGTGCGGCCATGGCTGAACGCGTCGTGGCAAAGTGTTTCTTCTTTGGCGCCGTGGGTTTGACCTGGCCGGTTGTACCGTTGGTATTTATTCAATCAGGCAACTTGTATGTGGCTCTGGCTGGTGTAATATGTGGACTCACATTTTCTCTGATCGCATGGCAACGGCGCGACCAGGCGGATAAGGATAAGGGTAGTGGCTATGTGCTTGCTGCAGTCATGTTTGCCTCGGCGGGGGTGCTTGGCCTTGGCAGACAACTTTCTGGCATATCGGTGTCAATATGGGCTCTGGTAGTCCCGCAGGTGATCTTGGCCTGCCTGGGGTTCTTATGCATGTATTTCGAAAAGGCAGGATATCTGATCATGCGCAGACGAATAGCGTTGTCAGCAATTTTTCCGGTTTTCTTTGCCTGGTTCTTCCTGATGTTGCATGGCCAATTGGAGATGCCAATAGTTGCTGCATTGATAGCGACGGCCGTCGTTCTTTACCTTGGTGCGCATCTGAAGGAAAGATCGTACTACTATGCCATGGGCCCTTCAATTGCCGGGATTTTCATCGCCACAGTGTTGTTGCTCAGCGATAGCATGATTGCCTGGGTTGCTTGTGCAGCGGCCGCGCTGGCAGTCGGCATATTGTTTGTCTGGGCAGACGCTCACGGAAAACGAATAATGCGAGGCGCCGCGAACCTTGGGTGGCTCATTCTCTCTATAGCGGCTATTTCGATTGCCTGGTCCGACGGGGCATTTCGCTTGCTTTACTGTGTTACGGCTGTTGGGGCAATTGCCGTGTTAATCGCCTGGCGACCGAACCGTAGGCAACGCGATGTATTAGAGTTGTTCGTACAGGGATTGGCACTTCTGGCGACCACTGCTGTGGTAGTGATGGCGGCATTGGTGTCTGTCATCGGTTTGAGTGTGGTGGTTGTGGGGGCGTGCCTGCTGATTCTTTCGGCGGCCTACTGGCTGGAGTGGGCGGCACAACGGGGGCGAAGTGCTGCCCGTTTGGCTAACTGGCTGTTTGCGCTGGGTGCGTTGCTGGTGATCTTCGGCCTATTTTCTGGGGTTGAGGCATGTCTGGGCGCCGGCGCGGTGGTAGTACTGATACTATTCTTGTTAGCTGCCATGGGGCGCAATCGATTCTGCGCCATGTCTGTCAGTTCCGTTGTGTCCGGTCACGTGACCAGTATCGTGCTGGCAGTTGCAGCGTTGATTCAAGCGTGGTCCGTCAATGCGCCGCTTCTATACCTGGCGGCTGTGCCGTTGGTGGTGTTCTATGCGTTCATGCCCGGACTGCGCGCGAACAAGGGTTTGCGACTGGGTACGGCATTATGGATTAGTTTTGCGGCTTTGTTAGGTATAGCGGCCCTGACCAACACACCCTACGAGCAGCAAATACATCTGATAGTGGGGCTTTCACTGGCGTCGGTGGCGTTGGGATACTTGCTGGATCGCACCAGGGCGAAAGCATGGTCCATGCCTCTTTATATGACGGCAGCGGTGGTGGCGAGTTTCTGTTGTGTTGTCAGGGTTTTGGCTCCGGTGACAGATACGTCGTGGCTGGTGTTCCTGACCAGTGGTGTTGCCTTTGTCGGTTTGTTTCTGATCGTGCGGGATGATATTTACGCGTATCTGCTTAGTGTGACCTTGGCGATGATGGGTTACGATTGGCTCAAGGGGACCAGCAGTATCTTTACGGCAGACATATTCTTCTATCTGGTGATTGCTGGAGCCGTGTTGGCGATGTCATTCCTGCTGCCCCATCTGGTGAAGCGGATCACTCGGTTGGGGACTGTGCCGATGTTTTCGCTTTTCACGGGGTTCGGCGCAGCGCTGTTGGTGCTGGTAGTTGCAGTGTTTGGCTCCGTGGCGCTTGGCGCTTACGGGATCAAAATCTCGGGGCATCCGAAATTCTGCGGCTCCTGTCACAATATGGAAGACTACTATGCATCGTGGGAACATTCATCGCACAAGGACGTAGCGTGTGTGGATTGTCATGCAAAGCCGGGCATAGCCGGTACTCTGGCAGTCAAGGCGCAGGGAATGGTGCAGTTGGTTCAGTATATTGCAGGGTCCTACGGTACCAAGCCACACGGTGATATCAGTAGCGCATCCTGCCAGCAGGCAGGTTGTCACGAAGATATAGTTAAAGACGAAAAGGTTGTCTTGCTTTATGACAGGATCAAGTTCCGCCACGACAGCCATCTGGGCGAAGGAGTGAATGGAAAGGTGTTGAACTGTGTGAGTTGTCATGGACAAACCGTTCAGGGCCAGCACATTAGCATTAGCAAGACCACGTGTCTGACTTGCCACTTCTACGGTAGGGGCAGCAAACCGGTCGCTGTAGGTGACTGTCTGAATTGTCACATAGTTCCGGAAGAGCCGGTGACATTTGTGGATGAACCTTTCAGTCACCAGGATTTTTTGGACGGTGACGGTGACGTCACATGCGCCCATTGCCACAGCCAGGTTACTCAGGGCACCGGGGCCGTCTCACGTGCACGGTGCATGACCTGTCATTTGGAGGAATATGCTGAGGTTAAAGATACAGAGGAATTCCATCTGATTCATGTGTCCGAAGGACACTTTGACTGTCTAAGTTGTCACGAAGAGATCAAGCATGGAGATCGCTCGATGGCGGAGCAGTTGTTGACATCCAGCAATTGCACGACCTGTCACGGAGACAAGCGGCACGCCATACAAGAAGCCATTTATGCCGGAACAGCACTGACGGACTTGGATACAATGCCGGATGCGATGTATGAGGCGGGCGTAGCGTGCGACGGATGCCATGATGACACGCAGACCGTCCAGGTGGGATCAATAACACGTACAAGCAGGATATCCGGTGCCAGGCAATGCGTTCATTGCCATGGCGATGAGGACTACGCAGAGGAACTCAGTGCGTGGCAGGAAACCGTCAAAGAGATGATTGGCGAACTCCGTCCTGCGATAGAGAAATTAGAGATGGCGATCCAGTCTTCTCAAGCATCGGCAGAACAGTTGGCAGAAGCCAGGAAGCTGTCGGTCTCTGCCCGTATGAGGCTCGACTATGTGCTGAAAGACGACAGTTATGGCGCACACAACATTGCCTATGTCATCGAGATTCTCGATAAGATGGCTGAAGAGACTGAGACGGGCCAGTCTTTGATTGAATGACTCAGACAGACCGATTCGAGCAGATCTGTGAGTTGGAAGGTACGATATATTAAAGATAGGAAAGATAGTATGAAGGCGGATTTAACTGACAAGGCTTTACACTCCGAGTTTCGACGCAAGGTAGAGGCGTTGAGCGAGCAGAACCTCAGCGACTGCTATCAGTGTGGTAAGTGCTCGGGCGGCTGCCCGGTACAGCCGGATGTCGATGTGTCGCCAAATCGCCTGATACGCTTGGTGCAACTTGGCTTGGAAGCCGAAGCGCTGAGCAGTGATAGTATTTGGCATTGCACGGGGTGCGGCACCTGCAATGGCCGGTGCCCTATGGGGATTGATGTTGTACGCATCAAGGATACTTTGCGGAAATTGACCAGGAAAATGCACTATAGGCGAGGCTCTCTGGAGGTCTGGACTTTCTATGAGTCGTTCCTGGAGTGCGTGCGTAATTTCGGTCGTCTCAGCGAGATCGGATTGATGGGTGGGTATAACATCAACTCGGGTTGGCTGTTGACGAACGTACGGAAGGCGCCTTGGTTTATTATGAGGAGCAAGCTGGGCGTGTCGCCCCATACCATTAAGCGTATCGATCGGCTGCAGCGTGTGTTTGATCGCATTGAGGAGATAGAAGGCAAATGAAGTATGCTTATTACCCAGGATGTTCGTTGGAAGGAAGTGCCGCTGAGTATGCGCACGCCAGTGAGGCAGTGCTGGAGGCCTTGGGGGTCGAACTGGAAGAGATCGAGGATTGGGTCTGCTGCGGCGCTACGGCCGCCCATGCTACGAGCCATCTTTTGTCGATAGCGTTGCCGGCCATTTCCTGTGCGGCGGCGGAGAAGCAGGCACTGGACATATTGACGTGCTGCGCCGCCTGTCACAACCGATTGAAGCAGGTCAACCAGCAAGTAAAAGATGATCCAGAGCTGCGAGCAAAGATCAGCGGGATCATTGAGGAAGATTACCACGGCAGTGCCAACGTGCTGCACGTTACAGAGGTGTTGGCGCGTGAGGTAGGCCTTGAAGCGATCAAGGATCTTGTACGTACGCCACTGAAAGGCTTGAAGGTGGCCTGCTATTATGGCTGTCTCATGTCGCGCATGCCAGAAAGTCTCCGTAGCGACAAGTCGGAATACCCCATGCTGCTGGATGACTTAATGGGTGCAGTGGGGGCCGAACCTCTGGACTGGCCCTATAAGACAGAGTGCTGCGGGGCAGCGCTGACGTTGTCGCGGCAGAAGACGGTTATACGGCTTTGTGCGGACATTTTGCAAATGGCCAAGCAGAACGGCGCAGATGTTTTGGCAGTGGCGTGTCCGTTATGCCAGGCTAATCTCGATATGTATCAGGCGGAGGCGGAGAAGTTGCTGGGCGAGCGGTTCAGTATCCCGGTGCTGTATTTTGTCCAATTGATGGGTCTTGCGATGGATTTGGATCTCAAGCGTATTTGCCTGAACAAGCTTATTGTGGATCCCTTACCGATACTGGCCCAAAAAGGATTTATCGACGGAGCAGTTTACCTATGAAACGTATGAGGCTCAAATACTACCATGTTGCTCAACCGTGGCTCAGCGGTCGAGATGATTTAAGTAGGGAGTGTTGATTATGGCGCGAATGGGCGTTTTTGTATGCTGGTGTGGGGCGAATATCGCAGAGAATGTGGACTGTGATGAGGTATCGCGGTATGCCGCCAAACTGCCGAGTGTGGTCATCGCCCGCAGCTATAAATACCTGTGCTCTGATCCAGGGCAAAAAATTATCACCGATGCAATAGAGGAACATAAACTGACCGGCGTTGTAGTTGCCTCTTGCTCGCCTCGCATGCACGAACCCACTTTTCGCAAAGCCGCCACTACTGTGGGACTGAACGCCTATATGCTGGAGATGGCAAATATTCGCGAACACTGTTCCTGGGTGCACAACAACCGGAGTGAGGCCACCGAAAAAGCCAAAGACCTGGTCCGCATACTGGTCGAAAAAGTCAAGCGAAACGTACCCCTCGATGAAATCGAAGTGCCTGTGACCCAACGCGTGATGGTCATCGGCGCGGGCATTGCCGGCATTCAGGCGGCGCTGGATGTGGCCTCGGCAGGTTATGAAGTGGCTTTGGTCGAGCGACAAGCGAGTATTGGCGGCTACATGTCCCTGTTGGACGAGACCTTTCCGACCCTGGATTGCTCTCAGTGCATCCTTACACCGCGCATGGTCGAAGTGATGCAGAGCGACAAAATTACCCTGCACAGCTTCTCGGAAGTGGAGCAGGTGGATGGATACATTGGTAATTTCAAGGTGAAAATTCGCAAGAAACCGCGCAGCGTTGACATGGCCAAGTGCACCGGCTGCGGTGACTGCTGGAATAAATGTATGGCCCGCAACCGAATCAGTATTCCGGAACCTAAGAGCGTTCGGGGCCAACTGGATGCTCAGATGCTGGTGGCGCTCGACGCCTTTTTGAAACCTGACAACGGCCATCCGGTCACCCTGATCGGCGTGCTTCAGCAGATTCAGAAGAAATACAACTATCTTCCCGAGCAGGCTCTCCGCTATGTGAGCGAAACAATGGACGTACGCTTGAGTCAAATATATGCCGTGGCTACGTTTTACAAGTCATTCAGCATTGAGCCCAAAGGAAAGAATATAATAAGAGTCTGCACTGGAACTGCATGCCATCTCAAAGGCGCAAATGAAATCCTTCAGGAGCTTGAGACAAAACTCGGCATTAAGTGCGGAGAGACTACCGATGATATGATGTTCACTCTGGAAACTGTTAACTGCCTCGGCTGCTGCGCCCTTTCGCCGGTTATGACCATCGGCGAAGAGTACTACGGCAACCTGGACATCAAGATGTTAGATGAAATTATTGAGAAATATTATGAAGTTAGACAAACTGAAAGCACTTGATGCTTATAGAATTAGCCTGAAAAGCAAGGTCAAGCATCAAACTTTAATTGCTGTCTGTGGTGACACAGGGTGTCGCGCATACAAATCAATGCCCGTCCTGGAAGCGTTCAATGAGGAACTAGACAAGAGGAATGCAAAAGAACGGATCAGCATAAAGACAGTGGGATGCCATGGATTCTGCGCCCAGGGCCCTGTAGTTATGGTGTACCCGGATAACTTCTTCTATGCTAAAGTTACGCCGGAAGACGTTCCTGAGATTATCGAACTGGTCCTGACAAAATCGGGACCGGTAAAGAGATTACTTTACAAGGATCCCGAGACAAAAAACAGAATCAAACACCTTGACGAGATATCCTTCTACCGGACACAAATGCGTCTTGTCTTTGAGCGGTGCGGGCGCATAGACCCACTGGAAATAGATGATTACATCGCAGAGGGTGGGTATCGTGCGTTGGGGAAAGTGTTGAGTTCCATGACGCCTGATGAGATTATCGATCAGATTGATACGTCTGGATTGAGGGGGCGCGGGGGAGGAGGGTTCTCAACGGCGAGAAAATGGCGTTCCTGTCGCGCAGCCGACGGATATCCCAAGTACGTGATTATTAACGCTGACGAAGGTGACCCAGGTGCGTTTATGGACCGCTCCCTTCTTGAGGGTGATCCGCACTCGGTTCTTGAGGGACTGATCATCGGCGCTTACGCGATCGGTTCGAATCATGGCTATATATACATCAGAGAGGAATATCCCCGCGCCATTAAGCACTTCGAAAGGGCTGTGAACCAGGCCAAAGCTGCCGGTTTGCTGGGAAACAATATCCTGGGCGGCGATTTTTCTTTCGACGTCCAGATCAGCCGTGGCGGCGGCGCGTTCGTCTGCGGTGAATCGACCGCATTGATGGCGTCCATCGAAGGAAAGCCGGGGGAACCGCGAGTAAAGCACATCCACACTGTCGAGAGCGGGCTGTGGGAGAAGCCCACAACTCTCAATAATGTCGAGACGTGGGCAACGGTCCCGCTGATTATCAACAAAGGCGCAGACGAGTATTCACAGATTGGAACGGCCAAGAGCAAGGGTACCAAGGCATTCTCCCTTGTAGGAAAAGTAAAGAACACCGGTCTGATCGAGGTGCCGCTGGGTACGACTGTCCGAGAGATCGTCTATGACATCGGAGGTGGGATCGAGAAAGGACGAAAGTTCAAGGCGGTGCAAACCGGCGGGCCTTCCGGCGGTTGCGTCCCCGAGAAGTTTCTGGATGTGCCTGTAGACTACGAAGGTCTGTCTGAGGTCGGTTCGATGATGGGCTCGGGCGGAATGATAGTGATGGACGAGCGCACGTGTATGGTGGACGTGGCGAAGTATTTCGTTGCCTTTCTGGTAGATGAATCATGCGGTAAATGTGTTCCATGTCGTGAAGGGCTCGTGCAGATGCTTGATATTCTTACAGGAATAACCGAGGGCCGCGGCCGGGAGAAGGATATAGACAAGCTCGAAGAGCTTGGAACATTCATCAAACAGGGATCGTTGTGCGCCTTGGGCAAGAGCGCCGCCAATCCCGTGCTCTCTACGCTCAAATACTTTCGGAAAGAATACGAGACGCACATCCGAGATAAGAAATGCTTCAGCGGTGTATGCAAACAAATCGTTACGTTTCGGGTAAACGAGCAGAAATGTAAAATGTGCGATCTTTGCAGGAAGAACTGCCCTGCCACTGCTGTCCTGGGCGAGCGTAAGGAAACCCCGTACACGATTGTACAGAGCGGGTGTACCAAATGCGGTATATGTTTCAATTCGTGTCCTTTTGATGCAATCGAAGCTGTCTGACAAGAGGCTTGAACACAGGACGCGAAGTTTTTGTTAGGATGAAATTAGAATGGCCAAAACAGAAAACGTGAAAATAACGATTGACGGAAAAGAGATAACCGTTCCGCGAGACACGACCATTTTGAAGGCCGCGAAAGAGCTGGGCATCGAGATTCCGACGCTGTGTTATCTGGACTCATTGGGCTTCTACGGTGCGTGCAGGTTGTGCCTCGTCGAGATAACAGAAGGAAAGTGGAAGTGGCTCGATGCGTCGTGCGTATTCCCAATTCGACGCCCTATTGCGGTGAGTACCAATTCTGAAAACGTCAGACATGCGCGTAAGATGGTGCTCGACCTGCTTCTTGCCCGGTGCCCCAACTCTGAAGAGGTAAAAGCATTGGCGAGGGAATATGGGATCGAAACCACGAGCTACAAGATACGCGACGGTGCCGACAACTGTATCCTCTGTGGGCTGTGCGTCCGCGTCTGTAACGAGGTGATTGGCGCTGGGGCAATAAGCTTTGTTAACCGTGGGGCGCGGCGGACAGTAGCGACGCCCTACAAACTCCGTTCCGACGTATGCCTGGGGTGTGGCGCGTGTGCCTTCGTATGTCCTACGGGCGCGATAGACCCGGCAGAGTATTGTCCCAACCCGATCGAAAAGATTCCCAACGAATTTAATTGCGGTCTCGATTCCCGTACCCCTATCCACATTCCCTTCCCACAGGCAGTGCCGAACAAGCCGCTTATTGACAGGGAAAACTGCATTCGTTTCCGTACGGGCGGATGCGGCGCGTGCAAAACGGTCTGTCCGGCCGGCGCCATCGATTACGATATGACCGAAGAGTTCGTCGAAGAAGAGGTCGGCGCCATTATTACTGCTACGGGTTATGAGATATTGGACCCATCCATCTATGAAGAATACGGCTATGGCCGGTATCCGGATGTGGTGACGAGTCTGGAATTTGAACGCATGGTCAGTGCCAGCGGACCTTCCAACGGTGAGTTGACTCGACCGAGCAATGGCAAACCGCCCAAGACAATCGTTTTCCTGCAATGCATCGGTTCCCGCCGCGAAAAGAACGGCAAACCCTACTGCTCAAAGATATGCTGCATGTACACTGCCAAACACGCTATTTTATATAAACACAAAGTGCACGATGGCCAGGCCTTTGTCTTCTTCATGGACGTCAGAGCGGGCGGGAAAAACTATGACCAGTTCGTACGCCGAGTGGTCAAGGAAGATATGGCCACCTACCTCAGGGGCCGGGTCTCCAAAGTGTTTGCCAAGGGCGACAAACTGATGGTGCGTGGTGCTGATACGTTAAGCGGCACACAGATAGAAATTGCCGCCGAAATGGTCGTCCTGGCGCCGGCACTTATACCGTCCAGCGGCGTTCGCGAACTATCCCAGAAACTGCGGATCGGTTACGACGAACACGGCTTCCTGCTGGAGGCACATCCGAAACTTCGCCCGGTAGAGACAAATACCGCCGGCGTGTTCCTGGCTGGCGCATGTCACGGCCCCAAAGACATTCCCGAGAGCGTGGCTCAGGCCGGCGCTGCGGCCAGCAAGGCACTGGGACTGATCTCCCACAATCGTCTCAGCCGAGAACCCACCATTGGCATCGTGGATGAATCATCATGCAATGGTTGTTTCGAATGCGAGGGCGTTTGTGCCTACGGTGCCATCGGGCCGAAGGAACTGTCAGACAAAAAAGGAAACACCATAGCCACTATCGCCTTTATCAATGAAGGCCTGTGTCAGGGTTGTGGCGCCTGTGCCGCGACGTGTCGCTCCAAGAGCATTGAGGTGCAGGGATATCGAGATGACCAACTATTTGCTGCAATTAACGCGATTAATCGGTGAGGTAATATGATTCAGAAAACAAGTGATTCAAATAATTCGTCAGAGTGGCAGCCCCGCATCGTGGCGTTTCTGTGCAACTGGTGCTCCTATGCAGGCGCTGACCTGGCAGGTATGAGCCGCCTGGCGTATCCCGCTGCGATCAAGATCGTGCGCTTACCCTGTTCCGGCCGAGTGGATCCTATGTTTATCATCAAGAGTTTCGAGCAAGGCGCCGACATGGTTCTCGTATCGGGCTGCCATCCGGGCGATTGTCACTATACCAGCGGCAATTATCACGCCCGAAGAAAACTGCTCGCCTTTCGTGAGTTGCTCACGTTCTTCGGAATCGATCCGCGACGATTCAAGATATCCTGGGTTTCTGCCGCTGAGGGTGCCAAGTGGTCGTCCCTCGTCTCGGAGATCACGGCTGAGGCCAAAGCCCTGGGACCCTTTGAAACATACTCTGACATCTTAACTGGAGAAACCGGAAGATGAACGCAAATGACACAGTAACTGAGTCCCTCCAGAGTGCAGCCTCGCAACTGCTTTCCGAAGGCAAAGTGGCCGTTGTCATAGGATATGGCCGAGACGGAGAGTCGCCATTGTCGCACCCAGAGTTCGTGCGCAGGCCCCAGGACGCTGAACGTCTTGTGTTCGATGACCGTTGTTTTGGAAATCTCGCGGTCTATTTGTCTAAAGACACTATACGCCGTATGGGTAAAATAGGGATCGTTGTCAAGGGCTGTGACCTTCGGGCCATAAACGTACTCCTTCGCGAGCATGTGGTGCAGCGCGAGGACATCGTACTGATAGGCGTCCGATGCGCCGGCCAGGGAGACCCTTTGCAGCATAAGTGTTCCGTGTGTGAGCAGCACAACCCGGAGGGATGTGACATTGTGGTGGGTGATCCGATCGAGCAGCCGGAGATCAACGTTGAACAGAGGTATAGTGACGCAGCGAACATCGACGCCAAGTCTATAGAAGAACGCTGGGCGTTTTGGCGTGGGCAACTGAGCAAGTGCATCCGGTGTCATGCCTGCAGAAACGTGTGTCCACTCTGCTATTGCAAACGCTGCATTGCTGAGAAAACCCTCCCACAGTGGATCGAGACAAGTGCTCACTTGCGAGGCAATATCGCCTGGAATATGGCCCGGGCTTTTCATTTGACGGGTAGATGTGTGGGCTGTGGCGAATGTGAACGGGCGTGCCCCATGGATATTCCGCTGGGCGCCATCAATCAGAAAATGACCCAACTTATGGACGAATGGTTCGATTTTCACTCCGGGATGTCATCCGACCAGAAAGCTCCTTTTACAACTTTCTCCATGGATGATTCCGATACAGGAATTTTATGAGGTCAACTAAAGTGGACGATAAAATATTTTACAAAGCACAGACAGGCTGGCTGAAGTCGGCTATAGACATCCTTCAAGACGCAGGCGCGGAAGTTATAGCACCGGTCGAAACCGAACCAGGTGTGGTCGAGTTGGCTGATATTGATTCGTCAGAAGCGGTTGTCCTGGACTACGTGAATGTCAGACTTCCGCTCAAGCGATTCTTCTTTCCTGTCACCGAGGTTTTGCTGGAATTCAAAAACCAGCCTGGGGGTGATGTGGATGTTAAGTCCGAGCCCCTTGTTCCACCAAATGAAGTGGTGGTCATAGGTGCCAGGCCCTGCGACGTGGATGCATTGGCTGCGCTGGACAAGGTATTTCACTGGGATTATGATGACGTCCGTTACAGCGCCCGGCGCGAACGAACCACGTTGATCTCTTTTGCCTGCACAAAGCCCGATGCTCAGTGTTTCTGCACTTCGGTAGGAGGTTCGCCCCATAACACGGCGCAAACCGATGCGCTCGTATTTATCGGAGATGATGGCCAGGCTTTAATACAGGTCTGCAGCGACAAGGGGGCAAAGTTCATTGATCAATTGGGCGATGTTGTCAAACCTGCACCTACAGGCACCAAACTTCCAAAGCCGCCGAAGATCAAGACGAAATTAGACCCTCAAGTATCTAAGACATGGCTTGACGAGAACTTCGAGAGCGATTTCTGGACCGACATCTCTCTCAAGTGCCTGGGATGCGGAACGTGTAGCTTTCTTTGCCCGACATGCCACTGTTTTGATATCGTTGACGAAGCCAACTGGAAATCCGGTCAGCGACGTCGAAATTGGGACTGTTGTTCTCACCCCATGTTCACCAAGCACGCCTCTGGCCATAATCCCCGATTCGATCAGGCATCTCGATATCGCCAAAGGGTGATGCACAAGTTCAAATACTTCCCTGAACGTTTTGGGCAAATCGCCTGTGTCGGGTGCGGAAGGTGCACGCGGGCCTGCTGTGTGGGCCAGAACCTCGTTAGCATTCTGACTGACATTGAATCAAGAGCGAAAGGAGGGAAAGGCACAGATGTCGAATGAACGCTCGATTAACAAGACTCAGACATTGATACCCCTGGACTACATGGTCTCGAAAATGCGAATTGTTTCTATCAAGGATGAGACCGTCGATACCCGAACATTTCGCCTGGAATTCTGCGATCCCCAGCAGGGAGAACAGTTTGAGTTTCATGCGGGCCAGTTCGGACTTTTCTCGGTGTTCGGGGCAGGTGAGGCGACCTTCTGCATCGCGTCTTCACCCACAGAAAAGGGATATATCGAATGCAGCGTGAAACGCACAGGAAAGGTCACCAATGAGTTCCACCAATGTAATGAAGGTGATGTCATCGGTTTTCGAGGTCCCTATGGCAACTGGTTCCCAATCGACCAGATGCAGGGAAAGAACTTGCTGTTCGTCGCCGGCGGAATTGGACTGGCCCCACTGAACTCTCTGATCAGGAATTGTCTCGATATGCGGGAACAGTTCAAAGACATATCCATTTTGTATGGGGCGCGCAGCGTAGACGACCTCGTATACAAAGAGCGCCTGGACAAATGGAAGCAGATGAAGGATGTGCAAACGATCTACACGGTGGACCCCGGTGGAGAAAAACCTGAGTGGAAGGGCAAAGTCGGCTTTGTTCCTACTGTTTTGACGAGTATGAAGCCCAAACCACAGAACACCATCGTCATTCTCTGTGGCCCGCCCATCATGATCAAGTTTGTGCTGGAATCTTTAGTGGAACTGGGATTCTCGCTGGAGTCAGCGTATACGACACTCGAAAACAGAATGAAGTGTGGCGTGGGGAAATGTGGTCGCTGCAATATCGGCAACCTGTATGTCTGTAAGGATGGCCCAGTGTTCTGTTGTAGTGACTTGAAAGTCTTACCGAATGAGTTCTGAGCAACGAGAAGACTTTCTGCAAGAGCAAGTGTAGTCTAGGTGTAGAATCATGGGAAAACTTATTACAGTGTTACTCATAGTCATTGGCTTGATATCCTATGCTTTCGGTGTGGAAAAGCCGCAAACCGAGCAGGATAGTTGCGTTACACAAGAATGTCATGGCGAACACGCCTCAAAACAAATTATACATGATCCCGTATATGAAAACAGTTGCGAAGCTTGCCACGAAAGTGTAGATGTCAAGGAACACACATTTAAACTGACCGACGATGAGCCGGGGCTTTGTGTGCAATGCCATGACGAACTGAGCAAGAAGTATGTGCACGGTGCTTTCAAAGACGGCCAGTGCAACCAATGTCACGAAACCCACGCTAGTGACAACAAGTCTCGATTACTTACCAAAACGGTTGGCGAGTTGTGCCAGACATGCCATGACGTAGCTGAAAATGTAGCTTACATTCACGGCCCCACCTCGGTCGGCGAGTGCGTCTTATGTCACAACGCCCATGAAAGCGATCATAAAAACCGCTTGACCATGGAACTGAACCAGTTGTGCGTGTTCTGTCATGTCACTACCAAGAAGGAGCTGGAAGAACTTGAGTTTGTTCATGAGCCGGTAAGCGACAACTGTGTAGGCTGTCATAATCCGCATGGTGCCAATAACTGGAAAATGCTCAAGGCTGAGACCCCGGATTTGTGTTTCTCCTGTCATGAGGAAATCCAGAAAAAGGCCCAAGCATCTAAACATCAGCACAATATTGTTTCAGAACAGGGTGGATGTCCGGAATGTCACACGCCTCATGCTTCATCAATCCGATCACGGTTGGCCAGTGTGCCGACCACCCTCTGTCTGACCTGCCATGCAAAGCCTCTGGGGGTGACTAAAGACGAGGTTATGCCGGCATTTATTGACCAGATCAAGGACAAGACATATCTCCATGGACCCATCAAAGACGATGACTGCAGCGGTTGCCACATGACACATGGTAGTGACCATTTTCGGATACTGGCCGAAGAGTATCCGTCGGAATTCTATACCTCATTTGATGAGGAGAAATATGAGTTGTGTTTTAGCTGTCACGAAAGAACGCTGGTTCAGACGCCCACTACCGGAAGTCTTACGGATTTCCGAAATGGAAAACAGAATTTGCATTTCCTGCACGTAAACAAGAAACAGAGAGGTCGGACCTGTCGGGCGTGCCATCAGACACATGCAAGCAACCAGCTCAAGCATATCAGGGAGAGTGTCCCATACGGTGGATGGGATATTCCGATCATTTTCAGCAAAACCGAAACAGGAGGACGTTGTGGTCCTGGATGCCATGCGGCAAAAGAGTATGACAGAAAAACAGCCGTTGACTATACGGTCAAACCGGCAAGACAAAAGAACAGACCAAACCTAAGGCTCGAAGAAATTTTTCAGAAGCTGTCCTCCGACCGTGAGGACTGAAAGGAGATATGACAATGAAAACGATAAGGAACATCGTTGTGGCAGTGGTTACTGTGCTTGTATTTTCAACTGTGATATGTGGGGATCTATTGACTCCGCCGAGAAGAATCCCTGAGGGTGCATTAATACCGGAGTTTTTCGCAGTTGATACGACAGGAATGCCTTTTGAATGTAGACAGTCCAGTGGCAAAGTGCTGATACTGGCATTCTTGTCATCTCAGCAAAAACATTCCCAGGAAGCCGTAAAGGAGATTCTTTGGGTGTTGTCCAGAATTCCATCAGATAGGTTAGCGTCTTTGCAGGTTGCCTTTGTCATGCAAAATGTCGACAACAAGGACTTCATTGCGTCGATTCAGAAAGAGGCGCCGACCAAGGTTCATTTCCTCAGAGACGACCAGTACCGCATATGGGGCATATTCGGAATCATTGCCACGCCCACCGTGTTGATTTCAGATTCACAGGGTATGGTGCTCTGCGCTAAGTCCGGATACGCCTACAATTTCGCATCGATGTTTAAATTAGGGCTCTTAGAGGCACTGGAAATTCCCTCTAAAGTCAGCTCCGAGGATGCCTTAATCGTTCGAACCTTGGACAACCGCACTATGTCTGCCAAGGCAAAACGCCATCTGCAGATGTCCAAGTTGCTGTCCGGAAAGGGTAAAGTCAGTTCGGCCATTGAGCAGGCACAAATAGCCTACAAGATCGATCCGAATTCCCTGGAGGTGGCAGTGGAGTTGGGGGATCTCCTGTGCCGGGACAATCAGGCACAGGAGGCCGTCAAGTTCGTCAGCATGCTGTCCGGACAGAGTGATCGAGACAAGGCCAGAATTAACCTGGTTATGGGATTGGCCAAGCACCAAATGGACCAACTGGAAGAGGCGGAGAAATTTCTGCAGGAGGGAATCAGACAGGATCCAACCTCTCCAAGGCTTCACTTTGAACTCGGGAGAATATACCAGGAACGCAACGACTCCGAGAGAGCTATGAAGGAATATTTTAGGGCGCTGCAACTGATATTCCAAAAAGAGTAAACATAATATTGTAATCTAGAGTGGTTTAAATTATTGAGATTACTTTTAAAGGAGTAATGAAATGAGAAGTCGGTTTAACTCGCAAATCAAATTTCACCTAAATCTTTGTATTTTTTCATTGTTGGCGATAAACATCGCTGCTTTTGCTGGAGTCGGTGAAGTGTATGACAAACTGGACCAAGCCGCCGTCTCTGCCCGCAGCGGCCAGGTAGAACAGGCTGAGGAAGTGCTAAAATCAATGCTGGAAGATAAAGACACTGCGATCTTGGCCGGGTGTGAATTGGGCTTGATCCATTATGAGAAAGGGGAGGTAGACAAGGCCATGCCCTTTTTCAAAGATGCGCTCTCTACAGCCTTTCCCGAACCAGTATCCGGCAGAGATGAACAGGCGTTAACCGCAATGCTTAACCAGGAAGCTGACGCTGCCCGCATAAGACATGAACTCGGTCTTATTTATCATTCGCAGGGCAAGCAGGATCAGGCAGCGAAGTTGTTTAGAGATAGTTTGAGCATTATCTCATCAAAAGGCGCCACCTACATCGGAGTCAAGAAATGCAAGAGCTGTCACTTCAAGCAGTGGAATAGCTGGAGAAAAACGAAAATGGCTATGGCCTTCGAAGTGCTAAAACCTGGTGTCAGGAGTGAGGAAAAGATCAAACTAAAGTTCGACCCCAATAACGACTACACCAGGGATGACACGTGCCTCGGTTGTCATACGAGCGGGTTTGGAATTCCTGGTGGTTATATTGTCCCAGCCGAAGGCGACGACCAGGCCCAAAAACAAGCAAAGGACAATGCTGGGGTAACATGTGAGGGGTGCCACGGCCCGGGAAGTAAGGCCAACGAAATACAAGAGGATATCAAGAAAAACAAGCGGCCTTATAAGTTCGCTGAGCTTCGGGCGGTCGGTTTCCAAAAAGCCGAAGTGCGATCTTGCACACCATGCCACAACACCAGCGACCCAGGCAAAGAGCCCGGATACCATTTCCCGTACGAAGAGAAAAGGAAAGAGGGCCAACACGAAAACATCGAGTTGAAATACCGCCAAGATTAGAGAATCCACGGTTCTTCGCAAAGTTCTGCCCTCCGTGCAAGTATGTTGCATGGGCCTAGAAGGTCTAACCTGACTATGGAAAAACTGTAGATAGCGATGTTGTTGTTTTGAAGTTGGCTACTGATTTTTCTAAAGGCGGAAAAAATAATGTAAGAGTGTTTTTTACTTAGGAGATACACATTATGGAAGATTTTGGACAAATGAGTTCTGAAGAACTTCAGAAACTAATCGATGAATGCGAGAGTGATCCGTATTTCACGACATCTCGTCCTGATGGCATGATGATTAATCACAAAAAACACGAAGCTATTTTGGAAAGAAGATCGAAGTTATACGAAGCCAAATTCTCAGCGATAGAAAAGAAGTTAGATGAATATGACAATGACATAACTCCTTTGGGTCAGGGGTTCAGTAACGAACATGTCAAGGGGATGCAGGAAGCGATTAAGGATCTGAAAGTCGAGAACAAAATGAAGCAAGAGGAACTCAGGATTGCGTACACAGTGGAACTTGACTTTTTACAGAAAATTATAAGGCTACAAGAGAGATTCAGAAGCAAGAATAAACAGCAACGGTATTAGTTATATTGGGTCATCCGAATAATGCGTTGGTACGCACTGTGCGAGAAAAATCCTACGATTATGAAAATTGAAAATATACAAAAAAACGTGTTTTAAAAAACCACCTCCATTTTTGGGTCAAAAATAAGGAGACATGCTTTTTTAGGTCAAAACCGAGGTTCAAAAACGCAAAAACGAACACAAAAACACAAAAACATACGCGAATTAACATGATTTGGAGGCCAAAAAAGCGAATAAGCAAAATCGAAGCTCCGACTCTTCGCTGACCGCGAAGGGGGTCACGGAGGCCACGTCCTCTCGGCGGCAAATGGAGTGGCAGACGTGACTGTCATATCGAGCCGGATTGGATATTAATCTACTTTGTGCGTGATGATGATCTGATCTTAGAGCGGACCGGATCTCATTCTGATTTATTTTAGATAGAAACATCCCTTTTAACCCTCAAAGCGATTTTTTGAAAAAAAAGTGGTGTAAGAATGGGTGAAAAATGGATTTTTTGTATAAAAAAGGGGTTGCAACGGATTGGAAAATTGTTTATAGTATCCAGCCTTATGCGGGCGTAGCTCAGTGGTAGAGCGTCACGTTGCCAACGTGACTGTCGTGAGTTCGAATCTCATCGCCCGCTTTGGTTAGTCTTTGGTCGTTAGTTCCGAAGCGAGTTCGGGATTTCGCTACGCTCAATATTTAGTTGGCTGCTAAGGACTTAGGTTTGTTTTTGGCTGGACTCTGTCAGTCTGAATTTTAAAACAATATATATAGCTTTTGCGAGATATCGGCTAATCGTTAGTCATGGCGTTGGTCGCATTAGTGTTAGGAGCCCGGATGTGGGTTTGTGCAGAAAATATACTGGCCGCGAGGAAAATGGTTTCCTGGGGCTCTTTTTTTTGTGAAAACCGGCCGAGCCGGTTTCACAAAAAAGATAATAGTTAATAGATATTAGTTAATGATAGTTTCTTTAACATAAATTTAGGAGCGCAGGCGATGGCAAAAGAAGCCAAGGACAAAGAGAAAAAAGAGATTAAGAACAAAGTCAAGATCGGCGACAGCGGCCCATGCAAAAAGAAGGTCAGCATCGAGGTACCCGAGGCAGCTATCAAAGCTGCGCTCGACGAGCAGTACAACGATCTTCGCAGAGAGGCCGACATCCCCGGTTTCCGCAAGGGGCGTGCTCCTGTCCGCTTGATCGAGAAACGCTTCGGCAGCGACGTCGCCGCACAGGTCAAGCTGAAACTGCTTGCAGACGCAACCGAAACAGCACTTAAAGACAACGAGATCGACAACCTTGGCGATCCCGATATCGATCACGAAGATATAAAGCTGCCTGAAAAGGGCGCGATGAAGTTTGAGTTTGAGGTTGAGGTAAGGCCCGACTTTAAACTGCCGTCCCTTAAGGGCATCAAGGTCGAAAAGCCAAAGATCGAAGTTACAGACGCTCAGATCGACGAAGAGATCAAGATCATGCAGGAGCGGGCGGGCATCTGGACCCCAAAGGAAACCGGAAAAGTCGAAGCCGACGAGCAGGTTATCGCTGACGCGATCTTAAAGGTAGAAGATGTAACCGAGAACGAAAGGCACGACAACCTGGAAATATTCGTTCGCCAAAGCGGCTTTGTAGGAGGGGTACCTGTTGAAAAGCTCGATGAGCTTCTGGTAGGAGCCTCTGTCGGTGACGTTAAGACGACCAAGGTTACGGTTCCAAAGACATTCTTTAAAGAAGACTATCGCGGCAAGGAGGTCGAAGTCGAGATCACCATCAAAGAGATCAAGAAGCTTGAGCCTGCGGCACTTGACGAAGGTCTGTTTAAGAGATGCGGCGTAGAAAACCTCGAAGAGCTTAAGGAAGCTATCGGCGATGCCAAAAAGATGCAGGACGAGCAGGCAGCAAGGCAGTCGATGGCAGAACAGGTACACGCATATCTGTCAGAGAATACCAAATTCGATCTGCCGGCTAACGTTGTTGCCGATCAGTCAACCAGTGTTTTGCAAAGGCAGTACACAAATCTGCTGATGCGTGGCCTGCAGCGCCAGCAGATCGACGAGCAGATGGAAGAACTTCGTGCAAGCAGCGAAACGCAGGCAGCCGAGCAGCTTCGGATATTCTTCATCATGGATAAAGTAGCCGACAAGCTCAAGGTCGAAGTTACCGAAGAAGAGATCAACGGACACATCGCACAGGTCGCCGCCCAACGCGGACGCAGGCCTGAAAAGATGAAGGAAGAACTTGCAAGAGACGGGTCCCTCGGTCAGTTCTCCATGCAGATACGCGAGCAGAAGTGCATCGAAAAGCTGCTTGAAGATGCTGAGATAAAGGATCTCGATACCGGCAAGACAACCAAGGCCGCTGCCAAAAAGACGAAAACCAAGAAGACAAAGGCCAAGAAAGCAGATGCCAAGAAGCCTGTAGCCAAAAAGACCACGGCTAAAAAGGCGACTGCTAAGAAAACAGAAGCTAAAAGGATCCCAGTGAAGACAGATGTCAAAAAGAAGGTCGAAAAGGAAATTGCAAGGAAAGTAGCAGTAAAGAGGGCTTCCCGCGCCAGTGTAACAGCCAAGCGGACCAGAAAAAAAACTTAATGTGCCAGACTGATACTTTTGTTCTTTTCTTTTTCATGGATATACGGCTTGTGTGAAAGACGCCGGCAAAAGAGTGCGGAAGTAAGCAGTTTAAAAGGCCAAAAAAAGGAAAGTAGGCCTTGAAAAAAACCGATATACCTGTATTGGACGGTGAAAAGTCCGCTACAGGTATGTCGTTACCTTGCCTGGGCGGGAGAGACGTCCTATAATAGAGTTAGGGAAATTAGCAAAGGAATGAATTGATGCACTTAGAATACCCTCACAAAGAACTCATCGGTAAGATCGAACCTAGAATGCAGGTACATTCGTATCAGCGTACTCGCGAGATGACGCTTAGCGATCTGCTTCTTGAAAACCGCATCCTGTTTATGGTTGGCGAGATCAACTATGGTATGTCGATGGAAGTTATCATGAAGCTTTTGCATCTCGATAACAACAAGCCGGGTACGGATATCAGCATGTATATCAACTCGCCCGGCGGAAGCGTTGACGATACGATGGCGATCTACGATACGATGCGTTTTATCGGATCACCGATTTCAACGTTCTGCATCGGACGTGCCCAGTCAGGAGCAGCAGTAATCCTTGCAGCAGGTGCCGAGGGGAAACGACACGCTCTTCCGCATGCAAAAGTTATGCTGCATCAGCCGTGGGGCGGAGTCACCGGCCAGGCATCGGACATCAAGATCCAGGCAGAGCAGATATGCAAGGCCAAGGCGATGATCAACAAGATTCTCGCAAAGCATACGGGACAGGCTCAGGAAAAGATCGCAGAAGAGACCGAACGCGATAACTATATGACCGCCGAAGAAGCACTTGCTTATGGCCTGATCGACGAAGTACTGTACGAGCCGGACGAAAAAGATAAAAAAGATAAAAAAGACAGCAAAGATAAAAAAGACAGCAAAGATAAAAAAGACAGCAAAGACAAAAAAGAAAACAAAGACGATAAGAAATTAAAGCCCTAAAGGCATTGCATAGATAGGAGTTACAATGGAGTCGAATCAGCTTGTACCGATAGTTATCGAAAAAACCGGGAGAGGCGAAAGAGCCTATGATATTTATTCGCGTCTGCTTAAGGACAGGATCATCTTCCTCGGCGGCAGTGTTGACGATAATACAGCTAACGTAATAATCGCACAGTTGCTTTTCCTGGCTAACGAGGACGGCAAAAGCGACATCCATTTTTATATCAACTCGCCGGGCGGTACTATCACCGCAGGGCTTGCGGTATACGATACGATGAAGTTCCTGCGGTGCGACGTTGCGACCTATTGCATCGGTCAAGCGGCAAGCATGGGAGCGATTCTGTTTTGCGGTGGAGCCGCAAACAAGCGTTTCGTACTGCCGAACAGCAAGGTGCTGCTGCATCAGCCGTTGCTGTCGGGAGTGATGCAGGGGCCGGCTACCGATCTTGAGATCGAGGCCAGAGAGATACTTAGGCTAAGAAGCAGACTCTACGATATTATTTCCGAACATAGCGGCAAGAGCGTCGAACAGATCGAAAAAGACAGCGACCGCAACCTCTGGCTGGACGCACAGGAAGCTATCGATTATGGACTTGCTGATAAGATACTGCTGAAAGCTCCGGAGATTAAATCCAAAAAGGATTAATACCAATGATATTGTAACAGACGACAAAGGAAGGAAGTCTGTATGATGTTTTCAAAAAACACCGAAGTCATAAAAAGATCGTTGTTATTTCTGTTTATCGCAGCGAGCATTATTTCCTTGTGCGGCTGCCAAGGGGGAACGGACCAAAAGCTCTGGGATCAGATACGTTCGCTGGGTAAGGAAAAGACAGAGCTTAAACGCACCATCGCATCGCTTCAGGAAGAAAACGATGCGATACTCAAGCAGAACAAAAAGCTTGCAGACTTAGGTCCCCAGGTTCGGCTGGAAGCCTTTCCCCAGACACAGAACGTCAACCTTCGCAGCAGGACGGGGCTTTTCGATAAGGACAAAGACGGCATCAAAGAGACGCTGGCGGTTTACGTTCAGCCTTTCGATACCGCGGGTGATACTTTCAAGGCAGCAGGCGCCGTCGAAGTTCAGCTTTGGAACCTAAACCGTCCGAACGGCCAGGCAATGCTAAAGCAGTGGCAAGTCGATCACAAGCAGCTCCAGCAGCTTTGGGTAGGAACCATGATGACCAATTACTATCGCCTAAAGTTCAATGTCGGCGACATGCTTACCGGCGACGAAGAGGAGCTTACCGTCAAGATCGTCTTTACCGATTACATCACCGGACAGGTATTCCGCGAGCAAACAGTCATCGAAAACTAGGCAGCATTAAATGAAAAAAACAAAGCCGACAGGATCACTCCTGCCGGCTTTTTTGTTGGGATGTGTTGTTATTCTTGAAGCTGTGACAGAGCGTTTTCCAGATCGCTTATAGTCTTTTCGATCTCTGTTTGTATTTTTTCTTCACGCATTCTGGATTGTTGTATTTGCGTCATGGTTTTGGCTATGTCGCTACGTTTAAACTCTCCGAATTCTCCTGTTTCCAGCATTTCGTTTAATACTTCCGTTGCTTGCTGTTCCCCGGAGATTGCTTCTGAAATGTTTTCCAGAGCCTTTAGTTTATTGTTAATTGCATCTTCAAGGTGGTATGCAATAATATCAGCCGGTTCTGTCATCGGTATCATCAAAAAAGCATGTACCTGTCCGTCTTTTGTAACACCTTCGCCGACGACCCAGCCGTCATTGTTTATATCATTAGCAACGGTAAGCCTGTCCCATTCGGAGTCTTCTTCAAGGAAATCGTCCAGATAAACAACGCCAGTGTCCTTGTCCCAAATGAAAGCTTTACTTTGTCTATTGTTATCATAAGGCCACGTAAGTACTTCAAATATCCCGCAATTACCAACGATCTGCCCTTCGTCATTGATCGCGCTGCTGTAAATTGTTTCGTCGTCATTAATTGGTGAAATGCGAGTTATGCCCGACTCTTCATCCCAAAAGAATGAATCTCTTGCAAGTATAATTTTATATGGTAGCGGTATATCAGAAGGCATACTTCCTGTAACTTGCCCGTTGTTGTTTATGTCAACTGCACTAAGACGATCTGTGCTTATCTCTGTTATATCACCCGTATTCATGTTCCAGATATATAGCATTTTGTCATTTATAAGGATCTGTCCGTTATTGTTGATGTCAATAGGCGTTATCCGCCTTTCGAAAAAAGGACCGATTTCTGTAAATCCGTCTGTTGGGTCATACAAGAAAGCGTTCCTTTCGACACTTGACGGTCCGGCAGGATGTATTGGTAGAAGAATATTAGTTTCTACACCGATTATTTGGCCAAAATCATTTATGGCGTAGAGTCCGCCGCCCATAACAGTGCCTATTCCAAGGTTGTTAAACTGTCCATCCTCAATGAGCCCAGAGAACGTGAGCACTTGACCGGAGTTGTTAAAACCACTTACGTTACCCCCTCGTAACCTTAACCTGCCCTTAATGGTTAGCTGTCCCATGTCAGTTAGCTGGCCATTATCCCAGACTGATATTTTTTGAATTGGTACTTTCAGTTGCGGAAAGGGATCGGGTTGAGGAAGGATTTGATATGACGATTCGATCACAACCTGGCCGGGATCGTTTATCTTACTAGCGAAATGACCCGTAGCAATCAAACCGTTTCCTAATGCAGAGGGAATTTCATTGATTTCTTCGCTCAGATTAATTATCTTGTACCCGGTAAGGGCCAAAGCTGCGGCGTTGAAGATCATAACCGATATGATCATCGCGGTGATAATTCGTTTGTTCATGTTGCTCTCCTTAAAAAACTATGGTTGCATGTTTGCTTGGAATTATTAAGAGCAAATACTATACCAACAAGCCATTCGTTGTCTTTATTGCGTCTGCGGTCTATTATCAGGGTGTGTAGAGATTAGTGATGTTTAAAAACTGACATTTACGTACAGGATCCGGCAATATTTTCCGAAAGCAAACAGTCATCGAAAACTAGTACCTTCTCGAAATGGCATAAAAAAAGGCCCTGCTAAAAATAGCAGAGCCTTTCGGTTTGTAAGCTGAACCCAGGTTATGCAGGTGATACTGCCGTTGCACACGGGCCCTTCTTGCCTTCACCAACTTCGAAGGTAACCTTCTGGCCTTCGTCGAGGCTTGCATAGCCCTCCATTCTGATCTCAGAATGGTGAACAAAAAGGTCGTCACCACCATCGTCTGGGGTAATAAAGCCAAATCCTTTACTTGCGTTAAACCATTTTACTGTGCCACTACTCATACTACAACTCCTTGGCCGGTATGTTGGCCGTTTAAACTATGCCTCTCTTCTTAATTGTTCAGTCCCGCCTTGAGAGGCCAAAAGCGGTTTCTGTAGTGTATAATAGATACTATTTGCCCCTTTTGTTCAAGAAAAAAATGACTAATATTGCGATTTTTTTAAATATTATGGAGCGATACGTGTCAAATCCTATTGCAATCCGCCCTGAATGGCCCATAAAGTGGGAAAATGACCCGTTTTTTGAGATATGTGAAGTGTATCATTTTTCGATTAAATCGGGTTGTTTTTTTCCATTCACCCGTAAAATGGTTTCGGCGAAGGATCGACGAAAGTAAACCGCATGCCGATAACATTGCAAGTGTGGTTACTACGGTGACCGTTTATCCGCCTGCAAGCTTTACGGCGTAGCCTTTTGCTTTTAACACCTTCAGCACTTCGTCCCTTTTGTCGCCTTGTACTTCTATCGCGTTATCTTTTACCGTTCCGCCACACCCGCAGCGTGCCTTTAGTTCGCGGGCAAGTTTTTTAAGTTCGGACTTGCTAACGAGCAAACCTGTAATAACTGTTACCGCTTTACCGCCTCTGCCTTTGGTCTGTCGTGATATGCGAACGACGCCGTCACCGGCGGCGATAGATTCGTCGGTATCGCAAACGCACTGGCTAGCCGCCCTGCCGCAGCCCGGACACATCCTGCCCTGCTCGGTCGAATAAACTATACCGTTGTTATTTTCCTTAGACATTTATGGGTCGGCTAATCGCAATGGTCCTCGTGTATTTTTATTTTGACGCATACTTTGCGTATGTTTTGCGGTTCTGTTACCGCACAGCATGGCCGATGCGCATCCGACGGTGCGTACACCACGAACTTACCCGACGCCATTATGATGCTCGAAAACATCTCCGGTGGATCAAACAGGATCGCGTCATTTTCCTTGTCATACTCTTTGGCGATCTTCATCTTCTGCCCGCCCAGTAAAACAACGTCATGCCGTTCGGCGCCGCTTAGAACCATCTGGACGTCAACATGGTCCTGATGCGCCTCGAACAGTTTCTCGTCGGCGTCACCGGTCGTCACCGACTGAACGATAGCGAACATGTCGTCACCTTTGATCGGGTATGTACCGTCCGGCCTGGACAGGGCAAAATTAAGTACAAAATCGACCGCAGCGAATATCAAATCCGCATGGTCGGCATAGGTATCGATGTTCTCGACTGTATCGTAAATCATTGAAGCTCCTTATAAATTCCCATTTCATCTGCCGGTATCTTAACTAATCAGACACTATGCGTCAACGTTATCAGGTCCAAAAATGCGGATTCGGTAAGTTTGCAAAGAAAGATTTGATGTTATCGCTAAATAAGCCGAAAAAAACAGGGCAGCTCTAATGATTGCTTTTGAGCGGCAAGTAGGAGATTTTGGCTCTCTACAAGGAAGACGTATCAGCCTTAGCCGAAGCTAAGGCGGCGTTTGTCTGACGTAGTACAGAGAGCAAAAGATTCGCTTGCCCGCCAAAATGAATTTTTAGAGGTGCCCTGAATATAGAGGCCAACTATGAAAGCAACATGTCCAATATGCGATCATGAATTTGAAATACCGCATAGCTCGTCGAAGAAGCTGCTGACGTGCAGAAAATGCGAAAGCCAGTTCCATATCCACCACACCGAAGGCGTCCGCCAAAAAGTCATACTATTATTTATGGTTATCGCCCTGGGGCTCTTCGTAACAGCCGGTCTCCATTCGGAAAAACTCAAATTTGCCTTTGGAAAAACCGGCTGGAACATAAACTCATACAAAACAATGAAACAAATGGGCTCGCGATGGGGAAAACTACAAAAGGCAGAAGACGGGACTGAACCCGTTTTCAGGAACCTGCCATACGATCAGGTCACCGATATTTACGCCCAGGCGATACGTGACGGAAAGATCACAGCCGGCCAGGTACGTCCGCAAGACATCGGAAAAACCGTTGTATGGCGGGGAAAACTCGTCACCATAGGAATTACAAAGTTAAGCGGCAAAATATACATGAAGGTCAGGCACAAAGCCGCATCAAAAGACAACGTAACAGTATACCTCAACGAAAACCACGAACGTAATTTCCTCAAACTAAAACCAGGAGCGTATGTCACATACTCCGGCGTACTTTCAAAATCGGCCCACGGCAAAAAAAACCACATCCTTAAAAGCGGAACCATCCTCTACGTAGACAACTTCGATTGATCGTAAACGCAACATCAACAAAATCATCTCAGGCAACCTCCAGCAATTCTTCGGATTATCGGACCGACGCTTCTTTTTGTAACTATCATCATAAGCTTACCTTTGCTTAATAATCACTTTTTTCCCGCTCTAAACGCAACCTGTTGCTATTTAAAAACACCTGACAGATATTATTGCAGACAGTCCCGATTATTATAGGACCATGGTTTACCGCATAGATTAAAACCGGAAAAACCTGATTATTCCCGGCAAATATTGTGACGATTAATATCCCGATACAGTGTGCGTAAGCACTGAATAAACAAATTTAAGGAAATAACAATGATAGATGTCAAGGAAATGCTGGCAGAAGCGATCAAACACAAAGCTTCAGATGTTCACGTCAATATCGAGATGCCGCCGATCATGCGGATCAACACCAACCTGGCACCGATGGATCTTCCCGTAATGGATGAAAAAGGTATCATGCTGATGCTCGAAGCGATGGTAGGCCCCGATAAGGTCGCAAAGTTTCTTGAAAAACGGGACCTGGACTTTTCGACAACGATCGACGATGGCAGCCGATTCCGCGTTAACGCACGTTTTCAGCGTGAGTCACCGGCAATCTCTTTCAGGGTTATTTCAAACAATATACCGAGCCTTGAGGAGCTTCACTTACCGCAGATCGTAAATGACCTTGTCGATCTGCCAAGAGGGCTTATACTCGTAACCGGGCACACCGGTTCCGGAAAAAGCACATCGCTGGCATCGATGATAGGTGCCATCAACAAGAAGTATAAGAAACGCATCATCACCCTTGAGGACCCCATAGAGTACGCACTGGAAAACGATCAGTGTATGATCGAACAGCGTGAGGTCGGATCAGACTGTATGGACTTCGCATCGGGACTAAAACATGTTCTGCGTCAGGATCCGGACATCATTATGGTTGGTGAAATGCGTGACCTCGAGACAACCAGTTCTACGATAACAGGTGCCGAGACCGGCCACTTGGTATTCTCGACGCTGCATACGATAAACGCCTCGCAAACAGTAGAGCGTATTATCGACATCTATCCCGCAGCCCAGCAGAATCAGATACGTGCGATGCTTGCAAATACGCTGCAGGCCGTCATCTCGCAAACACTCTTTAAACGTATCGATGAGCCCGGCATGATACCGTGTACGGAAATCCTGCTCTGTAACTCGGCTGTCAGAAACTGCATCCGAGAAGGAAGATCGTTCGAACTGCCAAACATCATCGAAACATCCAAACAGATCGGCATGCAGATGATGGACCATAGTATTGCCGATAATTACTTTAAAGGATACATCGACAGGGAAGAAGCTGTCGTACGCTCGTCAAACCCGTCAAAAATGGAAAAGGTACTCACCAAAGAAGGAAAAGCAACCCATCAGTCAGCAGTAGTAGCAACAGCATCGGCAACTTCTTCAAAGGCAACCGCCAAACAAGAACCTGCAAAATCTGAAAAGAGCGGACTGTTCGGTAAGAAAAAATAAATTGCTCCAAAACAGCGAATACCCCAGGGCCGGTAAATTCATTTATCGGCCCTGCTTTTTTATAAACCCAAAAAATCAGCAAAGTTATTGCAATTATCCGGCCTTGCTGTTCTAATGCCCCCATGTTTGAACGGATAACAATTATAGGCGACGGAGCGATGGGCAGCGTATGTGCGATGATGCTCTGCGAAAAATCCCTGCACGTCACCATGTGGGGATACGACGCAAAATACCTCGCTGTCGTCGAGAGCAAACGAGAGAACGTAAAATTCATGCCCGGCCACAAACTACCGGATAATCTTTTCTTTGAATCGGACGATCGCTTTGCAATGAAAGATGCCGAGTTAATCGTCTCTGCCGTCCCATGCCAGTTCGTCCGCGGCATCTTTGAAAGATTAAAACCGCACGTCCCGGCAGGCGTACCCATCGTAAGCGTAAGCAAGGGCATCGAAAACACGAACATCCTCCGAGCGACCGAGATACTCGCTGACGTTCTTGGGCCCAAACACAAACTCGCAACTCTATCGGGCCCGACGATTGCAGACGAACTGGCGAACCATAAACCGGCGATAGCCTGCTCTGCAAGCGCAGATATAGAATTAGCAAAGAAGGTCCAGCAGACTTTCAACATGCCCTACTTCCGGGTCTATTACAACGATGACATCGTAGGCGTTGAGCTTTGCGGAGCGATCAAAAACGTCATCGCCATCGCCGCAGGCATCATCGACGGCATCGACGCAGGCGACAATGCAAAAGCGGCCCTGGTATGCAGGGGTCTTGCAGAGATAGAGCGGCTTGGCCTTGCCTTAGGTGCAAGGGAAAAAACCTTCTCAGGCCTGTCAGGCCTGGGCGACCTCATCACAACATGCGTCTCACCGCATGGCCGAAACCGTTCATTCGGAGAAAGGATCGGAAAAGGTGCTACCGCAAAAGAAGCTCTAGCAGCGACAGAAAGCGTCGTTGAAGGCGCAGCATCATGCGAATCAGTACTGGTTCTTGCAAAACGAGTTAATGTAGAAATGCCAATCACACAAGCAGTACACTCCGTCATCTCCGGAGAAAAATCCGTCCCAGAAGCAATAAAGGACCTGATGACAAGAGAGCTTAAAGCAGAATAGTTCTATGCTCTCAGCAGCTTTATCAGTGTTTCCATGATGTCGTTTATGTTGTGTTTTGGCCCGGGCACATTCTCGAACGTAACGACCCCGGCCATCGTGCTCATCAGCAGTTTCGCCTGCGTCTCGCCATTAAATTTCCTGCTTAGCGAACCATCCTTAATGCACCTTTCTATAAGCTCTGTGAAAAACCCCTCGTACCACCGCCAGAACTTCCTGATCCTTTGCTCGGTCGGTTGATGGCCGGCATGTGACTCTGTGCTTATCCGCAGTATCAGCTTGCAGTTTATCCACTGCCCCGACTGGTTCAGGCGAACAAGCTCACCTAAAAAAGTCTCAAGCTGATCGAACGGCGCCGCCGCAGGGTCGATCGCTTCTGTAAGGAGCCGGTATTCGCTTGCGATTCTTTCGACCAGCACCTCGCCAAGGGCGTCTTTGCTTTTAAAGTAGTGATAAAACGCCCCCTTGGTAATCCCCGACGCCGTCAGAATATCGTCAAGCGTCGTCCCCTCACACCCGTGATTACTGTACAGCGACCCGGCCGCTTTTAGTATCCGTTCTCTCGTATCGGTTGCACCCCTGACCATATAAACATCCTTAGAAATACAAATTTATCGATACTTATTCGTTATCGGCATTCGGCGGTCTTTCCCAAAAGCTTTCGGAGTGATCCGTATCCCCGGCGGAGACTGCCGTCGCTTATACTCGTTTAGGTCCACCAGCCGGACCACCATTTCGACCGTTTCTTTATCGAGCCCGTCGTCGATAAGTTTCTGCCGAGACACATCGTCTTCGACGTAACCTTTCAGCACCGCGTCAAGCACTTCATAATCCGGCAGCGAATCGCTGTCCTTCTGATCCGGACGAAGCTCGGCACTCGGTACTCGCTCGATAACAGAAACAGGGATAACCTCCCTGCCATTTAGCTCGTTGATATACCTGCTAAGCTTATAAACCAGCGTCTTAGGGACATCTTTGATAACTGCAAACCCGCCGGCTGTATCTCCATAGAGCGTCGAATACCCAACCGCCACTTCCGACTTGTTGCCGGTAGTAAGAACAAGATAACCAAACTGGTTTGACATTGACATCAGGATCGTCCCGCGAATACGCGCCTGCAAATTTTCATAAGCCAATCCGTTTTCATCCCAACCGTCCATACCCGAAAGCATCCTGCTGAACTGTGCCAAAGTATCGGCGATACCGATCGTATGAAACTTCATACCAAGAAGCTCGGCGCTCCGTCCGGCATCGGAGATCGTTTCCGGCGAATTAAAACGCGTCGGCATCGTAACCCCGACAACGTTTTCCGCACCCAGGGCTTCAACAGCGATAGCTGCTGTCAGCGATGAATCTATCCCGCCCGAGAGACCTATCAGAACTTCCTTAAAACCGTTCTTCCGAACATAATCGCGCGTCCCAAGAATCAGCGCGTTATAAACTTCCGCGATAGGATCGTAATCGAAACTAGGGTTCACATCGGCGGCTTGTACATTGGTATATTTAAGCTGGCCGTCGATCTTTTCAATATCGACAACAAGCATGTCCTCGGCAAACTCTTTAGCACGGCAAACAACTTTACCATCCGAATCGACAAACATGCTCCGTCCGTCAAAGACAAGCTCGTCCTGGCCGCCAACAAGATTGCTGTAAGCAAGCCCGCAGCTAAAATGCTTTGTGCATTGCTCGAACACTTCCTGACGACGTTCCAGTTTCCCGACGTGGAAAGGAGAAGCAGAAATGTTTACGATCAGATCCTTATGGAACGAATCTTCAAAAAGTTTATAAGCCGCATCAAGCTGCCAGATGTCCTCGCAGATCGTAAGAGCCATCGAGATACCTTTGATGTCGATCACATAAGGAGTCTTCCCAGCCAGAAAATACCGCTGCTCGTCAAAGACCCCATAGTTCGGAAGGTTGTTCTTGTGATAGATATGCTGTACGCCGCCTTCGCCAAGAACTGCCAGCGAATTGAAGCAGCCGTCCGTGGCGATCTCTGCAAAACCGGCAATAACCGTCATCTCAGAACATTCGATAGCGAATGACTCTAACGCGTTTTTGTTATCTTCAAGAAACTGTTCCTTGTACAGCAGGTCCTCCGGCGGGTATCCGCAAACGCACATCTCAGGAAAAATAAGCAACTCAACCTGCTGCTCCAAAGCACGCACGTAGAATTCCCGCATCTTTGCTATGTTGCCGTGTATATCGCCGACAACAGCGTTGATCTGTCCAAGAGCGACTCTAAGAGCCATAAATATTCCTTTCAAACCCTTAACTAATATCGGGTACAATACTAAAAATACTGAGAAAATGCCATAAAAAAGACAATTCTTGCATATTAGACGGACAGAAGATACTATATGGCGGTTAGAAATGACGAATCAGAAGGAACAAAAATGAAAAAAACGGTATTGCAAACTATAGAACTTCACAAAAAGCTGGTTGACGAATACGAGAAGACCTGCGTCGATAAAGTTATCTCCGCAGCTCAGATGATAATTGACAGCATAAACAATGGCGGCTGCGTATACATTTGCGGCAACGGCGGTTCGGCAGCAGACGCACAGCACATCGCAGGCGAATTCATCGGAAGGTTCAAAAGACAGCGGAAGGCATTGCCCGCAGTAGCTCTCAGCACAGACACCTCGGTCCTTACATGCGTGGCAAACGATTACGAATACGAAGATATTTTCGCCAGACAGATCGAGGCCCTCGCTAAAAAAGGCGATGTCCTATGGGCGTTCTCCACCGGCGGAACAAGCAAGAACATAATAGCCGCCGCAAAACTCGCAAAAAACCTTGGCCTGAAAGTACTGGCATTTACCGGCAAAGCAGACACACCGCTCGAAAAAATCTCCGACCTTTGCATCGCCATAGACGCTCCGTACTCGGCACCGGCACAGGAAATACACCAATTAGCATACCACACAATATGCGATCTCGTAGAAGAACAGCTTGCTAAATAAAAAGAAGGAACAGATAAGTGGTTGACGAAAACAAATTCAAACAGGCAGTCGATTTGATAAACGCATCAAAGAGCGTACTTATCACATCACACACACGCCCTGACGGCGACGCATGCGGTTCGGTTCGTGCACTATGCGATACGCTTAAAAGCGTGGGCAAAAATACATACCCACTCTTTCTGTCCCCCATCGCCTTATGGTATGAGTTCCTTTTCAAAAGCAAGGTGCCCATACTCGGCAACGATATCACGCCGGAACAGTTAAGCGAAGAACCATACGCAAGCTGCGATCTTGTGCTCATCGTCGATACAAACAGCTACGTACAGCTCCCGCAGTTTGACGAGTGGCTAAAGAAAACACATAAAAAAGTGCTCGTCATCGACCATCACGTCACCGGTGACAACCTGGGCGACATTGAACTTCTTGATACATCAGCAGCCGCCGCTGGAGAGATCGTCTATGACCTCATCAAATACGCCGGCTGGGAGATAACAACACAAATCGCAGAATCAATTTTTGTAGCACTGGCAACAGACAGCGGATGGTTCAAATTCGGAAATACAGATGCTCGTATATTCCGCAACGCCGCAGACCTGATTGAAGCAGGAGCATCGCCATCCAACATCTACCAGAAACTATATCAAAGTTTCCTGCCCCAACGCATGAAGTTGATGGTGAGAATGCTGGAAAGCCTCCGGCTTTACTACGATGATCGACTGGCGATACAAGTGATAATGCGCAAGGACTTCGACGAGTGCGGAGCAACCGGAAAGGACACCGAAAACCTCATCGACGAGTGTCAAAGGATAGGGTCTGTCGACATGGCGGTGCTTTTGGTAGAGCTTGCAGACGGCGGATTTCGAGCGTCGCTGCGAAGCAAAGGCGACGTTGACGTAAGAAAGATCGCACAAAAGTACGGCGGAGGCGGACACACAATGGCTTCAGGAGTGAATCTGCCCGGACCGATAGAAAAAGCAAAACAGATCATTCTTGACGAAGCAAAACTACAACTAAAAAGTTAGTATGGCGCAACGTTAAGAGATACCCGCAGATTTGTTTTTCTAAAATAAAATTCGGAGAATTAAACGTCTATATAGAACTGTTTGGAAATAAGGATACGATGAAACCAACATTACTTATACTTGCAGCAGGAATGGGAAGCAGATACGGCGGCCCAAAACAGACCGACCCGGTCGGCCCTAATGGCGAACTCATCGTTGACTACTCGATATACGATGCGATCAGGGCCGGATTTGGCAAAATAGTTTTTGTCATCCGTCGCCAATCCGAGGGACTTTTTAAAGAGAAGATCGGCACCAAATATGAAAAAACCATCGACATAGAATATGCACACCAGGAACTGGATGTATGTATCGGTGATTTTGAGGTTCCCCCAGACCGCAAAAAACCATGGGGCACCGGCCATGCCATTTTAGTAGCCAAAGATGCCATCGACGGGCCGTTGGCGGTTATCAATGCAGACGACTTTTACGGACTGCAGGCCTTCAAACTCATCGCCGCCTATCTTTCAGATCGCGATATTTCAGCAAACAAATATTGCATGGCAGGGTACGATCTGAAAAACACTCTTTCAGAGCACGGAAGCGTATGTCGAGGTGTCTGCGTTTTAGATGAAAACGGTTTTTTAGAAACTGTCACAGAGCATACGGATATTAAAAAGGACAGGGACCGAATAAAAGCTTTAGATGGCGACCGGCGACAATGTTATATAGACGAAAGCAGCGTCGTCTCTATGAACCTCTGGGGATTTATGCCTTCGATATTCGGCTATCTGCAAAAACAGTTTGATGATTTCCTTAAGGAAAAAGGGCAACAGGAAAGATCTGAGCTTTTCATTCCCGCTGTCGTCGATGCTCTCGTCGCTAATGGAACCGCAACAGTAAAGGTCCTCAAGACTAACGACAGATGGTTTGGCGTCACATACAGACAGGATAGGGAAATTGTGCGATCAAGAATAAAAAGCCTCATCGAAAAAGGGCTTTATCCGCCAAAGCTTTGGAAAGACTAACGAAATATTCGCAGCAAAGATGCACCGACAAACAAAAATTATAGAACCAAAACCAGGGCCCCCAACTCGCCTCAGAGACGAATCACGAGCCACGAATCACGAGCCACGAGCCACGAGTCACGAATCCTGGGCTCTTATTCAGCTTACCAGGGCTGCCCGCAGCCGTGATCGATGGCATAGTAGGTTTACAGATGCTTCGCATCTGCCCTTTGCGTCTTGGCGTCTTTGCGCGAAAACTTATATAGATGTCTCTCTTTAAATAGTCCCGCGAAGCGGCTCCACAATTTTTCATTTTGATTTTTGATATTTAATTTTACCATCCCACGAATCACGAGTCACGAATCACGAATCACGAATCACGAACCACGAATCACGAACCAAACCCTGAAAGGGTTTAATATATCAGCCCAGGGTCAGCCCGCAGGGCGCCACCCTGGGTTAAAAGCGTCGGCTCCGCCGACCTCCACGCGATGAAGATGACCCCTGGTCTTCTTCATCGCCTCGCGACTTGTCGCGGCACCGCAGGTGCTAAAATGCTCCGAACCCCGAACTACAAACTCCGAACTACAAACTCCGAACTTAAAGCTTGATCTTGATACCCTTTTCGTTCATCTCGGCTGCCATTATCTTCAGTTGTTCCAGTGCAAGCTTAAGCTCTTCGCTGCTGTCAAGCAGGTCCTCGTAAAGCTGCCCGTCATTGATCAACCGCGAAACCGTTCCGTCGCCGTTGTTGATCTTGTAGGCGACCTCTTTGATCTCAAAAAGCGCATCGGCGAGCTGCTCGGAAACATCCTCGACAGCAACTGCACCTTTATCGGAAAACTTCTCGATAGAAATAAGCGTCTTCTGCGCCTGCTCGGTTGCTTTCGCTACATTGGCAAGCATCGCTTTGATATTAACCTTATTCTCATCGTCACCGATTATATCGTTGAGGTTCTCGGACAAAATGCTTATCGAAGTGACAAGGCTTTCGATCTTTTCCTGGACCTCTTTCGGAAAAAATTCGCTGGCAGAACTCGTCGTACCCTCAAGCACAAGCTGATCGGTCAAGAACGCCGTCTCAGGACGCGAAGGATCGATCGCCTCAAGCGGACGATCCGGATCAAGCTGAAGCTCGATATAGCTGCTGCCCATGCTACGCTTCATTATCACAACATCTACGCTGCTGGGAATATCCGCATACTTGTTCTCGATCGCAAGCGAGACCTTAACCTGATGATAGGTCCTGTTCTCGACGTCCTTATAAATATATGGCGGAGACACCGCTGTGACCTTACCTATCTGGTAACCGCAATACTGAACAGGCGTATTCTTTTGAACGCCAGGAGCCATCGGAAAGTTGACAAGTATCTCGAACGAGCGAAGCTTGCTCACCACAACCGGAAGCTCGCCGAAGATAAATATCATCCAGAGAAATGCACAAAAGGCTATGATGACAAACCCGCCTACGATCATGTTACGTCGTCTTTGCAATGTGTTATAATCGACCATCAGTTTTTTCCTTTGCCGCTGTGCTTTTCCAGGAACAGATCACGGATCGCACGAAGCGGATATCCGCTTTCGTTTAGTTTCTTTATCAACCTTACGCGCTCTATCGCCTTTGTATCGAAATAGCGCCTGCCGGTATCGCTGACCTCTGTCGGGTCGAGAAGGCCGACCATCACATAATACTGAAGGCTCTGGCGAGATATCCCGGCCTGCGTAGCTGCCTTTCCTATGGCCAATAATTTCTCTTTATCGCTCACTAAGTTTCCCGGCCGCGCGTTCGGCGAGATCCAGAAAGATGGATCTGACCTCTTCAAATGTCATTGTTTTGGACGCGGTAAGCGCGTCCTGTCCTGATTTTTTCGACATTTTACCGGGAAATATTAATAAAAAGTCTATATTTGCCTCAATATTATGCTGTTCGCGTCGGAAAGATTCTCTGATGAGGCGTTTTATTCGGCTGCGATGTACCGCATTACCGGCCCTTTTGCCTATTGAGATGCCTAGCCTGGCTCGCTTATCGTCGTTCGGTGCGGCGTAAAGCCTGAATAACCCCTTGCTAACGCAGCACTTACGTGACAAGACGCTCGTGAACTGCTCGTTGGACCTTAGTATTTGACTCTTTTTGAAAAACAATCGTTCCAAATTACCACCCATTTCAATTTTAGAACCGTGTATTTTAGTCTCTAATTTTTATATCACAAGAAAAGTCTGGTAAATTCGTGATTTGTGGCTAATGGTGAAGGAAAATCAAATAAAAAAAATCTACTATTGAAAAATGGGTAAAAAACAGAATAAGTGGTTCCCGAGCCGAACAAGGAGAGGCGGTGGGTCCGTAAAACGGCCGTGACGGTGGTAAAACGGCTGTTAATTGGCTAGAAGTAGTAAAGAGGAGTCGTTTTGTTGCGGGAAAAATGACAGAAAGAACTTATGAAAAACGCGCGCTTTTTATGCAAAAAGTGACAAAAAAACACAAATGCGCGCACCATAGCGCACCACAGCGCACTTTGCGCGCACCAATTGGAAAAAACGTGAGTAGGAAAAAACGCTTAAATCCTCGTTCTACGGCAAATAACGCTAACTGGTGGGTGGGTGTCGGGAATGTTAGTAGATTTAATGGGACTGTTATCCACAGATTTCACAGATTTTCACTGATTAAAAGATGTATGGATTTTAAAACTGATTGTCTGACTGTTTCGATTTTAGAGGACGGAAAGATAAGATAAATTTATCGCGCAAAGGCGCCAAGGCGCAAAGAAAAGATAAAAGCAATTTTTAGACAGGATGACTGGATGAAAGCTAGGGTTTAAAGAATAGAAAAAAAGCTATCTAAAATGGGATCAACAGGAAAAAGGCTGATTCACCATGAAGAAAAGAAAGAGACAGAAGACAGAGAACAGAGGGCGGAAGACAGAAGATGGCAAAGCCATCGCCAGCCGGGGGCTGGTTTGGGTTTTGGCCCCTTCGACTGCGCTCAGGGCAGGCGGGGCTGGTTTGGGTTGATTACTCGGATTATTGATAGTTTATGGTTGCTATTGTCAAAGAATGTGTTAAGTTTGTATTAGAGGGTAGCGGATAGCGTTTAGCGGATAGGATGGCAAAGCCATCGCCGGCTATTGGCCGGTCAAGGTTTAACGGAAAAAATTGGAGTAGGGAGAAGTCACTCCAAATCACAGCAGAAAAAGAATGCAGTAGAGAAAAATTTGAAGGATAAAAGGGATAGAAAAGACTTTCGAAGTTTTTGATTATTCCCTATGTTAATTTAATTTTAATTCTAGTGAGGTGAATATGGAATTTGGTGAATTGACAATTGCTCAAATACTTTTGGCAGCATTTTCTGGCTTTGGATTAGTTATATTATCTTGTGTATTTGGCAAGAAAGCTATCGGCCGAATTAAAAGCAAGGATAAGCGGACTAAAATTAATCAACATAATAACGAGGTAGACGGTGATCTGGCTGGCGGGAATATCACAAAGACTGGCACTATCGATCGAATAGAATCAAAAAGAACCGACACTAAAGTAAACCAGACCGGCAATAAAGTTGGTGGTGATATGGCTGGCGGAAATATAGTTAAAGAGGATTGAAGATGAGTGATGATTTTTCAAAAGAGATTACTCAGACCGGTAATACTGCAGGCAAACATATGGCTGGTGAAAGTATATATGATTCCTCAACTACAAATATATTGCCATCTGCCCCCAAGACGCCATTAAAAATTATGGCAGAAAACTATCGCCATGAAGTTGAAGAAGACAGTGTCCAGCAAAAATTCATAGAAGAGTTGCTGAACTATATGAAAAGAGTTCCTGGCCATGAACAAAGAGACCTTGAAGATAAATTAGTCGCAGCTGATCGACATGACCTGATAAATGACGCAAAAAAATTAAAAGAAAAATTTGCTAAAAAATTATATAAACATACATTTTCACCAGTAGCTCAAAATATTTTTGTGCATATTCTTGCGCAGATTAATAGCTGTTTTAGGCTTAAAATAAAACCAATGATTAGTGAGAATATATCACCAAGACTAGTTGATAATGCTATTTATGATGAAATAGTAAAAGCGATTTATTTGGAGGTCGGAAATTCAGAACTCAAAATCAATATGGACGACATACATGGCATGCTTTATTATTTAACTGGCAATTGTTATATAGAATGGGATTAATAAGATGATCATCTATCACCCCACTTATGATCTTAACCATTGTGCTTTTCGATTTGTCACTTTGCTTTCTTCAATAAAAGAACACTCAACTAATCGGGCTACTATGCAAATTTTGGATTTCTATTATCTTTTCCCTCATCTATTAGCCGATATACGGCTACCACGTAATCCTGTAGCAACAAAACAAACCCTAAGAAAAACGCCGAAAATCTATGAATCATTGCCAGACCCAAGACGGTTAATGTTCAGTTTGAAAGCGATCCAAAATGAAACTGCACGAGCCCTTATTGCGAAAGGCTTGATAGACAGAAACTCTTACTTGAAAAACATTATAAAACTATATATTGAAAGAGTCCCAGAAATACTTCGCGATCAAATTGCTGAAAATGAAAAAAGAAAAACTCTGTGGTTTCAATTTCTAGTAGAGGTATTGGTTGATCATCCAATAAGCGGAAAAGACGGATTGAAACATAGGACACAATTATTGGAGTTTCGCTATGACGCAAACTAGAGCAAGCATTGTTTTAAATAGATTGCTAGTCATGAAAGGCGAAAAGCCTGCATACGACGAAAAATACCATATGGGTGTCAATATTATACGAAGCAATGGGAATAGTACCGGTAAAACGACAATTATGGACTTCATATTTTTTGTTCTTGGTGGAGATATAGAAGAATGGATTGATGAAGTAAAAGTTTGTGATTATGTTGTAGCCGAAATAAATTTTATGAAAAAAATATTAACATTCAAACGCGAAATAGAAACTTCTCGTTTTCCACCAATTTACATGTATGAAGGACCATATAATGATGCAATTAAGAATCCTTTAAAATGGCTGAAATATTCCCACAGACGGTCTAATGAGAGAGAATCTTTTTCTCAAGCAATATTTAAACTCTTGGGATTTCCTGAACAGAAATTATCAACATTTTCCAATATTACTATTCATGAAATATTGAGACTAGTATACAGTGATCAATTAACAGCAGTCAATAAGATATTCAGACAACAGGATTTTGATAGTGATGAGATGCGACAGACCGTTGGGGAACTTTTGCTTGGAGTTGACGATTTGAATCTGCATGGACTAAGGCTACAGTTGCGAGAGGAAGAGAAAAAGTGGTCAAATTTAACCGGTCGCTTAAAGGCTACACAAGAGTTTTTTACCTCTGCAGGACTGACACCTGACAGTTCAACCTTTGAAGTCCAGTTGGAACAAAAGACCAAAGAACGCGATGCACTTCGAGAACGAATTAATCACCTTGAATCACCGGTCAAGAAACAAAAAAGTATTAATGAATCAGATGATGCCAGGGAGATTTGTGAAGAGTTGAGACAAACCAAGCGAGATCTTAGGGGCAACCGTGAACGCTACGAAGCACTAACATACGAGATTGAAGATTCTGGCTCCTTTATTTCATCTTTAACGGAACGCAAAACTGCCTTAGACCAATCGGAAGTAACAAGAGAGTCTCTTGGAGAACTTAAATTCGAATTTTGCCCAGTCTGTCTTTCAAGTATTCCAGCACTTAGCAATTCAGACGAAGCTATTTGCCATTTATGCAAAAAAGAAAAAGCAAATGAAAAAGATATTACAGGGTTTTTGCGAATGCAATTTGAACTTGATTATCAGATAAAAGAATCAGAGCAGTTGTTAAATTTGCGGAAAACTGAATTTGATGATCTAGGTCAACTCATCACTAAACTAGATAAAAAATGCAAACAATTACAGGAAAGATACAATTCTTTTGTTGAAACAGCCGATCCAATAACCGCTGAACTTAAAGATGCGCTTATAAAAATAGGCTCATATGATAAAACATTGGAAAGCTTAGAAGAGAAACAAAAACTGGCACGTATAATTGATGATATAGTGAAAGAAAAGGCTGAGATCGCAAAAAATCTCTCTATTCTTTCGGATAAAATTGAAAGAAAAAAAGAAGATAGAAAAAGTCGTTGGGAGGCATTACAAAAACGAATTTCTGAAACAGCCATTGAAATTCTACAAAATGATATTCCATCTGAGGAAACGTTCGCTAATGCAGGTGAATTTGAATTCGATTTTACAAAAAACAGGATACTTGTCGATGGAAGATCTAAATTCTCTGCAAGTTCTATATGCTATCTGAAAACTGCATTCTTGTTCTCACTATTCATCGTTTCCTTGGAAGACAATCTTGTATTATTTCCAAGATTTTCATTAATGGATGATATTGAAGACAAAGGTTCAACCCCAGAACGTGTGCAGAATATGCACAATTTTATTATTAAGCGTCTTGAAAATATGAAACAAGATCATCAAATAATATTTACAACTTCTGTTCTATCTGAGGATTTAAATAATTCTAATTATTGTGTTGGTCCTGAGTATAGTTTTGAACATAAAACGCTAGATATTTCTTAATGGTTTCTCGCCATAACAAGCAACTCATCCAGCTTACCCGAAACTTCGCAATTTTGTAGTAATAGATATAATGAAGGTGTTTGGATTTGTGCCGTCCTTACAGGACTTTTGCGTATTTGTAACCGTATACCCAGGACTTACGTCCTGGGCTGACATGTG
>SDBV01000588.1_pt1 | contig 52426 bp, 30 predicted proteins | sample 2277081 | NCBI WGS metagenome assembly SDBV01 (sample SAMN10402039, study PRJNA504765) | marine sediment metagenome | isolation source: marine sediment core GS10_PC15, 223 cmbsf | place: Arctic Ocean: Southern Knipovich Ridge | collected 2010
CGTTGTACGGCTGTTGCAAAAAAAGGGACAGGCACAACCCGTCCTTCGGCCGGAACAAGCCAGTCCCCATTTTTGCAACCTGCGGGTGGCCCTTGCCTAAGCCTTGTATCCGAAAAAAGCTCCGCGCTAAAAATAGTTTGGTTTTTTTGTTGTTTTTTCATGTTTTTAACCAAAAATAACACCTTTTGACAGGATAATAGGATGTTTTAACCATTTTTTTGTCTAACCACAATAACACAAGATTTAACACTGATTTACGGGATTTTGTCATGTCGCTCGCAATCGGCGCCCCCTGTTAACTTGCAACAATCTATCCTGATTGTTAGTTGTCTATTATACAAATATCTATACCAAAAGTCAAGAGAATTCTTTGAAATATGAAGAATTTTTATCCGCGATTCTCGCGGATCAAACAGGTTTTTTTTGAACCACGAATTAGCACTAATAAACACAAATAAATGATTATACCATGAAGAACTTGAAGGAAATGAAGGAAAGGGTATTAAAACGCTGATTTCACAGATTTTGAGGTGAAAAGAGGGATTTGTAGAAAAAGTTTTCTTTTATTCTTGACAAAACACATTATAGTCCTATAATAGCAGTACTGGAGGATAGTATGAGAGGATGGTGATGCTCATTTCATACTGTTTCTATTAGCAGCGTATGTCTATAAGTTTGGAATGAGGATGATGAAGAAATTTGTTGTTTTACTGATCGCTTTGGCTGTTAACACTGCAACTATGGCGACGTGGATTGATTTGGATGATGGTGGGTCTTATACCATTAATGATGGTACCTATCAGAATGATAATGTTGAACTTGATTACTTTACCGCCATTACCCCTGGCACACATGTCGATCTGGTAGATGGCGGTTTAGTATGGATACTTGGAACACACAACAACTCTACCGTCACCATGTCCGGCGGTTCAGCAGATATACTATCAGCCACCGAGAACGCTAGCATTACCATGACTGGCGGATCGGCTAATATTTACACCAGGGGACGTAACAACGCGGACATCACCATGACCGGGGGGTCGACTGGATTCCTTGAGGTGTACAATGATGCAACCTTCAGCATATCCGGCGGGTCAATTGGAGGTGCTATTAAGGTCTTTGACGATGCGATCGTCTATCTTGACGGCACTAATTTTAAAGTTAATGGAGTTCCTCTGCAATACGGAGATAAAGTGAGCGATTTTGCGACATTGATCAACAATGATTATTACGGTGGCACAATTACAGGCAATTTAGCAAATGGTACCACATTGAATAACTCCTTTTCAATTACAGTTTTTGATGCTCATGCAGGAACCGGCAACATCATCATTGGCACCGTTCCTGAGCCGATGACGATCTGTTTGCTTGGGTTGGGTGGTTTGGTGGTTAGGAGACGGAAAAAATAGTTTTTGGTTTTTAGTTCCCAGCTTAAAGCATGCTGGGACAAGCTTTAGTTGTGGAATTAGCGTTTTCAGGGCTGTGGGAGTGATCTTGCAGCCCTTTTTTTGTGCAAAAAAAAGGGATGGAGGGGGGATTTGGAATTAATCTCCTCCTACGGCGGATCTGTGATATTTTCAGGGGGAATTTCTTGACTTATTTGCGGTTGTGGGGTATTTTGGTGGTGATTTGGCGTTGTTAGGGGCTATGCACTTTACGATAACGAAAGAGCAGTTGGAACAGTTGGCTCCCTGCGTTAAACGATTGCACGAAGTGACGGGAAAACTTTGTAAGGAAAAGATTGATAGTTTTGGTTAAGGGCAAAGAAATGAACGAAAAAACAAAAAGTGTTATTACTATTTTGATGGTTAGTTGCTTGCTTTTTACAACAGTAGCCTGCCACCAAAACCATCAAGGCAGGCCTATTGCAAATGACAATATAACTGGCAAGGCTAAACCTGTAGATCCCCACCCGGAAGAAATGCAAGAGTTACCAGTGAGTGTGAGACTACACAAATCAATAGGGATAGAAGTTGAAAAAACTATTGGAGTAAGTCTACAAAACAATTTTTTGTCCGTTAAAGTGGAAGGTACCGACAAAAATGATAAACCAATAATGGTGGAAGTTCAAAAAACTATAAATATAGAATCGAAGAATCCCCTTGAAGTAAAACTTAAGAACAACCCATTGCCTGTTAAATTGGAAGCATGGGATGATAAAGATAAGCCTATAACTGTACAGGTCAAACTAGATGGAGACGGCCCCCTAGAGGTTCGTATTAAAAGCTCAAAGTGGAAAGCCTTCGTTGATACTTTCAATAGCTGGGCAAATTTCGGTAAGACAATAGTTGACCTGCTTTCAGGCCCTTCACTATGGACTGTTATCGCTGCCTTCGCGACCTTCCGTGCTGCTAAGGCAGCTCATAAAAGTGCCAATGCAGCAGAAAAAACAGTCATGGAAGTCCATACTGCAACGGAAGCTCAGCTTTATGTTGAACGAATGATGGAATATGGTTCTAGTGATATGCTTAAGAGCATGAATGTACTTTTCAGATGGTCACGAACAAAAGAGGGCAAGGATTTAATAAAAAAACTGGCCGAAGAAACTGAACCAAACCTAGCTATCGAATATATAATTCCCGTTAAAGTCAATGAGGCACGAAGATACATAAAAATGTATTTTGAATCTGTTTTGCAGCTGTGCCAATCAAGTTATAAGAACAAGCATTTTCTCCAACGAATTTGTACGCATGATAATCTTGTTAAAATCGGTAAAATCATTTTGGTTCTTGAAAAAGCACTCATATTAATTCGTGGAGACTCTTTGCCAGAAGATGAATCTGAGCTTACACCATTCTCGGAACTCCGAAACGTACTTAAGAAAGAGAATATAAAAATGATGGGACAACCGGAAAAATCTGCGTAGGGGCCAATTAAGGAAAAGGCAAAATGATGAGCAAGGAAGAAAACAACAAGTCAGAATTAAAAGAAGAACAGCCGAAGTTTAATCAGGAGCAGTACGACAGACTGATAGACTGCTCGAAAAAGGGGCCGGAGGGGACGATATAGTTTTCAGTTATTAGTTTTTGGTTTTTAGATTGAATATGCGGGCCTTCGGCCCTTACCCCGCATTCAGGAATACGGGGCTAAATGATATTGAAGCACGGCCAAGCATCAGTCTTCGCTAAAGCTACGACTCGACAGGGAGTTTGAACGCAGCACCGGTTTTTATATGACCGTGTGGGCACGTCTTTCGACTATATTCTGGATCGGAGCTTGGATCAGGTTGTTTGGTGTGTTTCCTGTTCCTGTTCCTGTTCCTGTTCCTGTTCCTGTTCCTGTTCCTGTTCCTGTTCTTGGTCCTGGTAGAATTCCGGGTTGTGGACCTGCTCTGTGGGATGCTCTATGGGGGTTTCGTCGTTCCATTTGGTTTCAGTGGGTTTTCCGGTTATGGTCGCGATGAATTTTTGTAATATACTTGTTAGAGACATGACTTTTTCCTTTATAAATTATTAATGGTTTCCCTAAATAACAGGGTTTACTTCATTGCATACCATTATTTCGGCATTATTCGTGCGGAATATTACTGATTTTTTGCGAAATCGGGTGAAAAATGTGTCGTCCTATAACTGGATTGGGGGTTGAAAGGAGCGGAAAAACGTGTATAATTCGAACCTACAAGCTATTTTTGCGTATGAAATCAAAATAAAATCAAAAATTTGGGATTGTTTCAGGAGGTTTTGTAATGGCTGTTGATATAGAACAGATCGGTCGGTTGGTCGAAGAAAAAAGTGAATTTACGGGCGCGCTCTTCGCTGAGATGGAAAAGGTTATCGTCGGGCAGCGTTATATGCTTGAGCGGCTTTTGATCGGGATGCTGTCTAACGGGCATATTCTGCTTGAAGGTGTGCCTGGATTGGCGAAGACGCTTGCGGTTACGGTTCTTTCGCGGGCTATTAAATGCGATTTTAAACGTATTCAGTTTACGCCGGATCTGCTGCCGGCGGACCTTGTCGGTACGCAGATATATCGCCAGAGCGACGGTGACTTCCAGACGCGTAAGGGGCCGATATTTTCGAATATTATCTTAGCTGATGAAATTAACCGGGCACCTGCGAAGGTTCAGAGCGCACTATTGGAGGCGATGCAGGAGAGGCAGGTTACGATAGGCGATAAGACATTTGCGCTTCCGAATCCGTTTTTGGTATTAGCGACGCAGAATCCTATCGAGCAGGAGGGGACGTATCCGCTTCCGGAGGCGCAGCTTGACCGGTTTATGCTTAAGCTGAAGATCGAGTATCCGGCTAAGGATGAGGAGCGGCAGATACTTGAGCGGATGGCCGAGACTGATAAGAAGTTTGATGTCAACGGTGTGATCACGCCGGAGCAGATCGTTGAACTTCGGGGGGTGGTCGATCAGATATATATCGACGATAAGATCAAGGATTATATCGTGGATATCGTTCAGGCGAGCCGGGAGCCGGAGCAGTACGGATTGAAGATAAGTCAGTTTATCAACTATGGGGCTTCACCGCGTGCGACGATATTTTTGGCGGTGGCGGCTAAGGCGAATGCGTTTTTGCAGAAGAGGGGTTACGTTACTCCGCAGGATGTTAAGACTATCGGGATGGATGTGCTGCGGCACAGGGTTATTGTCAGCTATGAGGCTGAGGCTGAGGATAAGACGAGCGAAGATATTGTGCAGATGATATTCGATAGTATCGAAGTGCCGTAACGGATAGGGGTTTGTGAAATGCTCACGCCGGAATTAGTTAAGAAAATCAAGCAGATCCAGATATACAGCTTGCGCATGGTCAATGCGAGTTTTGCCGGGCAGTATGAGAGCGTGTTCAAGGGGCGGGGGATGGAGTTCGATAAGGTGCGTGAGTATGTGCCGGGTGACGATATTCGGTCGATAGATTGGAACGTTACGGCGAGGACGGGTAAGCCTTATATCAAGAATTTTATCGAAGAGCGCGAGATGACGGTGATGTTCGCCGTTGACCTTAGTGCGTCGGGCGATTTCGGGACGGTGGAGAGGGTCAAGAACGAATTGGCGGCGGAGTTTTGTGCGGTGCTGGCGTTTGCGGCTACGCGCAATAACGATAAGGTGGGGCTGGTGATCTTTACGGACAGGATCGAGCTTTTCATACCGCCGAAGAAGGGGAGCAAGCATGTGCTGCGTCTGATCCGTGAGCTTTTGTATTTTAAGATGCCGCGGCGGCGGACGGATGTTCCGATGGCGGTGGAATATTTGCAGAAGGTGATACGGAAAAAGGCGACGGTGTTTTTGGTGTCCGATTTTATCGCGGCGGATTTTAAGAAGCCTTTGGCACTGCTTAATAAGCGGCATGATGTCGTTGCGGTGACGGTTGAGGACAGGGCCGAGAGGGGATTGAAGCCGGCTGGTCTGGTTGAATTCGAAGATGCCGAGACGGGGCAGGTCCGGTTGGTCGATACGTCGAGTGCGAAGTTTCGCAGCCGGTACGAGTTGCGGGCGGGAAAGCGTCGCGATGAACTTGAGCGGATGCTGCGGTCGATCAAAGTTGACAGTATCAGTATCGCAACGGACAGGCCGTATATACAGGATGTGGTGCGGTTTTTTCATATGCGGCACAGGCGGCAGTAGCGAGTGTTTAGAATGATGAATTTATGAAGGTGAACGCGATTTACAAGTTGGTGGCGATAGTTTGCTGCTGCGGGTTATTTCTTGTGTCCGGGTGCAAGGAAGATGGGCAATCCGCGGATGGAAGCGGGTTTGAGATAGATAAGTCTTATGCAGGCGGAGGCGTTGTCGTAGCGGTGAGGGTGAGCGAAGTTAAGGCAACGGTCGCCGATACGCTTACGATGGAATTGGAGGCGAGCGTAGAGGATGGTTACGAGGTTGCTATTCCGGACCCGGGACATGTTATGGAGGACTTCGAAATACGGGACAGCCGGTACGTTGGGCAGCGGCTGGACGCGGATGGTAATATCGCGAGGCTTATGCGGTACCGCATCGCGCCGATGAGCGCGGGGGTGCTTGAGATACCGGCTTTGGTATTTGAGTTTGGCAAAGAAGGAGAGGATCAAACATTTCAGATCAGTACCGAAGCGATAAAGATAGATGTTGTTTCGCTATTGAGCGCAGGTGAAATGGCAACGGTTGCAGAAGAGGACGAAGGTGTTGTACAATTGCCGGTGGAGATTTCGTGGTGGTGGTATATAGCTGGTGGTGTTATCGTTATTGCGATCATAGCAATTATTGCGGTAGTAGTTCTCAGGCGGTGCAGGGACAGTGAGATCGAGAGGATATATAAGGGTGCGCACGAGATAGCGTATGAGCGGCTTCGCGCGTTGGAGGCGGCAGGTCTTATCGAGAGTGGTAAGCTGAAGGAATATTATGAGCGGGTGAGTAATGTTCTGCGGTACTATGTTGAGGATCGGTTTCGGATTTGCGCTCCGGAGCGGACGACGGAGGAGTTTCTTTACGATCTGCAATTCGGTGATGGTATGTATGTCCTTGGCGATGGGGACAGGGATTCGTTAGGGCAATTTTTGCGACATTGCGATCTGGTGAAGTTCGCCAGGCATGAACCTACGGGTGAGCAGGTTCAGCGGACAGTTGAATTAGTCGCCGGATTCGTTGACAAGACGCGATCGGATGAGTGCCTAATCGATGTTACCGATGGCCAGCCGCATACGAGGGAGGGAACGGTTTGATGGACTTTTATTATCCTTGGGCGTTTATACTTTTTTTGATATTGCCGCTGCTGATATTTTTGCATGTACGCAAGCGGCGTACGGCGAGTGTGCGGTTTTCAAGTGTTGAAAAGTTCGATGAGTGCGGGGGTTCTTTGCGGTTGCGGTTGAGGTGGGTTTTGTTTTTCGCGAGGCTTGTCTGTATCGCCCTGCTTATTGTCGCGCTTGCACGGCCGCGGAAGGGAACAAAAATATCCGAGATCTCAACCGAGGGCGTCGCGATGGAGATCGTTGTGGATCGTTCCGGGAGTATGGGTAAAGAGATGGTCTATGAGGGCAAGCGGTATAACCGGCTTGAGGTTGTGAAGAAAGTTCTGGATGATTTTGTAGGTGGCGGCGGCAGTTTTAAGGGCAGGCATGAAGATCTTGTGGGACTTATTACCTTTGCAAAGTACGCCGATACGCTGAGCCCATTGAGTCACGGTCATAATGTGCTGCTTGAGTTTCTTAAGCGGACCGAAGTGGTAACTATCAGGAGCGAAGACGGTACGGCGATAGGTGACGCGATAGCATTGGCGGCGGCGAGGCTCAAGAAAGCAGAGGATGAACTTATCGCTCGAAGAGCCAAACTCGAAACGCTCGATGAAGACGGCGAGAAAAGCGAAACGAAGGGTTTTAAGATAAAGAGCAAGATCATAATTCTTCTTACCGATGGCAGTAATAACGCAGGCGAATATGACCCCTTAGAGGCTGCGGAACTTGCGAAGGAGTGGGGGATAAAAATATATACGATAGGGATAGGGGCTCCGCCAAGGCGCGGGGGTTTGATGGGGTCGTTTTTCAATATAGGGCAGGATTTCGATGAGGGGCTGCTGAAAAATATCGCACAGAATACGAACGCTTTCTATGGTAGAGCAGGCAGCGGTGAGCAGTTATTGAAGATATACAGGGAGATCGACAAGTTAGAGAAGACGGAAGTAAAATCGATTCAGTATACGCAGTATGCCGAGCGGTTCGGGCAGTGGGCAATGGCGGCGTTGTGCGTGTTGTGCTTTGAGATAATTGCGGGATGTACCGTGTTTCGGAAAGTACCATGATATGCGTTTAGGAAATGAAGAAGCTTTGTGGCTGTTGTTTGCGGTGGGGTTCGCAATCGTGCCGGTTTATATCTGGTGCTTCTGGCGCAAGAGGCGCGGACTCGCTAAGCTTGCGGAATCTGCGCTGCTTGAACAGATAAGCGTATCGGTTAGCTTTTCGCGACAGGTGCTTAAAGGTGCGATACTGGTGGCAGCGTTTGTCGCGATCGTGCTCGCGCTAACAGAACCGGGCTGGAACCCGAGGCCCAGGATGGTAAAGAGTAAGGGCAGGGATGTTGTGATACTTCTGGATGTGTCGAAGTCGATGTTAGCCGAGGATATTCGGCCCAACCGGCTTGAGCGTGCGAAGATCGCTATCGCCGATCTTCTGGATGTTCTTGACGGTGACAGGATCGGATTAGTTACGTTTGCCGGCGACAGTTCTGTCAAGTGTCCCCTTACGCAGGACTACGCGTTTATCAGGATGACGCTTGGTCAGATCGGCCCGGAGAGTACGGCTATGGGCGGGACGCTGATAGGCGATGCGATCCGTGACGCGTCGGAGAAGGTATTCGACGCGGACACCGAAAAGTATAAGGATATAATTTTGATAACCGACGGCGAGGACCATGAAAGTTTCCCCAAAGAAGCCGCTCAAAAGGCTGCGGGCCAGGGCGTCAGGATAATAGCGATAGGCTTGGGCGACGAAAAGACGGGTACGCCGATACCTGTCATCGGGGCAGATGGCAAGAGAAAAGGGTATATTGAATACGACGGCAAGCAGGTGTTGTCGAAGCTGGACGGTGAAACGCTTCGGCAGGTTGCCCTTGCAAGCCCTGAGGGAAAATATCTGGCGGTGAAGACGGGGACGTTCGACCTCGATAAAATATATATGGACATGGTTGCTTCGGCTGAAAAACGTGAGTTTGAGGCGATGAGCGTTATGGAATACGATGAGCGGTTTCAGGTATTTTTGGTTTTAGCAATAGTATTGATCTTCTGTGAGGCTCTTATCAGTGAGAAGAAAAAATCATAAGATAGCTGCGGGTATTTTGTTAGTGCTGTGCTTTACGGGTATTGCGGCAGCGGGCGAAACTGCGCGTAGTTTCGTAGATGGCGGAAATAAGTTATACAACGCAGGTAAGTTCGCGGAGGCGGCAAGCCAATACGATAAGGCGATAGAGACGTTGCCTGATGCGATGGAGCCGAAGTTTAACAAAGCCAAGTGTAAATTCAAATTAGAAGAGATCGACGAGGCGATAGAGCTTTTCAAACAGGCGGCAACCGGCAGTAAGGATAGCGAGCTTGTCGCAAGGGCCAAGTTCAACCTCGGCAATAGTTATTTCAAGAGAGCAGCCGGCGGCCATGATGGCGATGCCAAGAAGGTTATCGAAGATATGCTGACGAGTATTTCATTCTGGCGGCAGAGTCTTGATATCGAACCGGGCAATCTTAACGCGGCGAAGAATATAGAGATCGCGCTCGGGCAATTAAAGTTCATCAAGGAGATCATGGAAAAGCAGGCTCAGCTTCAAAAGATGATCCAGGAGTTAAGGCAAAAGCTTGAAGAGCTTCTTGAGAAACAGACGGGACTGTCCGAAGAAAATAAAGTCACTAAGGGCCAAGCCGATAGCGGAGGCATATCACCGGAGCAGGCCGCCGGTTCCTATAAACAGCAGGTTCCGCGTCAGACTGAGGTGAAGGGTCAAACGCAGGGGGCAAATAACGACGCTATCGAAGCTCGCAAACTCGAAGAACAGATCGAGGCGGTTACCGGCGGCGGAGCCAATGCTCAACAACAAGGACAACAGGCAATGCAGCAATCCGCTCTTGAGGTGGTTAAGAGTGAACTGGGTCAGGCGATCTCGCAGCAATCGGCTGCGGAGGGTAAACTTTCGTCTGCAATTGGCGACGGAGCGATAGAGGCACAGGATAAAGCGGCGGAGCATATTAAGAATGCACTGGATGCGCTAAAGCAAAGTGAAGAAGAACAAGAGCAGCAGGAAAAACAAGAACAAGAAAAAGATAAGCAGGACAAGCAAGGCCAAGAGCAAAAGGAACAAGAACAGCAGGAGCAAGAGGAGCAGGAGCAAGGCGAAGAAAAGGAGCAAGAGGAAAAGAAGGCTGAGGCGGCGAAGGCTACGGCTGAGGAGATATTGAATAAGGAAAAGAAGGACCGCAAGGAGCGGCAGATACTGCGAGTGGGCCGAAAGGAAGTGGAAAAGGACTGGTAGCGGCAGGGAAGGGTTTATTTAAGGTATGAGCGGGTAACTGTCGATTATACCCTGAAGGGTTTTATGAATAAGTTCTGGAAAAAATATTTATTTGTTTTAGTGCTGGCACTGGCTGTTGCGGGAGCGGAGGCCCTTGCGCAGATAAATGTAAGCGCTCAGCTTGGCAAGCAAACGGAAATATATGTCGACAGACAATTCGATTACTATATTGTTATCAATGGTGAAAACAAAGCCGGACAGGTCGATACCTCGCCGCTAAGCAAGTTTAGCCCGAAGCATGCCGGCAACCGTAACATGTCTCAGGACTCGATAAGTATTATAAATGGTCGTCGCAGCAAAACGACCGTCAAACGTTTCGTTATGATCTATTCGCTAACGGCTACTGAAACCGGCGCGCTCAGGATACCGGCAGTCAAGGTGGTTGTTGGCGGCAAGACATACACGACCAATCCTGTGACGGTCAACGTCAAGGAGCCGAGCCGGACGGATAAGATCGCTCTGAGCATGGAGGTTTCGCGGAAGAAATGCTATGTCGGTGAGCCGATAGTATTGACTGTCAAATGGTTTATCCATGAAGATCTGACAAAGGTTCGCGACGGTGTCGGCAGGTTCAATTTCAATGTTCCGGCGTACGTCAGCGGAGATTTTTATGTTGAGGATGTTGACGGTCAGGGGGCGAGGCAAGCCAACTCGACCGTGAACGGCTATGATGTTTCTCTCGGTCAGCAGAATGTAAAGTACAAAGGCAGAGCCGGGACCATGGTCTCTTTCAGTAAGGTGCTTATCCCGAAGAAGACGGGGAAAAAGCGATTAGGCGCTTCGAGCGTATCGGTTAAACTCGCCACCGGTTCCAGGAGGGGTATCTGGGGCAGAGAGATGCAATACGATACCTTTATGGCCAGATCGGGTAGTATCCAACTTGACGTTTTGCCATTGCCCGATGCGGACAAAGGCAACGGTTTTTACGGCTTGGTCGGCAAGTATGAGATATCAGCGTCGGCAAAACCGGTCAGGGTTAATGTCGGCGACCCTATCACTCTTACGATCAAGGCAGGAGGCAACAAGTACCTGAAACCTGTCAAGCGGCCCGACCTTAATGAGATCAGGGGATTTGCGGGCAATTTCAAGATGTCCGCGGCCCAGAGCGAACCTGTCATACGAAACGGCTTTAAGATATTTACCCAGACTATTCGTGCCAACAGCGCAGATGTTACCGAGATACCGCCGATCCCATTGGTATATTTCGATTCCGAAAAAGGCCGGTACGTTACGGCTTTGAGCGAAGCGATAGCTTTGGATGTCGCGGCGACTACGAATGTTACCGCAGCCGATGCCGAGGGCTATTCGTTCATACCGGTGACGAGGGAGATCGAAGCCTTTAAGAGAGGAATATCGGCTCACTATGAAAAGGCGGACGCTCTTGAGGACATGGGGTTTTCGATCTCTGCGGCAATTACAAAGCCGGGTTACTTTAGTTTCTGGGCATTGCCGTTTGGCGCGTTTTTGATAAGTTTAGCAGTCAGGTTCGCGGGGCAAAACTCACCTGAAAAGATAGTAGCCAGACGAAAGAGAGCGGCAGCCAGGAACGCGATCGGCAAACTAAAGGGATCTGCCGAAGGAGGAGTAAGCGACAGCGTAGTTACCGCTATGAGGGGTTATATCGGTGACAGGTTCGATCTTACGAGCGGGGCGCTAACGCCGCTGGAGTGTCAGCGGATCATTGCGGGGCACACCGGGGACGGGGAACTGGCCGGTGAGTACAAAGAAGTTATGGACAGATGCGAACGCAGCCACTACTCAGGCGCCGCTGCGGAGATCGATGCTTCGGTCGTCGAGCGCGTTATTGAGATGATCGGGATGATAGAAAAGAGGGCCGGGAAATGATCGCAAAGTACGGATCGGTTCTGTTTATGGTTTTGGCAGTTGGTCTTTGCGGGGGGCAAGTTTGCGCAGCAATGGATTCGCAGGAGATCAGCCTTGAATTTGCAAAAGCTAATGAGGCCTTTCGTCAAGCCAATGACCTTGCCGGTACGGGCGGTGCGGATGACGAAGCTAAGAAACTTTACGTTAGGGCTGCGATGCATTACGAGAGGATCGTCGACGAAGGCGGGATACGAAATGCTAAGCTGTATTATAATCTTGGTAATGCTTATCTGCTCAATGGCGATCTCGGCAGAGCGATCGCAAACTTCCGCAGAGCTGAAAAACTCGACAGTGCCGATGCCGATATCCAGAAGAATCTTGCCTTTGCCAGGAGCAGACGGATCGATAAGGTGCAGGTGCAGACGCAGAAGAAGGTGATGCGGACGCTGTTTTTCTGGCATTATGATTTTTCGCTTAGAGTCAGGTTCCTTGCGGGGTGCGTCGCTTTCGGGGGGTTGTTTGTGTTTTTGACTTTGCTGGTGTGGCTGAGCAAGCCGGGGCTGCGCGGCGGATTGAGGGCGGGCGCGGCGATCTCGTTTATGATAGCGGTCTGTTTCCTGGCATCAGTCGGTGTTGAAAGCTTCCATGAAGCGAAACAGCCGTGCGGGGTTATAATCGCCGAATCGGTGGTGGCCCGACAGGGGGATGGGACCAACTATCTGCCCAGTTTTAAGGAGCCGCTCCATGGAGGCACCGAGTTTGAGCTTATTGAACAGCGTCTGGGCTGGTTGGAGATCCAGCTTAGCGACGGCAGCCAGGGATGGGTGCCCGACGGCAGTGCAGAGCTTCTTTAAGAACTTTATGCCGAAAACTATCAGGAACAAGGTGTAATACCGATTGCCCGGAAAAAATAACTTTTAATTACTGAAATGACTTGACATGGCAAGCAGTAACCAATAGAATACAGGTGAAGTATATCAGAAGTGTTGTTTGATAAGGAGATATTATGGCTTCTATTATCGTAGCGTCCGGGGCGCATAAAGGTGATTATTACCCTTTGGGCCAGCGGACAAATGTGATCGGCCGGGATGAGGCTCTACCCATACAGATCCTTGACCGGAAGATATCCCGAAAACATCTGCAGATCCGATTTGATAAATCGACAGATCAGTACCTTGCGGTGGATATGAAGAGTAAGCACGGGGTAATTATCAACGGTGTGAAGATCGATGCAGAAATGATCCTGAGTGACGGGAACTATATCTTTGTGGGAGAGACGGCTCTTCTGTTTACCACGAAGGACTTTGACAACCGTGAGAGTGCAATGCATCATTTTAAGAAAGTCGGCGAACGGGCCAACCCCACGGTGTCTATTGCAGATGACGATACAATGGTGAACGGTCACCCGTAAATATCCAATCCCGGCCAGACGGAACAAATTTAAGGTGTTGAAAAAGCTGTTTGCGTATTAGCGAGAAACACCTGATAAATAAACATCGTATCTTCAGAGGGAACGGAGATGGACTGTCTCAGCCAGGAACAGATCGAATGCTATGTCACAGGCAGCGGTTCAATGGATCGGTTGGATGCTGTCGAGGAGCATCTTGATCACTGTCAAAGCTGTCGCAAGCGTACGGAATCCCTGCGATCGGCGACCGGCGGTTCTGACGGTCAGGATGACGGGCAACTTTTCTCACACGAAAGCGATCATCTGACCGAGTCGATCTCTGAAGATTCTCCGGTATTACGTATGCATCGCAATGCTGCATTGGACGCGGACATATCGATCGAAGGCTATGACATTCTGGAGCGATTGCCTGTTGGTGGGCAGGCGGTGGTTTATAAGGCTTTTCAAAAGGCTACGAAACGTGTCGTTGCATTGAAGGTGTTGTCGCAAGGGCCGCATGTATCCCAGAGGGCACAGTTTCGTTTTGAGCGTGAGGTCGATCTTGCCGCCAGCCTGAGACATCCCAATATTGTTACGATTTACGACAGCGGAATTACACATAGGCAGTATTACTATGCGATGGAGTATGTCGAGGGGAAATCGCTGGACAGTTACATCGAGTCGGCATCGCTGGATAGTCGGCAAATCATGGTGTTGTTTGAAAAGGTCTGCTCCGCGGTGGCGTATGCGCATAAGCGTGGGGTCATGCATCGTGATCTCAAGCCGGACAATATTATGGTTGACGGCGATGGCCAGCCGCACATTCTGGATTTCGGGTTAGCTAAGTTGATCGACGATTCCGAGCAGACGGTAGCGGATGCACCGATGGTTTCTATCGCAGGCAAGATCATCGGTACCCTGGCGTACATGTCGCCGGAACAGGCTTCGGGTCAGCCAGACGCCGTGGATATACGGACCGATGTTTACTCGATCGGTATGATGCTCTACAAGGTATTTACGAGTGAATTTCCGTATGAAGTGCACGGTCCAATGGTTACAGTATTGCGGAATATTCAGGAGGTCGAGCCAGCCAGACCTTCAAAAAATGTCAAAAATCTTAGTTCTGAGATCGAGGCCATTATCCTCAAGTCTCTTTCGAAAGAGCCGGTGTATCGTTATCAATCGGCAACAGAGTTGCAGAGTGATATTGACTGCTGGCTCAACGGCATGCCGATATCCGCCAGAGCTGACAGTTCGTGGTATGTGCTGTGCAAACTTATGGCAAGGAACAAATCTGCTACCGCGGTAGTTGCCCTGATCATAGTCATCATACTGAGCTTTTCATATATAAGTTTTGACTTATTTCTGACAGCCGAAAAAGCCAGGCGGAAAGCGGAATCTCTCCTGAAACAGACCAAAGCTGTAGTGTTCTCTGAGGATATGATCGCCAAGCAATGGATCTTTTACGAGTTCATGAATGCCTGGCGTGTTGGCAATTTCGGAATAGCTCAGGTTGCTGCCAGGCATCTGCCAAAAGGTACGAGGGAGTTTGCAGCAATGAAATTCCTGGTTGACAGTCGTCGGCTTGCTGAGAAAGAACCTGATTTTCGCCAGCAGATACCCGATGGACATGCATGGTTTGCGGAATTCGTAATTGCTGAGCACCATCTGAAAAACGGTGATAAAAGTAAAGCCCTCAAGCATTATCGGCTTAGTCTCGCCACTGCCGCGAATTTGGTGGACAACCGAAGTAACTCTTGCGGGTGGCATGTAAAAGAAATGAAAGCCAGGCTGTATGAATTGACAGTTTCCGAGTCAAATGATAATATTGATAAGATCAAAAGCGATAGTTGAAACATGAAATATATTCTCTCAAAATATAGAGATGGAAATCGCATCGGCAAAGGATTCACCTTGATCGAATTGCTTGTCGTAGTAGCGATCATCGCTTTGCTGATAGCTGTTCTTTTGCCCGGTTTGCGTACAGCCAAATCCTTTGCCAAACGTATATGCTGCCAGAGCAATCTCAAACAGATCGCCTTTGCATGGCACATGTATCTTGGTGACTATGATGGCAGGTTTTTACAGGGTATAAATGCCAACCATAGGTTTGGCGGATGGAAACTCTCCAGCCCAGGCGCTTTCGAGCATCAACTGAACTCATATCTTTCTTTGTCTGCCGAGATAGCTACCCCTGAAGAGGCCAAAGTTTTCGAATGTCCGGCTGATAGCGGAGGCATTCCCATTAACCCTTTAGTAAAGGCATACCAGTATTATGGAAACAGCTACGAAACTAATATTCTTCTCGTCGGTCCCAGCCTGGCCGGTGTTCCCCCCGGACCGCTTGGCCCGTTGTACATGGAAATAAATAGAAAACTGGAGGGAGTCAAGCAAGGCGATGTGGCTCAGCCGAGTCGTGTTCTGCTGGCAGGTGACTGTAACTGGATGATCCAGTGGTGTTATTTCAATGAAATTGAAACCTTCTGGCATGGTAAGGATGGGTACTTCAATCAGGTTTTTCTGGATGGGCACACCGCTTTTTTAGAAATACGAAAGGGGTGGTATGTCACAGAGGATTATTGCACACTGCCGTTTTCTTCACTCTACCATTTGGCACGCCAGATCCAGCCGCAAGTACCATACTGATCAGGAAAATTAGATTTTGTAGTATTTCTGAATATGTCAGCCAAATAAAGATGGGAAATTGAAAGTTTTTACTTTTTTTCAATTCGACAATGCCTCTGGAACGACGTATCTATCTGGTATTTAAGGGGTTACGTTCAAGTGCCCAGTTATAACCGGACAGTAATACATTTTTTGAAGTATTTTGCTTGCATTCAGGTAAAATCTCTCTATAATAAACAATAAGATTTGCACCCGGAAGGAGGAGCCCATTTAGTCTTTAGTTTTTAGTTTTAAGTTTTTAGTTGTGGAATCGCTTCGCACTGTTTAAGCACGGAGGAAAGAGGGCGGTTTTTCATAATTTGCGCAAGATGGAAGTTAATTTGTTGTATATATTAACGGAAAGAACGGTCAACGTGATGTAGTTCTGTAAGGAGTGAGAAAATGAAAGACGCAAGAAAACTGTACATCTCCCTGTTATTATTAGCGGCTGTCGGTTTGATGACCGGCAGTGCAATGGCTTTGGTCGTTCCGGATGGTGACTTTGAGTCAATACCATTGCCGGACAATAGCTGGGAACCGATCGCTATCCACACCGGTATAAACACCCCATGGGTAAACACGTATAGTGGCGGTTATGCCTGGATTCTCAATAATTACTACAGCGGCGGCGCATATCCGAGCACGGGGCTTTCGGGAGCGCAGTGGGTTAACATCGGCTACAGCTATATTCATCAGTCGCTAACGGACACCTATGTCGGAGGCGAGACCTATGAGCTTTCTATCTGGGCAACGACGATCTATCCTAGCGAGCAGTTGTGGCTGTTTTTAACAGATGGTACCAGCAATGATGGCTTAAATGGTGCGGCTCAATTGGCTGTGTTCGGACCTATTGCTGTGACCCAACAGGGTGATCCGGACATATGGGAGCAGCACTCTGCCCAGTACACCGCCACGGCTGTCGATGCGGGTAAGAATATCGGAATTGCCCTTTGGGGGAGCTGGCTTGCCTTTGTTGATGACGTGACGCTTGAGAGCTTGAGTAATATCGAAGACGGCCTGATCTCGGTCTGGTCGTTAGATGAGAACGGCGGCGATACTACAGCGGATAGTTTTGGCACTAATCACGGCTCGCTACTGGCCGGGCAGGGTGGAGGTGTAGTTCCTGCATGGGAGGCCAGCGGCAAGTTCGGCAGCGCGTTAGACTTTGACGGGGTATCTTCTTATGTTGATTGCGGGGGGGACGCTTCTTTGAAACCAGCATCCGTATCCGTCTCAGCATGGGTCAAATTCGATTCTTATCCCTACTACGGCCAGGTGGCCGGGATGGCTTTTGATGAAAATCTCAGCGAGTCGGGTTATTCGTTAATATGTGATGACAACTTTATCGGAGGCGGCGATAGTATTTCTGCATGGGTTACCGGAGCTGATGGCGATGGAAACTACTTTATCGCCTCTGTGGCTCCACCGGTGGGTAGTTGGCACCATATTGCCCTTACTTATGATGGCACAACCTCTAAAATATATGTCAACGGAGTTTCGTCGGGCACCATGACCACCGAGACTGGAGCCCTCAATTACACCTATGCGACTACTTTCAAGATGGGTGTTCACGCAGCCGGTCACTGGTGGCTGCCTTATACTGGCTTGATCGACGATGTAGCGGTCTGGGATCGCGCATTGACACAAACTGATATTGACGCAATATATAACGGCGGCACAGGTAATCCTGTTGCCAGTTTCATCTCGCGTCCTAACCCTTACAATCCGAGTCCCAGAGATGAGGCGGTCATTCTCCCTGTGGACACAAGTGTTAGCTGCTTGCCACCGGATACTTCACCAGTGTATTACGATGTGTTGTTCGGTACAGATCCAGGTGCAATGGCTAAAGTAAAGGATAAGCAAGTATACGCGGGGGATATATCCTATGACCCGCCTGGCGATCTTGTAAAGGAGACGACCTACTACTGGCAGGTCAATCCTTATGAACCGAATCTGGTTTCGCCCAATGTCCCGACCATTGTAACTCCCGGGCCGATCTGGAGGTTTGGGACGTTAGCAGTAGATGCTATGATAGGTCACTGGAAACTGGATGAAATTAGCGGTACTAACGCCAACGATGAGACAACAAAAAATCACGATGGTACGCTCATGCCCACAGGCTTTACATTTGACGCCGATTCGATCAACGGTTATGACGGCACGGTAAACGGAGCGCTTGACTTTGTAGGTCAGGATGAATATATCTCTCTGCCTGCTCTTAATCCCAACAGCGATTCGATGACCATTACCGCATGGGTAAAAGCAGACAACGCTGCCAATGACTGGACCGGTATCGTCTTTAACCGTACCGCAACGAGCGCTAACGGGATCTCGCTTACCGGTACGGAGTTGAGGTATCACTGGAACGGAGCGAACTGGGATTGGTCCTCCGGTCTTTATGTTCCTGTTGGCGAGTGGTCGTTCGTAGCTATGGTTGTTGATCCTGATGAGGCGATGCTTTATGTAAACGGCAACTCTGCCACGAACACCGCCAGCCATACCCTTGAGGCATTTGACACAGAAACGCGAATTTGCCACGACAACAGCGGTGCCGGTGACGTAAGATTCTTTGATGGCGGTATCGACGAAGTCCGGATATACAACTACGCCTTGACCAACGTCGAGATCGCAGGTGTTTACGGCGCGCCGATAATTACAGCACAGCCGCAGAGCATTGCCGTAGCTGACGGGGACCCCAATACCCTTACGGTCTCAGCCGTTGGTAATGGTGGTCTGACGTATCAATGGTATCGAAACAGCATACCCCTCTCTAATACCGGCGTGTATTCCGGCACGACGACTGCTACACTGGATATCAGCAGTGTCGGGCTTACCGAAGAGGGCAGGTATCGCTGCGACGTTACCGATGTTAATGGTACGGCCGCCTCCAGCACAGCTACGGTACTGACCGAGAGATTACTGCACCACTGGACCTTTGATGTGGACGGCAGCGACAGTGCAGATTCTCCCCTTAACGGTACCTTAATCGGTGACCCGAATATTGTTGCTGGTAAAATCGACAATACCATTGAATTCTATGCCGATGAAGATGATTCTGTCGTTTTCGGCGGAGCCGGTGATATCCCTGTCAGTATATTCGACTTTAGTGTTTCCCTCTGGATGAATACTACGGATCCTGAAGTCTATGGGGCACTTATCAGCAATCAGGACTGGTTGAATGGTGGTAATGTCGGCTGGGGATTATATGACTATAATGATGGTAATATGCGCTGGGTCATATCTGATGGTGCGGGGGGGCGAACGGATGTTATTTTTCCCAGTCCCCCTCTTTACGATGGACAGTGGCACATGATCACCGCTACAAATGATCGTGACGGTAACGCGAGTGTTTATGTTGACGGTGCATTCAGCAGTGCCGCGAGCATGATAGGTATACCAGGAACGGTGGACTCGATCTACCCTGTGACCATTGGTGAAGATGGCCCCGGAAACTATCCATATGCGGGCAAGATCGACGATGTCAGGATATACAGTTATGTCTTGACACCCGCCGAGGTCGCAGCATTTTACGACGAACCGTCAAATCCTGTTCCGGGCAATGATGATGTCCGTATTCCGATAGACCTTGGAACAGAGAAACTTCAATGGGATGGTGTAACTTATCCAGCTACATACCTGGTTTATCTTGACCCTGATCGGGCCAAAGTTGAAAGTAAGGATGCCGGTTGTGAATACATTACCCCAAGTCCTCTTGTTGTTACAACGGACGATCCCGGCATTTTGACGAACAGGACAACCTATTACTGGCGTGTATATAGCACAAATACCAGTACGTTAGCAGAAGCTTTCGGCCCGACATGGCACTTCACAACCATTCCCGTTACGGATCCATCTATCTATGTCGACGTTAGTGCGGCGGGCGCTAACAACGGATCGAGTTGGGCCGATGCATTTACCCAATTGCAGCCAGCCCTTGATGCGACAGTGCCCGGTGACGAGATGTGGGTGGCAGAGGGCACCTATAAACCCAGTTCCGATTACGGATTGTCCATAGGTGATCGCGGCAAGCATTTTCGAATGATAAACGATGTTATTATTTACGGCGGATTTGCAACCGGCGGGGATGTGTTCGCAAACCGTGACCCCAATCAATATGAAACGATCGTTAGCGGCGATCTCAACGGCGATGATGATTCCGGTGGAGATAACTCTGAGAACTGCTACCATGTGTTTTATCATCCGATAGTAGCGAACCTGGACACAACAGCTGTACTGGATGGTTTTACAATTACGGCGGGTAATGCAAACGTTAGTATATGGCCGGACCACACCGCTTCCGGCGGCGGGATGCTTAACAACAGCAGCAGCCCGACAGTTACCAACTGCAGGTTCACTGGCAACTTGGCTGTCTTTGGTTATGCCGGCGGCGGCGGGATGCAGAATATTGGCAGCAATCCTATAGTGACCGATTGTACGTTTACCGGCAACTCGGGTGGCTACGGCGGTGGGATGGATAACGAGACTGGCAGCAACCCGACAGTGACGGGTTGTACCTTTAGCGACAACTCGGGTGAATATGGTGGCGGCATATGTAACTGGTCCAACAGTAATCCAGAAATAACTGATTGCGCCTTCAGCGGAAACTCGGCTACCATCGACGGCGGCGGGATGTTGAACTGGAGCAGCAGCCCGGCGGTAACTGATTGCACCTTCAGCGGAAACTCGGCTACCGTCAACGGCGGTGGGATGTTGAACAACGGCAGCAGCCCAATAGTGACTAATTGCATGTTTATCGATAACTCGGCTTGGAATGGTGGTGGGATGTATAACGCCGCCAGCAACCCGACGATGACCAACTGTGTTTTCAGCGGCAACCGGACCGATTGGGGCGGTGGGATACAGAGCGATAACAGCAACTTGGTAGCGATCGGTTGCACCTTCAGCAGCAACTCAGCTAACGACGGCAACGGCGGCGGGTTGGATCTCTGGAACAGCAGCCTGACCGTGCGTAATTGCATCCTCTGGGGCAACACAGCTTCATCGAATGGGGACGAGATTTCGTTAAGAGCCTCTTCGGCAGTAAATGTGGATTACTGCGATGTTCAAGGCGGCGAGGCGGGTATATATGATGACCTTTCGGGTAACACTATTAACTGGGGCAGCGGGAACATCGATGCCGATCCACTCTTTTTTGATCCGACAAACCCTGACCCGAATGAACGGGATTATCATTTAATGTCAGAATCACCCAGTATTGACACTGGTGATCCAGGTTCAGATTATGCGAATGAACCACAGGCAAATGGCAACAGAATTAATATGGGTGCATACGGCAACACCGATGAGGCTTCGATCAGTTCTCTGGACCTTGATGTGGACGGCGTTGCCAACCCCTGGGAAATCCTTTGGGGACTGGATCCCGATGATGACGATACAGACGATGACGGCTTGCTGGACGGCTTTGAGGTTTGTTATGACGGCGATTGCGGCAGTTACGATCCTTATGATCCAGGCACGGGTTTAGGCGGTGACCTCGACGCTGACTCTGACGACACTGACGGAGATACCATATCCGATGCGTGGGAGGTGCAATACTCCGATGTTGCAAGCGCTATCGACGAAACAGATACAGGCGATGACCCGGATGGCGATGGATTTACGAACCTTGAGGAGTTCCTTCGCAATTCTGTGCCGAACGATATTGGCTCCGTACCAGCTCCGATCACATATTATGTCGATATCGATGCGCCGGGCCCCACTCATGACGGCAGCAGTTGGTCCGATGCGTTTACAGATCTTCATGCTGCCTTGGCAATAGCGCACGGTGATATTATACGCGTTGCCCAGGGAACATACAAACCGGCAGGTCCCGGAGGGGATCGTTCGGTAAGCTACCAGTTAAAAAACCTTGTTACGGTAGAAGGCGGATATGCAGGCTACGGAGAAGCCGATCCCGATGACCGTGACATTAGCAGCTATGTGACGATATTAAGCGGTGATCTCAATGGTGACGACGGTCCGGATTTTGCCAACAATTCTGAAAATAGCTATCATGTGGTGACGAGTTCTTACAACGACGATACCGCAGTACTGGATGGTTTTACTATTACCGCTGGAAATGCTGACGGATCATATCCTGAGAACAGGGGCGGCGGGATGTACAACAACAGGAGTAACCCAAAACTGAACGATTGTATTTTCATGGAAAATTCAGCCTATGAAGGCGGAGGGATGCATAATGAAAGGAGCAGCCCAAAACTGACCGATTGTACTTTCATAGAAAATTCAGCCCGTGAAGGCGGTGGTCTACATAACAATAAAAGCGGTCCCGGAGGTACCTACAGCAGCCCTGTTCTGGTTGATTGCAGTTTTATAGCAAACTCGGCAGAAGATGCCGGTGGCGGGATGTTCAGCCACGCTATGGGTAGTAGTAACTATCCGGTGCTGATCAATTGCGCATTTATCGGTAACTCGATAGAACCAGGCGGTAGTGGCGGAGCGGGATTCTTTAACCATGCCGGCAGCAATGCAACATTGGTCAACTGTTTATTCAGCGGTAACTCCGCTGACCCTGCAGGCTCCAGCGCAATGGGCGGTGGGATATTAAATCTTGATACAATGACCCTTACCAACTGTACATTCAGCAATAATTCTGCGTATGGCGTTGGTGGAATGGCTACCCTTGCTACAGCAGCATTGAACAACTGTATCTTCTGGGGTAATAGCGAACAAGGCGGCAGCGGCGAACTTGCCCAGATCACTGATAGTGGAGGTCTTACAATTGATTATTCCTGTGTTCAGGGCTGGAGCGGCGCATTGGGCGGCAGCGGTAATACCGGAAGCGATCCGGATTTCGTCGATGCTGACGGTCCCGACAATATCGCCGGGACAATCGATGACGATCTTCGCCTTGATGATGATTCTCCGTGTGTCGATGCAGCCGACAGCAGTGCGGTCCCTGCTGATGTTGCCGACTTAGATGGCGACCTCAACACCGCTGAGCCAACCCCATTCGATCTCCTTGGAAATTTGCGATTCAGAGATAATACCACTGTCGCCGATACCGGTACCGGAGGCTCACCCATCGTAGATATGGGAGCTTATGAAGGCGGGACGGTGAGATATGTTGATATTGACGCGCCGGGTGCAAATAACGGGGCAAGTTGGGACGATGCATTTACAGATCTGCACGATGCCCTGGCAGCGGCGCAATACGGTGATTTCATGCGTGTTGCCCAGGGAACATACAAACCGGCTGGTCCCGGGGGGAACCGTTCGATAAGTTACTCGTTAAAAACCGGAGTTTTGGTAAGAGGCGGATATGCAGGCTACGGGGAAGTTGGTCCAGACGACCGCGACATCATTAACTATGTTACCAGGCTAAGCGGTGACCTTAACGATGACGATAGCAGTGGCGGCGATAATAGTGAGAACAGTTACCATGTCGTTGTCGGAAGCGGTACAAACTCACACACCATTCTCGACGGGTTTACAATTTCCGGTGGAAACGCTAACGGGGCACCTCCTGAGGACAGAGGCGGGGGAATGTTCAATGATGCAGGTGCTCCGAGGGTAGTTAACTGTGTATTTGAAGACAATGCTACTACCGGCAATGGCGGGGGGATGTTCAACACCCTCGGCAACCCGACTATTGAAGACTGTATCTTCACCCAAAATAACGCAAAGTGGGGTGGGGGTATATGTAACTATTACAGTAATCCCATAGTCAGAGACTGTGAGTTTATTCGCAACACGGCCACAGATAACTCCGGAGCCTTAGATAATAATCAGTCAAGCCCTGTCATTACCGGTTGTCGGTTCATGGCAAATGTCGCAACGACCGGGCACGGCGGTGTCATGTTCAACTATGACAACAGCAATCCGATCATGGTAAACTGTGCATTCATCGGTAACCGGGCCGTTCATGGCGGTGCTTATAGTCATATGCTTTCTTCGACTTCTCAAGCCACCAACTGCACGCTGCTGAATAATATCGCAACTGTTCGGGGCGGGGCAATAAACAACGTTGGCGGCGCTGTCACGGTAACAAACTCAATCGCCTGGTTCAATACCGCCAGCGATGGTTCGCAGTTCTCTCAAAGTGAAAGTGCCACATTATCGGTCAGCTATAGCAACGTTCAGGGGGGTAAAGATGCCATCGACAGCCTTGCCAGCACCATAATCTGGCCCCTGACCAATATCTACGTCGACCCCAACGTTACCCCGGACGGTCATCTCCGCGCAGATTCGCCGTGCATCGATGCGGCAACCGCATCCGGCGCTCCATCGACGGATTTTGACGGTGAAAGCCGTCCTGTCGGCAGCGGATATGATATCGGCGCCGATGAATTAAAAGATACAAATGCCAACGGCCTTCCTGATTATTGGGAAGCCCGCTATCCTACTGCAACAAACCCGGGTGACGATACCGATGGTGACACGATAATCAATCTTGAAGAGTTCGAACTCTATAGCAGTAATCCAACTGCCACTCCATATCCGGTGCCTCTGTTCCCCACCATTCAGGCAGCGATCGATGCCGCAGGTGACGGTGACACGGTTCTGGTTGACAGCGATACGTATTCCGGCCCGGGCAACCGTGGTCTGGATTTCGGTGGCAAATCAATCCTGCTGGTTGCTCGCAATAATGCGGGCGTTACCATGATTGACTGTCTGGGTCTTGACCGGGCGATTGATTTTGGTTCCGGTGAGACCGCCAGCGCGGCGGTAATCGGATTTACCATTATCAACGGTCAGGCTGATTACGGCGGAGCGATCCGCTGCGACCGGTCCAGCCCCCAGATCAGAGAATGCACCATTGCCGACAGCACCGCAACTATCCTTGGCGGCGGGATATACGCCATTCGTGCGGTTGTCACCATTGCCGAAAGCTCTGTACTGAGTAATGAGCCCAACGGTATTCACACGGTCGATTCCGGTGCGCATGTACAGGGAGATCTAAACCTTAACGGCAACAACTGGACCGGAAACAATACCCGCATCACCGGCAGGGGAACCATAGTCCTGAGAAATGATGCGATACTCGATGTTGACAACTCATCGCTACGCTGCAATATTCGCGGTGTTTTCGATATCATCGTGGCCCGGGAAAGTGAACTGGTTATCGGTGGTAGCGCGGTGATCGATCTTGGCGACCCTGAAGACCCCAACAATAACGGCACGATCGACAGTGAAGGTTTGCTTGTGATAGAGGACAATGCAGTGATCCGCAACGCTAACATCATTGCCACTCGCGCCAGCTTCGAGGACAATGTTGTCATAGAGGAAAGTGTTATCGAGATTGACAACCTGGCTCCACCCGGTGCGTTCTTTGTCGATAACAATGCCAAATTCATAAACAATGAGATCCATGCCACCGGCGATACATTCCTGCATATCGATCCGAATGCATTTCAGGGTCTGATCGCTAATAACCTTATCTACCTGACTTTCCTCGCTGTTCCTGAAGGCAGCGAACCCGAACTTCTTGAGTTGCGTGGAAATCCCGACTTTGCGAATCCTGTCTGCGATCCCGACTATTTCTTCTGTCAACTCGATAACATTCCTGAATTTGACTCCAGCAGTTGGACAATTGAGGAACTGATTCTTGAACCAGGCGCCATGGTCAATCTAACCAACGTGATCGATTACGGTAACGGAAGTCCTGGAGGTTATGATGAGGTGATATATGTCAAGAAACTTGTTCTGGCGGCGGACTCGGTGCTCAATACCGCTTACAACAAGATGTATTACAACGAACTGTTTGGAGATCCCAACTCGACGGTAAACGTACCGATGTTAGGATATTCGCTGGTTAACATTGCTATGGATAGTGATGTCGAATTTGCCGTACGTGTAACACATAACAGTCTCATTCATGAGAGCAACCCCGATTACAACCGCGACCATGCTGTCCGCGTCATCGATGAATCGCCTGACACCAAGGGTATGATGCGAATGAAGAATTTGTATGATACCGACCCGGATTCATCAACTTATGAAGACCTGATAAATGCCCGTGCCAAGGGCCTGTTTGCCCGGACCAGAGAAGAAAAGGTCCTGATCCTGTTTGAATATGCCTTTGAGATTGCCGGTCCTGGCGTTGAACTTGTAATATATCTTAGCGATAAACCTGGACTTCTCGACCACGGTAACCCGGACCGCGATCAGCACTATCTTGAAGTTGGGCGAATTTTGCCGCCGATCGATGGTCAGGCAGGCTCGGTGGACAGCGGCCGATTCGGTACTTTTCACGAGTACGTTGATACCGGCGATCTCGATTTTATCAGGGGTACGCTTATGGAGCTTGAGCTTATCGGTCCGGAGGGTACCCGTATGCTTATCGACGACTGGGATCCGCAGTCCAGTTGCAACGATATTTATTGCGGTGATATAACCATTGACTCAGAGGCAAACGCCAAGGACTTTTTGACAGTATTAGGTTCCTATGGAAGAACGGTTGACTTAGGTACCGATCCCGGTACCAGCACAGCCTGCATGGATGGCTTGTTCAGTAGCGATGGTTACATTGACATATATGACGCTATGAGCTGGGACTGGGCATTGGACAATGATGTCCCACTTACTCTCTGCAATGTTTTTCTCGACAGCAGTACGACAGCAACGACGGTAGGCGAACCGGATTCTGTTCCATTGGGATTTACGACACCACAAGGCTCGTTACTCGTAGCCGGTAAACGTAACACTAACATTGATAGTGACAAAATGAAAGATGCCCTTTACGCTTTCGACGACCTGGGACAATACGTTGCAATGGACTTGCTGACAAAACGCACGAACGGCAAACTCGTAAAGGCTCCTGACGGTACGCTCTACCAGATCAACCTCAATGAAGGCTTACTGGACATAGCCGACAGCAACTCCGTCATCGTTCCACCAACATTGGTACCGATACCGATAGTAAAGGAAGATGAGCCAAGATACCATCTGCCGGCTACGGTTACTATCGGCGTTCAGGTCGATGGCAACAAATTATACGGCCGCCCGATCTTCGATGCGGCATTTGACCAGTCTGGGTTTGTTTATGTAGTTCCTGTAGTCGTTACTCCGAACGATGCAAACAATATCTCCTACACCGCCGCAGCGAAATTAGAGCTTATACCGGAACAGGTGCCGCCATATAACCTGATACGATTATACGATGACCCCAATGCCGCCAGTCCTAATGACAATCGTAATTTAAATATGCTGCGCGAAATTGAAACAGATGATAATGGCAAACTATACGTTACCAGCGGACAACTATACAATGAAAGTGACATCCTTTGGAAATATGATTCGTTAACGGGCCAGATGGAAAGGCGTCTTGTACTTAATGACGAGCCGAATTTGCCGGCGCCTATAGGTCTGCATGTGTCGAGTTCAACGGATAGGGTTTATCTCGCATCGGGACAACGTGATCCGGAATCCGATTCTGTTACAGTTAAGGGATTTTCGACAAACGATCTTACGCTTGCCCGCATTATTACTATCAATGGTATGGGCCATGTTACGGACATTGCCGAGGATCCCGCGACCGGTAGCCTTTGGGTTGTTGGATTTAAAATGCCAAGTATCCCTGAATATTTAGGTGACGACGCAGACCCGTTCTATGAGCCTTCTCTTGCCGAGGTTCCCTGCGGCAATGGTAACGATAATGTAACCGTTGATGCATTTGATATTGCCGCAACAAGCCCTGACCTTGCAATGCCGCTGTCGATTATCTGGACCGGAGACAGTGAAGCTCCATGGTGTGACGGAGCCGACATTGATCACAGCACAACTGTTGATATTATTGATTTCGGGTTTATTTCGACGCAGTGGCAGGATAGCCCAGACGTACCTTCAGCGGATATTGCTCCTAAACCGATCACGGACGATCATGTTGGTATACTGGATTTGATCGTTGTAGCCGAACATTGGCTTGATATCGGCTGTTCCAACCCGTAGTTAAACAGTTGGTATTGCCGATTTTCTTGCTGCTAATAACGATCCGGCCTGTTGGCCTGCCGTATTCTAACGCTAAGTTTAGACAAGGGTTATGCCAGGAAAAAATGTGAAATTATTCTTGACTTACCCGCGGTTGAGGATTAGTATGATTTCCGAAAATGGAGCATAAGGGATAAGCTAAAAAATGTATCTGGGGCTTTAGTTATCTCCGAATTGGTTTGTGGGCAACTAATTTTACAGAGGTGTGCACATAAAAACGGAAAACAATATATTAAATACATCGCTCTACAATTTCAATCTGTCGGCAAAGAGACTTGATCTGGAAGAGACAATTCGCCGGAAAATATTGGGGCCCAAGGAAAAAGTTGAGATAACTATTGATCCCGTATTATCTGAGGGCAAAGTTGTTAATGTTAAGGCCTTTATTGTCAGGCATAACGATATCCTTGGCCCTGCAAAGGGCGGTATCAGGATGACCCATGACGTTAGCCTTGATGACATTACGGGTTTGGCGATGGAGATGACATGGAAAACGGCACTCATTGGCGTACCTTTTGGCGGCGGCAAATCCGGTATCCATTTCGACCATATGTCTTTATCGCCCCGCGATAAGGAAATTGTTATTCGTGCATTTACCCGTGGAGCAAGACACTATCTTGGACCGGAAATATATATTCCTGCACCGGATATGGGTACCAATGAAGAAGATATGGGCCATATCCGTGACTGCATATCCTATTCTGAAGGGACGTCTATAACTAAAGGCTGCTTCGTAACGGGGAAACCAATAATTCTTGGTGGTATTGTAGGCAGACGTGAAGCAACGGGAAAAGGTGTCGTTTACACCACCCTTGCGATATGCGAAAAACTCGGTCTGGACATTGCCAAGATGCGAGTTGCTGTGCAGGGTTTTGGTAATGTCGGTTCTGTAGCTGCAGCCGAAATAGCCAAATGCGGCGCAAAAGTAGTTGCCATTGCAGATCTATCAGGCGGGATAGTCAACTCTGACGGCTTGGATATAGATGCCGTTTTGCAACATGTTAATGATACGGGCGATGGCGTCAGGGGCTTTAAGAAAGCCACTGAGGTCGATAAGGAGAAAGTTTTAGAAGCTGATTGCGAAATACTTATTCCTGCGGCAACCGAATCTCAGATTACAGCCGGAAATGTCGCGAAAATAAAAGCGAAAATTATTGCTGAGGGAGCAAATGCTCCTACGTCTCCCGAAGCGGATGAGATATTGAACCAACGTCAGGTGTCTGTGATCCCTGATATCTTGTGTAATGCCGGCGGCGTTTTTGTATCTTATCTGGAATACACTCAGGAAACCCAGCGGGAACAAATGACTGTTACCCAAGTCGAGCAAAGGCTTTCTGACCGCATGAGACAACGATTCAACGAAGTTTACGATTTCGCCAAAGAGAAAAAGCTCACAATGCGAGAAGCTGCCATGGATATAGCTGTCCAGCGAGTGGTTGAGGGCGTATACGCAAGAGGTCTTCTACCATAGTTTTTTGATATATACACATACAGACAAAATATTACCGACATCCATAAACCCTCTTAATAATTCAAAAAGTGTGTTTCGTTGTATCTCGATGAAGCTGGCATGTAGTCTGGTTGTGCAGGCTACCAGCACAATTACCAGCACAGTTTTGGATTCACCGGAAAGCTTTCGGCAGAGGGATATAATGCCATGTTTGCGCTAAGGCTTATCTGATTTTTCGTTTTTCTTCATATTATCTTTTAACTGTGCTATCACACCCTGTATTTTCTCTTGAGCTTGACTATTATTCGCAGAAAGGCGTAGGGCGTTTTGCCAATGAACTAAAGCTTGATCGTATTGACCCAGGTTTATTAGAACACGCCCCATATTTGTTTGAATTTCCAAATTATCTGGTTCCAGTCGTAAAGCCTGCTCAAATTTATCTCTGGCCCGGGCAAACTGGTCTTGACTGGCATATATGACCCCGAGGTTGACATAAGCCCTGGCATAGTTGGGATTGATTTGAATCGCTTGGTTAAAATGACCCTTTGCCTCAGAATATTTTTTCTGTCGTAACAGGATCGTACCCAGATTATTGTGTGTACGTGCATCATTGACGTGCAATTTCAGGGCACGCCTGTATTGGAGCGAAGCTTCATCCAACCGGTTTTGGCGATCCAGCGATTCACCCAAATGGACAATAGCATCAATATTGTCAGGGTCATGTTGTAAATACTTTTGAAAATAACCGGCCGCCTCATCGAAACGCCCTGACCGATAAAGAGCCATGGCCAGGTTACCGCAAGCGGCATAATTGTCGGGCGAATACTCCAATGCTTTCTTCAGGCAATCAATCGCTTCTGCAGTTCTACCTGAACCGGTCAATACCATCCCCATCATAGAGTAACAATTACCATACTCCGCCTCGTGAACATATACGTTATTATTTCCCGGGTCAAGAAAACGGCGGAAATGGCTCAATGCCTCTTCATGTCTATCCTGGTTAAAAGCAACCTGGCCATATTTATAATGAATGATCCGTTCCGTCGGGTACAATTTTATCAGTTGATCACAGATTTTTTGGGCTTGGCGGTATTGTTTTTCTTCAATAAATTCGCTAAACTGAAGGTCGAGACAATGATAATTGATATAATCCTTGGCATCCGGCTTTTCCGGATCAAAAGCATAAGAATCGCCCCCGAGATTACCTACATAACCAAGAGACTCTAACCGTTTAGTGGTTTGGCTATCGAGATCCAGAGTATTATCAAATTGTTCGTTACATATCTGCTCGCTCAATAGTTTGCCCAAATGATTGCGCAACTGCCGAACTCGATCGGGCTCGGCGTTGATGAGATTGGTTTGTTCACCCGGATCATTTACTAAATTATACAACTCGGGACGCGATGTCTGGATATACTTATAACCATTTCCAACAATACCCAACAAGGGATTGCAATTATATACTGTTGGAATAAAAGACTCACATAAAAAATATCTATTGGTACCTGTGGAGCCATTGGCGGATAACATCGACCTTAGATCAATACCTTGCATTTCTTTGTTCTGGGCTATACCGGCATATCCCAGGACCGTCGGGGCGATATCAATAATACCAACAAATTCTTTTATTCTTTGGCCGTTTTGACAACGAGGCGGCTTGATTATCAGCGGCACATGCTGTGTGCTCTGATAGATAAAATATTTGTGCTTCTCCTCTATGTGCTCTCCTAAACTTTCCCCGTGGTCGCCGGCAACGACCAGTAAAGATGATTCATATATCCCCAATTGTTTGAGCTTGTCGATCACCTGACCAATACAGTCATCCGTATAGGCAATTTCACCATCGTATAGATTGTCTTTAAAAGAGTCGGCAAAAGGTTTTGGCGGTCGATAATCGGCATGAGGGTCAAAAAAGTGCAAAAACAGAAAAAAATCTTCGTTGCTGTTTTGCTCCAGCCATTGGTTGGACAGGTTCACAACTTCCTGACCACGACGTTCATTGATACCCATGCGAGAGTGTGTATCCGTAAATTGATCGTTATACGTATCAAACCCCTGGTCCAGGCCAAATCGAGAGTCCAGGACATAAGCGGAAATAAATGCCCCCGTTGTATAACCTTGTTGTTGCAAGAGTTCGGCCAGGGTCGTATTTCGCGAATTCACCTGATAATTGATGTTATTATGTACTCCATGATACGCCGGCACCGTACCGCAAAGCATCGATGTGTGGGCCGGCAACGTAAGGGGTACAGGAGAAACTGCATTTTCAAACACTACCGCCTGCTGGGCCACGGCATCAATATTGGGGGTCGTAGGAAATCCATACCCGTAACAACCCAGATGGTCGGCCCGGCAGGTATCAATGCTTATCAGGACAATATGGCGGATTTGGCGATCGCCGCCAGCCCGGACGCCCACGAACCATATCGCAGCGGCAGCTAACATTAAAACCACAACCACCAACAGAAATTTTACTTTTGTAAATGCTGAGAACCTCATTGTCTCTCTTTTACATAAACTAAATACGTTTACTTGCAGATGCGATCATATCATGGACCAACATATTATAGCAGATAAAGGGGTATTATAGCAAGCCGTTGGCGTGGTTATAAAAAAAATGCCCCAGGCTATTAACCCGGAGCATTTGATTTTACTTATCCATCATTTAAACAACTGATGGTGTTTACAAAAACCTTAGCGTTTCTTCCTGCGAAGCAGCAATCCGCCTAAGCCCAGAAGAGCCATGGTCATTGGTTCCGGAACTGTCAGGCTTGTGAAGCCACCGACTGTGCTAATCACATAAACACCGCCAGGAACAACAATGCTGCCACCGTCAATCAAAGCCTGCATACCGGCTTCATCGAGGGCGAGGGCGTCAACCAAAAGTTCGCCACCAGCAAAGCTGATCACAGAAGCGGCATCTTCGAAAGATAAAGCTCCGGCCTGAATAACACCACCGTTTTGAGTAATGGTATCTGAACCAAGCGAAGCATATCCAACATAAATGGTACCGGCTACAGTATATGCACCATCATTCATAGTGAAGGAACTGCTGACATCCTGATAATCACCCATACCGGCCCAGCCAGCAACATCAAAAGTGCCGCCATTCATCACACCAACTTGAATATCACCGTCACGCATGTCAAAATTACCGGTAAGATCAATATCGGCATTGACGCCTATGGTGAGCTCTGTGTCGCCGTAAAAGTACATTTGACCCATCGCCAAAGTCGTGTCAATATTAACGACGTTGGTTGTAACACCAGCACCATACAAATTCAACGCAGTTGCGGTAACTATGCTGCCATTGAGTAAGTTTATGGTAGCGTCTCCAGCACCTTGCTGATCAGCCACTATAGCACCGGCAAGGTTAAGAGTACCGCCACTTGCGACGGTTAACGAACCAAGACCCTGGTTAGCTACATCAAGCTGGTTGCCAATATAGGTTCCACCGTTATGGATATTGACCGAAGCGGTAGTGCCAGCTCTGTCAACTATCCAAAGCTCGCTAACGGCAGTCATATCGAGCGTACCATAAATGTCCATATTAGCGGGATTTGAGAGATCGTAACTATGCCCGGTGTCAAAAGACAGGCTTTGTAACGTTCTGGCAGCAGTGGTCCCGGCCGGGATAGTTATCTGTGTTGCATCATCGTTTATGTAATACGAACCCCAACTGGCCGCTACATACTGCTCCATGGGATAAGTCCACGTCGCACTGTCAGTGGACCAGTTGCCCGCCGTATCCCAATCACTGTCGACTGCACCTGTAAAGGTGTAAGTCGCGGCACTGGCGATACTGACGAACGCCAACACCAAGGTTAATATTAATAGTTTTTTCATCATCCTACCTCCTCGTAAATTTAAAACATTACATTTTTCACGATGCTCTACGCGTTTGAACACCGCACAATAAAACACCTATTATGGGACGAGAGCGGCAAACGCATAGAAATGCACATATTTCCGGACCCTCATCCATTTAACATATTAGCATTTTGTCACTATCAAGTCAAGAAAAAAATTCAAAATAGGCTTTTTTTTTTCGAAAACAGCTTTTTTTTAGGGCGTTCATCGCATAACTCCTCGTGCAATAAGGTTTTGCGGCGTTATTTTATTGCTGTATTTCGAGGTAAGGTTTACCTTTTTTGTAGAGCGACAGGCGAAATTTGATTTGGTCAGCCACTGTTTTCCGGTTTTGGATGATAGCCAGGTTCAGTGCTTTTTTAGCGGTTTCGATCGCCTTGTCGAACCGTCCAACTGCAGCGTAGGCAACCGCCAGTGTGTCGAGTGAATCCGGCACAGTGAAATTTTCCAGCTGGCAGGCTTTTTCGGCTAATTCCATCGCCCGGGTTGGGTCGCTAATTTTATCAGGGCCTGTTGCGAGGAGCCATGCAAGATTGTTCAATGCACCTAAATGTTCCGGGGCCAACTTGAGAACTTTGTCATACATTGATATCTCCAGGACATGCTCTCTCTGAAGATTCGCTATTATCCCCATGTTATAGAGTGCGGGTGTATTGTTTGGGTCATATTGCAGTACTTTTTCCCAGTAACCTTCGGCCTGTTTAACTTCTCCCTGGCGTGATACCTGTAAGGCCATCAAAGAGAGTAATTTGGCCTGGGCGGCGGGAGAAGAACTCGAAAGTCGCAGTCCCTCCTGCCAGCATGCCATGGCCTCGTCGTTGAGGCCCTGTTTAGACTGTGCTAATCCGAGATCGGCACGAATTCCCAAGTTGTCAGGCTCAAGTGCCAGTGCCTCTTGAAAGGAAGTTGCCGCTTCATCGTATTTTTCCTGATGCGCCAGAACCAGTGCTAACTGCGTGTGCGCCACTACATCGTCAGGTTCGTGCTGCAGCACTATACGAAAATGTCCTTCGGCTTTATCATATTGGCCCAACTCAAGCAGGATGACACCTAAATGGTTGTGAGCCAGGGCCAGGTTGGGTCTGATCGAAATCATTTCGTCCTTAGAAACAGTATTTTTGTTTAGCCTGTCAAAATATTTATTATAGTATTGAACAGCCTCGACATTATTGCCTTCTTTGCGGGCGATCTCTGCCCGCAAGTAGTACATTTTGGCAATTTCCGGATATTTAGACAATATCTCAGAGTAGATACGCTTGGCCCGGGAAATTTCCTCGGGAGTGGTTATATCAGCGACAGGGTTTCTTCTGAGCTTTTCAAAAAATGGCGAAAACTCCTTGGCATCGATTTTTTTTGGGTCCAATTCAAATTTTGTACTTAAAGAGCCGCCGGTATACCCAAGAGTTTGCAGACGTTTTAATGTATCAGAATTTGATATTTCTATATTGTCTGGTTGATCTACCGACCGGCTTTGTTCCAGGATGAACATTAATTGGTTTTTTAAATTCTGCATCAATTTTGGTTCTGACTGTGCCAGGTTATTCTGTTCCCCGGGGTCAACTGTCAAATCATACAATTCCGGCTGTGTTGTGTGGATATACTTGTATCGGTCAGTTACAACACCAAACAGCGGGGAACACTCATACATGGTCGGCAGCAAAGATTCACAATAATAATATCTGTCCATAGCACGTGTATGGCCTGGTTCGTCGGTTAGCTCGGCGGTAAGATCCCTGCCTTGCAACTGTTGGGGTGGGTCGATATCCAGACATCCCAGGATCGTGGGCATAATATCGATCAACCCGGCCCGGCTGCTTACCCGTTGCGATTGACTCTCGCCGGGCAGTTTTATTATCAGGGGAACATGTAAGGTACTTTGATATATGTAATAGCCATGAGAACGTTCCTGATGTTCACCAAAACTCTCACCATGATCGGCAGTAACAATTATTAACGATGAATCGTAGATGTCCAGTTTTTTCAGTCTGGCAACAATGTTCCCGATATTATGATCCACATAGGCAATTTCTCCGGCATAAGGAGAATCCGGAAACTGTGAAGCAAACGGTTCCGGAGGGCGATACCGCATGTGTGGGTCAAAATAGTGCACAAAGAGGAAGAATGGCCTGGAACTATTATTATCCAGAAAATCATTTGCCACCCGGGTCACTTCTGAGGCTTTGCGTTCGACGAAAGAAGATTTAAAATCCTGGTTTATTTCCTGGAACTGGTCATTATAACTGTCGAACCCACGGTCCAGACCAAACTGAGAATCGAGCGGAAATGCCCCCACAACAGCGGCGGTTGCAAATCCATTATCACGCATAACTTCGGCCAGAGTAGTAGGTTTATCACCTAACTGATAAGTGGAGTTATCATGTATGCCATGGCGTGGCGGAATAGAACTGGTCAGCATAGAGGCGTGGGAAGGCAAGGTAAGGGGTATGCATGTGATTACATTTTCAAATAAAATACCTTCCTGGGCAAGGGCATCGATATGAGGTGTCGTCTGAGCCGGATAACCGTAGCAACTTAAGTGATCGGCGCGGCAGGTGTCGATACTGATAAGAATAACGTGGCGAATCTTGCTCTGAGTTTCGACAGTACCTTTTTTACTGCAAGATATCCCCAGCCATACCAGGCCTGAACAAAATATCCCCACGATGACACGGTATATATACTTTTTCAACATAGAATATTTCATCGTTCTTTTAACTTGTGATTTTACTCAACGCGATAAGGTTGATTGTTTTCATACAGCTTGAGCCTGACCTTAACTTCCTTTACCAGCCGGTCATTTCCCATGATTAATGCTTTCTCTATGGCTTTATTTGCAGTTTGGCGAGCTTGTTCGAATTGGCCAACTGCAGCGTAGGCAACTGCCAGGGTATCAAGAGAGTCCGGAACGGCGAACTTTTCCAGTTGGCAGGCTTTTTCAGCTAATTCCACTGCCCTGATTGGGTCGTTAATTTTATCAGGGCCTGTTGCGAGTATCCATGCCAGGTTATTTAATGCACCTAAATGTTCCGGGTTCAATTCAAGAACTCGTTTATACATAGATAATGCTACAGTTAACTCATCCTGATGACTTGCTACCAGGCCCAGGTTATATAGAGCCGTAATATTATCCGGTTCAAGCTGTGATACTTTTTGCCAATAATCTTTCGCCGGGTCAATTTTCCCGCGTTGGGTTACTTGTAATGCCATCAGAGTGAAAATTTTTACCTGGGCGGTGCTGTTGGAACGCGAAATTCGCAAGCCATCCTGCCAGCAGGCAAGGGCCTCATTGAAGCGACCAAGTTTGGCTTGGGCCAATCCGAGGTCGGCATAAACCTGCCAATTATCAGGGTCAAGTTCCAGGGTCTGCTGAAAATAAGTTATAGCTTCATCATACTTTTTTTGATGCAACATAGCCAGGGCCAATTGGGTATGTGCTTGTATATCTTTGGGGTCATGTTGTAATACGGATTGAAATTGCGCGACAGCTTCATCATAGCGCTTTACCTTGTTTAGGGCATATCCCAGGTTGCCCCTTGTTTCATAGTCCTGGGGCTTAAATTCGATCACTTTCTCCAGATATTTAATTGCTTCGAGGTATCGGCCCGCCCGATAAAGAGCCTCGGCCATTTGATCCTGTCCCTTTTCGTCATCCGGCAAATATTTGAGAAAAATAGTTAAGTGCTCAATGGCTTCGTCATGGTTACCCAGTAAATTTGCAACATAACCATATCGGTAATGGTTGTCCTTTCTCTGGGGATATTGTTGCAGCAAATTACCAATTATTGTCTGAGCCTGCCGGAATTGTTCTTTGTCAAGAGCCATCTTGTATTGACGGATAAGACGATAAAAATCAATGAAGTCCTTGGCGTCTGGCAAGGCAGGATCAAAATCATAATTGTCGGGTGAACTACTCTCCACGTACCCGAGAGACTCCAGTCGCTGGCGGCTGGCATTGTCAAGGGTTATGGTGTTGTCAATTTTTTCGGTACGAATCTGTTCATTCAGGAGCTTACCCAGGCGCCCGCGATACTCTTTGGCTCGATCTGTTTTAGTATCGATGATATTGTTCAGTTCTCCGGGGTCATCTTTGAGATAATACAGTTCAGGTCGTGGAGCCTGGATATATTTGTAACCATTACCAACGATACCCAGTAAACGATTACATTGATGTACGGTCGGAGCAAATGACTCACAGAGAAAATATCTGGGTGAACCGGTGTAATCATTTTTGTTTATCATTTTCGCCAGATCTTTACCCTGCATGGTTTCAGGTGGTGATATGCCAAGTGCTCCCAGTATCGTCGGAGCGATATCAATAAGACCGACATAATCTTTTATCCTTTTACCCTGGTTAAAAAGCGGCGGTTTTATAACCAGGGGTACGTGCTGGGTGCTTTGGTATATGAAAAAACTGTGTTCGTTTTCCCTATGCTGGCCCAACCCTTCGCCATGGTCAGCGGTAATGATAAGTAAGGAAGAATCATACAAATTCAACTGTTTGAGCTTACCGATCACTCTGGAGATGCAATGATCGACATAGGCGATTTCTCCATCATAGAGGCTGTCCGCAAAAGTACCGGCATAGGGTTCAGGTGGGCGGTAATCGGTATGGGGGTCATAATAATGCAAAAAGAGGAAGAATTTCTCATCATGATGTTGCTCGAGCCACTGGTTTGCCAGAGTCGTTACCTCTTCTCCGCTACGTTCGTTTACACCAATGTGACTGTGGGATTCTTCAAATTCATCCTGGTATGTGCCAAAACCCTGATCCATGCCAAACTGTGAATCGAGCACGAACGAGGAGACAAAGGCGGCGGTAGTAAAACCATTTTGCTGTAATATCTCCGGCAACATCAGGTTTTCTGAACTTACTTTATACTTGATATTATCATGCACACCGTGATATGCTGGCACGGTGCCGCTCAACATCGAGGTATGGGCTGGCAACGTAAGTGGCACCGGTGAAATTGCATTCTCAAAAAGCACCGCCTGCTGAGCTACGGCATCAATATTAGGCGTCGTATGGCTTTGGTAGCCATAACAACCAAGATGATCCGCCCGACAGGTATCGATACTGACCAGAATGATATGCCGAACTTTACCTTTATCAGTAGAACGACCTTTACCGCAGGACCATGTCAGCATAACCGCCCCCATACCGATCAGGACTACTGTTAAACAGTAAGAGTAATGTTTTATTAGTGATCTTGATTTCATAAGATATATCACCAGGTTCTTTTTGGTTCTCTATATTATACTCTAATCGACCGGAATTTCATATCGAATATACAAAAACCGTAGGGTTCCAAAATTCAGACCAACTTAAAGATGTTGTATAAAAAGGAACTTACGAAAAGCTGTTTTTGCCATATGAGGGCGGTAGAATGTCTGCGTTTTCGACATTTTCTTGTCACTAAAATGTTGCCATGAGGGTCATTTTCGCTAAAATCAGCAAAATCTTTTGCCTCTTTTCAGCCCAAAACCACACATTCCCAAAATTATTTTTGCCAAAATCAGATTGGACTGGACTGCCCCCCGAAAATTGTTCCATTTTTAGTGAGAGTATAATCGATTAATTTAGTTGATTTTTCATACTTATCTGAAACTTGGCAGCAATACTTAATACTACTTCCCGAAGATATCAACCGAAATAACTATGATTTACAAGACATTCTTTTATTTGCCCTGCACTGGCTTGAGGGCACTACGCCATAGGGCTAAAGCCTTATATTGTTCTATGACACACAAAATACACATATACAGACAAAACATCTCCCAATATACTTTGCACCTCTTGACATCGTGTCTGCATGTTGTTATATACAACTCTATATGTAGTCTGGTTGTGTATACTACCAGCACTTTTACCAGCACAGGCAGCCTTTTGGGCTACCGGCAAGAAACGTAAAGTCTTGTCAATAAAGAGCTGGAGGAGTGGCAGAGTGGCTGATCGCGACGGTCTTGAAAACCGTTGAGCCGTAAGGTTCCGGGGGTTCGAATCCCTCCTCCTCCGATTGGCTTGCACCGTTGTCAATTGCTGACAGCGGTGCTTTTTTATTGCCTAAATGTTCATGATTTAGAGGGTTATGGAAAGCAGGGTTTTCTGTACCTTTGTTTTGATTTGCCCATTGGTCAGTGCCAACCAAAGACAACCGGTTCAATCCAGAGTAAGCATTTTTTGTAAGTTGGTTTGTAAGTGAGGTGCTAAACAGATGACGGACACTTGATTTGCCAATTATGCCGCTCGGTTCTGTTTCATTTCGTGCATTTCCTCATATACCACCGGACTAACATAGCCCAGTAAAGCATGTCTTCGTTTACGATTATAGAACATCTATTGCTTTTCTAAATTGCCAGCCTGTTGGATAATATCAAAGAGAGGTTTAGCCATCTCTTCGCCCTTTAGGGTCTTTACTGCTTCATATTCCCCTACAGCCGCCTCTTTTTGGTCAAGCAGAAAATAGGCTATCGCAAGACCATAGTGAGCTCCGGCGTGACTATCATCAATATTGATCGAATTCTTGAATGCAGCGGCAGCCTTAGACTTCTGTCCAAGTCGCAATCGGCATACCCCAATGATACAATTTATTGTCGCCATATCAGGTTTTATCCCCAAGCTGCTAATTCGTTCCCTGGATTTCCTGGTATTGTACCAGGTAATCGCCGCCTCATATGATCCTATTGCTTTCTTGTATTGGCCGAATTCATCATAAGCAACACCAAGAAAGAAGTGCACCTCTGGATAGTGTCTGTCAATAAAAACAGCTTCACTGTAAGCATCTATAGCTTTTTCATGATCACCAAGCTCAGCATAGGTTAGCCCTAAAAACAGGTAAGCTTCTACGAAATCAGATTGGAGTTGGACAGCCTGTTTGTAAGATTCAATTGCCTTTTCAGGTTTTCCAAGCATAATGTATATTCGTCCCAGTCCATAGTGACTCAATGCAGAGTGAGGATCAAGCTTGAGGGTACTATTGCAGGCTTGGACCGCTTTGTCATGCTCACCCAGCTTGGCATAAACCCATCCCAGCAAATGCCATATCTTAGGGTAATCAGGATTGCGTAGTATTGCTTTTTTAGAAACAGCAATTGCTTTCTCATATTTGCCGATTTTAGCATTGATCCATGCCAGGGTATAAAAGTCTGCTGGAGAAAAAGATTTTTTGATGTTTTCCTCACAGAATCTTATTGCCTTTTCATAATCACCGCTTTTGGCATAAAAGTAACCAATTGTTGATTTAGCTGTATATGGCGGGTCCTTCCGTATCGCAAGCTTGTACTTGTCCATGAATTCACGATAGCGTCCACTTTTGATCGTATCATAGTGTGAAATTATGGAATCAATTTGCATTTTAACCGTTTGCTTCGGCTTGTCCTGGGCTTTCTGTGCCTGATCAGATTCCTTATTTGACGTTTGAACAATAGCAGGTATTTCTTTTTGAGGCTGATTGGAATTGAGGAACAGCAATACCAAACTTACGGAAAAAACATTTGTCAAAATTACCAGAATTAGGACATATTTCTTTTTCATGGTTTTTCTCATAAAAATCCTGTTGAACAGATTACAGATATTTACGCCGGATTTATTTTGAAGAAGCTTGCATAAAGCACCGGCACTACGATGAGCGTCAATACGGTTGCAAACGTAAGACCGAACATGATCGTCACAGCCATTGCAGCAAAGAATGCATCTGCTAATAGTGGTATCATCCCGAGGACTGTTGTAAGAGCTGCCAGGGAGACAGGTCTAACACGGCTGACACCGGAATCCACGATCGCAGTAAATGGGTCTTTACCGGTGCTCATCTGCATATTAATTTCGTCGATTAGAACAATAGCGTTCTTAATAAGCATACCCATAAGACTTAAAAAGCCGAGCAAGGCCATAAAACCAAATGGCTGACCTGTGACAAGCAAACCAATAGTAACGCCCACAATAGCAAGCGGAACCATAAGGAAAATGATTGCTGGTTTCTTGAGCGAATTAAACAAACATATCACAGATAGAACCATAAACAACAGGATCGGCGGCAGCTTACCAGCCAGTGATGCCTGGGCTCTGCCGGAATCTTCGTATTCACCGCCCCACTGGAGTTCATAGCCTTGAGGCAATTCGATAGCCTCTATTTTAGGCATAAGCTTATTAAGGACATCACTTGCCTGACCAACGCTTGGATCGCACTTTGCAGTTATCGTAGCAAGGCGATCCTTACGCCGTATGATCGAGTTTTCAACTTTAGTTTCAATGCCTGTAACAACCTGGCTTATAGGTATGCTCTTTTGTGCTACAGGGCTCCATATCTGAATATAATTCAGGTTTTCGACATCACTTCTTTCATTCTCGGGGCTACGCATAATGATAGGTAGTATCTCGTCGCCTTCGCGATAATCGCCTACCTTTATTCCCTCGAACGAACTTTTTATAGCGTTGTTTATCTGTTGTCTTGTGATACCTGCATTGCGAGCCTGTGTTTCTGCAACAACCGGCCTGATCAGCGGAACTGTCTGACGCCAATCGTCCAAAACATCTGTAGCGTCGGGTTCGGCAAGCATGATGTCTTTGGCTTGTTTTGCAAGTCCTCTTAAGACCTGCAGATCAGGGCCTCGGAAACGAGCCTGTATCTTTGACGGATCACCGGGGCCTAAAACAAATTTTCTACAGAATGACTGCGAGTCTGGAAATTTTTTGCTGATATGCTGTTGTATCTTAGGTATTAACCCCTCAATGCTTTTGTATTCATCGACATCAACCAGCATCAAACCATAGGCACTGTTTGCTTCTTCCGGCTGATAAGTAAGCAGAAATCGCATAGCACCCTGCCCAACAAAAGTCGATACCGCAGTTACTCCATCGAAGGCTAAAATATCTTTTTCGATAATACTCAGATCAGCTTCTGTTTTAGTTAAATGAGTCCCCTGGTTTAGCCAATAGTGAACCATAAACTGAGGCCTGGTCGAGGGCGGGAAAAAACTTTTCTTAACAAATCCAAAACCATAAACAGACAAAACCATCATAACAACCAGTGTGATAGCAGTTGCTTTTCTCGATCTAAGACAAAGCATCAAAAACTTCTTGTATCCAACAAACAACGCTCCGCCATAAGGGTCTTTACCAGAATCCTTGTCGTTTGATTTAAGGAACATTACACCAAATAATGGCGTAACTGTAATCGCTAAGACCCAACTCAGCATGAGCGAAATAAGGATAACCATAAACAGTGAACGACAGTATTCACCCGTCGAATCCTGCGAAAGGCCTATCGCAGCAAAAGCAAGAATCGCTACGATCGTAGCACCGAACAAGGGCCAGATAGTCTGGGTAACGATCTGGCTCGCAGCTTTAACTCGATCCATTCCCTTCTGTAAATTGATCAATATACCTTCGACAACCACAATAGCATTGTCAACTAACATGCCTAAAGCTATGATCAAGGCACCGAGGCTTATTCTTTCAAGCATGATACCTTTGGGAAGCATTACAACAAATGTGCCTAACACGGTAAGCAAAAGGATCACACCAATTAGAACTCCGCTCCTGAATCCCATCGCGATCATCAATATGCCTATGACAATGGCTAACGCCTCTGCAAGGCTTATTACAAAACTGCTGATAGCAACAGTAACGGCATCGGCTTGATGTGCTATAGCACTTATTTCCATGCCAATAGGAGTTTGAGATTGAAGCTGGGCCATTCGTTCTTTGATAGCATCGCCCATTACAACAACGTTTCCGCCTTGAACCGTGGATATTCCCAGCCCTATTGCCGGATGGCCGTTGTAATGCATGATCATATTTGGCGGATCGACATATCCCCTTTTGATCTTTGCAATGTCTTTTAGCCGCAGCTTGGAAGGCGAACCATCTTGCTGCAGCAGCAACAGTTCTCCGATCTCTTCAACCGATTTAAGCTCACCTGTCGGCTGAATCCTGATGTATTGCGAACCAACCTGCACACTACCACCGGAACCAACAAGATTTTGCCCAGCCAAAGTGTTTGCGATAGCATCCGGAGATAAACCCAACTGAGAAAGCTTCGCTCTGGAAACCTCAAAATACACGACTTCATCTTGAACGCCGGATAAAGTTACCTTGCTTACATCCTTAACTAAAAGCAGTTCCCGTCGAAGTATTTCGGCATAGTCTTTTAACTCGGCATAGGAATAACCATCGCCATAAACGGCATAGAAAATACCATAGACATCTCCAAAGTCATCAAAGACGATTGATGTTGAGGTGCCGGGAGGTAATTTACGCTGAGCGTCATTGACCTTCCGTCTTACCTCATCCCAAACCTGCGGAAGCGTGTTCTTGTCATAGTTGTCTTTTATGGTGATCTTAACGGTACTTTTGCCTGGCTGTGAAATGCTTGTAACTTCATCTAACTGTCCAAGCTGCTGAACGGCTGTTTCTATTTCATCGGTAACCTCTTCGGCGACTTCTCTGGCAGTAGCACCGGGATAAAAGGTGAATATCTGAGCATCCTTGATCGTAAACTCCGGATCCTCAAGACGGCCGAGGTTCTGATAAGAATACATCCCACCGCCTATTAACAGGACAACCATTACCAGAGTGATTGTCTTGAACTTTATAGATAGCTCTGCAATATTCATATTTATTTGCTCCCTGCCTGGGTATCGAGAAGATATACCTGTTGACCTTCCTGCAGGAAATTTACTCCCGCTGCGGCGATCCTGTCGTCTTTACTCAGCCCCTCGATGATCTTTATACTACCCTGGGCCATCTCGCCAACTTTGACAATGGTCTTATGAACTGTATATGTCTTGCCATCGGGCGTAGCCTTGGCCTTCCAGACATAGTATTTACCCTGCTCATCGATGGGCACCGCGGTTACCGGAACCGGGAAGACATTAGATGTAACTTGTTCCCGGACCTTCTTATATTCCTGTATCGTTGCTGTCATACCGGGCAGGATCGTGACATCTTTGGGCGATGGCATCGAAAAGGTAATAAGATAAGTTTGTGTAATTGGATCTGCCTCGGTAGTAAACTCTTTTACCGTGACATCAAACTCTCTATCCGGAAAATAATCGAATGTAGCAACAAAGCGGAATTTAAGTCTTTCTTTACCCATCTCAGCAGTGGCAATTCTTTCTTCGGGAACATTGACCTCTATTGTTACCGATGTGATATCCTGTAAAGTAAGTATTGGCTGCTTTGCTTTGACATTTTCGAACTTATCAACATAGGTGTTTGAAATGATGCCGTCGAACTTTGCGACAAGCACCGTATCTTTAAGTGCCTTTTGCGCGGTTTCCATCGCTGCTTTTGTAGTTTCAAATGCCGTCTCTGCATTTGTCAGGTCCGTACCTGAAACCGCTCCGCTTTCATATGCTTTTTTAATACGGCCCAGTTGGGTTTTGGCCTTTTCGTATTCCGATTTCGCCGAAGCCAGGGCATCTTCGTAGTCACTCGGATCAACTTTGCCAAGTATCTGCCCCTTTATAACTTTGTCGCCGTTTTTAACCGGAAATTCGATCAGCGGACCATCCACCTGGAACGCGAGGTCCACAGATTGATCGGCACTTACCTTGCCGGGATATTTTCTTCCGGATATAGCGATGTCAGAACCAACCACAAATGTTTTTAACGGGCGTATCAACGTAGTTTCTTCAGGAGCTGGTTCTTTCCTTTTGATAAATACAACGCAAACGATCGCCCCTATAACAAGCAATAAGCCTATTTTCATTCCAAGAGATCTCGACTTAGTCATCGACTTACCTTTCAAAAGTTTCAATTTCAAATTATTATTAATTTGCTTCGACTGTGGAAAACTGCTGTATGTCCCAACCGCCGCCTAAAGCTTTGTAGAGACTTATCAGATTGCGAACAACCGCACCCTGGCTATCTGCAAGGCTATCTTGCTGCGATGAAAGAGATCGCTGCATATCGAGGACATTCTGGAAATCAGACAGGTTATTTATGTATCGTATTTCAACAAGTTCTGCGGACTTATCAGCAGCGCTAACAGCACGGGCCAGTGCTTCCTTACGATCAAGTTCCTGTACATAAGAAACCATTGAGTTCTCTACTTCTTCCAGACCGTTAAGCACTGCCTGTTTATAAGCAGCCAAAAGCTGCTCGGTCCTTGCTTCCTGTATCTGTATATTGCTTTGAACTCGATTACCGTCAAATATATTCCAGCTAAATGATGGACCAAATCCATACTTTCTGCTGCCCCAGCTTGAAACATCACTAAACTCTGTGGATTCCAGAACAAACGTTCCATTCAATGTGAAAGAGGGATAAAGTTCTGCGGTCGCAACGCCAACCTGTGCTGTTTGGGCTGCAAGCTGTCTTTCGGCTCTGCGAATATCAGGACGCTGTCTCAAGAACTCTGCCGGGATACCGATTACAAGCTCACGAGGAGCAGTTGGTATTGAGACGGCCTTTGATAGTTCCTCATCAAGAGTTCCCGGATGAACGCCGACAAGGTTTGCAAGCCGATTTAATGCCTTCGTCTTTAATGTCCTCAATGTTGGGATCGCAGATTCGGTATTGGCAAGGTTAAGCTGTGCCTGGAAAACATCAAGCTCAGGAACAAGCTCCGCCTCTAAACGGTCCTTGGTGAGTTTAACAGTTTTTTTCTGTAAAGTGACGTTCTGTTGAGCGTAATGCAGCCGGGTCTGTAGAGAACGCAGATCAACATAGTTTGTTGCAACTTCCGCATAAAGGGAAACAAGGACATCCCGATAGGATTCGATCGATGCCTGATATGTTGCATCCGCAGATTCAATTGAACGACTTATCCTGCCAAACAGGTCTATCTCCCAGGCGGCACTGCCACCGAGTGAGTGAAGATTCGTCTGGTCTGGATTTGTAACTGGAATAAGCCCACTCTCACTTACCCGATCCCGCGAATAAGAACCTGTCCCATCAATGTCCGGCAATCGCTCACCGATTGCAAATGCACGGGAAGCACGAGATTCACGGATCTTTGCAACAGCCTCTTTCAGGTCAAGATTATTTTCTGCAGCCCTTTTGATCAGATCGTTTAATACAGGGTCGTTGAAGCCTTCCCACCATGTCTGTAGATTGCCCTTTCCCGGCTGGAGACCTTCGGCGATCTCAACATGCCAGGCATCAGGCATAACTATCTCGGGGAGGGAATAATCAGGGCCGACGGTACATCCCTGCAGCATAAGGGTAGGTAAAAACAGCATCAGCATATATTTCAAGTGTTTTGACAGGCTAATATTTTCGCGGCTTTTTTTCATTTTATGTCCCCATGGTCGTTGACATTGTCTTTCAAGATGTTACAGTAATACTCATGAAACTTTTGGACTGGCAAAAAATATTGAACAATAAATACAATTATCTCCTTGCCGTTGAAATTCTCATCTTCATGACTTTTCCTCTTCTTCAACTCATTAAGACTGATTTCCCGCTAACAACAATGCTGCTGCTCCTGGCAATAACACCGGCTTTATATGTTGCTCTGACGTTGAAACGATTCATAGCAATCATAACGATTGGCCTTTTGGCTTTTGTCCTTAATATTCTTGCCAGTTACCAACTTGTACCTCAGTTCAAAAACATCCTCCTTTGCTTACTCACTCTTTATGCAATATTCTTTCTTCTTACTATTATAGTCCTGATAAAAAAGATATCTTCCCGGAAGGTGATAACTTCAGACACTGTCAAAGGAGGTATCAGCGTGTATTTTCTTATAGGTCTGTTCTGGTCGGCCCTCTATATGATCTTAAATATTATACATCCCGGTGCCCTTGCCGTTATCGATAATAAAACTGATTATTTCTATTTCAGTTTCACAACTCTTACGACCTTAGGTTATGGCGACATAACCCCGACGATCAGTTATGCAAAAATACTGGCAATAATGGAAGCCTTCACCGGCCAGATATTCATCGCCATATTCATCGCACAGCTCATCGGCCTGAGCATTGCTCAAAAGCTCCAGGAAAACAAGCCCCAAATATAAAGCCCGGACTATTACCAGTAATAATAAGAATGGCGATATCGCCTGCCGCCGCGGTAGTAGTACCTGTCGCGAATACGGTTTTGCCTGTCCCGCCATTCATTTTGCTTTTGATTTTCTCTTCTGACCCTTTCCCTGGCAGCAAGCTCGTCCTTGCCCTGCCTTTGTCTTTCCTTTTTGGCTCTTTCTTTTTCTGCCTCTTGGTAACGTGAATATTTGATACACTCTTCAAACTGGTCTATGGATTCCATGTACGCTTTCATGTTCATACATTCCTGGGCGACCTTTCGAAGTTCGTCACGAACCTTCTTTCCATATTTTTCTTTTTGCCGACATATCTTCTTGATCATCTCAATCTCTTTTTTTCCGTCAACATCTGTAGGGATATACCCCTCTTCCATGACAAACTCCATTGCAAATTCAACAAGCTGATCCCATGTAAACGGTTTATCCGGTAATTCAATATTCTTTTCAACAAAATCTTCTGTCTTGCCAATTGCCTTTGCATATTTTGCCGGGCTAAATGACGCTTTTATTCCGCTGCGAGCAAACTCCTTACCCTTGCCGACATGTACCAGATAATCGGTCAATGCAGTGTAATGTCCTTTTGCTTCTGTACGTGTAATGGTAAGAAATGGCACCAACTCCGTCATAGCCTGCGATCTTACAATCCAGTATTCAGCAGATTTTTTATCTAACTGCTTAACCGGATTGGTTTTTTCATTGTTTGTTTCAGCACCAAAACATGTCGCTGCAAAAAACATAACACCCATAAGTACAATTGTTCTGTTGATCATGTCTACTTCTCCTGTGGATTAATTTTTGCAAAAATCACATTAGTTCGCTTCATCAAGTCTCTGACGGAGCCTCGTGGCCCAATCTTTCATAACCGCTTCAGTGTCACCCCACTTGGATAAACCATCCAATGAAAGCCTGTTGCCTGTCTGTGTTTCAAGAATGGCCGCTATCTGTTTGCCGGTCTGTGAATCGACAACTTCAGCTTCGATAGACGCTCCCCCCAATCCGGTGCCTGCCATTTTGGTCATTGGCATCAGATTCTGTAAGGTTTTCGATTCTTTTACATCTGTAATTGCTATCCTCACTCTCGCTACACCCGGTCCCGGCTTCCATGCGAATTTATATTTACCGTAAAGTGCTCTCCTTACTTCAGTGTACATAAACTGAGCCAGATGTTCTTTGTCCTGACGGTTTACTTTGGCATTTGTTGAAGTGCTGTAGAATCTCACGGTTACAGGATCAATAATAAAGCTGGAATAGCCGCTAAGTGCATTGTTCGGCAGATAGCGAAGCGTCTGGTCGGAGACCCGGTCAAGTTTTGAGTAATCGCTTAAAAAGCCTACCGACGTTTGCTTTTCCTGACAACCACAAAATAATACAATTGCCATAACACTGATCATAATTACATTTGTTCTTTTCATTTTGTTACTCCTTTTAGTCATTTTATTAAACTCATTAACAGAGATTCTCACTCTACTTCTCATTAAAGAATTCTACCCACTATCGTTTCTATAAGCAAGTCTTTTCTTACTTTTATATTCCACTTTATTTCGGAAAAAGAATCTGTTTCATTTTTTATCCTTCCCTGAATATTATTTGCTTTCACTCTGGAGCCATTCTCTGGCATCATTTTCTTCGTCTTCAAAGAAAAACTTTACTTTTGCCTGTCTTCTGCCTGCATTTAAAAACATGAGCATCTCATCTTTCCATTTTCCTTGAGTAACAACCGCAATCTTATCGATCTTGGGATCAACTTCATAAAAAAACGTTAAATCGCCCCAATCACCCTCTTTGCCCCAGCCTGAAAAGTTTTGTGCAAGAACCAGCAGGTTTATATCTACTTCTAACTTGAAATCCTGGCGCCCTTTATTCTCGATCTTTTTAAGGTCATCGAACGTAAGGACGCCCTCAATACAAACCACAAATAGACCATCTGTTTCTTTTTCGAAAGTTATACTCATAGTCTGTTTCCTTATAAGAATTTCACATTTAAATATTATTTGCTTAACTGGCCAGCTATACCTTTTGCACGCCAATGAAAAGAACTTGGAGGTTCCTCGCGTTTAACATCAAGCGGCAACTGATCCTGCGAAACCGCCTCGTATCCCTTGTTTGCCATACATTCATTCATAAACTCTACTTCATATTCCATAGTCAGGTTTTTAAAGTCTGTACGTTTCTTTAATTCATTGAAACAATCCTGACGGCCCTGGTTGCATTCATCGAAAGTCTTTGCTTCCTGATACCAGTACTGAGAACAACCGCATATCGTCATCATTGTCACAACAGCCATTATTGTTATCATACTTGCTTTTTTCATTTTTTCTCCTTTTAATGTTATTAGTTTCTACTTTGTTTGAAAAGGATAAATGACTTTCCAGTCATTCTTCATGTCCACAACCGTCCAACCTTTGGTATTTGCTTCATCTAATCCTTTATCCAAACGGCCGATATGCGATTTTCTATCATAAGCCCACTCGCGATTGGCATCAGTATGATGAACGTAAAGGCAAAATCGGAGGCCTTTACCAGCGGCCGTCCACTGCAGCATTTGCAGATCACCGTCTGAGTTGCCAAATGTTGCGATTGGACGGCGGCCAATGTGCTGATTGATCGCTACCGGCTTGCCGGCTTTGTCGTCAAGGAAGTTTAATTCCGGCAGGCGTACGAGCACCGGCGTGCCGTTGCGCAATTCGAATTTTGTCTTGATGCTGCTGCCGATGACCTGCTCGGGTCCAATACCGTAGACCTTCTCGGTCCAGGGGCGCATAAATTCGATGCCTCCGCCTGATGTGATGTAGGTCTTGAAGCCATTGGCTCGCAGATAGGCGAGTAGTTCAAGCATCGGCTGAAAAACCATCTCTGTGTATGGTCGGCCGGTCTTCGGGTGCTCGGCCGTGGCCAGCCAATCCTTTACGATTTGCGAAAACTCCTCGGTTGTATTGCCGGCGTGAGTAGCCATCGCAAGTTCGAGTAACGCATGCTTGCCGCCAGCCATGACAGCCTTGATGTCACCTTCGAGCGCAGCCTTGAAGGGCTGTTTTTGCTTCCACTCCGGATGCTCCGGTGCCATTGCCTTGGCACGGTCCATAACGAAGAAGAGTTGGAAATACATTGGCTGCTCTGACCAAAGCGTGCCGTCATTATCGAACACAGCAATACGTTCGGCAGGCGGCACAAAATCCTGTCCGCCTTTCGTTGTTACTTTTTCGACGAACTCGATGATAGACTTCTTTGAGGATCCGTCATTCCATGATGGCAAGGGATCGCCAATTTTCGTTGCGCAAGACACCAAACATGTACCCATCATAAGTACCATGGCCATCATTAGAATAGTATTTCTAAGCGTTTTTATTTTTCTCATGGACTATACCTGCCAATACTTTTTTTACTCTTTAATCTGTTAATTGTCAACAAGTTAGTCAGTTAACCTGATAATAACTTTGTCGAGAGCCCCTTTGAACTTGAAGGGACCACTATAGAGTTTCGATACCTGTGTACCGGTATCACGACCTACATCAAAAGTTTCCGCCAGCGAATAAGTACTTATATGCATATTAGGCATATCAACAGTGTCCACCTTTTTGCCATTGACATAAAGCTCGCCTTTTCCGCCAAATTCTTTGGTCTTTATGAAGTTAAATTTCAATTCTGTCGGACCTTGAGGCAATTTAGGCGACGCCAGCGTGTAATAAACGCCATCCAGATAGTTGTAGTCGTAGTACAGACGCCCATTTTTTATGAACATAGTGAACCCGCCCGTCATGCCTCCTACACAGCAGATCACACCCTCTTCATAACCTTTAAGATCGATGGCAGTTGTGATCGTATGGGGGCGATTCTTAACCGGAGCTGAAGCCTTTTCTGCAATGCGGTAGGCACCCGGTGCATAATAAACAAAAACTTTCTGGTCGCCGAACAAGATGTCCTGCGTCCCGGCCAGACGCTTGAGCATGTCGTCATAGAGGGGATAGACGTTGTATTTCCAGGCCTCCTCTTCAAAGATTTTTTTAAGCTTTTCAAGCTTTTTTGGATACTTGTCGGCAAGGTCGGTGCTCTCCGAGAAGTCCTCAGCCACGTGGTAAAGTTCCCACACATCATCCTCAAATGGGGTGACAGAACCGACAATCCATGGCATTCGCTTGCCATGCAGCGTCACCGCTTTCCAGCCGTCTACCCAAATCGCCCGGTTACCGAACATCTCGTAATACTGGCGTTCCTTTACATTGGGCGCATCGGCGTTATTGAAGGAGTACATCATTGACTTGCCATCCATCGGCTGCTGCTCGATACCGTGATATTCTTGGGGAACCTCCAGGCCCACGGCTTCGAGTATCGTCGGCGCCACGTCAGCGATATGGTGATACTGATTGCGGATCTGGCCCTTGGCTTTGATACCTTTCGGCCAGTGGACTACCATGGCGTCTGTCTGGCCGCCCCGATGTTCACTTTGCTTGAAGTAGCGGAACGGTGTGTTTCCTGCCATTGCCCATCCGGCATGATAGTGCGGGTAAGTTGTTGCATCACCCCAATTGGGATAATGCCGCATGCTGGCATCGAAAGGAGTCTGGAGACCGTTCAAAACATAAGTCTCATTAAAAGTACCGGATAAACCACCTTCGCCGCTAGCGCCATTGTCTGCAGTAACAAAGATCAAGGTGTTTTCAAGTTCACCAATTCGCTTCAGATTTTCGACAACTCGACCGATCTCATTGTCAACAAGCTCCATTTGAGCCGCGAAGACTTCCATCTGACGCGCATATAGTTTCTTTTGATCCTCATTAAGATCATCCCAGGCCGGTATCTCGTCGATCCTGTCCGTAAGTTTGGTGTTCCTTGGAACAACTCCGAGACGTTTTTGATTTTTAAGGATTATCTCACGTGCTTTATCCCAGCCCATATCGAACTTGCCGCGGTATTTGGTAATATACTCCCGCGGAGCATGGTGGGGAGAATGCATCGAGCCCGAGGCCCACAGCATCATAAACGGCAAGTCCGGTTTGATCGATTTATGACCCGTGAGCCATTCAATTGCACGATTGGCAAGATCTATATCAAGGTGTTCTGATTTATGATAAGGTTCGGGGGTATGATCGTTCCACATCACCGGGACAAACTGGTGCACATCGGCTGCCATGAAGGTGTAGGCATGATCGAAGCCCTCACCACTTGGCCAACGATCAAAAGGCCCCACCTGGGAAACTTCGTACAGTGGCGTATGATCCCACTTGCCAAGTGCATAGTTGACATAGCCTGACTCCTGCAAATAGTTAGCCACTGATTTTGCCGTCTCAGGCACAATGGCGTTGTAACCGGGGAACCCCATCGCTGTAAGT
>SDBV01000589.1_pt1 | contig 52425 bp, 36 predicted proteins | sample 2277081 | NCBI WGS metagenome assembly SDBV01 (sample SAMN10402039, study PRJNA504765) | marine sediment metagenome | isolation source: marine sediment core GS10_PC15, 223 cmbsf | place: Arctic Ocean: Southern Knipovich Ridge | collected 2010
CGTGTGGCATCGAAGCGTTGGCCCGGGTCAACCAGTTCGACCGTGTTGCCGATCCCGGCGTCCTGCATGGCCCTTTGCAACCAGTCGACCAAGCCCGTTTCCAAGGGCCGATTGCCGGGCGAGTTCTTCGGTTGCCAGCCGTAATAGGCTTCGCCCAAGTCCTTCAGCAGCGGCGGCATCTTCTCGCCGGTCGCCGAGCGGAAGACCAACAGTTTCCCCAACAGGGCACACGCCTCGGGCACGCCTCGGACGATCCCGTCGAGCAACGCCTGCCGCTCGACGGTCAGGCCCGGCTGGTCGGCCAGTCCCGGTCCGAACAGCGCTTGCTGCAACTCGCCGGCCGGCGCTGGCATGGCAGGCGGCGCAATGACCGGCGATTGCAGGGGCGCGGCCGCCGGTTTTTGCTGCGCATCGCCGAGCCGGGATTCGATCCGATCGAGTTTTTCGGCCAAGGCGTCGAGCTTCGCGCCCAACGCCGGATCGGCTGCCGCAGAACCGCCGCTGGCCGCCGGTTCTCGGCGGATTAGGCAATCGACCAGCCGCTGGCCCGTCTCGCCGAGCGTTTCTCGCAACTGGCCCAATCGCTCGATCACTTCGCGCAATTCGCCCGACGAAGCATCCAGCGATTCGGGACTGGGTTGGGAAGCCGAATCATCGGGCCGATTCGCCATGATCATAACTCCGGCAATAAGGGGTCCACGTAGTTTACGCCAACGTGCTAAGCTCGATGTTGTCCAGCCCACCCGTGTCGAGGTAATAGCGTTCGTCGGCCAGGGTGCGCCAACCGAACGTCACGTTCTCGCCCAGCACGGCGTCTTCGCCGGCCACAACGCCGACGACCGACTCCACTTCGAGCGTCTCTTCCTGTTCCTTGGTGGCCCGGCGACGCTTGATCTTGATCGTGACCTCGGTCGGTCCGATGCGGTCGCCGACCTCGGTTTTGAGGATATAGGCGGGCGTGGCCTGGGCATCTTCCTCGGGGCTGACCTTGCGGCCGAAAAGGACGCGTTGCGAGGTGGTTTTGAACTCGGTGATCTCCTCACGCATCTGGTCTTCGGCCGGCTGGAAGAGGATCCGCTCGCTGCGAATTCCCGAGGTGGCGTCGGTCATCACGCCCCAATAATACGTGTTCTCCTGGGCCTTGGGCTTCATATCGAACTTGAACTGCGGCAACATACCGTGCCGGGCCATGAACTCGATCGCGGCCCCGACCACCACGGGGCTCTTAGGATCGACGATCGCGCCCGGGTTGTGGCCTTTCTCGTCCTGGTACGGATACCAATTACCCGCGTAGTGATTGTGCATCGGCACGATCCGCGAGGGCTGAAGCGGCACGTACATCTTGACCAAGTCCTGGATATACGCCAGCTTCGACGGCTGGCCTGCCAGCAGCACCACGTCGGCGTCGAGCTCGACGATCCGTTGGCAATAATCGAACAGCAGTTCGTCGAACACGTCGTGGACTGCCCCCTCGAACTCCGCCTTGTTGTAGACCAATCCGAGTTCCTGTTGGGCGTTGTAATAGCCCGGGCCACGCAGCTTGTCGAACACCTCTTGCAACGAGTCGACCACGGCCGGGTCGACGACCTCCGGATCGGTATGCGAGATCGGCTCATCGGTCACCTCGTCGACCGAGTTGTCCAGATAAGCCTGGGCCAAGGGGACGAACAGCCGGTTGATCCAGGTCACCCGTTGCCCGCGAAGTTCGCGATTGCGCGGCACCTCGGGCCCGAACAGCACCTGCACGTCTTCGTCTTCCAGGGCCAAGGCGTCGGCGAAGGCGGGCACGATGATCGTCTCGAGCAGCCGCTTGATCAGTTGATCGCCGCCCAAGTAGATCCCGTCCTGGTGGAGGACCTGACCATGGACCGCGTCGTCGATTTTCGATTCGAAGTTGTACTTCGCGATCATCAGGTCGGTCGTCCCGCCGCCGACGTCGATGCAGGCGATGCGAATTTCGCGCGAAACGTCGGCAAAGGCGTCCTCTTGCGTTGCAGGACGACTTTCGGGTGTGCCGGGCCGCCGAACGGCCGGTCGGCCGCGTCGTCGTCCGGCCGGCGCCGTGGGCGCTGCCGGGACTTCCGTTTCGGCCGGTTTCTCTTGGCCCCGATCCTGGTGCAAGGTGGCGAACCATAACCGCGGGTCCTGGCCAAGCATCCGCAGTTCGCTCCAGATGTACGTCAGGTGCACGGCGCTGGCTTCGTCGAGGTTGAGGTTCAATTGGGGCTTGGCCCGTTGGTTCTTCCCTAAGGTGGCGGCGAAGATATTCACGGCCTTTTGGACTTGGGCCTCGAACCGCCGGCGCTCCTCCTGGAACATTCCGCTGGGGTAGGTGAGCGTTAGGGTGCGGATCTCGCGCGGCCGGCCGGCGTCGCCCGAGGCCTGCCGATAGCCGGGTGAGTTGACGTAGGTGTAAGCTTGGGTCAACAGTTCGTAGATGGCCGCCGTCATCAGGCAGCGCGGCGCGTGCCGGGGTTTCATCGGCGCGTCGGTGGCATACTCGTGCTCGGCCGGGGGCTCTTCGGCGAGCAGGAAGTCGCGATCATCCTCGTGGATAAACTTCAGCAGCGGGCCCTTGAGCGTCGCGGCATACGTACCCGACTGCTCGCGATCGGCCGGATCGGCCATGTGCCAATTGGCCCCCTCGAGCCAACTCGAATCGTCGGCCCAAAGGTAACGCTTTGGCGAACTTACGCCGGTCCGCACATCGCCCTCGGGCCGCATGACCGTGGTCACGTCGTCGGCTTCGAAGCCCAATCGTACCTGGGAAAGGTCGTCGAACAAGGGCGGCGTTTCGGTGACTTCGACCTTGTTCTGGGCCGCCTTCTTACCGCGGCGGAGCCAGCCCTTTTGCTTGGCGTCGTCGACCGCATGGAAGACGATCTTCTTTTGCGGCATCGGCGGCAAGTAGGGAGAATTGCACCAGGCCGTTTTCGACGAGAACCATCGCGTGGCCGGTACGCTGACCGCGCGGCCGTTGTCGTCCCAGGCGTCGAAGTGGTAGCGGTTGGCCAGCTCGAACGGCAGCATCTGCGGCGTCTGGCTGATCTCCCCGGTCATTTCCAAGAGCAGGGCCCCCGTGCGACTATTGCCGAAATCGACCACCATGTGGACGTGTTTCGCGTCGCCGGCCGTGGCTGTGGCCGGGCGGATGCAAAGCTCCACGCCGGGGATCCCCTTCAGCGGCTTGCCCTGGACGTCCAACAACCCTTCCAGATGAGTGATATGGTCCTCGGTCAAGGCGCCCAGGTCGCAGAAGTGACCCAACTCGGGATCACCGCAGGTGGTATCCACCGCCAGGAACAGCTTGGTGGTGGTGGCCTGAATGACTTGCCACTGGATGAACAGGTAGGATCGTGGCGTCTCGTCCTCTTCGCCCGATTCGCTCTGGTCCGCTTCGCACTGGCAGCGTTGCCAGCCGTAGCCGATCTGGGCCGTCTGGAATCGGGCGCCGCTGAGCGGGACGCAAATGATCTGCACGCCGGTATTGGCGAATAGGATGTGCATGTTGGCCTCTTTATTGAATTTCACTCCAGCAGCATCCCCAGGGCCGACGCCCTGAGCTAACCACCTAAACTACGCCACCACGGGGCTTGTCCCCGTGGAGCGATGATTGACCACTAGCACGGTCCGTTCTCCCCGCGTTTTTCGCCAATCTGGGCCGCCGCTGGACGCGGCGGCCCAGATTGGCGGGTAGTGTTTTTCGGGCTCACTAGTTAGTGGCCAATCATCGCTCCACCGGGACAAGCCCGGTGGTGGCGGACGAAACGTTTACAGTCTTAGCTAACCACGATGACAATCATTACTTCTCGAACGGGGATAGGATCTCTATTAGTTCTCCGTTGCCGGGGGGGAGCTTGATGTGCTCGCCGGCGCCTTTTGCCAACGCGGCGGGCAGTCGCTTGGCCCAACGCTCGACGAACGCCCCCATTAAGCCGAACTTCTCGAAATTACCCCCGTCGCTTTCCTCTTCCTCCGACTCGGGCGGGGCCATGGGCATCATGCCGGGGCCGGGGTTCATTACGAAATCGTTGAGGATAATGCGGACGAACTTGCGTCGGGCACGGCGCCGGGCCGCCTCGTCGCGCGTCTTCAGCCGCACGACCGGCGAGATCCGAGCAATCAACTTCTCGAATACTTCGTCGGATAACAGGTAGTCGCGAAGGAACCGGGCCAAGGCGTTCATCTCGTTGGGATCCAGCCACGGCCCGCCGTCCGCGTGCGAGTTGCAGTACTCTTCCCAACGCTTGGGAACGGCCGCGGAGGCCCATTCGTGCAGAAGATTTCGCAGTTCCTTGGGCAGCGGATCGCCCCGATGCCGGCTCTGCGTATCCACACAATCGGCCAAGGCCAATTCGTCGCCCTCGCTCAGAGCAAGCGATTCCTGCAAGGCGTGCACACGGTAGTAGACCATTTCGGCATCCGATTGGAGCCAATCGAGCACGGCCCGGGCGCTGTTCAGCCGCTTTTGCCGGTCGACGTTGGCGTCCGGATCGATGACCCAATCGCGGGAAAGTTGCAGCAGCCGGTTGCAAACCTCTTGGATCTCCTTCTGCAATTGGTTCTGTTTGTCTTCGGCCGTGGTCACCGCCCGAATGCCGCCGCTGATCAACGACAACCCGCCGTCGTCGTCGCGCATGGCCGTGTCCCAGCGTTGTTCCGGCGCGCGGACGTACTGGGTGACCAAAGGCGCTTCGAGAAAGGCCCCGCGGGCACGATCCCACTTTTTTGGATCGCCCTCCTCGCGTTGCGCCTGGTTGGTATCCCAGGTGCCGGGATAGCGGATCGGATAGACGTTGGTGAAATTCTTTCCCCGGCCGCCGAAGTCGTTCATCACGGGTCCCAGGGCGTCGATCAATTGTCCCAGCCGGTTTTCGTAGAGCCCCTTGTCGGCATATTCCTCCCGATTGCGGAATTCCTCGTCGATGCCCGTTAAACCCACGAACAGGGCGGGCACCTCGTCGCGAACCCGCAGCGGCCAGACCTTTTCGCCATAGCGGAACTTGCCCCACTTGTCGATGTGGTGCTTCATCTGGCTGGTCACTTCGAGGTTGCCCCCGCGAGAGAGCAGCAACAGGGTCTGGATCTGGAGTTCCTCGGTATAGCGCTCGAAGAGGTAGGCGACCTTGCCGCGCTTGACGATCTCCATCTGTTCTTCGAGCGATTCGGCTTCGACCCGTTTCCCCTGTTCGGCGCCCTGGCGGCCGGCCCTCATGCCGGGGACGTCGAGGAAGTCCATCTGCTCGATCACGCGTCGCCAGTCGTCGTTCAGGCGATGGGGCAACACGGGCATCACCAGTTCCAACATGCCGGCCTGGATGGTTTCGAGTTCCTCGGTGCCGGTGCCGCTGCCCGGCTGGTAGTCGAGCACGTAGTATTTGTCCTTCTTGACCAGATGGATGTCGGCCCAATCGACCCGAGGCCAGACCTTCGAGGTCCGTCGCTCGTGGACCTTGGCCCGCTGGCTGTCCAACAGGAACCGGACTCCGGCCCAATGGGAAAACACGGCCGGGTCGTGGTCGCCCAGCGTGATCTTGTCCAGGAAGTTGTTGATGCGGATGAACAGGTTGGTCAGCGATTGCCAGCTATCCCAGAACAACGCAGCGGCCGCGGCCACGTAGCCCTCTTCGGAGAGCGGGTAACGGCTCAGCAAGCCGTTGAGGATCGCTTCCTTGGCCTGGAAACCACGCCGGTCGACGTTTCGCATGTACGAAAACGTGTCCAACAGGTCCATCCGCCAGTGACGGTCGATTTCCGTGCCCGGGAACTTGCGGGCCAGATCGTCGATCAGCTCTTCGAGTTCGCCCTGCTGCCAGGATTGATCGGGCGTCTTGCATTCGACATGAAAACCCCGGGCCAACACCCGCAGCCACTGCACGCGCGTCAGCGCCCGGACCATCACGGGATACTCGGGCGAGGCTTCGGCTCCGATGCGGTCTTTGGTCGTGAATCGGGTGACCAGCGCGGTGGCTTCGTTCGAGCCGCACTGGGGGTTCAAGTCGTTGTCGAATGAAAGTTCTTTGTAGTAGGCCGGTTCGCCGTGCGTCTCATCTCCGCCGAGCGGGCAGAATGACTCGCTGTGTGGCTTGAGCACCTGACCGACGAACAGGCTTTTGCCGACCTGCGAAGGCCCGTACACGGCCGCCGCCACCGGGACCTTGGCCGACGTGTAGAGGCTGCCGGCCAGCCGACGCAGTTTCAGAACCTCGAACTCGTCGCTTTCGACGATCGGCAGCAGGTCCTCCGCATGCCGGGACGGATTGAACTCGGAGAGCCAATCGCAAAGCTCGGTGGCCAAGGTCTCCACCTGCTCGGCGTGCCGGATCAAGTTGCGATCGCGCTGCTCTGGAAATGCCATAAAACGATTACCCTTCCAATACGGACTGCAATGTTCTTCTTATTCTCGGGGGTCGGTTCGTTCGATCTCGCGCCGGATTCGGATTCGGAAGCTGAACGGATACTGCTGTACGGCTTCGGCCGCCGGATCGCGGGCCTCGATAATCAGGTAGTAGAACGAATCGGGCGAGCCGTAGGCCATCCGAGGGCTCCGCAGCACGACCCGACGGAACTGCCCGTCCAATTCGGCTCTGTCAAGCTCGGCGGCTATCCAGTTCTCATCGGGTGTTTGGCCCGCCTCGTAAACCCTATATTCTAGCGGACCTTCCGACTCGGCCGCCAGTACCTCCAACGTGACGTCGAAATCGGTCGTTCCGCCGTTGAGCGTCTCGATCACCTCCAAAAACCGCTGGCCGCTGACGTTCACGTCGGCATAGGCCTCCGCGCCGCGGTAAGATGCCCGAACCTGGGTCCTGCCCACCGCCCGGGCGACAAACTGGCCGGGCGTCTGGGGATCGGCGGCCAGGAGGTTCGGATCGAGGCTCTCCCATGTAGCGGAAACGGGGACGGATAGGCCTTCTGCGTCGTCCGCCACGGCCACCAGCCGCGGCGTGGTCTTTCCTACCTCCAAGCTGACCTCTGCCGGCTCGATCCAGATTCGCGGCACGCGGATCACTTCGCCGCCCGGTGGGACGTAGACGCCGATGGTGCCGTCGTCGACGACCATCCATTGCTCGCCGTCCCAATAGCGGTCTCCGTCGACCCAGTAGCCATGGCCCCGGCCGCCCCAATAGCCGGCGCCCGGGCCATAATAGTCCACCCAGCCGCGGTCATCGATCAGCACGCCGGTGGTTGTCGCGGCCACGCAGGCCGTCACATCCAGACCGGCCTCGGCCTGTTGATTACCAAGCCGGGCAACCACGACCGTGCGGCCCGGGGTCTTCGCCAGCACCGTCTGGTTGTCGACCGCTTCGGCGACCTGGCTATCGGTCACAGAGAGTTTTACACCGTCCTCGGGACCCAGCACGCGGAGTCGACCGCCTCGCAGGCCGGTCACCTGGTAGACCAACGGTTGTCCGGGGTGAATCACCGCAGCACCCGGATCGAGCTGCAAATCGACCAAGAGATCGTCCGACACGTTGACCGGCACGGCTGCTTGCAGCCGATCCTGCCAACGGGCAACCACTTGGGCGTGGCCGGGTCGCAATCCGTCGATCTCGCTGGAGCCGACGATCTCGATCGTCTCGGGATTCGGGCCGCCGACCGAGAGTTGCAGATCCGGCTGGGGGAACAGCTCGTAGAGCCCGGTGGCCGTCCGCCCGAGAATCCGTAGTAGTCGTCGGTCGCCGGTCGACATGTTGATTTGTCCCGGTTCGACGATCAGTCCGGTGATCGGCTCGTCGCTGACCGAGAGATAGGCGGTGGCCGTCTTGTCGGCGCCGGGCAGGGTGACTGCGATTTCAGCCGTTCCAGGGGCCATGGCACACGGCCGATTGCCCAAGATCGTCACGGTCCCGGGGGCGGAACTGCTGAACACGGCCGCGTCGGTCCGATCGATACGGCGTCCGTCGGGGGTGATGACATAAGCTCGCAAGTCGAGCGCCTGCCCGACCGCCAGATTGGCCGCGGCCGGCTCGAGGAACACCTCGCCGTCGATCGCACCGGCCGACGGCAGCACTTCGACCATCGCGTTGACCAGTTGTCCTCCGAACGTAAACGCCACGGCCGAGGCGCCCGGAGCTCTGCCCAGCAGCGAATGGGTCTGGGGGATGTATTGCACGACCTCGGGCAGGGCCGGCCTCACGTCGCATTGCCGGCTGAGGTCTATGTCGCCCCGGTAGACGGCCAATTCGGTGCCGATCCGAACGCTTTGCCCCTCGCGAATCCGGATGACCCTCGGATCGACGGCCAAGGTGTCTGTCAGCGTGTCGACCACATGCACCTCGACCGGTGCACTAATGACTTCACCGAGGGCTGCCGTAATCGAGGCCGTACCCAGGGCAAGGCCGGTGATCGAGGACCCGCCGGCACGAGCCACGGCCGGGTCGCTCGATTGCCACTCGATGGCTCCCAACCCGGAGATTACGCCGATGTTGCGACCTTCTTTATACCCCACCACGTCCGAGATGATCGTCTCTCCCGACAGCATGGTGATCCTGGCCGGTTCGATTCGCAACTCGTCGACGTCCAACTCGCCGAGGACTTCCACGGCCAGTGGCTGCTTGGAGCGGACGGCCTCGAACTCGGCTTCGATGGTCGTTTGCCCCGCACGCAGGCCGACCAATTCTCCGTCGCTGGCGGCCAAGGGGGCCTCTTGCGGCGATTGGGCCGTTCGCAGCGTGGCCTTGTTGGTTACCAGGCGCGTGAAGCCGTCGGCATATTCGGCCTCGACCCGGAAATCGTCGAATCGGGCCCCCACGGGAAAGCGGACCGGCTGATCCTGCTCCGTGATAATCCGCACGGCCACAGGCCGATCTTCGTCCGGATCGCCGATCGAGAGTGTCAAACCGGCCGACTCGCCGGCTGCCGGATGGTTGACCGTCACGGTCGCCTCCCCCGGGGCTAGCGTGCGAAAGGCGCCGCTCTGGGCGTCGATTTCCAGCAGATCCGTGTAGCCGCTCCTAAACGCGGTCATCTCCGGCACAAGCTCCACGTCGCCGTCCGAGTCGGTTGCCCGGACGATGACCTGTCCCGTTTCGCCGGCCAGATGGTCGGTGCGGTCGGGCTCGAGTTGAAGGGTCACGTCACCCGGCTCGACCGACCTGACGCTCACTTTGTTAGAAGTCTGGCCAAAATACTCGGCATGGACCTTGATCGGCCCGACATTCGACTGCCGGGCCGCGATCCGATCGCCGTACACTTCCAGCCCCGGCGCCGAGGGGCCTAGAAGTTTCAACCTGGCCGGCGGCACTTCCACGCGGCGGCCGTCCTCGTAGTTGGCCCAACCGGTCATTCGCCGCTGTTGGCCCAGCGGAATTTCCAGCGGCCCTTTCGGTTCAAGCGTCAAATGAAACGGGGGCATCAACACGTCGACCGTGGCCGAGCCCGTGTGTTTGCCGAAGCGGAATGACAAGCTCTGCGGCGACTTCGGATCCGTCGGTGCGATTCCCCGCACGCGCATCGAACGGGTGTCCAACTCGGCAAATCGCGGCGAAGGGCGCTCCGGGCAAGAGAGTAGGTCCGGGGCAATTTCCACCGTCTTTTCCGGTGCCTCGCCGGCCACTTCGGCCATCACGCGCAGCCCGACCGAATCGTCGACCGGAACCACGACCTGAGCCGGCTCGATGGCGATCGACTTGAATTCGGCCGTCGTGACCTCGACGCGTATCGTCTGAGTACGCCTGCCCTGGGTGACGTGCAGGTCGAGTTGGCTTGCGCCACGGGCGATCAGCCGGTTGGCTTCGGTTACCTCGACCAGTCTAGAATCGGGACTGATGATCGCGACCGGGCCCTCCTCGGGCGAGATGACGTGGAGTTGGCGGATCTCGCCGGCCACCATTTGCAGGTGATCGGGCAAAACGATCGGCGGCAGTGGGCGGAAGAACCAGTACAGCAATCCGGCGATCAACAACAGCAGGAGGGCCAACAAGGCCGCTCGCTTCCAGGGGCTCCGTTGGCGCGGTCGAGCCACCAAGGCCACCGCACAGCTAGGGCATCGGGGGCTTTGGCCCGGACGCCGAACGAACAGCAGATTGCACCCGGGATCCGTACAGATCACGGCCGGAGCCGTCTCCTCGTCCCCACGGCGATAACCCCAACACCAGACCAGCCGCCAGATGCCTTGGGCGTCACGATAGCGGAAGAAGTAACAATCCAGATCGGTCCGCTGGGGATCGTCGAGCAACTCGGCCAGCGACTGCTCGACGGCCTCCTTGAGCGTTTCCTCGGTAGGGGTCTCCGGCGTGGCCTTTTGCAGGCGGTTTTTCAATGCGGCCAGTTCGTCTTTCAACAGCTTTTCGAAATCCTCGGCCGCGACGGGCCGACAGATGACCTCCTCGAGGCGTCCGCCGCGATCGTCCTGGACGAAGAAGTCGACGGAATCGCCTTCCCACACCGGTTCTGCTACCTTGCCCCCGAGCCAGCGGAACAGGATCCTTGCACTGCCCCCACCCCGGTCCAGCAGCGGAACGCCCGGCTCCAAGGCGATGGGCCGGAAGTCGCGTGCCTGGTCTGACAGGTCGAGGTGGAGAAATCGTGTTGCCATGGGTCTGTTTTAACCGGGGATGTTCAGAACTTGCCGTATGATACGGACTTCCGCCTCGTGCGCGAATAAGGGATTCCACAATCTCTGCGGCTCACTGTAGCTGAGAACCAAATGATGGTCAAGCCGCATTGGCAAAAAGGGGGTTTGCTACGGCGCGAGAGGGTAGCAATCGGTCGTGGAATGAGAAATCCGGGAACCTCCTTGACTTGATAGAGTAATGCGGGTAGGTTGAAGTTTGCGGGCCGGTCAAAGCCCAGTACCGTTCAATCAGTCCATAAACAGATGTGATATAAGGCCGCGACCGTTGGTCGCGCCGGGTGCTGCTTGGCGCCACACATCTCTCGCCAATGTTCGCGACCAACGGTCGCGGCTTTATAGGGCCTATTCGTCATGTCGTGGCCGTTGGCTTCCCATTTCAGTACGATGCTGCAGAACCCGAAGATCGCGTTTCGCGATCCTAAGCTTCAGCAGTGCCGCATCGAAATGAATCTGCGTCGGCAACCGCGGCCTTGGGCCGGCTCGTTTGCGGTGGTTTACAAGGGGCTGGACGCCGGCAACGGCGAACCGTTCGCCATCCGAGTGTTTACGACCGAATCGCCCGAGCGGCGTGAACGCTACGAGCAGATCAGCGCCTATCTGAAGGACCGCAAGCTGAAATGCTTGTGCGATTTCGAGTATCGCGACCGCAGCATCCGCTCGGCCGGCGACGGCAAGTGGTACCCGATGATACTGATGCAGTGGGTCCAAGGCGAGACGCTGTTCGCTTGGGTTCGGGCAAGGTGTCTGGAGGGAAACGCCTCGGCGTTGTCGGTCGCGGCGCGCGGTTGGATCGAGGTGATCGGGGAGCTCAACGAGATGTCGGTGGTTCACGGCGACCTGCAACACGGCAATGTGATGGTCGACACGTCCGGCCGAATCAAGCTGGTTGACTACGATTGCCTGTGCGTGCCTTCGCTGATCGGGCGTCGGAACCTGGAGATCGGCGTCGAGCCGTATCAGCACCCTGCCCGCGATGCGTCGACCCTGCTGTCCTTGGACCTGGACAACTTCTCGGCCGTGATGATCTACGTGGGTCTGCGGGCTTTGGCGGCGGACCCTGGGCTGTGGATGGAGCACATCGAATCGGACGAGTACGATAAGCTGTTGTTCCGTGGGGAGGATTTTCGTTCACCCGAGAGGTCGGCCTTGTGCCACGACTTGGCGCGTTCACCCGACCAGGAGGTGCGCGACCTGACAGGTCAGCTTATCGATCTATACAACGGGCCGATGGACCGGGTTCCCCCGCTGGGGCATTTGACCGACTCGTTTGGCAAGATCGAGCAGTTATTGGCGGAGAAACAGTGGGAAAAGGCCGTGCGGATCCTCAACCGCCGGGGCCAATTCCGCGACGCGCCGGAGCATCTCAAACCGCTGATCCAAGAGGCCTATCAGCGGGTTTGCCTGAAGCAGTCCTGGGCGGAATTCGAGAAATTGCCCCGCGAAACGAGCGGACGGAACGATCGGAAGGTGGTCGAGGCTTGGAACGAACGGTTGTTTGCCGGCCACGAACGGGCCGAACGGCAGCGAGTTCGCGTGGCCGAGGCCCGACGACGCGTGGCCGCCTTGGATCGCGTGACGTACCTGGTTCAGCAATCGGCGGGAAAGGCGTCGGTGGGGAGCGAAACGGCAATCGTCAAAGCAGCGGCCGGGTTGCCGGAAGGGTACCAATACAATTTGCGGAAACGCGTCGAGGGCGCCAAGCGGCGCGTGGCCGTCATGGAACGACTCAAAGCGCTCGTGGATGACCCGGCGGTCGAAGCGGCCTTGGTGGCCGCATGGAGGGCAGTGCAGGAAGCCAAGTGCGAGGGGCTCGTCAAACCGGCGTGGAGCAAGCGGATCGAATTGGCGGAACGCCGCGCGCCGATTCTGAAGAAACTGCACAACCTGCCCGGCGACCTGCCTGTCGATCAGCGGGATCGGCAGCTTGTCAAACTCTGGGACGAGAAGTTGCTGACCGATTGCCGAGAGGCCGAGCCCTACCGGACGAACTACGAAATGGCCGCGGCAAGAGGCAAGCTGCTTCCCCGTTTAGAGAAAGCCATCGCAGAGAAAGACGAGACGGCCGTAGGGGACTTGATCCAACACGCCGCCTTCGACGGTTACCCCTTGCCCGACGCGTGGGCCGAGATGGTCGAGTCGGTTCGTAGCTGCTTGGACCGGGGTGAGACCTTGCTGGCAGCATTGCAGCAACAACGGCGATCGTCGTTTCACTCGCTGTTCGACGCCCGGGTAATCCGCCGCCGGGCCGAGGAATTTGCTCCTTACGAATCGTTGCTGCAGAAATGGACCTCTCAAGAGGTGATCCCGTTGGAACGACTCGGACTTCGACCGGCCGCCGGTGGCAAGAGTCTGGCTCCGGTGCGGATGTCGGCCGGCCGATGGCGTGTGCGATGGGAGTGGCCCGAGGAACGTTTTTGTGGCGAGTGTGTGCTGGCCGTCTGCCGCGGCGAGCCGGATTCCGCCGGGGGACCCAACGAGCAGTCGGTCCATTACCGAGTGTCGGTCGATCGCGCGAGTTGGGACAGCGCCCGAGAGATTCGCACGGAAACCGACTGGGTGGGGGGATATGTGACGGTTTGGGCGATCATCGACTTGGGATTTCGCACGTTTTACAGCCCGCCGCTGGTGCTGGGATGCCTCGAAGATCGCGGCGGTTGGGGGCTGAAAGGCCTGCCGTTTTTTTCATCACAGAAGTAGTAAGCGGCCGTCGGAGCTTGTTTTCCAAGGCGGTTGTCGATATAAGGGGCGTTGGCCAACACACCAACACCCCCGTTTAGCGGCCGGGCCGCGTTTATTGGAAAGTAGGGCCCGGCGTTTTTGCATAACAACAACCACTTGCGAGTGAATTGAGAACAAAAGAATGTCCCGGGCCCCCTATAGCCAAGAGATCAGTCGACAGAACAAGGCCTGCTTCTTGTTTCTGCTGGACCAGTCGTTTTCCATGGAAGAGCCGCTGGGGAATTCGTCGAACCGCAAATGCGACGAACTGGTGGCGGCAATCAACGGCTGGCTACAGAACATGGCGATTCGGGCCAGTGGCGACGAGGGGATCAAGGACTGGATGGACATCGGCGTGTTAGGCTATCGGACCGATCAGCACGCCAGCCCCATTATCGAATCGGCCCTGCAAGGTTCCTTGGCCGGTCGGAACCTGGTCTCGATTGTCGAGGTCGGCGAGAACCCGGCGCGGATCGATACGCAAGTTCAGTATCTGCCCGACGAAGAGACCGGCGAGATGCTCGAGCTGCCGTGCGAGGTGCCGGTTTGGGTCGATCCTAAGGCGGAGGGTGGCACGCCGATGTGCCACATGTTCTATCGGGCACACGAGATTCTGCACGAATGGATCGGCCGGCATCCGCGCAGCTTCCCGCCGATCGTAGTCCATATTACCGACGGAGAGTCGCAAGACGGGGATCCGGGGCCGTATGCCGACGCGGTGAAGAATCTGGCCACCGAAGACGGAAACGTGCTGCTGCTGAACTGCCACTTGTCGATGACGGCAGCCGAGCCGTTCATGTTTCCCGAGTCCGAGCAGGGGTTACCCGACGAACTGGCCCGGGTGCTGTTCCGCATCTCCAGCGTGTTACCGGATCCTTTTTACCGCCACGGGTTGGCCGAGGGATTTGCCTTGCAGCCGAACGCGCGGGGGATGGCCTTTAACGCCGACATGGTCTGCCTGATCCAGTTCCTCAACATGGGAACGCAGGCGGCCTCGGGATTGAGATAGTTGTCATGCCGCTGACATCGCGGGTTTTCAAGCTGGCCAAGGATCCCGAGCATCCCGAGCAGAACGAGGATGCCTGCGGATGGGATTCGGCACGCGGGATTGGCGTGGTGGCCGACGGGGTCTCCTCGGCCATTTTTTCGCGGCAATGGGCCAGCATCCTCACCGAAGCCGTATTGAGCGACCCGCCCAACCCGCAAGATGCAGCGGCTTTTTCTGCCTGGCTTACGCGGCATCGCAAGACGTGGTCCGAGCGAATTGACGTCGACTCCCTGGCCTGGCACCAGAAGGCCAAGTTGCCGGGTGGGGCCTTTTCCACACTGCTTTGGGTGCGATTGTTTCAGCCGGAAGTGCCGCGGGAAGGTGAGTTCGGGGCCTTTCGACTGCAATGCTTTGCCATCGGCGACAGTTGCCTGGTGCATGTCCGCCATGGCAAGGTGCTGCGGATGTTTCCGATCACCGAGTCGAAACAATTGGAAGCCGATCCGGTGGTGCTCGGGAGCGTCGACCTGGGGCGCGACAACCTGATGCAATTCGAAACGTTCGAGGCGGTGTGCTATCCGGACGATACGCTGGTGCTGTGCACGGATGCGATCGCCCATTGGGCCTTGCGGCGGATGGAGGCCGGCGATCCACCCGCCTGGGACGACTATTGGCAACAGACCGACCAGCAATGGCAAGCGGAGGTCGCCCAACTGCGCGAGCAGCGCCAGATGCCCTACGACGACGCCACGCTGTTGTTGCTAAGGGTAACGACGCAGCCACAGCCCGAGGTGGGCCATCGGGAAACGCAGGCTCAGGAAGACGATGAGTGGGCCGAGAAGTTCAAGGCGGCCGGCGAGCAGTTTGCCGAAGGAGTCGAATTGGCTTCCGAGCAGTTGATGCGCGGTCTGAAGAAGTGGAAGGGTAAGGCGCTCGAGAAGTATCGCGAAACCTTCAAGCCCGACGATCGGTAGTCATTTGTGTGTGCCACTGCTTCGCAGAAGCAGTGCTCTTGCTCGATGACACAAACGGCACTGCTTCTGCGAAGCAGTGGCACACGCCAAAAGAAAGAACGTCGGGCAAGCCCGACCGCTAAACGGTGTGACTCAGCGGCCCAACTTCCAGCGGGCTCGCCGCACGTCGAGCATTGTCAAGCGGCCTTCGTGGCTGAGGTGATGCACGCCGCGGACCTCCGACGCGAAATTCGGCTCGACATGGGCGACTTCTCGCTCCTCGTAATCCGAAGTCGATAGCGTGATAATCTCGTTGATCCGGATGGCGTAGCCGTAGCCGTCGCTGCAATCTTGCGACGGCCGATAGAAGCGGCCCTTGTGCTCGAAGATCCTCCCGGCCGGTCGGGCACGACGTACGTCGGAGATGATCGGATTCTTCGGGTGCGGGGTCCAGTGGTCGCTCAAGGGAGTCTCGGCATGGAACAGGAACAACTCGTCCCATGGGGAACATCCTTCGCCGGCCTCGATATTAGCAAACAGCCACCAACGATCCTCGTAGTGAAACAGCGTAGCGTCGATCGCACTCAGGTCGGCGAAGAGCGTCTTGTGAAGTTCCCAACGGTCGGGAAACTCGACACACCGATACACTTCGGTCGTCTTCTTGCCCGGCGATTCCGGCAGCATGTAGTACTCGCCCTCGTGCTGGAACACCAACGGATACGACAAGTGGTGCGGCGCTTCGAGGATCTTGCGAGGTGCCGTGTATTGACCCTGCTCGTCCATTTCGATCAGCGAGATATGTCCCTTGCCCGCGGCGTACGGGAATTCCTCGATGAATATGTAGTACTTGCCGTCGCGGTGGACAATATGCGGATCGGCCCAAAAACGGTCCTTAGGCGGGATGATCGGCGCGAATCGCCACAGTGACGTCGCTATCTGGGACATCGCCATCTGATCGTCGAGCCGAAACATCAGACCCCATTGATCGAAGCGAACCTTAGCGCGAATCCGCCCGACGGCCCGACGCACAATCAGCCGAACGAGCGGCCCGACGAACTGCGCGTTGGTCGGTTGGACGTAGAGCCGATTCGAGTAGAAGTTCGGGGCCGCGTTCTCGGCGTCGACCTGCTCGAAGAAAGCCTGTTCCCCCAACCGATGCAACTCTTCGAGCTTTCGCGGCAGAAAGTGGAGGCTCTTCCAGAGCAGGCGGTGGCGGTTCCTCTCGACCGACGCCGGATTCGTGGCACCATACGACCGGGCAAGGACCGTCCCGTTGTCCAGATCTTCGCCGAGGATCTGCAGGATCGAGCCGGTCGTGGCGTGCTGATCGAAGACTTCCCAAAAACCGGCCGGACCACCCCGGTTGACTCGATTATCGCCATGGTGAAACGACCAGACGCCGTACCGGGCCGCCTCGAGGATCTCTCCGCGAAGGATCCGAAACCCCAGACGAACGAAAACGTGGACCCGATGTTCGCCAATTGTCTCTAGGTCGGGCTGTTCGAACCGGTCGGAGAATTTCGTCCTCCGGGGCGTGACTTTCAGCACGGGCACGTCGGCCAACAGTCCGGCGGCGTCCTGGGGCCGATCGGCATACGGTTTCAAATTGCGGCAGCGTCGCCGGTCGAACTTGCGATAGAGAAGATAGAGCAAATCGCCGCGAGCGCGAAACAACTTGGCGAGGAAACCCTGTTGCCTCACAGGAGGTTCGTTCAGGACCACCAGGCAGATCTCGGCATAGTCGGACGCCCGGACGAGTTCCAGCATCCGGTAGGTCCACGCCGGCACGGTAAAACTGTCCAAAAGCAAGCCGACGCGAAGCTTTTCTCGCTGGGGCATCTTGCGCTGATCCGCGTTGAACGGCCAGAGGGGTAAACAGCCTTGGTCACTCGTTCCGGCTGGTAATCTCCAACAGATGGTAGCCGAACTGGGTCTGGATCGGGCCGTGGACCTTGCCGACTTCCTCGTTGAAGACGACCTGATCGAACTCCGGCACCATCTGGCCTTGCGAGAATTCGCCGAGCTCTCCGCCCTTTTCGCCCGAAGGACATTGGGAGTTCTCGCGTGCCAGATCGGCAAAGTCTTCGCCGGCTTCGATCTTCGTTTTCAACGCCAGGCAGGCTTCTTCCGTTTCGACGAGAATGTGACGTGCAGCAGCTTGGGACATCTTCGGGCTCCTTTCTGAGGCTTTTTTTGACGCTCAGGACGCACCGGCCACCCGGCCGGACGTCGCGTCTTTGGTCCCAGCATACCCGTTTTGCCGGATTCCGCAACCGCAACTTCCCCTACCCGTGGTGCTTCTTCCGGGAAAAATCGACCCGTTTCAACACCAAATCGACCATCCACAGCAACACGGCGGCGATCAGCAAATAGGGCCCAAGCGGCATGGTCCGGGGAACGCTTTGACCATTTTCGGCGAATATCTCGGCGCCGCTGGGGTCGAATCGGCCCCCGCCCAGCTTGGCGACCGACCGTAGCAGATCCGTATTGGTCGGCAGCAGTTGCAGTTCGGCCGCGTAGTCAACTTCCTTGATGCGGCTCTGTGCCAGGCCGACCGAATCGTCCTTTCGCATCACCTGCCGAACGACCTGGCCCCAAAACGGCCCTCGCCCGGGCCATCGGGTCCAGGCGGGGGCCCAGTGGCCGTGCAGTGCGGAAGTGAAGGCCGCAGTCGTACCCTGCCCGTAGGATTGGTAAGCCAGCAGCGGATCGTCGTCCGCGGCAGCCAGCACGAGTTGGGCCTCGGGCTTCAATCGGGTTTGCACATAGCCCAACAGCAAGGGCATGGTGTCTTGGCTCCACTGGGCTTGGCTCCACTGGGCCGGCCATTTCGAGCGGTCGACGATTCGCGGAGAAAAGGGGCCTTCGACGACCCCCACCTTGCCGGCGCGAGCGGTCTCCATGGCAAACACGCCCGGCACTTCGGCCGCGTCGCGGCACGCATAGTAATGTCCGCCGCCAAGCCGCGCGATCTCTTGAAGCAGCACGCCGACCGCCTCGTCGCCGACGCCCACCGTGGAAATCGTGATTCCCTCGGTGTGAATCTCCTCGGCCAGCGCATGAAAATCGCCCGGATGCGACAGCCCGTCGCTGAGCACGATCATGTGTTTCAAATCGGCGTAGGCGTCGCGCAGTGCCAGATAGGCCTGTTCCATGGCGGGAAACAGATTCGTACCTCCTTCGGCGCGGATCGTGTCGATCTGCGCGAGCAACCGCCGCTTGTCGGAACCGGGCCGAATCTGGCTGACCCACTGACTTCGATCCTCGAAGGCCAGGATACCCACCTGATCGTTCGGCCCCAAGCTCTCGACCGCCCGACGCATGGCCTGCTTGGCAAGCTCGATGCCGCGGCCCTGCATCGAGGCCGATCGATCGATCAGCAGCACCATGGCCAACTGCGGCTTGGGCCGGTCCTTGGTCGGCTCGCTGACGACCGGCAGAATCTCTTCCAGCACCGAGTCGCGATACCCGCCGGCCGTAAACGCCCGATCGCCCCCAAGCACGATCAGCCCGCCACCGAACTCGTGGACGTACCGCTGAATCGCCTCCATCCGTTCGTTCGGCAGTAGCGTGACTGGCAGGTTCGACAGAATCACAACCTGATACTTCTGCAACTGCTGTGGCATCGAGTCCGGCGGGATCACCTCGACGTCAAGCTGCTCAGACTCAAGGGCCTCGGCCAAGTTGTCGGCCCGATCGACCTGACTATCGACCAGCAACACGCGAGGCTTTCGCAACACGGACACCACGGCCCGGGCCTCGTTGTTTTCCGGGTAGTTGTCCTTGAATCCCGTCAATCTTGCCGTAAACGTGATCTGCGGCTGCTGGTTTGCTGTAGTGGGGAATCGCAGACGGTTCTTGCCTCTTACCAACACGCTCTTCTTCCGAGCCACCTGCCGGTCATCGACCAACAGCTCGATCACACCGCTGCCCGAATAGGTCGAATGAACGATCACGTCCACGTCAAACGGTTGCCCATTATGCACTTCCTTGGGTACTTGGATTGCCTCGATGTAAACTTCGCGAGTTGGTCTGCCGGGCAAGGGAATCGTGAAAATCGGCATGGCCGAGGCCCGAGCGGCTTTCTGCGCGTTGCCAAGCGTTTGATTGCCGTCGGAGATCAGGACCAACTTCGGCACACAGTCGGCCGGCACGACGGCCCCGGCTGCCGAAATGGCCGCTTCGAGGTTCGTCTGGTTTCCTTTTGCCTGGTCGCCTAACTCTTCAGCGAATTCTTTGGTGAGTGAGTGATGAGGGCCCGCATGGCCGAGGGCTTCGCCGACCAACCTCGTGGCCCTGTGACGTGCTTTTGCGGTGATACTTCGGCTGGAGTCGACCGCGAACAGCACGAACTGCTGCTGGCTCTGTGTTTGGATCGCCGTCCCGGCGCCGGCCAGAACGAGCAATGCAATTACGAGACTACGCACACCAAGCGCGGCGGCCCGTTGTGCCAATCCATGCTGAACCAGCGTCCGCCGGGCGTAGTAAAACACCGGCAAGAGCACCAGTAACGCGAACAGCCAGAGGGGTCGGGTGATTTCCAGTTCCATTTCAGCTCATCCAACGTCGCTGGTAGAGGCCCCATTCGATGGTCAACAAGAGCACGGCCAAACCGACCAGGCACAGCCAAGGTTCCGGGCCGCGAGCAGCGATCTGCCCCTCGTCTGCTGCAAGCACGATCGTTTTGCCCTTGGGCGCCATTTCCCCGGCCAGTGCCCGGGCTGCTTCGATCCGCGGCGGACCTTCCGCCGGCTTGATCGCCTCGAGGCGTCCTTGAAGCAACGTCTGTTCCGCCGTCAAATTGCACTGCACACTGACCGTTCCGCCAGCCGTTACCAGGGCCATCCGATCACCGGGTCGCAAGGTGGCAATCCACTTCTCGGCCGTCTTTTTCATACTCGGCGTCGCTTCCGAGGAGTTGTCCAACACCAGCACAATTTGCTCCGGCGGCGAGAACCTCGGCCCGGCTATGGCCAAGACGATGGCCGCCAAAATGGCCAACTGGGCAACTAACGACACGCCATGCCGCCAACGCTGCCAGGCCGTACGGATCGGCTGCCCGGCCAGCACCTCGGCCCAAATCGCGTCGGTCCCCGTCGGCACGGACGCTGCCCGAGTGCGACGCCAATACAGACCGACGACGACCATCGCCAGCAGCCCCCACAACAATGCCCATGGATTGGCCCAACTCATCGCATCTCCAACACTTTTGCCAAGGCTTCGTTCTCCGGCACGTCGGACGCCAACTGCACCAACGGCACCCCATGGCGACGACAATAATCCCGCACCGAACCGCAAAACCGATCGAACGCCTCCCGGTAGCGCCGGGCCGTCTGCTCGGTCACCGTAACCGTCTGAGTGGTTCCTTGCTCGATGTCGAGCAGTTCGATGTCGCCGATCAGCCCGGGCTCGGCCTCCCCGTGGCCGAAGAGATGAATCACCCGCAAGTCATACCCGCGATGACGCAACAGGTCGAAGCACGGCCGAAAACCTTGCAGGTCGTACAGATCGCTGATCACGACCAACGGCCCGGGCCGCTGGCGACGGGCAGCAAAACGCTCGGCGCACCCGACCAGATCGGTTCGCGAACCGTGCAATTCAAGCCGGTCAAGGAACTCCAGGAACCGGCCGAATCGCAGCTTATGGCGGATCGGCCCCAGCGTGTCGACAATCCGGTCGGAAAAGGTGGTGAGACTGACCCGATCGAGTCGTTCCAACGCCGCATAGCCGAGCAGGGCGGCCATCTGTCGGGCCAAGGGAAACTTGCCGGGCTGACCGAGTCCCATGCTGGGCGAACAATCCAGCAGGAGATCGACACGCAAATCTTCCTCGCCGGCGAAGACCTTGGTCATCAGCTCATCGTGCCGGGCGCAACGGACCCAGTCGACATGGCGGTAGTCGTCACCCGGCGCGTAGTCCCGCAGCCCGACCACTTCCGTTCCCGCGCCAAATAATGGTTTAGAACGTCCCGCGGCCAACGTTAGCCCACGAAATCGGCGAAGCAGGTCCGAACGGGACGTTGGCATGGTATGGATCCGTTAAGGTGGGTTCAAAAAACGTCGGGCAAGCCCGATCGCTAAACGGTTCTTAGATCAGGACCTTCTCGATTAGGTCGTCGACCAATCGATCCGGCGAAACTTGCTCGGCTTGGCCCTCGAAGTTGAGAATCAAGCGGTGTCTTAGCACGGGATGGGCCACCGCTTGTAGGTCGTCTCGCGAGACCTCGTCGCGACCGGCGACCACACAATGCACCTTGGCGGCCAGTACCAACGCCTGGGCGCCGCGCGGGCTCGAACCGTAGCCGACCAGCCGACGCACCGACTCCGGCGCCGATTCACTGTCGGGATGCGTGGCCGCGATCAGGCCGATGCCCAAGCGGCGAACCTCTGAGGAAATGGGTACATTGCGGGCAATCTGTCGCATATCGAGGATTCGTTGCCCATCGACCACGGCCCGGGCCGTCGGCGGGGTGCCCTCGGTCGTGCGCTCGAGGATCTCTTCGATCTGGTCGACGTCAGGCGGCGGCAGGATCAGCTTGAAGAAGAAACGGTCTAACTGCGGCTCCGGCAGAGGGAACGTGCCTTCCATCTCCAGCGGGTTCTGGGTGGCGAAGACAAAGAAGGGCTGGGGCAGCTCGAAGGTCTCGGTCGAGACCGTGATCACCGGCCCCTCCATGGCTTCGAGCAGGGCCGATTGCGTCTTGGGCGTGCCCCGGTTGATCTGATCGGCCAGGACAACATGGGCAAACAGGGGGCCTTTGTGAAAATCGAACGTTCGTCGGCCTTGTGCCGATTCCATCACCACGTAAGTACCGATCAGGTCGGCCGGCATCAGGTCGGGCGTAAACTGGATCCGCTGTGGCACCAGCCCCAGCACCTCGGCCAAGGTCTCGACCAAGAGTGTCTTTCCCACCCCGGGCACACCTTCCAGCAGGACGTGCCCCCCGGCGACCACGGCCGTCAGCAGCCGATCGACGATTTCCGGCCGGCTCACGACGATTTTGCCGACCTCGCGACGGATCGCCTCGAAATCCTTCCGGAAATCCGTAAGTTGTTCTGTAGTAAGGGGTTCGGTACTCATGGGCTTGTTTCCTCAACTCGTCTTGGCGGTCCGGCCGATCTCCTCCGCAGGGGACCTGGTTTCGGCAGTATCACACCACGACCGGAATTGGTCAAGCTAGCATCCCGGTAGCGGTTGAAACCTCGGCCCGTTTTTGGTAAATTGAAGGTGGCGCATAAGGGCTCGGTTTGGGGACTGTTCGATCGGTCAAGATCGGTCGGTTCCACAACATAGGAGGATCGGAAATGAGGAATGGCATTTTCTGGCTTGCCGCCGTGGCATTGATCGGTGTCGTCGGCTCGACGGTTGCTCAGCAGACCGCTCGTGTCGAAAAAGACTCTGCACCTTGGCACATCGCAAAAGTGACCAAGCTGAACCGGTCTCGGCCCGGCGGAAAAACCGCGTCGACCGACAATCCGCAACGCTATCTCCACATCGAGGTCGGTTTCATGACCGCCCCCGAGGCTCGAAAGAAACACAAGTTCCGCGTCACCGACGCACGCGGCAAAGAAGTGGGCGAACTTTGGGGATGGAACGATGGGAAATCGCTCGTCATCTTCGAAGGCAAATGGGCCGACCTGAGGGGCCTCTACCTCGACGGACTGAAACATCGCGAACCGCTCTTCCGTGTCAAACCCGCCGCGCCGCGTATGGTGCAAGGCAGACGCGTGCCAGGCAGACGAATCGTCGATCAACCGGATCGAGTGGCCATGGTAGATCGGCGTCCGAGAACCGTTCGCGTCCCGACATACGACCCGGATCATGTGTTTGTCGACGCCGACATGAGTGTGTTTGACAACGACGATGACATCGTGGTGTACGATGACGACGACACGGTCGTTATCCATGACGACGATCGTGTCGTGGTGCACGATGACGATGACCGGGTTGTTATCCATGAGGGCGGTGATCGAGTCGTCCATCATCACGGCGGCGGTGGAACGACCACCCATGTCCATCGCGACGGCGGCACCGTAACGCACATCCACCATGACGGCGGAAAAACAGAACACATCCACGTCGGTGACGGCGGTGGTGGTGGCGATGGTTCCGGCTCAGGCTCTGGTTCCGGCTCAGGTTCCGGCTCGGGTTCTGGTTCTGGCTCCGGCTCCGGTGAGGGCGCGGGCTCTGGTTCCGGTGAAGGCCCTGGTTCCGGCGAAGGCCCTGGTTCCGGCGAAGGCCCTGGTTCCGGCGAAGGCCCTGGTTCCGGCGAAGGCTCTGGCCCCGGCGAAGGCTCTGGTTCCGGCCAAGGTAAAGGTTCCGGTGAAGGCTCTGGTTCCGGTGAAGGCTCTGGTTCCGGTGAAGGCTCTGGTTCCGGTGAAGGCGAAGGTCTGGGCGAAGGGTCCGGAGAAAAATGCGAAGACGGTGAGTGCGAAGGAGAGGGCCAGAGTCCCGGCGAAGCGCTTGCCCAAGGTTCAGGCCAAGGTTCAGGCTCCGGCAGCGGTTCCGGCAGCGGTTCGGGTTCCGGCAGCGGTTCAGGTTCCGGATCCGGTGGCGGTGCTGGAATGGGCGGCCTTGGAATGGGCGGCCTTGGAATGGGCGGCCTTGGAATGGGCGGTCTTGGAATCCGTGGCCCTAGAATGCACAACCTTGGAATGGACTACCTTGGAATGAACTACGAAATGGACTACGGAATGGACTACTTTAGACTGGGCTACCTTGGACTGCGTGACATTAGGCTGGGTAACTTTGAACTGGGTAACTTTGGAATGGGCGGCCTTGGAACGGGTGGTGATTGTGATGATTGCCTGTCCGGCGAAGGTTTCGGATTACCGGGCGGCCCTGTCGGCACGGGCCGTTTGGCCGACGTCAGAGACGTACCGCCCCCGCTCGTGAAGGTTCCGGCATTCGTGCTCTATGTGGCCACCGGCGATGAAACGGGGCCCGGCAAGGTCTACCAGGTCGACGAGCATGGCCGCGTGCTGGGTTGGGTCACCACGCCCTTCACGCCCACCGGCATGGCATTGCATCGAACTCACGGTCTGGTGTTGGCCCTGCCGCGCGACGGCGGACGGATTATGAAGATCGACGACACGGGCAAACTGACCACGCTGTTGGAGAAAGAGAAAGGCCTCGTGCATCCAATCGACGTGGGCATTGCCGGCGACTCGGACACCGTGGTGGTGGCCGACAACATCGCCAATGTCCTGGCCGCCACGTCGACCGAGACGGTTACGCCGAAGATCTACCAGCGGTTCGAAGGCCAGAAACATACTGCCCAACGGATGTCGGTGGCGGTCACCAAGGACAAGCACGTGATCTTCGGCACCGACGGCAAGGAAGGAATCTATCGGTTCTCCGGCGACGAGCACTCGGCGTCCCAGCCGCCGCTGTTGCCCAACCATGGCGGCGTGGCCGCCGATCCTAAGTCGCTCCGCTGGGCCGCCGCACAGGCGCCCAACCAAATCTACCTGTTCGAAGGCGGGGAACTCGAACGGAAACTGCGATTGCCGCCGAACAAGGGCTTCTATCGCAGCGGGCTGTTGTCCTTCTCGCCGGCCGGGACGCTGTGCGTGATTTCCCGCGACGCCGATGATCCGGACTCCGGCCATCCGTGGTTCCTGATGTACGATCTCGATAGCAACGATGTCCGCACCCTGTTCCCGTGGAAACGCGAGACGATTACCGATTTCGTCGTCGGTCCCCGCATGTCCTGGGACCGAAGATCCCCAAGCACGTATCGGAGTATCTACTAGCCGCAGCGTATTGGCAGATCGGGAGACCTGTTCCCGTGAAATCACATCTAGCATGGCTGGTTTCCGTTTTACTGACGGCCGCTTTGGCCGTTGACTGCGCAGCGCAGCAACCGGGCTCGGCCGTGCAACTGCCCACGTTCTCCAGCTTCTCGGGCTCGACGACCGTCTCGGTCCCGGACCGGGGTAGCGCCTACCTGGGCGGTGTGAATCGGGCAGCCACCGGTCGAAACAGCTTCCGCTCGCCGTTGATGCCATGGCGGCCTTCTCGCAACTCGGCCTTGGGCTCCCGGCGCAGCGCCTCGAACATGCACGTGACCGTCACGATCCACGACTTCGAGGCCATGGATCGGTACCTGCTAAGCCAGCCGACTCCTTTCCAGCCGAGCCTGCCCGCGCAGCCGCGTCGCTTAGCGAAGCATTCCGAGCAGTCTTTCCTCAGTGTGGCCGATGCCCGGGCAAGGCGGATCCGCCAACAGCAGACCCGTCGTCAAGAGGCCGTGCAGCTCTTCGCGCGAGGTCGGGAAGTGGAAGCGTCGGGCAAACTCGGCGTGGCGAAGATCTACTACCAGATGGCAGCCCGGCGCGCCACCGGCCCGCTCGCCGAACAGGTAACCGCCCGGCTCAAAGCCCTCGACCGCCACGCCACGGCCGGTAAGATCGCCGAGAATCGCTAGCCGGACTCTTCTCACGTACGCCTTCAACCAACCGACCGGACGTTTAGCGGTCTTACCTTGCTCCTCCGGGCAGAATAGGAGGGATATTCCGGTCAGATAGGTTGAAGGATCCCCCGGCGTTTGTCCGATGAAGCGACCACGGACTGAGATCGAGTCCGAAACGGTACCGCAGGGGGGTGCCTATGTGCCTGGATTGGACGCATGTCGAGAATTGCCGTTTCAAGGCTTTCCGGGGCCTACCTCTTCGCTATTTTGATACTGCTGCTTGCCCGCACGGGCGTCGAAGCGCAGGATGTTCTTCAGATCGAGCCGGACCCAACGGATCTGGCCGAGTTCGTTGACCCGGAGGCTTCTTGCTGCGGAACCGACGAGTGTTTCGGCGATTCGACCTGCGGTACTGTCTGCTGGGTCGATTGGCTCGAAATGGCGTGCCATGGCCCGATCGAATTCCACGGCGAGTATCTTTTGTGGTGGACGCGTGGCAGTCGAGTGCCGCCGCTGGTGACCACCAGCCCGGCGGGCACGCCGCGAGCTCAGGCCGGCGTGCTGGGGCAGGATACGACCGTCCTGTTCGGCGATGAGGGCCTGACCGACGGAGTTCGCTCGGGCGGACGCTTCACGTTCGACTATTGGTTCGAGCCGGAAGCCTGCACAGGGCTCGAGGTGAGCTACACGGTGGTCGGAGAAGAGATGACCTCATTTGCCGCCGGCAGCCAGGGCGACCCGATCCTTGCCCGACCCTACTTCAATGTTACCACGGACCTTCAAGATGCGAAGCTGATCGCGTTTCCCAATGTGGTCGACGGGACGGTTTCCGTGGAAGCCACCACCGAATTTCAAAGCGTCGAAGTGCTTTTGCGCCGGATGCTCACTCAGGATTGCAACGTCCGGCTCGACGGGCTGATCGGCTGGCGTTTCAACCGCTTGAGCGATCATCTGCGGATCAGCGAGTCGACCGTCTCCACCGATCCGCGTAGCATCATACCGGTGGGCACGACGGTCGACCTGTTCGACCGGTTCGACACCATGAACCGCTTTCACGGGGCACAGGTCGGCCTGCTGTTGGAGGAACGCCATTGCCAGTGGACTTTGGATACCTCGATCAAGGTCGCGTTTGGCAATACGCATTCCTCGGTACGCATCGACGGTTCGACGACGACGACCGTGCCGAGCGTGGCTCCCGTCACCAGCCGCGGCGGTCTGTTGGCGTTGCCGACAAACATCGGGCTGTACGAAGACAACCGTTTCTCGGTGGTTCCGGAGTTCGGCATCACGGTCGGTTACGATCTGACGTGTCGACTTCGGGCCACCTTCGGCTACACGGTGATCTATTGGAGCAACGTCGCGCGACCGGGCGAGCAGATCGACTTCGTAGTAAACAATTCCCAGTTCTCCGGAGGCCCGGTCACGGGAGAAGCCCGGCCGGAGTTCACCTGGGCGACCAGCGGTTTTTGGGCCCAAGGCCTGAACGTCGGCCTGGAGTATTGTTACTAGCCGGAGTGTTGGAAGGAATGGTATCGAGCCCTGGAATTCAAATTCTAATCGAGTTACTTAGGAAAGCATGCAGAAAAACCGCTATCGCTCCTCAAGCGGTTGCAAATCGTTTTGATCTGTTTGGGATCATCAACTAGCTTCATCTCATCCAGAATACATGCAACTCGTTCCAAAACACTCTCGCGTCTATCTGGAAGAACTGTGCCCTCAATGCATTCTCGCAGAAGATTCCGCTCATCGCTATCTGATCTAGAGAATAACCCTTGGCTTTCCACTGTCTTCTTTGCTGCTCGTAGCAGCTTGTAGGGACGCCACAAAAAGGAGCTGTCCAATAGATCTTCTATCTGTTTCTGGAATTCGTTCTCTGCCTGATGGCGAGGAACCCAGTCCTCTGTTCCTACCTGGGAGTATATGTTCCCAACAAGCCACCCCAGTTTAGCGCGGAACACCTCCTTAAGTGACAGTTTGCGGGCAGCAAAGCACATTTCATAATGTTCTCGTGTTTTAAGTGCGATCGATAGGTGCAAGAAGGCACACGCTCTGTTAGGTAGACCGAACTGTGGCGCCTTGTGAAGATAGAAGTATCTGGGGTCATTGTTATTCAGAAGCGTCGCGAGGAAGCTTTCCACTCGCGAACGGACTTCCGTCTTGCACGCACCAGCTACTTTCGCAAAAGAGTCTTGGTACTTCTCAACTTCCCGTTCTATCACCAAATGAAGCGGTCGAACAGCTGCAAGAGTGATATATCTCGCATTACACGGATTGCCGTTGCGTCTCACCAACCCACACGACGGAGTTAGAACAATAAACTTCTGATAGTCGTCCTTCAAATAGTGCGGATGTACTTTTTCAAGCATCTCGCGCAAACCTGGAATTTTATCCAGCAGATCCCCCTGGTGCAAGTCAGGCTCAAACGAGGAGCAATAAGTGAAGTGACATTGTTCCTGATTCGCTACTGCCGTCTCGCTGGTGGTACTCATTCTCGCGGCTCTTTGTTAAGGCTGGGCGAAGGACGATCCTCCTTCGGGTGCCCGATTCGCCCGAAGGTTCTCCAGCCGTTTGCGTTCTCGTTCTGGATCGTACGGAAGAGAAACGCTTCGCGGAGTCGTCCCGTAGAAAGTGATGACCTCACCGGAAGGGGGTGGAGTACTCATTCCGAAAGAACTGCAGGGTGTTTCCTCCGTCTGCTTCTCAAACTCATCCGTGAATGAAGTGTCTGGCTGGGACGCATCGCTCCTAGTTTCATTTGGATCATTCTGACTCGTCATCCGGCTGTTCCTCCATATCAGGGGTTAGATTATAGACTTCTTTTACGAATTCGATAGCGAAGTCCCTGCGTCGAAGAACCTTTCCCTCAAGGCTCTCCTTTGCTTTGATTGGCGAATCTGCATCTTCATGGAAATTGAGGTGAAACTCAACCTTCCCATCGTGAAGAACCTGTTTCAGGTTCATGATCCCTTCTTTGGTTTCCAGCTGTCTGGTAAGCTCCTTGCGACGTATGTCTGTCGCCCAAGATGCTAATCGGGTGGAATCCGGCACGTTGAACAGCTCAAGGAGGTCAGACTCTGGGCCTTCCTCAACAAAACCAAAATTGATCCCGACTGCGCTAATCGGCGTGTGTGGCAGGAGGTCCAGTGTCTTGCTTGAAAGACTTTCCAACAACGAGAGAGCCTCGTCTCGGTCACTTCTTGTTCCGAAAATGATGCGATCGTCGCGTGGGATGATCAGCGCGTCGCCTTTTCTATAGCGCATCGGATGAACACCGGCGCCGATGCCAACCTCCATCTCCACCTCTTTGCTATCGAAGAGGTGCTGGCCAACCCACAGCGGCGAAAAGATCCGTACATTCCAGCTTCCGACGAGGACTACTGTCCATTGGTCGAATATCGGTTGCATGTTAGCCTGCTCCTTATGCGCGTGAATTGTTCTTTGTGGAGTTCTCGATCTTCATAACATCCAAACTTGCATGCAATAGGCTCCAACTTGCTGCATCAACTCTCCTGATACCCCTTCCAATTGTGCCACACGCTTGAGAGGTCTCATGTCCAGATTTGACAAGTTCCATGTCTCAACCGACGGGTGCCGGACCCAAAGCTTGTCAACCAAGCGAGACACGGCCCACTCATTCTAGGGCGTCGATGCCGACAACGAAAGCCAGCCCCTCTGTGGCGTGGAGTTAATATAGCTGCAATGGGTATCGCAAGCCGGTTTCTTCACTTGAATTCCGAGACGCCATAATTAGCTTCTGTCGTTCCACTCGAAAAGTCAATTGGGTTGACGACTAATAGGAGTCTTGACGGTACGCAGCAGCGCGTTGAAAAGGACGTAGGAGACGACTCCAGCCAAAAAATCGGCGACGGGAGTCGCCTCCTACAGTCAACCCGCTTACCCGACTTCTATCAACACGACCTGCGTGTCGTAGGTGTCGGAGGTGTTGGAGCTGGTCTCCGGGCGGACGCGGACTAGGATCTCCATCGTGCCGGTGAAACCGGACGGTGGAGTTACCGTGACCAGTCCCGTTTGGTCGTTCACGTCGTACGTGTAACCGGTGCTGCCTCGCGAGACCACGCTGAAGGAGACCGGGTCGCCTTCCACGTCGTTCGCCGTGAGCTGGAACGTGGCCGGCGTGTCGACCGTGGTCTGAATCGTCGGGATCGGATCGAGGAACGGGCCGCCGTTGGAGGTGTCCGGCTGCACGGTCACGTGGAACGTCTGCTGGTAGGTCTGCGAGTCTTCGCCGGTGACGATGACGGTTACGTCGGCTTCGCCGGTGGCGCCTTCGGGGGCCTTGAGCATCAGTACGTTGTTCTCTTCATCGAAGAAGATATCGACCGCCTCCATGACCACGTCGGTCGTCGGCCGGTCGGACGCACCGGTCGCAACGTTGCTGATGGCTTCGCGAACGTCCTCCCCTTCGACCAGCAGGCCGAAGACGGAGTGGTTGTAGTCCAGATATCGGGTAGGCACTTCGTTGATGAAGAACTGCGAGCCGTTGGTATCGTCACCCGCCTTAGCCATCGAGACCACGCCGGGTGTGTTGTGTTGCAGGTCGACGTGGAATTGATCGTCGAAGTCTTCAACGTCGGTCGGGTCACCGCCGCCGTAAATCGCGTTGCCGCCTTGGATCATGAAGTCGTCGATCACCCGATGGAAGATCGCACCGTCGTAGAAACCGTCTTCGGCCAGCTCGATGATGTGATCGGTGACTCTCGGGACGAGGTCTTCGTGCAACTGCAGCACCATGTCGCCATAGCCGGCTACCGAGATCCGCATGCTTCGGTTGTCGTTGGGAATGGACGGGGTAACGAGCGACGGATTGCTGCTGCTGGCGGTGAAGCTCAGCGCTTGGCCGTCGGAAGTCTGACCGTCCAGCGGGATCAATAGCGGCGATCCGGCCGAGAGGGTGACGTTCTCGATCGTCGCGAAGCTGACCGGCGAGTCGGTCGGCGTGACGTTGATCGTGACCGTGGCTGCGTTGGATGTTCCGTCGTCGTTGGTAGCCTGGTAGGTGAAGCTGTCGGTGCCGTCGAAGTCGGCATCCGGCGTATAGGCAAACGAACCGTCGCCCTGGAGCGTCAAGGTGCCGTCGGTGGGACCGCTCAGCAGCACGGCCGTCAAGGGATCGGATGTTCCGCCGGCATCGAAATCGTTGCTCAAGACGCCGTCCCCGGCATCAACGTCGAGGATGCCGTCTTCGGCCACGGTGTAGGTATCGTCGAGCGCCACGGGCGCCGGATCTGACGGATCGGGCACTTCGGTCGCACCCTGGCGAATGGCGGCGGCCAATTCATAGTTGCCCGCCTTTTCCTCGGCATCGGCCACGACCTCGGGCAGGTAATCTTCCGGAGGTGGCGTGGAGGCGAGGAAGAATCGCAGGGAAATGAACTCGGGCCGCAGTCCCCGTTCGCCGAAGTTATAGCCCGTGCCATGGCTGTCGCCGGTCAGCACGATGGACGAGAACCGATCGTTCGTGACGGTTCCACCGAGCGTGCCGATCGAGTCTTCACCGTCGAGCATTGCTGTCGGTTGCGTTTCGGCGACCTGATACGTCCCCGGCCGTAGTTCGTCGAAGGAGTAAGCACCATCGCTGCCGGTCATCACCGACAGGTTGACCGTGCGGCCCTGGTCGTCGACTCCGGTCAAGGTAATCACCGTGCCGGGAATTCTCAACTCGCTCGCTTCGTACGATCCACTAACGTTGGAGTCGCAATAGACGATGCCCGAGATACTGCTGTCGGAGATGACTTCCGTGACCGTGATCACGACGGTTGCTTGATCCGTCAGCCCACTGGTGTCTTTGATGGTATAGGTGAACGTCTCGATGCCGACATAATCGGTCGCGGGCGTGTACTGGAGGGTTGTCCCGCCGGTGCCGATCGTGACCACACCGCCCGCCGAGCCTTGCGTAACGACGCTGATCTGAAGCGATTGCGAACCGCCCGGATCCGCGCTGTCGTTCGTCAGCACTTCCAGAACATGAAGACCGCTATTCTGCGCGAACTGGAACTGATCATTCCCGGCCGACGGTGGATCGGATTGAGCGTGGACGTTGATCGTTACCGTGGCCGGGGTCGATTCATTCGGGCCGTCGGAGGCGCGATAGGAGAAGGTGTCGATGCCGGCAAAATCGGCGTCCGGCGTGTAGGTAAACGACCCATCGGCATTGAGGATCAAGGTCCCGTTCGCCGGGAGAGTGTTGACGGCGGCGGTGATCGGATCGTCTTCCGCGTCCGAGTCATTTACCAGGACTCCTTGGGCGACATTCACGGTCAAGGTGTCGTTTTCGTCGACGTCGAAGGAGTCGTTGGCGACGATCGGTCGATCATTGAACTCTTCGACATCGATCGTTACGGTGGCCAGGTCGGAGTCTAACGCCCCGTCGTTGGCCTGGTAGGTGAAGGAATCCGTGCCGAAGAAGTTCGCCACCGGCGTGTAAACAAACGATCCGTCGGCGCTAAGGCTCAGCGAACCGTGCTCGGGTAGGTCTACCAACAGAGCGACAAGGGAAGTCGAGTCGTTGTCGAGGTCGTTGATCAAGACTCCCCAAGCGGCGTTGCGCAGTAGTGCGTCGTCTTCCGGGACCGAATAAGCATCGTCGACAGCGACGGGCGGGTCATTGACCGACTCGACGGTGATCGTCACCGGGGCTTCGTTCGAGTCGTGGATGCCGTCGTTTGCTTTGTAGGTGAAAGTGTCCGTGCCGAAGAAATCCGCGTCGGGCGTGTAATCGAACGAACCATCGGCCAATAGGTCAACGGTCCCATGGGTTGGCGACGTTAGCAGTGTGGCCGTCAGTGGGTTGGGATTGTTCTCGCCGTCGTTGGCCAGAACGCCGAACACCGCGTCGATCTCCAACTTCTGATCCTCCTGGGCCGTGTAGGAATCCGGATAGGCCGGGACGGCATCGATTACCGTGACGTCGAACGACTGCGCCGAATAGTTCCCGGCGGCGTCGATCACACGGATTTCGAACGGCTGAATGCCAAGCTGGCTTTCCGTGGGAGTCCAAACGATCACGCCGGTCTCGTCGATCGAGGCGTTATCGGGGGCCTCGGCCAACAGATACGTTATACCCGGGCTGCCTTCGTCAGGACTATTCACGTCGTACTGATACGGCTTGTCAACGCGAACGAGCACCAGAGCGGGCGAGTTGATTGCCGCCGGGGCGATCGTGTCGACGGTGACGATCAACGGTTCGGAGAGTTCGCTTTTCTCCGTGGCAAGGCGTTGTTCAACAGTGACGCTATGCGTCCCGTCGGCCAGAAGTGCGTTGCCGTAGGTCGTGATGGTCAAACTGCCACCGACCGACTTGCCATGGCCTACTCGTACTCCGTCTATAAAGGTGATAAAGAAGCCGACATCCGACACCCCGGAGACGTGAAGCTCCCATGCCGTCTCCGGCGAACTGTTGTCGAGATTCGTAATATTGTCGTCATTGGCGGTCCCCGTGTCGCTGACCGGTAGCAGGTCGACTTGGTTGGGCGCCACCAGCGTGTAGCTCCCAAAGTCCCAGCCGTCGAGCTGGCTGCCGAGACCCAAGCTGACGACGTGGCTCAAGGCATCTTCTTCCAGGGTGACCGGAAACGTCTGAAGCATAATCCCGGGCACCAGTTGGCGAACTTCGTACCGGCCCGGCGGTAAGGTGAAGCTGTAGCTTCCTTCGCTGTCGGTTACGGTGGAAAGCTCTCCCTCGTCGAACTTCCAACTGCTGTTGGCGTCGAGGTAGATCGTCACGCCCACAATCCCCGGTTCTCCGGCATCTCGCGCACCGCTGCCGTTGAGGTCTTCGAACGCGATACCGCCTAGTGATCCGTAGTCTTCAGTGGTGATCGGCTGGTGGGTCCATGGCTCACGTCCGGAACTGCCGTCGTCGGCCGAGAAGTACAACACGCCGCCGATATCCTTCAGCGCCAGCGGGTCCGAGGGGTCGCTGCCGGGAAAGAGGTCGCCAACCATGAACGTACCCAGCGCCGTCGCGTCGCTCATCCAAAGCTCGCGACCATTGATTCCATCGTCGGCCGTGAAATGCAGCACACCGCCGACGCTGGTAAGATTCGCAGGTGTCGAATCGGCTGTAGGGCCTCCGGTGTCTTGCGTGTTGATGTCTTCAACCAACACCGTCCCGACGGCCGTACCGTCGGTGGTCCAAAGCTCTCGGCCGTGGGTATCGTCCCCGGCCGTAAAGAACAGCCGTCCGCCCGCGACGGTCAGTTCTTTCGGTGTCGAGGAATTGGGGTAGGAGCCGCCGGGGAACAGATCCTTTATCATCAACGTTCCAAAATTGGTCCCATCGCTCTTCCAGAGTTCGGCACCGTTGAGGCTGTCATAGGCCGTGAAATAGAGTGTTCCGTCGAAGCTTGTGAGGTTCTGCGGCGAGGAGGAATTGGGATAGTAACCATAATTGTATTCGTAACTGCCGCCGGGAAACAGGTCTTTGACCATCACCGTGCCGGACTCGGTCCCGTCGCTCTTCCACAGTTCCCGGCCCTTCTCACCGTCGTCGGCTGCGAAATAGAGCGTGCCGTCGACGTTGGTAAGGTACTGAGGGTAAGAGGAATTGGGTGGGTCACTGCCGTCTTCCGGGAACAGGTCCTTGACCATCACCGTGCCGGACTCGGTCCCGTCGCTCTTCCAAAGCTCCTCGCCATGGGTGCCGTCGTTGGCCGTGAAATAAAGGGTCCCGTCCACCGCGGCGAAGTTCCGCGGAGCCGACGAGTTGGGGAAGTCGCCGTAGTTTTCGACGGACGTGCTGCCGGGGAAAATGTCCTTCACCAGCACGGTGCCCGACTCGCTCCCGTCGCTCTTAAAGAGTTCCGCGCCATGGTCGGTCTCGTAGGCCGCGAAATAGAGCGTGCCGTCGACGTCGGTAAGGTCCTGAGGATTCGAGGAACTGGGCAACAGACTGCCGTATTGATCACTGCTACCGGGTAACAGGTCCGTGACCATGACCGTGCCCGACTCGGTCCCGTCGCTCGTCCATAGCTCCGTGCCATTGAGGCCGTCATTGGCCGTGAAGAATAGCGTGCCGCCGACATTGGTCAAGTTGGCCGGAGACGACGAATTGGGGTTCGTGCCGCCGCCGGGAAAGATGTCCTTGACCATTTCGGTGCCGGCCGCGTCGCTCTTCCAGAGTTCCACCCCGTTGATCCCGTCATCCGCAACAAAGAACACGTTCTCGCCGACCTGCACAAACTCCTCGGGCGACGAGCCGATGGATCCCGGATTCAGGTCCCAGAGCAAGGCCGTGTTGACCGAGAGCAACTGCCGCTGTTCGAGCGGTTCGAGTCGCAACCTGGGCCCGATCGGGCGACGTCGGCCTCCAGGGTGGTTGATGGGGGACTTCGTCAGACTTTCGAACCATGGGAAGAACTTCATCGTCTGTTCCTTTAGTAACTCACGCCTCGGATTCAACAACTGTGCTAAACGGCCCGGATCACTCCGGTTCCGGGACGGCCCAAATCGTGGGTCGCCCGTCTTGCAACGCAAACGGTCCCCGCATGGCCGCGGTGCGGATGCCCGGCAACACGGCTACGTCGAAAATCTCGTCCACGCCCGATTCGAAACTAAGCGTCGCCACGGTTCGGCCGGCCTCGAGATCCACGACGGCCACGCCGCATTTCAACTTCTCGCGGTCTTCGGCAATCGGCACGCCGCCGAAGGTCGACGTCTCGCGGATCTTTGAGAGTCCAACGAAGGCAAACCGATCGCAGAACGTCAACCCGCGCGTATAGCCCGGCAGTTCGACGACCTTCTGGACCGATCCGTCCGTCGGATCCACGCGTACCAAACTCCCTCGCCCGGAATCCAACAGCCACACCTGCCCCCGATAGACCCGTGGTGAATGCGGCATGGCGAATCCCTCGGCCACCGTCCGGCCGCTGGGGACCTCGAGCAGACAACCGGTGGAAACCTTATCGGGACGCCAGCCGGCCTTGGTGTCGGTCTGCGACATGGCGGTCACGTACTTAGGTTGTTCGTCGACCATGGCCAGTCCGTTCAGATGGCATCGATCCTCGGCGGCCAAGCCCGAGATAAACGGCGGCTGCCACCGGGGTACAAAACTGAAATCCTCGTGCAACGTACAAAGGCAGGAGAACAGCGTGTTGACCACCCACAACTCCTTGCCCGAGAAGCCCATCTCGTGGGCCTGAATCTCGCCGGTCACTTGGGACGACTGCGTCAGGAAACAGGCGTCGTGCGTCCCGGCAGGTTCCAGCCGGCGTGCGATGTCCGGCTTGTTCCCGAGAAACCAAACCTGATTCCGCGCGGCGATGGCCATGGCCCCCGGCCGCACGGCGATGCCCATCGGTCGATCGAAGTTGTGAAAGGAGAAATCGAGCGAGTTCTCTCGCTCGCCGACGACCACCAGTTTTCCCGCTTGGTAAGTCGATACTAACAGCGTGCATCCAAGCTGCTTGAGCAAGGGCGGGAGTTGCCGGGAGTGTTCGAAGCGAACCTCGCGATCGGTAGCCGACGACGGCTCGACCGCCACCTCGTTGACGTCGGTGGATGACATGCGTGGGACTCTCGAGGAGTGAGAGTTTTGTTGTTCCGTGAGACGGGGGATGAGTCGAAAGGCGCGGCCGCACGCGCGGCGGCGTTGCCCGGGCAAAGTACCTCTTCAGCTATCAGTATAACCACTAAGAGCCAAATTCCGGCGCGTTTGTCACGAAAAGAATTTCCAAAATGGCCCGCCAGAGGTATTGGGGCCACCATTTGGGCGGGGCATTTGAGCCGCAGAATCCTCAAAAAAGCCCGCCCATTGCATGGGCGGGATCCCCCGGAACACAGTCCGGGGGCTTTTGACGCCCGTTTTGTGCCCGATCGGTTCGAACGGGGCGAGAGAAAGGAGAAGACGGCTACTGGATGAAGGTCTCTTCTTCTTCCGTGCCGTGGGTGGTCAGTTCGCCGGCGTCTTCTAGGCGGCGGACAATGTCGACGATCTGCTGCTGGATTTGCTCGACGGCCGAGAGCCGAACCGGCCCGAGATACTCCATCTCCTCTTGCAGTAGCTCGGACGCCCGTTTGGACATGTTGCTGAGGATCTTGTCCTTGAGTTCCTCGCTGGCGCCCTTCAAGGCGGTGGCCCATTGGGAACTCTCGACGTTCTTCAACAGATTCTGGATGTCGCGGTCGGCCAGCTTGCTGATGTCCTCGAAGACGAACATCAAGCGGCGGATTTCGTCGACCAGATCGGGATCTTCCTGGGCCAGATTCTCCAGGAGATTCCGTTCGGTTGCCCGATCGATCACGTTGAGCATCTCGGCGACGCTGGAGATGCCGCCGGCGTTCTCGAACTGCTGGCTCATCACGGCGGCCATGCGGTGTTCGAGTCCGCGTTCGACTTCCTGGATGATTTCCGGACTGGTTTGGCCCATGGTGGCGACGCGTCGGATGACGGACATCTGCCGCTCGGGCGGGAGTCCGCCGATGATGTCGGCGGCTTGTTGCGGCGGTACGTGCGAGAGGATCAGGGCGATGGTCTGAGGATGTTCGTCGATGATAAAGGTCAGCAGATTCTGGCTGTCAACCTTCTGCAGGAATCCGAAGGGCAAGGCCTCGATCGACTGTCGGACGTTGTCCAAGGTCGAGCTGGCCCCTTTACCCAGGGCCTGTTCGACCAAGTTCTTGGCCACATCCAACCCACCCGCCCGACCCACCAGGGCGCGCGGATTGGCGGTGGCAAAATCCTGAATGGTCGTTTCTTGCTCTTCGCCGCTGATTCCGCTCATTCGGGCGATTTCGATGGAAACGGTCTCGACCTGCTTGGGGTCCAGTTTCCCCAGCAGCATCGCGGCCTGATCATCAGACAGGCTCATCAAGAGGATGGCCGCTTTGCGGAGATCGGTGGTCGGGGTCGACATACGCGTGTCTCGAATCGATCTAAAAACTACCCAAGTTCACCCGGCTGCGCACCTTGCCACGCTGCCGAATAAGAACAAATGTTCGGTGGCTGGCCCCATATCGGCAGCACAGACACCTATTCTTAAGAGGAAATGCCCAGCAAAGGGATGCACAGCGACGCGGACACACCGTGGCGTGGATCCACGGTGGCGGGGGGTGGAAAGACTCACGCGCCGGCCGGTTCCGGGACGAGCGTCAAACCGACCTCCAGTGTCAGAGGCCCCCAATCCGATTCGAAGTGGACGCAGATGGGAGCTGTTTCGGAAGGGAATCGGATGGCGTGGTCGCGTCCGGTGATCACGTTAGGCAGACTCGATGACAAATGGTATTCTTCCAATTCCGCCTTGCCCGCGCCGGCAACCACGTTGGTCAATTCTCCGATGGCGTCGACCACCTCGTCAGTGACCTCGTTCACTTCGGTCAGCAACATGGCCGAAGCCGCTTGCAAGGCGACGTTTTCCGATACACTCAGCACCACGGCCCCCACAGCCTTGTCCGAGGAGAGGCCGATAACGCCGGTGATCTCATGCATGGGGCACTCGTCCGCTTTCAGCGAAACCTTGCCGCGGCGGACCTGGGTGTCAAGCATGGTGGCAAACGTGTTGCTTAGTGCGCTGATAAAAGGATTGATGTATTCAGCTTTCATCGTGATGATCCTTGTCGGCGGACTGCCCTTCGAGGGACGTACTGCGTGAATATTGGGAGGGTGATCGTCGAGCAATTGCTCTAGGGAAGACTAGGTTCCCCTATACCCGCCGTCAAACGTAATTGGTGCAACGGCTTCCGGTCTGCCGGAGTAATCGATGGTAATTGTGACGATTATGACAGCCCTAGGGAGGAGGCTATTCATCGAGTTGGCAGGTCGCCGAGAACCCCGAACCCTCGGCGATCTCGACCCGCACGCAACTCGGCCGAAGCCGATGGCGCGACGCAAGCTCGTTGCGGAGCCGTTCTCCCAGATAGCGAGCCAGCAGTTCGCAGGTGGTGTTTGCCAGCGGCAAGAGTTGGCAGTCGGCGGCCGGAAAGACCCAGCGTCGGGCCGCCAGCGTGACTTCGATCTCTTCGCCATGGGGCCGGACTTGCATGGTCGGATGCTCGCTCGGCAGCAGGACACGATGGTCTAACTCGGCAAGAAGGGCGCGAAGGATCTCCCGAAGGACGAGAAAATCGAGCACGTAATGGTTTTCCCCCAACGGTCCGTGCACTTCGACGGCCACCCGGTAGTCATGCCCGTGCAACCGTTCGCATTGTCCCTGGCCAAACGTAATAAAATGGGCCGCACTGAAGGCCAGGTCTTCTTTTGCGATTCGTACGCTGTAGCTTTCCATGGTAGGGGTTAGGGGCTAGGGGTTAGGGGTGAGAATCTTACGTCGCAACTTCTGTGCATGGTGCGAGCATGTTTTTGGAGTTCAGGGTTCAGCACTTGGATTTCACGTTTGCCCTAAGATTCTGAACCCTGAACCCTCCCGCTTTGGTTGCGACTCTGCCGCGTTTGGATTTAGGGGCAAACTTGTTCGGTAATCTCAACTCTCTATCCTCTAATTCCTGTCTTTCTAGCCCCTAATCCCTAGCCCCTAACCCCTCCTGCTTTGGTTGCGGCTCTACCGCGTTAGGGACGGAGTGTTGTTCCAGGAACTGATTCACTATTGCGACAACCTTCTCATGGGCGTCTTCGAGGACGTAATGGCCGGCGTCGGCCAGGCGGTGGACCTGTGCCTGGGGAAAGAATTCGACGAAACGCTCCAGAAACGTTGGGGTGAAGCACCAGTCGCGCATGCCCCAGATCAGGCAGATCGGATGTTGGTTGAATTGGGATAAACGGGCCTCGATCCCGGCCAGTGTCTCGTAGCTGGGATGGCCGGTGTGAAGCGGAATATCTCGCACAAACTCGTAAATGGCCGTCCGCTGGCGCCAATCGCCGTACGGCGCTAACAGCCCGCCACGGACCGCCGGCGTCATCCGCTGCGGTTGGCAGACGGCCATCCGCAGGGCCGCCCGGGCGAAGAGATTCAACCCTTGCACGGCCACTCGGCCCAGCCCGGGGATCCGGCAGGCCCGGATTCGCAGCGGACAACTTGTCGAGCGGAACGCGGCCGTGTTCAACAGCACAAACCGGGCAAACCGCTGCGGCGCCGCTACGGCCGCTCCCATCCCAATGGCTCCACCCCAATCGTGCGCCAAGAGAGTCACTTGTTCCAACTCGAGTTGCTCGATCAGTTGCCCCAGATCCGCCACCCGCCTAGCCAGCCGATAGGAATACTCGCCGGCCGACGGCTTCTCCGAGAGCCCGCACCCGATATGATCGGGCACGATCAGCCGATACCGGTCGCGCAAGCCGAGTACTACGTTGCGCCAGTAGAACGACCAGGTAGGGTTGCCGTGAACCAGCAGCAGCGTGGGGCCGGACCCCTCGTCCAGATAGTGATAGCGCCGCCCGTCGAGCGTGATCTCACGAGACTCGAACGGATACAACTCGCGCCAGTCATCGTTTGCGGGCATGGTCGGTCAAGGGGAAGGTCGGCCAAAGGGAACGTTGGTCAGTGCCAAGGTTTCAGCCGACCAGTATATCGCGCCGGCGGCGGTTCGGATAGCGGCGTAACGTCGCAAAACGCCGGCGAGCGACCAGCATCAGCCCTGCGACTGCCGCACCCAACGCCAACCCGGCCAGATTGCTCGCACAATCGAGCATCTCGGGGACTCTGACGGGCACGAATCCCTGCAACCATTCGGTCCCGAGAGCAAAACCGGCTAAGGCGACGGCCACCACCCATCGAGGCACAAACCACTGCGGCCCGAGTGCCAAAACCCCGAGCAATCCGAAGCTTCCCAGATGAAGCAAGCTACTGGATTGTTGGATCCGCCGATACCAATCGGCCGACCCGGGGAAGAATTCGAAGGGGTTCTCAATCAGCAGCAACCACAGCAGGGCCGACAGATAAGCAAAGAACACGACCTTCCACCAAACCGAAGCGCGGTCCGATCGCCGCGGTTCTGGTGAGGGAGCAATCAAGCTACCGACGGTTCTTACGCTCACGGTCCTTGCCTCGCAGTTCCAACAGAGAATCCACACCCACTCGATGGCCTACCTGGCAATCAATAGGTTGCGTTTGAGGGTATGTCAAAACGCGGCGACTTCTCCTACCTCCATTCTTGCCTTCCACGGAATCGGGGAAAGCTGGGGAAAAGCCTGAAAACGGCTGCCGGAGAATCCCCCCTTGGCGGAGCTCGTAGCGAGGATCATTCAGAAGCAATGGAAGTGCGTTTTCGCTACCGCCTCAGACGTGCGAAGAATTTCCCCCGGCGAGTTGTTCTTTCAAGTAGGCGTACTGCGGATCGCCGGGGCGAAAAGTGAAGACCGCGTCGGGCAGGGCTTGACCCTTTGGGTCCGAGGACTGAACACGCACCAACAACGCGCCATCCTCGCACGGTTCGACGTTCAACCGATCGTATTCCATCAGGGTCTCCATGCCGCCAGAATAACACAAGCGGACCGGTAAATACGGCCCGTTAGTGTATCAATCCGGGGCCTATTCTGATGAAAATGGCCAAATAACGCCAGATCAATTCTTTCGGCCGGCTGCTTCCATGGCCAAGAGGCGTTCTTTGGTTCTCGATCCGCCGGGCGCGGAGAAGGCTCCCGGGTGACCGTTGGCCGGCAACACGCGGTGGCAGGGGACGATCAGGGGAATTCGGTTAACTGCCATGCAACTTCCCACGGCTCGGGCCGCCCCGGGTGAACCGGCCTGGGCCGCCAATTGGCCGTAGCTGAGCGTCTGCCCGTAGCGGATCCGGCGACAGTGCAGGATCACGCGGCGGCGGAAGGGGCTGACGCGAAATTCACTGGCTGGGCCGGGGTCGATCTCGATGTCGGAGAAATCGACCGGCTCCCCGGCCGCATAGGCTTCCAAGCGTCGGACGAGGCGGCGACTGCAGGGCCCTTCTTGGGCATCTTGGGCCAGATTGGCCTCCAAGGCCTTCAGGGCGGCCCGGGCTGAGGCGTGCCCAAAGGTCAGTTGCAGCAGCGTCTTCCCGGTCCCGACCAGGGCAATCCAGCCCAGCGGGGCAGGCAGGGAAACCGGGTATTTCAATACTCTTGGCCGACTCATTGTGAAAATGCCTTGCCGTAAAGGGGTCGTACGCACCACCCGTCACGCGGGATCCGCCCCCCCTTTGACATCCAACGGCAGCCGGCTCTATACTATGATCAGTCGCCAACGGCACCGTGATCTTCACCGCCGTGGTCCGCCGCTTGAATGAGACCAAATCAAAGGAAGGGTTGGATGAACCCCTACAGTTCGCTCAGTGACGATTTCTACATCAACGTGAACTTGGGCACAGAGATGGAGTTACCCGCCAATCGGGAGACCGTTCTACACTTTTTCGAGCGCATGCAGAAGACCTACCCCACGATGCGGAACTTTTACTGTCGCGACCGGGGTGATTTTGTGCTCGAGGAAGACAAAGACCAGGGGCACTACCGATGGTGCACGATCGAGCCGCGGCGTGTCTGCTCGGGACACGTCAATCCCGAATCGTTGGAAGACGCGATGGCCCAGCACAAGTTGGTGTTGGAATTGGCCCCCTATATGCTGTCGGTTAGCCCTTTGGATTGCGAAGCGCTGGATTTGCTTTTCGGCTTCGATTTCTCCTATCGCGGCAATCAGAACCAGTTGGTGGCCGAGGCGTTGGGAATAAGTCCGATGACGGAACAGTTGGCCGCGATTCCGGGCGCGACGATTATCAACCACGAACCGTCGTTGACCATCGCCTTGGACGAAGACTGCCGAGTCCAGTTTCGTCTGAGCGTTGAAACGCGCACCAATGCCTACCAGATCCGCACGGGCGAGTTTCCGGAAGAGCAGGTCAGCGTCTACGTGACGGCCCGGCAGTATGGCAGCCTGTCGCCGGACAACACGTTCGTCGACACGCTGAGCGAATTGGAAAAGGTGTGCCACGAGATGATCGACACGCACGTCGTCGAGCATGTGTTAGAACCGTTGGCACGTACCATCGCGATGAAGTAGCTGATCCACCCGGCGCAGTCGGTTTCGGCGGCAGAATCGGCACAACCTCTCCGGCCGATCGGTCCGGTGCGTTCTCCGCAGGGCATTTTCCTCGCGAGATCTTGGCTTCCCGGCCGTCTTGGCCGCGATTGGTAAGCTATTCTTGGGTGAAGAAATCCGAGAAATGGCCAGGCAGAGATCCACTTCGGGATCCACGCCGGCTATGACCTGAGTTTGCCATTGTGCTGTGGAGGTAACCGTCCGATGCCGAAGAAGAATCCGTTTCGCAAACAGTTGTTCGTTGACTCGAGAGTGCAAGGCGCCCTGATCGGCCGCGTGATACTCTACTGGGTTGTCTGTCTGATCACGATCACGTTGATGCTGCTTTGCTGGCGGGTGGTCACCGGCCCGGCGCGGCTATTTTGGACGCATTTCAACGATATGTGGTTCCATTTCGGGCCCGCGGTGATCGCGAGCTTCGTGCTGGTGCCGCTGGTTATCCTTGACCTGTTGAAGCTGAGCAACCGGTTCGTCGGTCCGCTGGTGCGTTTGCGTCGTGGGATGCGGGCATTGGCCGCGGGTGAGCATGTCGAGCCGATCAAGTTCCGCGAGGGAGACTTCTGGCACGATTTTGCCGAGGAGTTCAACGCCTTGGCCGCCAAGGTCCAAGAGGGAACGTCCCCGCCGCCGCAGTCCGATCCGTACGAAGGGCAGCCGGTCGGCGCCGGCGCCGAGTGACCCTGCGAGGACTTGTCTAGGTCTTGTAGCTACGCTCAACGGGGTCGCATTCCTTCGGGTAACGTGTACAATAGCGGGTTCTGATCGTCTACTGCTGACTACACGCAATCGACTTGTTACCCAAGGAGTTCTCGATGACCCACTATCAAGTGACCGCCGTCTATTGGCCGGAAGGTTGGGAGCCGAACTCGCCCTGCGATGTACCGAATTGCGTCAGGCGGATTCAAGAGCAGCTCGGCGACGAGAAACTGAGCTACGAAAAGGCCCTGACCACAGCCAAGGCTCTGAATCGTCAGTGCATGGACCGCCCCGGCGCAGACTGGTATGTGGTCGTCGAGGTCGAAGATCAGCCCCACCAGCAGACCGTCGTTCGCGACGCGTCCGGCAAGGAGACCACCCAGGAAGTCCACCGGTTTCACGTCGTTCGGCCCGATGATACCGGGCGCGGCGATTGCTCTCATTGCCCGGCCAACACCTTCCCTTGCGCCGAGGACGACGCCAGTAGCGAGGAGCAAACGACCACGATTAGTCGAGTCAGGTCGGCCGGCGATGAAGGCGACGGTTAGCTCGGGGAAGCCTCGTTCCCACGCTCTGCGTGGGAACGGACTGCATGGCCGCTCTGCGGCCCGGCTTCGGCGTGATCCGTTACGTTGACGTGGATTACGATTCAGCGACGCGGAGCGTCGTGGCATTGCGTTCCCACGCAGAGCGTGGGAACGAGAGACTCTCACCGACGTGCCGTCGGCGGCTAAACGACTTACCCTACGAGGCTTCGTGTTCGGGGGCGGAGAGTACCGGGAAGATCGTCACTACGGCCCGGTAGACGAACATGATGGCAGCGATCAGGCCGATCGTCAGCGCGAATTCTCCGATGGCGGGGATGTAGGCCTTCTCGGCATACGGGGGTTGATAGGCAATGAAGAAGACCGTGCAACGGTTCAGCAGTACGCCGGCGATGTACATCAGCGCGGCAGTGAGCAACCCGCCCGGTGAACGGCGGACATCGGGTGACATGAACATGCAGCAGGGTACGATGGTCAACAGCCCGAATTCGATCCAGAACATGATGGCCGCGGCCGAGCCATCGAAGAGAAACACGTAGCTACCGCGGTAGAGCATATCGCCGACTCGAAAGGCGATGTACGAGCCCAGCAGATACGGGGCCATTTTCGCCAGCGGCGTGAGGATGTTCATTTCCGGTTTTCGGTCGAAGGCCCTGCCGGCAAGCATCGATTCGAGGATCACCACGGGAAAGCCCACGGCGATGGCGGAGGTAAGGAACAGCACGGGCAACAGCTCAGTCCAGTACAACGGGTGCAGCTTGTAGGGGGCGATGACCATCATAGTTCCCAGGGACGACTGGTGCAAACACGAGAGGACCACCCCGGCGATCACGAAAAGGAACATCACTTTGCCCAGCACGTGATCTGCCAGGCGGAGTACGATGTCGATGATGTCATTCAGTCGAGCCAGCTTGCCCGGCAGGTTGACGTGGCCCATGAACCGCTCGCACACGATCGGCGCGAATTCGATATAGAGGACGGTCAAGTACAACGTCACGCACATGGCGACTTCGAACAGCACCGAATTCGCTTGCCACATCCAAGGCAAAGTGGGGTGCCAGATGTAATACCATCGCCCCAGGTCGAACAGGAGTCCGATGGCGACGAACGTATATCCGAGCATGGCCGTCAAGAGGGCCGGGCGGATAATGGCGTGAAAATGTTCACGCCGGAAAACATAGACCAAGGCACTGGTAGTAAACCCACCCGCAGCCAAGGCGACTCCCGTGGCCACGTCGATGCCGATCCATAGCCCCATGGGGTACTGGTCGTTGAGATTGGTCACCGAGGCCAGGCCGAAGACCATGCGGTACAATCCCCAGCCGACGCCGCCGACCATAATCGTGATCAGGACCATCATACCCGGCGTGAAGAACTTCTTGGCCACCGGTGCGGCCCGTTCATGAGCGCTCATCGATGCTCTCCTCGCCAGACTCCGCGTTGGTCCGCTTTTTTCGGGAATTCAGCAACCACATGATCCCACCCAGGCTCCCGTACAGTGCCAGGGGAGGAAGGAACCACTTGAACAGAGCGTGTTGAATCGGTTCCGTATAGCCGGGCACCGGGTGATATCCGAACTTCGGCAACCCGATCTTCTCGAACGACATCCCGGACAGATACATCCAGGCGGTTCCGCCGACTTCCGTTTCCCCGTAGATGTGCGGGACATAACGTCGGGGATGCTTCCGCATTTTCTCGCGGGCCAGGCGGAGCAGCTCCGTCCGCTTGCCAAACGTCATCACCTGCATGGGGCAGGACTCGACGCAGGCGGGGATCTTGCCCTCGCTCAGCCGTGTGTGGAAGCAGAACGTGCATTTCCTGACTTCCGGCGTGAGTACCTTGTCGTATTCGTAGGCCGGCACCTGGAACGGACAGGCGGCCATGCAATAACGACAGCCGATGCACTTCGCAACATCATAGACCACCGCCCCGTCGGGTTCCTGGCTAAGAGCCCCCACGATACAGGCAGAGACGCAGGCCGGATGAAGACAGTGCATGCACTGGATCTTCGCGTAGCAGGACTTGCCCGGATCGTCCGGATCCTGGTGGAGATTGACCACCGTGTAAGCGTTCTGGTCCATGCGACGCTTCTGCTGGAAGACGGATTCGTCCTCGAAAGCATCCGACGACCGGTCGGGAAGCTCCTCGTTGACCGCGTTGCACGCCTTTTCACAACTGCGACAGCCCACGCAGATGGTGCAATCCACGAGGACGCCCAAGTGGTCGGCACTGATCTTCCCGCCGGATGCGTGCGCATTTTCCTGGCTGCCCAGCACCGTCAGTGCCCCGGCGCCCGCCACGCTTTTCAAGAACTTTCGTCGGTTGTGTGACATGAACTCACTCCTGCTGCCCAGCCGCTAGCTGCTTGTCGCTGGGTGGTTTCTCTTCATGACACCCGGTGCTGCACGTCTGGGGCAACTCCTGCTCGGTCGGGTCCATTAGTTGATGACAGCCAAGACACCGCTGGTGATAGGAACCCAATAGCGTGGGCGTGCTACTGATGGGCTCGTCGCGCGCCGTGTGGCAGGTCACGCAGGGCGGGACGTCTGCCTTCGCCTCCAAGGGACCCAGGTGATGACAGCCCGTGCAAACGGTCATCGGATCGGTGTGAAAGTAGCTGGCCAGGGTGCTGTTGTTGCTGATCTCCGTCAGTCTCTGGGCGATGGCAAGGTGCGGCATCTTGGCCGGCTCGTAGGCATCTTCGATGCGGCTGATCTCGATCTCGTCGTCCACGTCGTCGCCGATGAGCTCCTCGGGCGCCTTCAGCTTCTCAGGCGCCGCGAGCTTATCGAGCGAGCCCGTGTGGCAGCCGGCACAACCGGCCTGAACCAGCCCGCCCGGCATGAGTTGATGGCAGCCGGCACAATCGGCCTTGGCCTTCTCGGCCTCATGGCATCCGACACAACTCAACGACGACGAGACCTCGTGATGGGCTTCGGCCAGAGTGATCCAATCCCCTTCCTCACTGCCCTCGACCGTATGGCAGTCTTCGCAGGGTCGCAACGTCTTGTGGTGGCACTCCTGGCAGGAACGGCTGCTGGCCACGTGCGACTTGTGGTCAAACGCCACGGCCTTCGCCCGAGCGTCGTCCTTCTCCGCGAGTTGCATCAGCATCATGTCGTCCTGCTCGCACTCGGGTCGGGCAACTTCGGCCAGCTCTTCAATCGTAAGCGTCTCGCCGTCGTGACACTCGCCACAGTGAATGGGGCCGGCTTCTTTGTCTTTGGCCCTGCGCTTGAGATGGCAGTTGATACATCGGGCATGGGCTGTGGCCTGTTCGGTCAGGCTCTTCTTTTCATCGACCTCCAACAACCAGTCCCGGTCGGTAGGTTCTTTTCCCTGGGCCTCGAACTCTTTCTTCCGCTCCGGCGAGATGTAATGGCACAACTTGCACTTACCCTCCAAGGCCTGATCGTGCTTGTCGTGGCGCAGGTAGTCGAAGCTCACCTTCGGCCACTCGGCTTCCGTTTTCTTGTGCGTCACGTAGAAGCTCTTCCAGTCGAGCGCCCCGGCGTCTTCGGCCACTTTCGAGGGCTCGCGGTGGCAGGCCATGCACTCCGAGTGATAGGTATCTCGCAAGACTTCATAGTAGTCGGGCATAATCGGCACGTACTCGTGCTCGCGATACGGCCGTTGGACGACATGGCACTCGCCGCAAGTAACGAATCCCGCCTTCTTGCCCTGCTTTGCTCGTTCGGTATGGCACCCGATGCACTTGTCGTGATAGGCGTCCATCAAGTCGTCTTTGTCGGTTTGGTCCTTGACGGGCGAGTAGGTGAACAGCAGACTGCCGCCGTCGTCCTTGTCGTGGCACTCTTCACAGGTCTTGCCCTTGCCTTGTTCTTCCTCTTCCAGTTCCTCTTCCAGGGTCTGGGCGTGCTTGTCGTGGTCAAACCTTACCGGCGGCCGATCGAGTTTGTCGAAGATATCGATATCGGGAATGGTAATGAACCGGGCCTGCTCGGCCGGCGGTGCGCTTTGGGGTGCCGGCGGGGCATCTTCCGATACGGCATCGCTCGGGCTCGACGAGTCCTTGCACCCGAGCATCACGCAGCACACGATCGCCAAGCATCCGGCGATACAGCACGCAATAGACCTTTTATCCATAGTCGCAGCCTTCATCGTTGTAGGTCAGGGCTTGCCCTGACGTTTGCCTCGTCGCATGTCATCACTCCACTGCGTCAGGGCAAGCCCTGACCTACGTATTAGTTCTCAAAGACAGGGCGCGGCAGCAGTTTGGCTCTCTCGGCGATCTCGGGCATCCGCTTCTCCCACTCGATGGGCATCACGTGAACGCCCGCAATACCCTGCGTTTCCTTGAACTCGGCGATCTGTTCGCAGCAGATCTCGATACCCTCGTTTGCCTGCTGCTTCTTCTCGACGCCTTTGAGCCGATCGATGACCCAGTCGGGCACGTCCAACCCGGGCACGTTCTTCTGCATGTACCGGGCCATACCGAGCGACTTCATGGGGGTCACGCCGGCCAGCACGAAGACCTTTTCGGTGAGTCCCATGTCGTTGGCCTGTTTGACCCACTCGCGGAAACGGTCCATGTTGTAGATGCACTGGGTCTGGATGAAATCGGCGCCGGCTTGGACCTTCTTGGCCAGGCGAAACACGCGGAGTTCGTACGGCTCGGCGAACGGATTGGCCGCGGCGCCGATGAACAGCTCGGGCGGCTTGGTGAGTTCCTTGCCGCTCATGAATAGGCCCTCATCGCGCATCATCTTCACCAAGGCGATCAACTGGATGGAATCGATATCGAAGACCTTCTTGCTCTTCGGATCGTCGCCGAATTTCTGATGGTCGCCGGACAGGCAGAGTATGTTTCTGATCCCCAAGGCCGAGGCACCCAAGATGTCGGCCTGCATGGCGATGCGGTTTCGGTCGCGGCAGACCATTTGGTAGTTCGGTTCGAGCCCTTCCCGGACCACCAGGGCAGACGCCGCCATGCTAGCCATCCGCGCCATGGCCGTCTGGTTGTCGGTGATGTTGACCGCATCGACCATGCCTTTGAGGTACTGCACCTTTTCCTTGACGGCCTCGGGATCTGCGCCGCGCGGGGGGCCAAGCTCACCGGTCACGGCGAACTTGCCTTCTCTGAGCACTCTCTCCAAATTGCTTCTTGCCTTCATATTTCCATTGCCTGCTCGAATCGATTGTGACTATGGTTAGTCTTTCTTGGAAGAGATCACCAACGGGTGCCATGCCCACGCTTGCGTGGGCATGTCGTCGGCTCCTGATTCGTGTTCTCGCCCAAAACATGCCCACGCAAGCGTGGGCATGGCACCCAGATAAATGATTTCCACTATGGTTAGTCTTTCTTGGTGTACCGGTCCTTGTACGGCTCCAGTACCAAGCTACCCTGAGTTTGATCTTCCCACTCCCTGGCCGGGAATATCTTGTAGATGTTATCCAGCCGGCCCTGTTTCTTCAGTCGTTCGTAAATCTGGATCCATGCGCAGGGCGTGTCTTTGTCCACTTCGCAATGCCCGTCCTGAGGTCCGCCGCAAGGTCCGTTCAGAAGCCCCTTGGCACACATGGTTATCGGGCATATCCCGCCGGTTACATCCAGTACGCAATTACCGCAACACTTACACTTCTCCTCATACCACCCGACGTCTCGGTTGACGCCCACGAACATCGAGTTCAGCGCCGGAAAGACCGGGATGTCCGGATAGCGTTCGGCAAGGAACTGCACGCCCGCCCCGCAACCCATCGAGAGAATCGCATCGCACTGTTTCACGAGTTGGTCCAAATCCTCGAGGAAATGGGCCTCGCACTGTCGTTCGACCGTGAACCCTTTGGTCTCCAACTGCACCTTGTCCACCTTGCATGAGATGGTCAGTTTGGTGTTCAGATCGTCGACTTCTCTCTGTCCGCCGGCAAGGCAGACCGCGGTACAACCACCACATCCCACCGTGAGGATCTTCTTATAGCCGGCAAGCATCTGCTTGAGTTCTTCTAAGCTTTTGATTTCTGCAATAATCATCGTGTTACTCCGATTCTGAAGAATCTTCCTCAGTCACGTCCTGTTGGCAGTCCTCCTCGGGCACTGCGAGAGCCTCGGGGTAGGCCCCGTCAATACCCTGGGACCGCAAGATGCTCCGCGTGAAGGCGATCATGTTGGGGATGTCGATCCCGAACGGGCAGTAGCAACGCTCGCAAAGCGCACAGTTTCCCCAGACCAGCTCCTTCATCTCTTCCAATTGCGCCCGGCTTACCTTCCCCTTCTTCTTATAGAGGATCCCCAGAGAGTTCAGCACCTTATAGGAAGGCATGTACCGGGGGTCGCCGTCCTGGTTCTTGAAGCGAAAACAACTCTCGGCACAGAGTGTGCACCCGGCGCAGGTAGAAAGACAGAGCTTCATCCGGCCCTTCTTCTGCTTAAGCATTTCCCTGATGTGGTTCAGGTCAATGGGTTTTTGCTCATCTTCAGGCATGTCGTTTGCCATTTCTGGGCTTGTAAACGTTCGCAGACGCAATTGTTTTGGACAGGATTGACAGGATGATCAGGATAAAGGGAAAGAGGAAGAGGAAGAAGAAGAAGAAGAAGAAGAAGAAAGAGAAGCCTTGATTCTACCTTTCCCGTCTCCCCTTATCATACTTCATCCTGTCTATCCTGTTATCCCGTCAAAACACTTGTCTTTCAATTCTCTTATCTGTTAACCGTTACCTCAGTTCGACCACACTCTGCTACCCCGCCACATGCTGAATTCACTTCCGAAGAGCGTTCGGGCAAAGAAGAAAAAGACCATGTGTCCGACCTTGGTAAAGGGAATGGCAATCAACATCAACTGTCCCGTCAGAAGATGGAGAGTAATGATCGTTTTGTAATCCGCCCACTGGTGATAGGCCATCAATCCGGTCAGGAAGGGCGCCGCGGTGATCAACAGGACCAAATGGTCGCTGAGCGTAGAGATAGCCCGCACGCGCGGAACCACCAGCCGACGCATCAAAAAAAACAGTGCTCCCAAAAGCACGATCATGGTCATGATATCAATGATCCCGTCGGGAAGGCTGAAAAAGCCAATCCCCCACGATTCACGCCAAAGCAAGTTGTGGGCGTGAGTCAAGAAGGGAATGGCGAACAGGCAAACGTGGAAGACGAATGAAACTAGCGCCATCACCGGGTGTTGCCCGAGCAGGCTGTTCTGCAGGAAGATGATCACCCTGAGCTTCCGTTCTTCCGGTGAATCCTCGCGCACGTTGGACGTGGGGCAGTAAGCCTGCTCCTTCTTCTTGGTCAAACGGAACAACTGAACGACCCGATAGCTGATCCCCCCGATGAAAACAATCGAGGCGATCCACATCAAAGGCCCTCGTGCCAATTCATACATCAACTCGTACATCAGCAGGGATCTCCCCATCGTATCTTGGTGTTCCTGAACGTCTATCGGAAAAAGCTATGCCGTCATTCCGGGTGGATTGCCCGTCATCCCTGGAGGTATCGCCAGCATGGCCGAAACCAAGCATGAAGCGTTTCTCCCGAAGAGCGTTTCTAGGTGGGAAAAAGGATAGACCCGGCATCGAGTCCGGCGTGTCCTTTCTGGACGGCCCAGCACGGCCTGCCACCATCTACTGTATCATAGCGATCAGGCGGAACCCCAACTACCCCAGGGTCAACCGCCGTCGCTATTCCAATGGGGGGAGGCGTCCGACAAATAACTTCCCGGTTTCAGCGATGGGTGGCTGGGGCAAAGCGCAGCGGTGCCCCAGTTGTCCGGGTCCTGGGGCTTCGCTGCGCTCAGCCACCAGCCACCCCAAATGGGAAAGTTATCAATCGGCCTGCCCTTAGCCGGAGGTCTCCGGCGCGGATGCCGCGGGTAGGACGACCGGTAGCTTTAGGATGAATTGGGCCCCGCTGCCCGGTTCGCTGTGGACTAGGACCTTGCCGCCGTGCTCGTTGAGGATTTTCTGGCTCACGGGCAATCCCAGGCCGGTTCCTCGGCCCTTTTTGTTGGAGACGAACGGTCGGAAAAGGGATTCCATCTGGTCCGCCGGGATGCCGGGGCCATTGTCTACGACCGTAATCTGCACGAGCGACTTCTCGGCCTCGTAAGTCGACTCCACCTCGACGCGTCCCGATTCCATGTCCTCGGCCACCGCGTCGATCGCGTTGGTGACCACGTTCAGCACGGCCCGATGCAGGCCTTCCGGGTCGAAGACCATCTCGGGCATCGGCTCGCCCGGCTTCCAGGTCAGCTCGACCTGAAGCTCCTCGGCTCGAGACTTCATCAACTCGACCACCTCGCCAACGACCTGATTGACGTTGGCGGTGGTCAGGTCCGGCTCGCGTTCCTTGCTGAAGGTGAGCATGTCCATAACCAGAGTCGAGATCTTCTGCTGGTTCTTCTCGACGATCTTCCAGCCTTTACCGACCACCGACTCGTCGTGTTCGGAGAGCCCCAATTCGATCAGGTAACTGCCGCCGCGGATCCCTTGCAGGATGTTTTTGATATGGTGCGAGAGTGTGGTGATGATCTGCCCGATCGCAGCCAATCGCTCGGCCTGAACCATGGCGGAGTAGTATCGCGTATCTTCGACCGCCAAAGC
>SDBV01000590.1_pt1 | contig 52413 bp, 88 predicted proteins | sample 2277081 | NCBI WGS metagenome assembly SDBV01 (sample SAMN10402039, study PRJNA504765) | marine sediment metagenome | isolation source: marine sediment core GS10_PC15, 223 cmbsf | place: Arctic Ocean: Southern Knipovich Ridge | collected 2010
CCCAACGGGGTTCTCGGTCGTGATCCCTCCCTTCGAACCCGGCGGCGACAAGCTCCCGGCCTGGCCTAAGCGCACGGTCACCCGCGCTGATGGCCTGCGGCTCGGCGCAGCGCCATGTGAAGTGAATCTCGGACGCCTCCTCAAGCGGGTCGCCACCCACGCCTCCACGGATCCTTCGCGGATGAGCATTCACGGGATCGCATTCGAGCACACCGGTGATGGCCGAGGAAACCTCGTAGCGACCGACGGCCATCGCCTCGCGATCTTGGATCTAGACTTCGAGTTCCCCGCAACCCCCATCACGATCCTGTCACCTTTGGTCGCCGCGCTCGTCGAGGACGACAAGACGACCGGGATCGCGATCACTGACACGCACGTCTTCTTTGATACCGACAGCTCGACTGCGTGGTCCAAGATCATCAAGGTCACGTTCCCGCCCTGGCGATCCGTTCTGCCCTACTACTTCGAGTACAAGGGCGCGAACGACAAACAGCGCTCGTCCGCTGCCGAGGAGATTCCATCCCTGACTGTCGACAGGAGCGAGCTCGCCTGCGTCACCAAGCAGTTCGCCGCGATCAGCGTCAAGGGCAATCACGTCACGCTGAAATCCCATGACGACGTCCTGAAGTTGAAGGGACAGGTGATGCCCGAAGAGCAGCTCGAAGGATCCTGCGAGATCGATACCGAAGGCACCACCGGCAGCAAGACCGACGGCCTGAGCAACAGGCCGTCGCGCAACGCTCAGGTGATGCTCAATCCGGAGTTCCTAGCCGACGCCGTCGAGCTCCTCGCGCAAGCTTCGATAAGCTCGCAGGATCAACGCATTCGCCTGCAGTGGGCCGGTCCTCTGGATCCGATCACGATCTCCGATCGTCCGTGCCGCAACGTCGTCATCGTCATGCCGGTGAGATCAGAATGAACGGCGTCGTCCCGTTTCCGCAATGCACGTGCGGTCGGGCGGTGTCCGGTCTCATGAGGACCACGGCGGGTCACTACTTCCTTCTGCACCACGGCCGCGATCCGTGGCGATGTTCGGTCGGCGCGGGACGCTACGCTGACATCGCGATACAGCTCGCCGATCTCCACCGTCGCGGAGCGCGCTCGGCCCGGATCGTCGCTCAACACCAGACCCAAGACGATGACCGGTACGTCACATCCGACCCCGACCAGAGGGAGCTCGTCGAGCGCTTCCGGGCCACCCTGCCGGCCATGGACTTCGTCCGACTCGACCAGGATAGCGACCGAGTGACCGAACTCTATACCGAGATCTTCCGCAAGGGGGTCGAGGCCGCGTTCCGGGCTCTTCTCCCGACTCACACCCGCATCGACGCCAAGGACTGACATGGGAATCGCTCACCTCCAAACCCAAGACTGGATCCGACTCGCGACCTCGCTCAACGAAGCCCGCAAGCGTGAGCTCGGCGAGTTGATCCCTCCCAACAAGGATCTGATCCCGGCGATCCGCGCTGCGATCGGCAAAGAGGGAGGCCTCGTTGCCAACCTCGTCCCCGTCTTCGGGGAGCCGATCCGTCGCGCCTTCGAGCTGTTCACAGACGTGCTCGGCGACAAGTACGGCCCGGCGTACCGCGATCAACTCTGGACGCGGATCAACCAGACAGGCGACTGATCATGGACGACGACACGCCCAAACGCCCCCTTGGCTTGACCCCCTCCGAGCGCGAGTACGACATCGTGTCCCGAGGCCTTGTTGCCCTCGCCGAAGAGGCCAAGCGCAGCGGGCAGACCGACGCCTACGCTGCGCTCAAGCGCTTCGTCGTACGCCTCAAGCAACACACGTACGCAGGCAAGGGAGTCCCGGACGAGACCCTGGAACGCATGACGAAGGTGATCGACGCCAGCTTCGCGCGCCAGGACTACGAAGACGCCAAGGTAGGCGTGGCGGCCCTGCTCGCGGCAGTGATCCGCATGGATCCGGATCCCGCCCATGTGATCGCGCTACAGCTTGCGCCCAGCTTCGTGCAGCTGACCGTAGCCTCGGCGGCGCACCACCAAAACAAGATCGGCTCCGGAGTCCTTCGGCGCCTCGCTCAACGGCTCGAGTCCGATCGCGAGGCCTTCGAGACCGATGGGTGGAGCGACCCACCCACGACCTTCGACTACGTCCGCGAACTCGTCGAGTTTTGCGCCGTCGAGCTCGACAACGGCGTCGATCCCTTCGAGACCCTCCAAGACTCCTCGAACTGATGGTCACGCTCTCACAGGATCAGGACGACGCATTGCGAGCGGTGGCCCGCTGGATCGCTGATCGGTACTCCCAGACGCTCACGCTAGGGGGACTCGCCGGTACCGGAAAGTCGACCCTGATCCGGCACATCGTCGACTACAGCAGGAAGGTCCGCGTCTGCGCGTTCACGGGCAAGGCAGCCTACGTCCTTCAGACCAAGGGGATCACCGCCTCGACGATCCATCGACTGATCTACCAACCGGTCGACGTCTGCGAGAGCACCGATGTTTTGATGTCCGACTGTTGGTGCGGTCACTGCAAACGCAAGACAAGTTTTCGCCTTGTGCCCGAGCTCGACGCGACTCTGGTCGTCGTCGACGAGGCCTCCATGGTCAACACGGCGATCTATCGCGACCTCACCAGCTTCGGCGTTCCGGTGCTGTTTGTCGGTGACCACGGACAGCTCGAACCGATCGGAAAGAACCCGCGTCTCATGGTGGATCCTGATCTTCGGTTGGAGAAGATCCATCGGCAAGCGGAGCGCTCTCCGATCATCCGATTTGCCCACCACGTCCGGCGGGGCCTTCCGCCGGAGACCATGGGACCCGAGGCCACCGTCGTACGCACGGCTCGAGCCCCCAGCGATCTTCAGCGTTTCGACGTCGTCCTGGTGGGCAAAAACAGCACCCGCGTCACGATCAACGCTCGGATCCGGAGCGAACGGGGGTACGAAGGCCCGCTGCCCCACCCGGGCGAGCGCGTGATCTGCCTGCGCAACGACACCGAGCGGGCGATCTTCAACGGGATGCAGGCCACCGTCATCGAGATCGAGCCCACCGACTCGGACGGGATCCTGATGTCCGTGCGGGACGACGCTGGCAATGAGTCGCCGCTGATGCCGATCGAGGCGGAGCAGTTCGGATCCGAGAAGACGCTCGACAAGACCCCGCGCCGCAAGACCCTGTGGGATTTCGGCTACGCGATGACCGTTCATAAATCGCAAGGCTCAGAGTTTTCGCGGGTCTGCGTGCTGGAGTGGATCCACCCCGAGTGGTCGGCCGAGCGCTGGCGGTACACCGCTGCCACACGCGCGTCCGAGGAGCTCGTCTACTGCTGCCATCCGAGAGGATCGTGATGCCCAAACCCATGACACGCCTCCAGTACAACTTCCATCAGGGGCTCTCCCTGGTTTGCCTGTTTTTTTGCGTCGGTATTTCGGCCTGGTCCGTCGCGTGGGGGACCCAGGCGGCGGACAGCGGGCAACCCCTGGGAGCAGCTATTTTTGGAGGCTTCGCCATCGGGGGGATCTGGCGCGCTCGCATGGTCCTGCACGACCTGGCTACATTCCGCCGATACGCGCGCTCCCAGGAGGAGCTGTGAACACGATCCGGATATCGCGGCCGCCGCTGCCCTACTCCGTCAACGACGATGAGGGGAAATCATGGTCGAGTCATTTGGCGGGTGAGGAGCACGCCTTGGAGCACTACGACTATGCCAAGGAACTCGGGATCAAGACCCCCACGATCACGGATCGCGATGGCAACGACATCACGCAATGGGTGAAGGAAGCAACAGGATCAAACGATGGCCACCAAAAACAACCCAGGTAAGTTCGACTGCTACGCCAACGCCGAGCCCGACGAGCCCATGTTCGTGCTCCTCGGGCGCGATCCGGCCGCGCCTGAAGCAATCTTTCAGTGGGCCAGCGAGCGTGTAAGAGCCAGAAAAAACGAGGGTGGCGACGAGCAGATCACCGAGGCGATCGAATGCGCCGCTGCCATGGCTGAGTATCGACGCAAGCGCGACGCCAAAAAGCAGGAGGGGGACGTGAAAGACTGCACGCACCTCCTCGCACAGTCTTTGAGGGTCGCTGCTCCTCCTGACGAAGACGGAATGGTTTCGACGGTGTGGTCCTGGTGTCCTGACTGTGGTGCGCTTGCGTCGCGGGGCCTATGGACGGTGCCTCGTTCTATAACCGCGGGGTACATGACGATTGCCCTCGCGCAGCGACGCCTGGACTCTGTGTCCCGATTGCGTAAACAGGAAGGGGACGCACACCAGGACCATGAGCACCCTGTGCAGCCGATCGTCTTCGACAAGGGTGGCGTCGCACGGTTCAAGGAGAACGCGATCGTCCGACACCTGCTCGACCATGGCGGCCTGGACCTCCACCAACTCGCTATCTTGCCCTTTTCGGACGAGGACCGGATGCAGTTCGCGCAGCTGATCGGCTATTCGGTCTGCGGCTTTGGCGAGATGGACTACGCCGCCGAGGATGTCGTCTCCGAGGCTGACGCGAAAGTGGACGCTATGATCCGTGCGCGAAATCAGGAGACACGCGCCGATGGGCAGACGTTTGCTGAGGTTGCGCGCTCCGACCTGGGGTTCGATCACACCGACGAGGGAACGTAAGTATGGCCCACGAAGACGCAGACCCCAAAACCCACCCGAACCGAGATCCCTGGCGCGAGCTCTACGCGATGGATCCCGACACGGCTATCGACACGATCATTTGGGGTAACCGCCGCTGGCGTCGGCTCGAGGGCGTCATTGACGACGCTGTCGCTGCGCTCGACCGCGACTCACCGACCGAAGCGCGGGCGATTCTGGCAGAGGTGCGGTACGACCAGCTCAAGCGACTCCCGGCCGATGGAGACGACACACGAGACCAGGAGCAACCATGAGCGTAGTACTCGGCTTCGTTGGCGGCATCTCTGCCGTGCTGGCGCTCCTTTATCTGAGCTCGCGTATCCCGGGAGGATACGTTGGCTGTCCGCGTTGCGGGTGCCAGCACTCCTACTCGACGCGCGGAGACAAGTGGAGCACGTGGTGTGCGGTGCGTTTTCGTCTGTGCTCGTGGTGCCATTCGATGAGCAGCGCCAAGGCGAGACGACAACTGGAATCCGGAAATGCAGCCCGGTCTCGAATCGCGGCGAAGCATCGGACATGCGCCCTGATTGCCGAGGCCACGGCACTTTTGGAAGAGCTCCCCCCTGAAGCCATCCTCTCGCGCACGAGCCTTGAGGTACAGGTCGCGCAGCTTACCGCTGAGCTGCACGACCTGATGGGGCCAGTCGTAGCGCCCCTTGTCCGCTTACCCCAGGATCAGACATGACCACGGTCGACACCACCAAGCTGCCGATGGCGTACCGGTGCATCGGGTGCGACGCCGAGGGCGTCAGGCTCTGGCGCAACTACCAGACGTTTCTGAGCAACCAGACGCTCAAGTGCCGAGGCTGCTCCGAGGCTGAGCTCGATGAACCCGAGACGGTGGTGCAGAGCGATGCGATCGGATGGCGCGTGCCCGCGGTCCCGGACGACACCGGAACGTTCTGGGGCTACACCAGCGTTCCTGAGGGCGCGGTCGCGTGGTGGCGTGCGCTCCCCGAGGTCGACGCCCGGAAGCAGGAGCAGCCATGAGCGAGCCGCCCAACTGGATGGTGTCCTTGGTCTACGTGGCGCTCGCGGCCCTCATCCTGTCGTGCTTCGCGTACGTCGTGCCTATTGTGAGTCGCCGGCAAGCGCAGGAGAACATGACTCGCTGTCTCGACGCCGGCGTTGAGCGCACGAAGTGCAAAGTACTGTTCCTGGGGGCACCATGAGCACGATCGACGAGCTGACCAACCGAGTCCGCGAGCTCGAGGCCGCGCTGGCCGCCAAGAAGCACGACGACATCGCCTACAGCTACGCGAAGGATTTTTTCGTCATCCGTAGCATTCGGAGGCCCGGCGATTGGTGGTGGGGTCCCGGTGGCCAGGGCCGAACCGACGAACTCCTCGGCGCGGGCGTTTACACGTGGCTCGAGATCGAGGCGTTGTCCCTGTCGTATGGCGAGGATGGCCCTCTAAAGCTCTCCGACGTCCTCCCTTCGCTCAAAGTCCGTAGCGGCCGGACGGTGCTCACCCACCTGTCCCGAAAGTTGGAGGAGGTTCCGTGACCGCTATCGACCTCCTCGACGCAACGTTTCGTCGACTCCACTGCTGGCGCGCTTCGCACTGGCAAGACGCGCGACGCTGGCGGGAGGCAGCCGCACGATCGTTTGCTGACGTTGCGATGGCACTTGAGGCCGGCTTGCCGCCTGACGAAGTGGCGACGATTTGCTTCGCGGCTGCCGAAGGATTTACCGATCCGGATCGCGCGCATGATGTGCGAGAGCGCTGTGCCCGAAAGTTGAAGGAGAAAAACGTGAACGACAGCCCCGTCCTCCTCCGCATCGGATCCCGCTGTAGTGCACGCGATTGCGAGGAGTGCCCTACAGAGATCAGCTTCTCGGTGCGCCCACCGTTTGTGCTCGCCTGGTGGTGCGACAAGCACGCGAGCGTGGTACGCCGCGGCAAATCCCCAGAGGTTGAGGCGACGCTCTGGTCGCCGAAAGAGGCGCCATGAGCAATCGCGCCAAGTCCATCGACCGGATCCGTAAGCTGCTTTCCCGCGCTGCAGGTGCAGGCAGCGAGCACGAGGCCAACACCTCGGCGGCCATGGCCGCGCGGATCATGGCCAAGCACGGGATCGAATCGGTGGAGGTGGAGGGCGATCCCGATCCCGTGGGCGACAACCTGGATCTATTCGTCGAGGTCAGCACGGGTCGCCGGACTGTCACATGGAAGTGGAATCTCGCTTGGACCGTCGGTCAATCCGGTCGGTGCAAGCCGTACTACCTCAATCGGATCGTCGGCAAGGAGGTCATGGCCACGATGGTGGGCTTCATCGGACGGCGGTCCGACGCGCAGATGTGCTGCTACGTCATGCAGTACTTGACGGTCGAGCTCAAGTCGATCCATACGCGACGCCGGCCCAAGATCGGAGATCGGATCCAGCAATACGTCCCCGGACGCGAGCCGCTCGTCATCGACCGCGCCTATCAGCGACGCTGGTCGAGGGACTTCTACCTCGGCGCCGTCGCGGCGCTCAACGAGCGGATGGTCACCGCCGGCGACGAGGTCATGAAGACCGCGAGTTCCACGGCGATGGTGCGGCTTCACCAGGTCTCAGAGGAGGTCAGCTCGTTCGCCGAGAACATGGGCCTGCAGTACATGAAGGGCCGTGAGGTCGACCTGCAGCTGGACACGGCCTATACCGAAGGGATCCTGGCCGGACGCACGGTCGATCTATCGACCGATCACGAGGCTCTTGGCGTCGGTCAACTGCGACTGCCGCCGGATCTCGATGAGTGAGAGCTATCCGAAGATCAGGGTTGAGGGCCACCGGGTCTACGTCCTGGGTCCTAGACACGGGGCCCACTGGTACGCGATCCGCACCTCGCTTGTGCCTGTCGGAGTGGCGTTCGGATCGATCCAACGCGGATGGGCCGTGCTCGATCTCGTTCCGTGGGACGACGTCGAGCCCGCACTCCGGGCCGATCCGGCGTCCAGTTGATCAAAAAAGGACCGCCCCGTAACCACCATTGGCTACGGGGCGTGTTTGGGACGGAGTGAGCCCATGGCGGGCTGCCAGGAAACAGGCTACCTCCAGGAGGTCTCGTCGTGCAATCGCCGGTCCTCTTAGGCGCGACCGGCCACGACGTAGACGATCCCGGTGAGCAGCAGCGTGCCCGCCCCTGCGGCGACGTAGGGAATGTACGATCGCTTGGGTGCCAGTGGCGCCGGCGGAAGCACCGGAGGCGTTGGCGTCGGAAGTGACTCCGGAGAAGGGTAGATCGGGATCGCTGGTGCGGTCGTGAAACCCAGTGGTCGCTCGCGGATCGCCTGACGCACCAGGATCACCCGGTGAAGCCAGTACTCGGCGCACCGTAGATGGTGCAGGGCGTCCCGCACGTGAGCCTGAGCCTTCTCCCGGTGTCCGCCGACGTCGCCCTGATCTGCCCCGGGAAGCGCCGGTGGCACGATCGCATCCCCCTCGGCTCGAGCGAGCTCGACCAGGGCATTGGCCTCGTTGATCAGCCACCACAGCGAGTTTGCTTCCTGGTCAGAGAAGTCCCGGACGTGGCGGTCGAGATCATCGGCCGCCTGGGAGATCAGGTCGGACAGTCCGTCGGGCCGTTCGATCTCGGCGTCGAGGTCGGCGCGGCTTTCGAACAGCGGTGGGATCTGGGTGTCCCCATCGCGAAAGAAGATCGGAATGAGACTGTATTTCAGATGATCGCCGAAGTTGGTGCCTGGGATCTCACCGGTGACAACAATGGACCGCTGATACGAATCGCCGCAGCGCTCCGTGGCACGAGGCTCCTTGGGGAATCGAGTCGGAACCGTCATCGCTGCTTTCAGTGTACTGCAGCGGACGCTGCGCGAGCGCGGCAACCCATAGTCCCTCCGCCATAGGAAGAGGCCCCGCCCCCGCACGTGCTGTTCGGGACGGGGACTCGTGGGGCGCTCCTGACGGCCCCGGTGGATAGAGGACCTGCCCCGTTTTCGGGCAGGTACCACCTGAGAGGCTCCTGGCGGTCTCGGTGGGTTTTGGTTGGTAGCGAGGACCGGATTTGAACCGATGACCTTCGGGTTATGAGCCCGACGCCCTACCAGACTGGGCTACCTCGCATCGTTGGCGCTGCGAGTTGCGGCGCTTAGGGAGCCTAGGACCGGAAGTGGCCAGCGTCAACCTCGCTCACCCGCTCACCCGCTCACCCGCTCACCCGGTCACCCGTCACCCGATCACCCGTCACCGGTCACCACGGTCAACCCTTAGTGGACGGGGTGTAGGATCGTCAACCATGAAGGTCGACATCAAAGCCCTCTTGCTCGGTATGGCTCGGACCACGCCTGCCTTCGCCGTCGACGACGTCCGCTTCAAGCTCCAGGGGAGTGGGATCGAAACGACAGACGACGAGATCACCGCCGAGCTCACCAGCAACGGGTACGAGGATCTGGGCAACGGGAACTGGTGCGTGGCGCAGTCCGATGTCCAGGCGCAGCTCGAGAAGCTCCGCCGTCACACCAGCGAGGCGGAGACGTGTCTTCGAGGGGTCCTGCAAGCCTTCAAGAAACTGGATCCCGACGTCGAGTTCGCATTCTTGACGGAGGATATCAAGCGGCTCCTCCGCCAGTCCCCGCTACGACCTTCGGGTTAGGTCGACGGCTTACTTATAGCCAGAGATCCCCAAGACCTCCGGCGCCTTTCGATTCCACCACCAGGCCTGGAACACGATCACGCCACCGAGCGTGATCGTCGCGTACTTCCATAGAGGGCTGACGCGCTTTTTCATCCCTCCATGGTACTGGACAGAGTCGCGTCACACCGGGCCGATCCGCAGATCCAAGACAGGGCCCCTAATCGTGGCGTAGAACCTGCGCCATGGCCCTGACCCCGCGCTACCAGATCACGATCGCCACCCAAGATCGATCCTGGACGGCATACCTCGCCGGCATCCTATTCGGACTCGGCATGCTCGGCTTTGCTGGTGCGCTTTCGGTGCTGCTGTGATGAACGCCCGGTAGCGCCGCCAACAAGCAAAAAAAGGGCCCACGGCTTGACGGGCCACGTGTTGACAGGTGCGAGAGTCGGAGCCTGTGTTGGGGTGGTAGGGTTTGGAAACGTGTCAAAGACCGTGCCAGGCCCTTATTTTTTCAGATCCGTAGCCAAAGCGCGTCTCCCCTTAGCGGAATCGTAGCCACCCTCTTTCACGCCTACCTCAGGTACGCGGGACGAGACGATCCATGGTCACCAACAGAGAAGTCACAACGATCCAGAAGGGTGCCGTAGCCAACGCCCTGGTTTTGGAGATCACCCCTCTCGTAGAGGGAGAGCAGGTAGGGGGACGACCCGATGAACAGGTCCTCGTCCAAGGGATCGTTGGATCTCCTGAAGGGAGGGCGCTCGGATCGCTCGGGGACATCATGGTCCGCCAGGACACCCCGCAACTCTGGCAGAAGATCACCGGCGTCCGAACCAGGACCGGATGGGTCCGGCTGCACTCGGGCGGCGATCCGTCGATGCAGGACACCTATGTCACGAGCGGCGGCGCCGATCCGACGATCGGACTCACACCCGCGCTGGGGCCGTTATCGATCAACGGGGCCGTAGGACTCCCCAACATCCTCGCCCTCCGACGATCCACCGGAGTCGACGCGTTCGTCGTAGCGGAGACTGGTGACTTGGCCATGATCGGCGTGCTCAGCTTGAGCACGGCCGGCACAGTCGATCTGCTCGAACGTGGTGCCGTAGTAGGCGCACCTGCGCCTGCGCACGGACGGCTCTGGTTACGCTCGGATGCCCCGAACGTCCTCATGTTCACCGACGACGATGGCACGGACTTCGTGATCGGCGGTGCACCGTCAGCCGAAACCTGGGCGACGACACTCTTGGCCGGCGCATCATCCGGCGCGACATCTCCGTCGATCAACACGGGACAAAACCTTCTGAGCCAAACCGGCGGGGGCGCCGATATCGGACTGGTTGGCACACGGTTCGGAACCTTCTTTGGCGAAGTCCTCGACCTTTCCGGTGCTGCTACGGTCGGAACGACCCTTGGCGTTGTCGGCGACGCCACTCTCGAATCCGATCTGATCCTCGACGGCGCCACCGGCGCTGGCGACATCGACATGGCAGGCGACTTCCGCATGGATAGCGCGTCGCCTGCGGCCTTCTTCGGGGATGCGATCGGCTCGCCCCTCCTGCTCGTATTTAAAGCTGCCGCGGCTACGTCTCAAATGTTCTGGCGTACCAGCCTTGGCGGTGCGGTTGTCGGTGACAAGGCCATTGCGCATACGCCGACAGAGGATCTGGAGATCCGAGGCCACGACGGTGTTGGCTTCAACGCACTCCTGACGCTCGCTACCGCGCTCGTCACGACCAACGTGGCGGCCAACTTCGATGCCGCCGTCACGATGGATACGACCCTTGGCGTTGTCGGCGACGCAACCCTCGAATCCGACCTGATCCTCGACGGAGCCACCGGCGCTGGCGACCTCACGATGGCGGGCGACTTCTTGATGGACAGCGCCAGCCCGACAGCGACGATCGGCGATGACCTCGGGGCGCCGACCCTTGAGCTGCGGAAGGAAGGCGCTCTCGCTGGGGTCATCAACTACTTCTCTGACAACGTCCTCCGAGCGGCGCTCCTCCTCGACGGATCGGAAAACTTCGCCATTCGCGTCGGCGCCACAGGCACCGAGTTCGCGGCGACCTTCACCGGCACTAGCGGCCGTTGGCTCATGCCGGCCAACCTCCGTGTCATGGGGGTCGACCTCGACATCCAAAACGCGAACGCACGGTTCACCCTGGGCCTCGACAACGCTACCCTCGTTTCGATCCGGAGGATCGACGCAGCGAGCGCCACGCCTGGCGTATTCCTGATCGAAGGCGGCGCGCACATTGGCGGCGGCGCGGCGGACTTCAGCGGCGGCAACCTCACCTTCGCGGCCGGCAACACGGACGACACCGGGGCGGCAGCCGCAGGCGGCACCCTCACTTTCCAGGTGGGAACCACTCTAGGAGGCGGCGGCCCCGGCACCATCGAGCTTGCGGGCGCGACGAACGTCACTGGAGACGCAAGCGTCAGCGGAGCCCTGGAGATCGACGGCTTCCTCAACCACGACGGAGCCAACATCGGATTTTACGGTGTCGCTCCAGCTGTGCGCCCTGCTGCGTACACGCGTACAGCGACCGTCGTGGAAACACGTACACTGGCAGCCAATGCATCAGCGACCGCTGCCAACAACAATGCTGTGATCGCGCAGATCCTCGAAGACCTCGCAAGCACCGGAATCCTCGCAGTCGCGTAAAAAGGAAAGACAGATGAAACTCACGTTCACGATCGACCCCAAGCGCGCTCCCGCAGTCATTGCCGCGGTGCTGGCCGTTGACCCCAAGCCGAAGAAGCAAGATCCGCGCTACATCAAAGGCGAGACCGACCAGCAATGGGTGCACCGCTACCTCGAACAGCGGTTCCGCCGGACGCTCGTCGCCATCCTGAATAAAGCCGAAAAGAACGGTTTGCCCAAAGCCAAACTCGACCCCGGGATTCCGGAGGGCCTGAAAGGGTGATCCCGAAGAGCCCGAAGAGCCCGCGTAGGAAGGGCGCCACACCATGCACCGCGCCCCAGGGTTCTACACTCTCCTGTGGTCTGGAGATTGTTTTACCCATAAGGTGAAGACCCATGGCTCAACGCAAAACCAAACGACCTGCTAAAAAGCCGGCGAGAAAACCTCCGAAGAAGGCTTCCCGGAAGGTCTCGCCCCGACGCCCCGGCAAGAAAGAAGCAGCTGCCCCCGAGCTTCCGCCGCTGAAGATTGATGCAGCACTGCATGAATCTATGGTGAACTTCCTGGGGGGCCAAAAGCTCAGCGACATCGTCGGGCTCTGGAATAATCTAAGGCAGTGCAAACCCCGGGGCAACGTCGTGGTCATCCCCGGCCTCTACGCCTTGCAACTGGTGCAGTACATCGAGCAGACACAGCCTGTCGTCCAGCTGTACTTACAGCTTCGCAGCGTGACGCCTGTACCTGCGGGAGATCCACCGGACGAACCGTCAGCGAACAAGGCCTCGAACAAGGCGCCTAGCTGATCCGATGCCCGTCCTCAACGTTTTCGTCGACGACGAACACACCGATCAGTGGAAGAAGTACCAAGAGCAGATCAAGGATCGTGATCTCGTCAAGGGAGAGATCACTACAGTCGGCGCGCTGCCCAATGGCATGACCTCGGGCCGAACGTCGGTGTACGTGATGGTCGAGCTCGAAGACGGCCGCGTAGCGTTCGCCGAGACCTCCCTCGCGCTCTTCCAGATGGCCAACGGTGTCTTCGTCGGTCGCTATGGCGACGAGTCGGGCGGTCGCGGTCCTGGCGAGCCTCAGCTGGGAATCGGGTTCACGCCGCCGGAGTCCAAGGATCCCAACTAGCTCCCGTTGAGCATGGCAATCGCTCGCCGCGCATGGCCGAACTGGAGGCCTCCGGTCGCGGAATCGGTCCGGACGAGGCGGTTGGCCAGGTGGGCCATGTCGTCGTCATCGTCGAGGATCACGATCGTCGGCGCCGCGGCAAAACTCTGAGCATCGATCCACTGCTGGATCTCGTAGCCACGCGGGTACGGCTCGAGCATCTTCGGGAGGCGACCTTCATAGTGAGCAAAGACGCTGCCGTCCTGCTCGGCCGGGGTCGGCGTCCGATCGATCATGGTGCCGGTCATGCCTACGCGGCGCAGGATTGCCGCCGACTCTCGCCAAGGTCTCCCCTCGCGCCAGGAGCTGCTGAAGACGATCACCGCTCCAGTCATGTCGGTGATCAGGTTGAGCCGCGCCAGGCATTCGGGATCGATCCGGCGAGTGAAGGCCTCCTCGTACGATCGCGTGGGTCGCTTCGACTGACGGCGCTTCCACTCGAGGTGATTGAGGACGCCGTCGACGTCGAGGAACAAGATCTTGCGCATCGCACCCCTACGGATTGCTGAGCTTGCTGGCCATGCGCCGAGCTCGTGGGGTCACAGGGCGCGGCTGCCGGATCATCGCGTCGGTGAACCGGAAGTCCTTGTTGCGCCCCTTGTTGGGAACGAAGCCCATGCTCCGGTACCACTTCTCAAGCCTCTTCTTGGACGCACCGAACTCCGAGGTGGGCGAGAGAGTGACCGTCACGCCGTTTCTGTCGGCCCAGGCGAGAGTATCCTTCATCGCCAGCGAGGCGTTCCCGGAACCCCGAACCGCCTTGGGGACGGAGATCAAGTCCACGGATAGGTGTTTCTCGTTGGGGTAGTAGAACGAGTAGAACTTGTCGAGATCGTGCTCCTCGATCAGATCCTTGCGTCTCTGTTCCCAGTCCTCGCGCGTAGGTGCGCGCACCTGTCGAGCCGATGGATTCCCCGAGCGAGCCGCACGTTGTTCCGCCATGACCTTCTCGAACATGGCGTCGGACAGGGCGACGTCGAACCCATAGTCTCGAATCTTGATCTTCCCATCACGGCCTATTCCCCAGTGCTGGAACTCGGCCATGTCCGAGAACATGAGATTGCAGGAAGAGAGCAAGTCGATCGCGGTGCGGAAGAACCGATTGTTGGCAACAGATGGGCTCACTCGATCAGGGACACCGGTTCCAGTCAACGAGATCGCTTCGCGGAACTGTAAGAACGTGATGCCGGTGAGATCCTCGAACTTCTTTTCGGTGATGTCCTCGACGTACTCCTGATCGATCCACCTGAACTCGTCGTCCCAGCTAGGGACCGCCGGCGTCAGCGGAAGGCGTCTTTTGGAGCACATCGCTTCCGCCTTATTCTGATGGATACCCTGATCGTTGATCCCAAGTTTCACGACCGTGTCGGCATCGCGCCGATAGACGGAGCGCCCGCTGCCTTGTCCGATCTTGCGTAGTTTCTTGATCTCACGAACCGACGAACGATAGTCGCGGTCGCTCTTTGTGCTCCTCTTGGCCATCATGTCTCCACGAACGCGACGCGCTGAAACATGAATCCCGGATGCGTGTAACGGATCGTCAGAGCGTCGGCCCAGATCTCTCCGGTCGCCAGCTTACGGAGTGTCACGGGGATCGAAAACAGGCCGGGAGATCCCTTGTAAAGCAGGACGTAGCTCTCGTCTTCAATCTCGCCTGTTGGCTTCGGTGAGACCGGAGGATCAGCGAACAGGTCGTCGACGTGCATGACCTCGTAGACCGGCGATATGATTACAACCGGGATCCCGAGTCGAACCTTCTGGCCCGTGCGGGCGTCGATGATCTTCATCGAAGTAGGCCCTTGTCGCGCATCCACGACCATGCTCGCACGACGACGTCCCCGTGGCACGGTCGCGGCTTGCAACTGCACACGAGCAGGGTTTCCGGCGTGATCGCCCGCATCTCAGCGCAGACCGCTGCGTCCTTTTGGCGGATCTTGTCCCATAGCCAGGTGCGGTAGAGATCCATGGCAGCCGATCCGTGCTCGGCGACGGTGTACGGATTGCCCAGAGGCGTGCGGCGCCCGATGTAGCGAGCCTCGGGAGGTAACGCCTTTCCCTTGTACCAGTGGCGATTGACGACGGTGGGAAGCTGCTCCCCGGGAGCGGAGCGGCCGCCGATGAAGTGGACCTCGACGTCGAGCTCGGTGGCCGCCCTGATGCAGTCGGCTGTACCGTTGCCCCCTGGGAACGTACCGAGGTGCTGCACCTGTCCGCTCGTCGGTCGCTCCCATGACGGATCTCCTCGGAGCATCGCGCGATTGCGGAGCGGCCCCCCTTGCAGGCCCAGCGACCAGTCCGCAGCCCACCCCTCGACAGTCACGGGGATCGCCGACGCAATACCAGCGGCCCATCGATCGACTCCCCGACAGTCGCCGTGGCGGAGCACAGTGGCCCCCACGAGTCCGAACCACGCACGGAGCGTCCGCGCGTCGCGATCGGTGGGCAGGTAGTCGCGACCCCCAGTGATCGCAACGATCGTCATGTCAGTGAAGCTCTCCCTCCGACTTTAGATCCGACAGGATCTTCGCAACCGCTGTTGGAGCATGCTCCAATCGATAGTGCTCCCACTGCGCCACCTTCTCGTCGTTGACAACTGCGATCTCGAACACGGTGAGCAGGACTGCGCTGATCGTGTCCTTTCGGAATGGCGTATCCATGTGCGCGAGGATGTCGGCGCCGAACTGGACGATCTCTTCGCCACATAGCTTCAAGACGGGATCGCCCTGGGCAAAAAGAGTCCGTAGACGATCGCGGAGCTGAACCGCTTCGGAGGCCTCTTCCATGCTCAGTGGACTCACGCACTGCTTGCAGATCTTGCAGTCGACGAGGCACCCGATCGTCTTGATCTCGCCGGGGTGCGTGACCACGCCGCACAGGCTGACCTCTCCCGTCTCTCCGACTTCGAGATCGACGACAAAAGCATGGTTTTCTCCGCTGTTGGCGTGACACCAACGCAGGTGCCGTGTCCTCTTCGGCATTTCCCGATCGGTCAGGAGCTCCTGTTCGATCCGTTGTGCTTGGGTTCGCAGGCGTCCAACAAGGTCGTACTCCTTCTGGTACTCCTCCTCCTTCAGGATCCGTTCTTCCAAACCGTCGTCGATCGCCGCTTTGATCGTGTTCGATGCGCGACGCAGATCGCGGATCAAGTCTCGGTCATCTTTGCTCATGCGATCGATCCCTCCGGTGTCCAAAGCTCGGGCTCGAGCCGCGAGGACAACATTGCCTCGACCCAGGGTTGGGGCTCGAGCCGTTTCGGCAAGTACAAGGGGTGCCATGGGTGGCCGTCTTTCGTGATCTTCAGACAGTGCGGGTGCTTGTCGTGTCGCCGCAAGATCTTGAGGACGGGAACAATCGCCTCAGGACGCGCATGCTGTCCCCACGCAACCAAGACCATCGCGCAGTCTTTCACGGCGTCCTCGATGTGACGCAGATTGTCCTCGCCTACAGGATCCTTGAGCTTCGGAAGGACCGCGGGCTCGTGGGATCGGTAAGCGTAGACGTTGACGATCTCCATCGCGGGGTAGCCCCACCGGACCGAATAATCCTGGCAGCGTCGCATGGTGGGATCTGGATCGTGCTCGTCGGCTGTGCTTGGGTTGAGCATGATCCAGACGATCGGGGGCCCTTCGCTCCAGCGACGCCACAGGCGGTAGCGGTAGGTCCGGGTCTCGTCGAAGAGGGCGCCCTGGGCGTCGTCGTCGGGAAAGAGGGGACGTTGCTCAGGCTGCGCCACGGAGAGCTCCTTTCAATGTGGCGAGCACCTCGTCGTCGAGGTGCCAGAGCGATTGGTACCCACGGCACGGGATCGGGCAGGTGAGCTCGATCGCGTCCTTGAAGAACCATCCGTAGGGACCGTTGAACCAGACGCGATCCTCGGTGGACAGATCCTCGGCGCCCTTCCCGTCCGGGATCACCTCGTGGAGTCGCGCTACGCCGACCACTGCGCCGCGGACGATCCGTGGTTCGGATCCTGTAATGGCGGCAACCTCCGCCAACGCGCCCTTGTCGACGGTCAGGGAGGCATGGATCGCGACCCAGGTGCCGACCGCTTTGCGTGGCTGCCACGTCCGGTTCTCGATCCGCTTATGCCCCGCCGCGATGGCCCAGGCCCACGGCTGCCACAGGCTCAGGGCGCGCGTGACCTCGATCATGTCCATGGACGCAGCCAGTTCAACGGCGTGTGCCAGACCTGGAGCGTCGTATTTGATCCGAGATAAATACCCCTCGGTCTCGATCCATCCACCAGTGGGGCAGTCGGCGGGCGCCATCTCGGTGACCGACGGGAGTAGATCCTCTGGGATCTTGACCCACCCCGTCCGTGTCGAAGTTCCAGAGACGTCCAGACTCAGCGTCGACAGGCGACGCAGGCAATGGAGGTGTCGATCAAGCATGCGCGGTCACAGCCTCGACGAAGCGAGTTCCTTTGTCCGACAGTCCGAAGTACCGCTCGCCCAGACGTCCCTGAACCATCAGGCCCATGGAGAGCAGCCGGCGAGCGCGACGCAGATCGTGCGCCGTGAGCCGCTTGGCTTTGCCGTGGGCGCTCACCTGTCTCATCAGATCGGCCTCGGGCACGCTGACTGTATCGCTGCGCAGGCTCATGAGGTGGGCTGTTCCGTTCGAAGGGTAACCCTGGCAGGACCCCCACAGGGACGATTGGGGCCACCGTCGGCGCGCCGGCAGATCCCACAGATCGCGCACGAGGTGATCGATCGACCTGCACAGTCCGGTGCTGAAAACCATATGTGCTCGCCGGCCTGACGGGGGCCGTGACGCTCGATCGCGGCGCGTGCTGCTTGTGCTAGACCGGCCATTTCAGGGATTGGCTAGGCGCCGAGCTCGATGTTGATCGCGTGGGTTGGATTGCACCGTGAGGCTGCGGCGTAGTGCAGCCTTGTCACGCAGGAGGGGATCGAGTTCCTTCTGGGCAGCTCGATCGCCGGCATCGGCTCGAGCGGCGAGACTCGTCAGCCGATCCATCTCTTGGACATTGAGCTTGCCCGTCTTGTACGGGGTGTGGCTCCCTTCCGCAATCTCAGCCATGCGGTTGGTCTTGATCTGGACTTCGACGGGAACCCCGTTGACACGCACGATGTAGTGGATCGCCCGGTATCCGGCCTTCGGAGTCTTGTAGAAATCCTCCTTTTCGAGGATCTCGAAGTCCTCCTCGATCGCGGTCGTGGCGATATCCACGGAAGCTCGATCGGGCACAACGATCCGTGCAGCAGCGACGTCGGTCAGACGTCCAAAGTACTTGCGCCGTAGCTTGTTGACGATCGAGAACGGTGTCTTGACGCGCCCCTTGACCTTCGACTTCGGGATCCGTAGATCGCGAAGAGACTTCATGACGGCCTCGGTCGCAGGAACGAACGAGGCGCGCGTATCGATCAGAGCTCCGACCTCATCGGACAGACGGATCTCTTCGATACTCTTCGTGTCGCCGGGCACGAAAGGCCTGGGATCGTCGACGTCCGGGATCTGATCGCGATCTGAATCGCCGAACACCGCCGGATAGTCCTGACGCGTGATCTCCCTGGGATCGTTGGGACGACGGGTTTTGCGCTTACGTGCCACCATTTGACCCTACCAGACCGTCAGGCTGCCTTTCCCTGGATCACCCGAAGACTGCGCCGTGCCAGCTTGGCGTCGTTTCCGTGGACGGAGAACACGATCCCTTCGTTGGTGTCCGACAGATCGCGCAGGCATAGACGACACTGGGAGCACGTCGGCTGCTTGGGAGTCGACTCGTAGGGACACGGGATCATGCGAACGCCCCCGATCTGGTACGGCTGTTCGGAGCGAGCGACGTCGACCGTCAACGCTGGTGCGTATCCACGCCGCTTCGCCTCGACGATCTCCCGACTGGTCTCGACCGAGGCCAGAACGCGGATCGATCCCCAGGCCTCGCGTGGAATCGTGCGCCACCGGTGGGTGTAGCTCCACGCGTCGCCGAGTCCGCGACCGTGGAGCGTCTCCACTGCGTCGGCCAAGGCCCGGGTCCCCCGTGTGCAGCTGGTGTCGCCTCCGACGTGGAGACGGAAGTCGCGGCCGCCTGCTGCCCCATCTTGAGGGACTCCACGGGGCCACAGGGCACCGATCGCTGCCGCCTCGGCACGGGTGACAGTCAGAGGGCTCAACGCACGACCGGCGCGATCCAAACGCCCCATGATGAGGTGGGTCTGGCCAGCCTGGGCGTAGCATCCGTTGTCCTTGAAGGGACACGAGCTCGGGCAGGTGGCCGAGATCGACACGTACGAACTCGCTACGTATGGACCGGTCGCCACGAAACGCTCGCGACCGCTGTTGGCGATCTCGACACGCTGAGGAGCGAGTTTGCGGTTGCAGCTCACTGGCTGGATCGAAAACGGGTTCCACTTCCCCTTGCGGATCTTGCGACCGAGATCGACGAGTTCTTGCGAGCGATCCAGCAAGGCATCGACGCGCTCCTGGACCGAGGCCCACGCGCGATCGATCTTGCGCGCACGATCGACAGGAGAGCCGATGCGTTTACCCATCCTCAACCCGCATCATCGCGGCCAGGTGGGCTCGCTCAAAACGCAGACGAGCCGCCGTGATGTCAGCGGCGAGCACGATCTCTTCCATTGGGTCGTCCGGATGCGTGCGCACGGCGACAAGCATCAAGCCCTGGTACGCGAGCTCGAGCCGTTGGACATCGGTCTCCGTGTCCATGAGGATCCAAAAATCACGCAGCTCCCAGCGCCAGTACGTGTACGTGCCGAGTTCGGCTGAGGGGCGCTTGGCCAAGCTCGCAGTCACGACGGAGCCTCCGGTGGCTGTTGCAGCTGTCGGACGCGAAGCAACGCCTCGACAAGGGTCTGCTCTACGGTGCGAAGACGCTCTTGGTTGTCGCACTTCTCTGGACCATCTCCAGCCCAGTCCTCAATGATCCTCGCGAGCAAGAACTGAGCGCGTTCACACCGATCGCGGGCGACCGCCGCTTTGGCGATCTTGGGAATGGTGGTGTCATCTAGGGGCATCGGGATCCTCTCCTTCTCTTCGCTGTGCCGTCTTTTTGACGGCCGTTGAAACGGCAGCCGCCGCGAGAGCGATCCAAAACGTGCTGTCGGTACCGAGAGCGACCAGGACGCCGATGGCGGTGCCTAACGCCGTACCCACGGCCCAGTAGCCCCAGTTCACGTTCCACCGCCGATCTGCGATCGCGCGAAATCGGCAAAGTAAGACGCGTGATGCTGACGTGCGAGGCGTTGCGCGGCGTACCGTGTCCCGCACATCCCCACTTCGTAGGCCTTTCCGAAGGGGCCCACGTACGCGACCCACCTCCAGCCGTCGCGGTTCGTCGGTCCGCGGCGGCGCTCTTTCTTCGTGAAACGGCACCCTGGTACGTGACAGCTCCGACGCGACGCGAGCTCGCTCTCGACGTACTGGTGGATGCGGTCGACCTGGCACTCACTGAGCAGGTCGAGCGGGAGGTTAGTCCACGCCAACGCATGCAGCTTGTCGAGGCGGGTCACGGACGACCACCTTCCGGGGGCTCCGAAAAGCGGCCCCGGAGGGCCTCGATGGCCGCCTCGTCATCGGAGGCGAGCGCGTCTTGGATCCGCTTGGCCTGCGCCTCCGCGGCGCACAGCGAGCATGGTTTGCCGGCGCGGGCCTGCTCCTCGGGAGTGGGTGTCGAGGGGAGGTCGGTGCAGGGAACCTTGTCAGGATGGTGTGCGGGACACAAAATAGTTGGACCGACCGCGAAGTACCATCCGATCGCGCGTAGCCCAACAGCACCGCCTGCGCCCACGGCCGTGCTGTCGCAGCCGGACGCCTCGCATTCCCACAGGTTCACGTCGTTCCGCCGTCTCGGCGCTGGAGCTCCTTGAGGGCCAGCGATGTCGCCTCGAGAAGTGTCGCGCCCCCCGCACCTATGCCTAGGGATCCCCCGTCGGGCCCGTCGGGATGCTTCCACCAAAGCGTCACATGCCAGACGCACTCGCGCTCGGTGAAGTCGTCCCACTCGGGGCACTTGTGGTCAGCACGGACGTCCGCGTTGTAATGCTCCAAAGTGGCGAGTGCGTCTGCTGCGTTCACGTCGCACCGCCTTCGCGGGCCCATCGACGAAGGCCCAACAGCGTCGGCATAACGGACACGGCGTATGTCCCGTCGGGTCGCTTGTCTCGCTCGCAGTCCGCGATCAGCCTCATCGCGATGAGCGAGTCGGCCGTCTTGAGTTGGGCGCCGGTCGCTTGGATAGGAAATGTCGGCGGCCCGTCCCATTTGACGAGGCCCTTTACCCCGGCATCGAGGAGCCGGTGCTGCGCTGCGCTCATGCGGCTCACGTCGCGCCGCCTTTTTGCGACTCGTCGATGTACAGACCGTCGATCAAAGACTTCAACTTGGACCGTACGATCTTGTGCGCCTCGTCCTGCGCAGCCACGAGGGTGGTCGAGCTAAGTTGGGTATAGGCGACCATGCGGGCATCCATGTACCAGCCCTCTTGCCCCTCGACGCCCGTAATAGCGAGGCCCAGATCGCGATGCGGGTGTTCCCAGCGCTGGGGATCGTCGGGACTTTGGCCTGGGGGCGTTTTGTGGCGCCACCCGTTCACGGCGGATCCTCCGCCTGAGGGCTTGCACGCGTGGACAATGACCGTCACCTCGACCGGACGGAATGTCCCGCCGCGTTGGTAGCGGGAGGTGCACTCGCAGTTGTCGTCGGCACGAAGCAGGTGATGTGCGCGGGCGCTGTCACCCAGGTAGAAAAAGTAGAGCCGTCCGGTCTGGACTCCTCGATACCAGGTCCCTGGTATCAACTGGTCGAAGGTCCAGACGTCGCGCGTCGGCGGGTGAGGTGGGTATTCGATGTTCACGTTTTCTCTCCGTCCTGGGACTTGTGCGCGTGGACAACGACTGTCACCTCGACCGGGCGGAAGCCGCGGTCCTGGCGAGCTGTCCCACCGCGTTGGTAGCGGTCCGAGCACTCGCAGTTGTCGTCGGCACGAAGCAGGCGAGGTTTGCCGGAGGCGTCCAGGTAGGAAAAGTAGAGCCGTCCCCTCTGGACTCCTCGGTACCAGGTCCCTGGTACCAACTGCTCGAAGGTGCAGACGTCGCGCGCCGGCGGGTCGGGTGGGTATTCGATGTTCATGTTTTCTCTCCACTTGCAGACCGCTCTGCGTCGAGTTCGATGGCTGCGCAGAGTTCCTCGATTTCGGTCGAGCACCCCCTCAGCGCGTCAGCCCGTCCAATGTGCGACGTGTCTGCGCCGTGGTGAGGCTTGGCGGCTTCGGCTGACAAGGACCACTTCCGTGCGATGGCACGCAGCGCGATCACGGTAGTGGCGTTCATATTCGTGGCGTTCACGTTCGCTCTCCGCCCTGGGACCGCTTGGCGTACTTCAGGAAAGTGGCGATGTCCGCGGGGCAGATCATCCCATCGGAGCTGACCTTCCAGCGGCCGCGCTCGACGAGCTCGCTGTCGATGCCTTTGACCTCGCCGACAGTGGCGACAAAGGTTCGCGGGCCGCGGAACGCGACGCTGCTACGACCCACGTGGTAGAGCCACGTGCAGCCATCGACGACGATGCGGCGCCATTTCACGCAGCACCTACTTTTTGGGAAACGTCGGGCGCCACACACATCGCTCGATCCTCGTACATCAGGTAGGCGAGCGTCTCCAGGACCTCCGACCGTGGCCGTAGGTATGAGTCCCCAGTGCCCGAGCACTGCACCGGCGCCACGACGTCCGGACATCGATCGCCCTGCTCGTCGTCCTTTCGCATGAGCCCTGCGCCATCGTTGAGCTTGATCCAACCCATCAGTCCTGCTCCTCCATGATGACGGCCTGACGGATCTGCGCAATCGCGTCCCAGACCGCCGAGTCGACGGTCGCTGCCGCCAGGGCCGCATACATCGTAATAGGGTCGAGTGCCTGATCACGATCCATCGACCGGACAGTCATGCGAGCGCGCATGACCGTGTCGGGGTCGACCGAGTCCACCGCAGACATGATCCGACGTTGGAGAGCCACCATCGCACTATGGGATCCAGGATCCCACGCGGGCTCGTCTAAAGGACGAGGATCGCCCAGTGTCCGATCGAGACGGTAATGTTCGGTGGCCGCCCCGGACCAGGTGAGGTGATCCATGGCAGCCAGTCCGGACTCGAGCCGGTGTCGACGATCGCGGAGGACTTGCCTGAGGCATTCAAGAGCCTCGTCGTAGTCGATCCACGCTTTGGCGGTCCGCGCTCGCTGAACTTCGGCGCCCACAAACGCGTCCAGCGAACGAGCCGCCAGAGCTTGTTGAGCGAGTTCGTGCGGGCGCAAAGGAGCCCACCACTCCGAGATCTTCCAGTACGACGCGATTACCCGATCGCGAAGCGCTTGCTGCAGCGATGCACGTAGATCGTCAGCGCTCTTCAGTGCTTCACGCGTCCAGCCTCCGCGTACCGACTTGCCTGCCGCCAGCATGGCCCTGGCAGTCCAGCCAGGATCCCCCTTCGTGGAAAATCCACCCACGATCCGACCTAGGTGAGCCTCATGATCCTCCAGCCAGTTGCGCAGACTCTCGCCGACGGTACAGGCTGGGACCCACCCCAAGTCCAGGTGCAGACCTCGGGCGATCTCAAGCGGCTGTCCATCACCGGCACGCGTGTAGACGATCCGCTGGGCCGGATCGAGGTACACGCCGTAGCGACCGGCGCCCGACGACGACGAGCCGCAGTCGGTGAGAAAGGCGAAGTTAGACGGCATCGGAGAGCCTGCATTCGAACTCAGCCAGCACAGCGCGCCCGAGGGGCGTCTGCCACGATCGGGAATCTGGCAACGCGGCTATGTTGCAGAACATCGCTTCGAACGGCGTCCGTTCGCTGAACGGTGCGAACAGACCTTCATGGACGAGTTCGTCATCAGCCGGATCCCAGATCCCACCGATGAGCGGGTACGGATCTGGGGCGTAGATCAGCTGGAATGCTTTGAATCGGGGGTCGTGTCCGTCCTCGTCGCTGTGCTCGTGCAGCCACTGGGCGAGGTCGGTCAGGGTCGGCGTCAGGACGGCCTGCCAGCGACAGTAGCGAGCCCAGGTCTGCCTCCAGTCCGCGGCATGGGGGGCCGCTGCTAGCGCTCTGGCGAGCGCCTCGGTGATCTCTGCGACGCGTCCCGGATCGGGACTCCTGGTGGCGGGGAGTTCGCGCTCGATCGCGTCGGCCTGAGCGAGCGCGTTTTGGGCATGCGCCCGAGCCAGGGTTGCCTTCGCCGAAGGTAGAAAGATTGAGGCCTCGATCATCGCCTGCTCCTTTGTCAGCGCAGCTCCTCGCCGCGTCTATTGGGTGGACGCCCCGATCGGGGCGTCGCATTCCCCCGCGCTTGCGAGAGAGCGTCCACAATGCCACCGTGGGGAGCCCGTCGTCAACGACGGCAAACAGACGCGGCGAGGAGCCGCGAAAGAGGCCCGATGCCAAGCAAGAAGAAACGCCGCGTTCGGCGCAGTCTCTCGATTACGGCCGAGACGTACTGGCGCCTCCGCAAGCTCGTGGATCTCGGCTCGATCGCAACCAGCGGCAGCCAGGTAGTCGAACAGCTGATCACTCGCGCGGCCGACGAGGCTGGGATCCCCACTGTGACGCGAGAGGAGGCGCGCACTGCCTTCGGTATGCATCGCAAACCGGAGCCCGATCCCGAGATCGTATCGCAGCACTTCACCTTCTGATGGCGATCCCCGACAAGCAGCGAGCCAAGCTGCACGCGATGCTCGACGAGCTGATCAACGAAGACGACAGCATGCCGGACGGCGGCGCCTTCCTGATGATCCGCGAGGTCTTGGTCACTCTTGATCAGAACAAGGTGGAGCGGTCTCTCCTCTTGCGTGGCTTCCTCGGTCGGAAGTCCATGCGCTTGCGAGAGCTTGTTCGTCAGATCCGCGCCAGCGGGGACGCACCGTCCTACGGGTAGCTGAGCTGCAGTTCGGCGGTGAGATCGGTGGTCACCGACGCCGACGTGGCTAACCCTACCCGGATGATGTCACCGAGAGCGAAGGGCACCAGCGAGGAGAGGGTGACCGGCGTGACGACACCGCCCGTGAGCACGACCGCCGGGTTGACCACCGTGCGCACGAACCCACCCCCGTCATCGATCTCAACGAAGAGTTCCAGCGTCGCGTCGAGCGACGAACGCATGATCAAGCCTGTCACGCGGCCCGCAGCACTGGCGAACTTCTCCGCCGCCTCCAGGAACAAGGCCAGGGCTCCAAACGACTGAGAGAAGTTGGGGACCGTGGGCGGCGGCCGCCCACCACTGAAACTGAAGTACGTATCGGCGTCGTCCGGGATCGCGAAACCGGCGATACTGAAGGTGATCGAGTCGGTGCTTGCGCCACCGACTCCTGCGCCGACGATCGCCCAGCCTACGAGGGAGCGGATCCCGGTGATCTTCTGCCAGATCCGCGGGACGTCTCGCTGGACCCGTATGTCGCCGGGGGATCCGAGGGCACGCCCCTCTGGACTGCCGGTGATCCCCTCGACGACCACTTGGTCGGTGGTGATCCCTGACGGCATCTCACCGTTTTCGTCCAGTGGGTTGATCCGGAGGATCAGCCGTGCCGCAGAGGCGCCGTCTCCGAGATTGGTGATGGTTTGGTTCGTTCCCATTCTCCGAAATCCTCCCTAGACGTTGATGCCTGCGTCTTGCAGGATCTGATTCAACTCGAACGCGTCGAAGACTCCGACGCTGCTGACCAGATCTTTCTGGAGCTGCTTGCGTTGATCATCCGTCCACGTCGACAGATCCGATCCGATCGGCCCGAAGGTCGCGGTGAAGGTCTCGTCGTCCGGAGCCTGCGTCGCTGCGAGGATGCTCGTCCACCAGTCCGGTGGCATCGAGTTACGAGCCGCCGTGAGCTCGTCGTCGTCGAGCTCGGCAATGAACTCCGACAGCCGTATGGCTAGAGGCCCCTGAGAAAGTGTCGTGGGAGCAGGACGCAAGGGACCAGGAGCCCGTCCTCCGCCCGCAGTCGGATAGCGGGGCTTGTCCGGACGTGCGGCCGCGCGGGCGACCCGGTACGTCACGGCGCCCATCACACCCACAACCGTCACGATCCCAACGCCTGTCCAGATCCATCGACTCGTTCGTGTCATCGGTTTTTTCCTGAGTCTGAAACCCCGGCCTTCAGGCCGGGGCTCTGGTCCTGCACGTACTGCCTGAGCACCTCGATTGGCGCACCTCCGGCCATCTACGGCTCCGTCGCCATCTGCTCGTAGCGGACTCGCTGAGCACGCACGAGGTACTCCGACGGATCCAGCATGCCCGCAGGCGGTGGCTCACCCTTGGGCCACCGCATGATCCCCTGCCGGATCTCGTCCACGCTCACCGTCGGCTCGTACGTCTCTATATGGAGCATGTGGCTCCCGTCGGTGCTCAGACCGACGCGTGCGAGCGTATCGCCGGCAGACACCCTTTGCTGTGTACCGATCCCCCCCCTGATCCCGTACTTGGTCCAGGAGCTCGGCTCGAGCTCGCCGTAGTTGACGATGAGACCGCTGTCGGTCAACAGGTACACGGCCGAGGTTCCCTTGTAGAAGGGCAAGATCGCCAAGATCTCACCGTCCTCGGTTGCGACAACCTCGTCTCCAGGATCCGCAAACAGATCCACGCCGACGTGGATCCGCTTGTCGCCCTCCTTGTTGGCGCGGGACGCCCCGAAGTGCCGCCCCCACCGCCCGTGCCACTTGTCCCGAACGTCCTGGTAGCTGACCTGCAGCTTGCGCTTGGCCTTGGTCTTCAGCGGCCACCTCGGCCGCGGTCCACCTTGAGCGAACGCGGCCTCGGTCTTGGCCTTCGGCACCAACTCGGACGGCGCTATACAAAACCCTCCGCCATCGTCGGGCTCGTCTCCCTCCAGTCCTGCAGCGACAGGGACTTCGGTTGGATCGGGAGGGAAACCAACACAGGGAGAGTCGTACTCGTCGTACTCGATCCCGGGTGGGGGATCCTCGTCGACCTCATCGCCTTCGTAGTCGAGGAGATCGGGGAGCTCTTCGTAAGGCGTAAATCCTCCAGGAGGCAATCGCCGCCGGCGCGTGACTCGCTCGAAGAGCGCAGCAATGCCGATCCCGGTCCCCACTCCAGGAAGGGCGATCATGAGGGCCTGTTGCCAGAGTCCGCGCTGTCGCCACCAAGATCCCAATCCCATGCGCTCTCCTAGAAGATCCCCAAGGATCGGTAACGAGCCATCTCAGTGACTTGATCGCGCATGACCTGGCGCCGCGTTCGCCGGTCGAACGAAGGCGTCGGCGTCACCATCAGCGATCCGGGTCGCATGCCCGTGAATCCTTGGCCTCCTGGATTGGGGCCCCGTAGAGCTTCCAGGGGGGGTTCGCGAAGCGGCGCGTCCCCCGAGGCAACATCGCGTTGCCCTTCGGCGTGGCCCTGATCGTAAACGTTGCGCGGAAAGTCCGACCATCCATTCCCAAACAGGTGAGGTCGATAGATGCCGTACTGCGCGTCCAGGCGTCCCTGGTACAATGCGATGTCTCCGGCTTCGCCAGGAGTACCGGACGACACCATCTCGATGATCGGAACGCCGTCGGCCGAGGGTCGCGTGAAGTACTGGGTCACTTCTTGGGCTTTGCTTAAAATTGGACGGATCCACTAGAGACTTCGGCCGGGACGAATCCCGGTGACGCACGTAAGCCACGCGCAAGAACGTTGAGGGCCGCGTTGTGATCGCGATCGAGCACACACCCGCATTCGCAGGCATGAATGCGATCACCGAGCCCCTTGGGAACAAGTGTGCCGCACTGGCTGCATGCCTGCGTGGTATTCCTGGGATCCACCGCAACGAGGTGCACGCCGGCGCTTTCAGCCTTGCATGCGAGTCGTTGTAGAAAGCTGCCCCAGGCCACGTCAGACACGCTCTTGGCCAGCATGCCACGGGCGAGTCCCTTGATATTCAGATCTTCGTGAGCGATCAGGTCGAAGCGCGAGCATAGGTCGGCTGCGAGCTTCCGATGGAAGTCCACCCGTTGATTTCGCGTGCGTTCGTGCTGGCGGGCGACTGCTTCACGGGCGCGTCTCCGGCTGTTACTCCCGCGCGTCTTCCTGGCGAGGACCCGCTGCGCACGGCGTAGGGCCACCTGGCCCCGCCGGAAGTGGCGCGGATTATGGACGGCCTCGCCGTCACTGAGCACTGCGAACTCCTTGAGCCCCAGGTCGATCCCCGTAGCGCTCCTCACGACCCGTTTCGCAGGGGCATCGCCCACGTCACAGGCAATGCAGACGAACCAGCGGCCTCGTGCATCACGACGCACCTCAACGTTCTTGACGACGCCGTGCAGCTCGCGGTGCAGCTTGAACCGTACCCATCCGAGCTTAGGCACGCGGACGTAGCCTGAGTCGCCGTCGCCGGGCCTGATCGATACGTTGCCCAATCCGAATGAGTCGAAGCGATCACGCGAACGGAACCGTGGGAACCCGGGCGTATCTCCCGACTTGACGCGGCGGAAGAAGGCCTGAAAGGCGCGGTCGAGTCGGCGAAGGGCCGAGCGGGCTACCTCGACAGGCACTCCATCGTACCCGCCGGACTCGTCCGCGTTACGAAGCTCGGTCAGGTCGCGGCACTGGTACACGTAGCTGACCGATTGCTTCCGCATGCGCCACGCGTCGCGCCTCTGTTCCAGAGCGGCGTTGTAGAGTCCGCAGCACAAGATCCGCCATTCATCGAACGTCCGCCGCTGGTCCGCGGTGGGCCGCATCACGAATCTGAACGTGCGGATCAGCGACATGAGCTCTAGCGCCTTCGAGGCCTGCGCGCCCACGGCTTAGCCTCGGCACTGGCAATCGCCCACCCAAACCACATGGCGCCGGCGACCTCCAGTACCACCCACCCCCAAAAGAGCTTGTTCTTGACGGCCATGCCTTACGTTCACCCTACCAAAAAGGTCTATGATGGATCCGTGGGCGTCAAGATCGTGCATGAGGGACCTCAAGCGAGCGCTCCGGCCTCCGAGGACGCGCCAGGATTCGGGCTTGGAGACGCGGTGGAGATCGCCGCCAAACCGATCGCCGAAATACTGGGGATCAAGGACTGCTTGCCGTGCGAGCGCCGCAAGCAAGCCCTCAATGCTGCGTCGGCTCGCGCGGGCGCCGGGATCCGTCGACTGTTCCGGCGGCGTCCAGACGCGTAGGTCGGCCTTCCTACAGGTTGCGGGCGCCGCGCTCGCGGCTGAGGTATTCTCTGGTGCGTGGCTAACCCTGAGCCAGCTCCAGAGGACTTAGGGGAGAGCCACGCCGTCGATCCCGAAGGTCAGTGGTCCGACGCGTCCGACAACGCCTACGACGACCACCCCGACGAAGATTGGGATCTCGACGACTGGACGGTGGAGTTTTCCGATCCGGTCGATTTCGGTATCCCGTTCGACGACCGGGACGATGATGAGTTCGAGGAGTTCGAGGAGTTCGAGGAGTTCGAGGTTGTCGAGCTCGATGATGACCACGAGCTCGACAACGTTGAAGAGGAAAGCTCAGGATTCCCGTGGGGCATCGCCGTAGCCAGCGCGGCAGTGGCCGGCGTCACGACGGCCCTCTTGTACATGGCCCACATCCGCGGGCGCGAGGAGCGAGCTGCTCAAGCTCGCGCGGCGGATCCGGAGCCGGCTCCCGCTGAACCAGAACAGGAGGCTCCGGGACAAGAGCCCGAAGCCAATCCGGCGCCCGGGGCAGAGCAGCGGCAGCTGTCTCCGCACGGGATCGTGATCCTGGACGATCGTCTTCATATCGACAGCCTGGATCGCTGGTCGCCCTTCTGCAGTCAACAAACCATCCGAGCCGTCAACGAAGGGGCGCGTACCCCGGACGAGGTTGCGGCTCGCATTTTCTACGCATGCTTCCCCGATTACGTCTGGCCACCTCCAGCCCAGTCTCCCCTTCGAGAGCAGTACGATCAGATCGCCAAGGCCGTGGCCTTGAATCTCGACGACGCCTTGCGACCGGCTCGAGTCGATGACGCGAGCCGTCGAGGGATCAAGCTCGTCGAGGACTAAAGGGCCGTGGGCTCCGTTGACTTCAGCCTGTTCCCAGCGGGGACATCGGCCGTCACGAGCGTCGGGAGCTCGGTCGCGAACGTCACGATCCTGGCCGCCAACTCGGATCGACTCGGTGCGACGATCTACAACGACTCCAACTCGCGCCTGTTTCTGAAGCTCGGCGCGGTCGCGACGGTGACGGATTTCACCGTTCGACTTGGGCCCCAGGACTACTACGAGGTGCCGGCCCGCTACACCGGGATCATTGACGGGATCTGGGATCCGATTGTCAGCGGGTCGGGCAGAGTCACGGAGCTAACGCCATGATGACGCAACTGCCGGACGACGAATGGTCCGAGTACGTTGCCAGTGGAGAGGCGTTCGCGGGTCAGGCCTTTCAGACCGCGGTAGGAGGCCAGTTGGGTTTCCTGCAGCTGTTCAACCCAGCGATCTCAACCATCCGGATCCGGCTGCGATGCATTGAGCCGATGGCGGTCTTCTCACTCGCGATCAACAGCAACATACGTCGACACGACGTCGCGCTTGCGACGTTCACCCCCTTCTCAGGACCCGAGAATCTCCTCGGCGGTGGCGCAGCCGCGGTGGGTGAGCTCCGGCAAACTAGCCAGGTGGCGATGCTCGGATCGCTGTTCTGGCTCATCTTGTCCACCGGCAACACCCGGAAGGACTACCCGACCAAGCAGCTGGAGTGGGGGCATGATCTTTTGCCAGGCCAGGGGGTCATCCTCAACTCTTCCGTGGGGGGCTTCATCCTCGCCGGATTCATGTGGGCGGAGGTTCCTCTGTAATGCCATTTTCGCGTGACAACACCCGATGGGATAAGCATGTGCAGGAGGGTGAGGCGTTCTCAGCCGAGAACTTCCTCATTGGCGCAGTTGGCTTGGCCAATCACATCCAGCTGTTCAACCCCGTCGGTTCAGGGATCCGCGTGCGTCTTCGACACGTTCACTCAATCGGGGTCTCCGTGCAAACTGTCAACGTTCGGAGACACGACGTCGCATTGACGACCGGGGTGCTCCCGGCGGGGTTCATCATCGAGAATCTGCTCGGAGGACAACCCGTCTCCGTGGCGGAGATGCGAAGTCAGCAATCTGTCGCCCTCCTCGGTTCCATCTTCTGGCAGCTCAACTCGCCAGCCGCCGAGCCCGCCTCGTACCCTCCGGAGGGCCGCGAGTGGGGCCACGACCTCCTGGAGGGGCAAGGGATCCTCTTGCAGTCCGTAGCCGGGGTTACGCTGATCGTAAACTGGCAGTGGGTGGAAGTCCCGTTGTAAAGAAACGTGCCGCTATGCCGATCGTCAATACCATGTACAAGCCGCACCTGGAACTCGGACAGTCCGACTCTCAGTGGGATGCGCTCCAGACCCTGATCACCGACTACCTGGAAACGAACGCAGACACGGCGGTGGTCACGACGTCGGCTCTGCGCGCACTCGATGCGGCCTTCGACGACGACATACTGTGGGCTCAGATCACGAGCGACCTCAACCTCATCGAAGTCCCCTAGGAGAGTGACCGCGTGGGGTATCAGATCAAAGCTAGCCGCGACGACACGAACGTCCCCGCCTCGTTGTCCGTCAGCCCCAGCACGCCCAGTGCTAGTGCGGCGGTTGTGGCGATCCGAGACCAAAATCGTACCCAGGTGCCTCCGTTTTTTCTCGACTTTGGAGACAGCACCTTCAAGCAAGCTGCGTTCATTCTCCGGCAGGCTCCCATGACAGCGCTCGGGAGCAACTTCTTTGCCCTCGACGGAGGGATCAACCTTGCCGCCGCGGTTCTTACCGGCACTCTGCCCACCTCGACCTTCCAACTCGCTGCCGAATACGAGGCGACTATCGCGGGCCAGACGCTGACCGATATCGACAACATCGAGCTCGCCCAGAACGCGACCCAGGTCCACATCGGGTTTGCGCCGATCAATGCGACCACCTTGGAGATCGATATCTTCGGCAAGCGGCGCGGCCTGGACATCCCGTTGGTGTCGGCGACCGTCAGCTTTTTCACCGGCGCCGGAGCAGCACTGTTCACCGCGGCTGGTCCCCCACCAGTCGTGGACGCTCGCGGGCACATCAAGCTCACTGTCGCGGTCTCGCTCGCTGCAGCGGCATCGTACTGCGTCGTGACGATCACTGACGCACTGGGGAGCTACACCACGCATCGCGGTGTCCCGTTCTCTGGGATCTGATGGCCTTCCTTCAGACGATCGATCCCTTCGTCCAGCCGCTCGCTCGACGCGCTGCACTCCCGACGCCCTACACGATCGATCCCTTCGTACAGTCGTTGACCGCCGAGGTGGTTCCGGTGCCACCGTCACCTGCGTTCCGTGGGGGAGGGGGCGGCGCCCGCGTTTTCTTGCCCTACCTGCGCTGCCCCGCGGGCTTGGTCTGGAATCCAGACCTGTGCCGGTGCGTGCCGGTGCCCGTGCAGGTGCCACCCGCTCCGGTGCCGCCGACCCCCCGCGACCCCACCGATCCGGTGACCGCCCACGAAGCGCGGACAGTCGCGTTCGCGATCGCCCTGACAGTCGATCCGCCGGAGGGGTACGAAGTGCTGGCGGCCGAAATCGCTTTGGAGATCGCGAAGGACGAGGATGAAGACTGATTGCGTCGAGATCTTTCCCCACGAGTACGAGGCGAAGTTGCTGGATCGGCGCAGCGGAAAGAGCACGACTTGGACTGTGCGGTATCGTTTCGTTCCGATCCGAGCTCCAAAGGGATGGGTCACCTACCCAGGACAGGAGTGTCACGAAGGTCAAGACGGTCTACTGATCCAGGACGACGAAACCCGATGGTGGGAAGAGGATCTTTGGGGTGCGCACTGCGATCGTTACACCCTCGACATCGGATGCTACGGAGGCCGAGAGAAATATTTCTGCCGTGCGTACGCGCCCGACTTTCTCGGTGAGCAACTCGAACGTCACGAGTTTGAGCACCCCGAAGACGCGGCTATCTGGGCGGAACAATGGATGGCTCGGTAACCCTCGATTTTCTTTCGGCGCTGACTTCAGGCCGCGCATCCTTCGTGGACTACCTCGGCCGTTGTGACATGGCGGTTCGATCCTTCCCGGACGACCATCCCGACAAGCCCGGGGCCGTCGAGTTCCAAAGCGGTGGAGAACGCTGGTTGGCGGAGTTTTACCCGAACGGCAACTTCAAAGCGCTTGTGTGGGGCTGACGACGACCTCTTTGCACCCGGTAGACGTCACGACGCGATCGTGGTCCAATGAAAGCGCCCAGGTCGATCCTGGTCAAAAAAACGCGGCGAGGAGCTGCGAGGAGAAGAGGGAAAACCATGGTCATTCATCGCTGTGCGATCGCGCTGATCTTGACGGGCTGCTCGTTCGGCCCAGAAGCAACCATCCACGACTCGGATACGTCGTCCGATGACGGGACCTTGTCGAGCTCGTCAGGAGCTTTTCACTTCACGACCTCCGTGGATGGCGGCACGGGCAGTGGGACCGCAGGTGGACCCGACGACGGCACCGGAGACTCGAGCGAGACGTCCGACTCAGGCGCCCCCTCCGGATCCAGTGACGAGGGCACCACCGCAGGCAGTTCAACGGGCGGGCTCGAGCCCAGCTACCCGTTCTGCGATCCGACCGATCGCCAACCCTGCGACAATGACGACGTCTGCATCTGGACCGACGGGAAGGCGGACATGACGACCGCGGCCGGATTTTGCAGCCCTACCTGCGCGACGCCCCAGGGCTGCCCGGATCCACCTCCAGAGTCCGACGCCGTGCCCGCCTGCACGTACTATTTCGCCGACCTTCCGTTGTACTGTCACCTGCGCTGCGAGGACGGCGAGACATGTCCTAACGGTACGCAGTGCCGACCGATGATGACGCTGCCCGAGACCTCGGGCTGGTACACGTTCGTCTGCGCCTAGACCGGAACCTGGATATCGTGCAGGTCCGGGGGGCGTAGGGCAAAAAGGAATGCGTCCCTCCTCCGGAACGTTTTGGGGAGGGGGACCCCAACATCTGCGGCGAGGAGCTGCAGCCAGAAACGAGAAGGAACGATGATCATCCACCGACCCAGCTGCTCAGACCCTTCGACCGTCACGGACCTACTCTCGCTGCTCTGCGCAGACATTGAGGACGCAATCATCCAGAACAATGCAGGCGAAGAGGACTACAGCCACAAGGATGTGATGAACTGGGCGATCGCACTGCTAGGGATGATGCCGAAGCATGAATGGACCTACTCCCTCGAGCGCGGTGCCGGGCCATGTAGATGCTACAGATGTCGACCGACGCAGGCGACACCGACCGACGCAGGCGACACCGACCGCAGGGGGCCCGACGAAGAAGCTCCTCTAACACGATTCAAGTAGCTCCCTGAAAACAGAAGAGCGAGAACACGAGTTTGACGCCAACCGTGACGGGTACGAGTTGAAGCACCTGGGCATCTCCTGCCGCGACCTGTCGCCGCTAGGCTCGACTGCGTCTGCGGTCGAGCACGAGTTGAAGCTACAAGTGAACCCGAAACCCGAAAATGCCAAAGAAGGCTGCTCGACTGCGTCTGCGGTCGAGCACGAGTTGAAGCCCGCCGATATTGCGCTGCTCGAGCAGGGTGTTCGAAGCTCGACTGCGGGTGCGGTCGAGCACGAGTTGAAGGGTCGGTCAGGTCGCGATGAGAGTCTGAGGGGTTTGGCTCGACTGCAGGTGCGGTCGAGCATGAGTTGAAGCGCTCGAGTCCCTGTCGGCCGTCGAAGAGTCCCAAAAGCGCAATCCGCTCTTGGCAATCTCAGCCGATTCGATGGACGTGGATGCATCGGCGCCAACCCGATCGAGGACCTCACCGACGAGGTGAGGAGCCTGCGGTCGAGCATGAGTTGAAGCCGCCTAAAGAGATCGCGCAAGCTCTGCACGATCGCGGACTCGACTGCAGGTGCGGTCGAGCACGAGTTGAAGCAGTGGTCGCGTACGATCCGTCGGCCTACGGCGTGCGGGCTCGACTGCGGGTGGCGGTCGAGCACGAGTTGAAGCGGGCGCGAGACGGCGCATACGGACGGGCGGCGCGCGCTCGACTGCAGATGCGGTCGAGTACGAGTTGAAGCAAGGTGAGGGACGCGAGGGCGCCAACATCCCGAAGGTTCGGAGCTCGACTGCAAATGCGGTCGAGCACGAGTTGAAGCGATGAGAGCGCCGCCGCGCTGATCGGTCTCCCGCTCGCTCGACTGCAGATGCGGTCGAGCACGAGTTGAAGCAACGCGGTTGAATGCAGAGTCCGCGACCACTCCATGCTCGACTGCGGGTGCGGTCGAGCATGAGTTGAAGCACACCCCTGGAGGCGGTCATATCGTCGGCGGGGGGGGGCTCGACTGCGGGTGCGGGTGCGGTCGAGCATGAGTTGAAGCGGCGCCTCGCTCGCTGCCTATACGGTCGGTTTGGGAGCTCGACTGCGGGTGCGGTCGAGCATGAGTTGAAGCCCTACCACCGGGAGCTTCTCGGTCGGATCGCCCATGCTCGACTGCGGGTGCGGTCGAGCATGAGTTGAAGCTTGGAGGGTTGGAGGTACTGCGGGCTTCAGGCTGAGCTCGACTGCGGGTGCGGTCGAGCATGAGTTGAAGCGGGCCGGATCGTGGACGACCCCGGCTACGATGCTACGATGCAGAGGCTCGACTGCGGGTGGCGGTCGAGCATGAGTTGAAGCGCTCGAGTCCCCTGTCGGCCGTCGACGATCCACTCGCGCTCGACTGCGGTGCGGTCGAGCATGAGTTGAAGCGACCTGCGACGCGACGCGCTCGCCGAAGCGCTCCCGCTCGACTGCGGGTGCGGTCGAGCACGAGTTGAAGCGACGGCACCCGAAACGCGGCCCGACCGTCCGGTCGGCTGCTCGACTGCGGGTGCGGTCGAGCATGAGTTGAAGCTCGCGACTCAGAAAGCGCGTTCGTCGGACGGTCGAGCTCGACTGCGGGTGCGGTCGAGCATGAGTTGAAGCCCCGGTAAAGGCGTCTCAGGCCGGCTCGACTGCGGCTGCGGTCGAGCTCGAGTTGAAGCGGGATCACCTACCTCGACCTAGCCACCGATGTTGGTGGGCTCGACTGCAGATGCGGTCGAGCACGAGTTGAAGCGGTCGCTCACGGCATCCAATCGCGGTTGCCAGCAATGCTCGACTGTGTCTGCAGTCGAGCACGAGTTGAAGCGGCATCCTGGAGCGTGGCTCACCGATGGCGGTCATGCTCGACTGCGGGTGCGGTCGAGCACGAGTTGAAGCGCCGCACATATCGCGTCGAGCACGAGTTGAAGCGTGAAGAGTCGGCGAGAAGTGGAGGACTCAAGAGCTCGAAGGATGCGGTCGAGCACGAGTTGAAGCTCCTTCAGGACAAGATCACTGAGTAGTTCGTATCGACGCTCGCGGGTGCGGTCGAGCACGAGTTGAAGCTGGGCGGGTCGCCGCCGGGAGGCGTGTCAGGGTCGTTTTTACTCCTGAACTCTGGACTCCATGGCCGCGGTGTATTCCGCGATCCGCCCAGCCACCAGTTGGGGCATGCGCTCAGCCGTGACCACGGTCCTATCCCGTTTAGGCGTGACGACGCAGCGCACGAGCGCGTCGCAGGAGATCCGCCCGCGGTACCGCCACAGACCTCCGCACTCCCCGGTGGGATCGGCGGGATCGACCTCCAAGCGGGCGACGTCGAGAGCGTCGACGTCGACGAAGTACACGACTGGCTTGACGGTGCGTCGTCCGCTGTCGGCCCACCCGAGCGCAGCGCGCGGGTGCTCGGTCATGTAGACGTAACGGCGGTGGCCATCACCGGGCCACCGTGGCTTGCGGCCGGGGCGGAGGCCTTCACGATCAATGGAGCGCGCACGGGTCGTGGTGGTCCCGTGAAACAGCAGGATGGGAAGCGGACGGGACATCGTCTAGGCCGGAACCTGGAAGACGCCGAACCCTGAGAAGTGCAGCTCACTGATGTCGCGCTTGGCATGACCGATCTCGCTCCAGAGACGATCCATCCCGGGGTTTAGGTGGATGTCATCCAGCAGGACAAAGGCGCCAGGCCGCACCTTTGGGAGAAATGCATCGAGCTCACGCCTCATGTGTGGGTACTCGTGGAGGCTGTCGAGGAAGAGTAGATCAATCGACTGATCGTCGAATCGACGGACGACGTCCAGCGAGTTACCCGTCACCGCTTCCACATTGGGAAGCTCTAGTGCGGCCAGCTGCTGCGTGCAAGCTGAGTCGATGTCGATGCTCACGATCTTGGACTCCGGCGATCCTTCGGCGAGGTGCACACCGGAGCGACCCCGATCGGTGCCCGTCTCAACGATGTGCGCTGGCCGGAGGATCCCTGCGAGCAAGAACAGGAAGCGATTGTAGAGCTCGGTTGTCGGAGCCCCGGTCGTCATCGCACGCAATCGCTCTGATCGGCCATCTGCGATGTGACCGCCGGCGACCTTCTGCGCCAGATCTGCGATGTCGTTGAGGTGCATGGTCAGACACGCTCCGGCCAGTTCCAGCGTCCGCGCGCCTCCTCGCGACCGGCAGGGAACTGTGTCTTAGGCACGTTCGCCATATCGAACTGACCTGTCGGGTAGAAGATGTGGAGAGAGACTTCGTCTTCCACATCGTGGATCTTGGTGATGATCGCAGCCTGGATCTCCGGCGGAAACTTTCCGTCGCGATCGCCGAGGTTGGTGTAGTGGACGATCCGTCCGATCGTGGGCTTCATGGGTGGTTCTTCCCTATTCCTTGGTGAGACGCGCGAAGGCTGCGCGGTCGATGGCGACCTGGGCGTCGAGGCCCGGGTAGTGTTTGATGCTCTTCGAGAGGTAGTGGTAGCAACACGTCGCTCGCAACGCCTCGCACCGGTACCCCTCCTTGCCGAGCTTGTGGTGGATCCAGTCGTCGCCGTACCACAGCTTGAGCTCGGGAGGGATCGGGTGAAAGATCGGGATCGCCGACGGGTGAAAGAACAGGCACCATCCGGCCCGCGCCAGCACCGATCCGTGCAAGTTGGGCAGGTTCCGGCGCACGTCGGCCTCGAAGGTCTTGGGATTGGTGAACTGGCCGTTGGGTAGGAAGTAGCGCTTGTCGTCCTTGGCGATCTCCGCGCTGACCGCATCGAGCCACCCTGGACCCACCAAGATGTCGTTGTTGGCGAGACACACGACGTCGGGAGCGTGCTTGAGTGCCTCCTCCAGGAGCTGATTCCAAGCAGGGTTGACCCCCACGTTCGCGGGGTTGCGGATGATCCGCGCGACACCGGGTACCGATCGCAGGTAGTCGTGCGTCCGGTCGCTCGAGCCGTTGTCGACGAAGACGAAGAAGCACTGGTGACCTGCCGAGTTGCGCAGGACCGAGGACACCATCTTCTCGGTGTACTCGACACGGTTCCAGCAGGGAACGCAGATCGCGACCTTGGCCATGGCCCGATCCTAGCGCGTTACGGGATCGCGGGGAGCGCCAGGTAATCGTGGCCCTCAAGGGCCTCGACAACCTTCGCACGCAGATCGGCGTCGATCTCGATCGCCTGATCCCACAGCTCGATCACGACAGGGTGCAGATCGCGGGACTCCGGCGTCCAAGCCAAAAAGCGCTCCATCCACCCAGGTCGGAGCTCGCTTTGATGGCCGTGGCAGGTCCACTTGTAGCGGATCAGATCCGTGCACTGCGCATACCCGAAGTGCAGCACCGGACCGTAGTCCTCGCCGACGTGGTCATCGCCTCCCTTGTGACGAAGATCGATGATCCGGACCGGCCGAAAATGGTCGCGCACCGCGTGCGTGGTCGAGCGAATGAAGTGAACGAACGGTGCCGACCAGTTTCGAACTCGGTTGGCCGTCGTAGCGGCGTCCATGGTGCGCACGGCCTCGCCCTTTGGCCACACCTCATCGGAGTCAACCACGAGGATCTGGTGCGCCCCGCGGTCGACTAAAGTGCGCACTGCGTGGCCCCTGTGAGCGCCCTCGTTGGGGAACCCAGGGCAGTCGTGCCAATGGATCGGCTTGTTGGCGAACCGATGCGCCGCCGCGTGGAGTGCGTCGCGGGAATCAGGACACACTGATCCGTCGCGGTACCCGTAACTCGGACGGTCGACGTAGAAGATGTGGATCTCGTCGACAGCGTCTTGGATCGATTGCACCGACCACGGGAGGTAGTCGATGCCGTAGTGGAGCGCGTAGTAAGCGGCCTGCATCGCTACCTCATCTGACGAAATGCCATCCCGCAGTCGCCGGGAGGCGTGGCCATGGCTGTGAAGTCGTCCCCAAATGCCCGACGCCATCCTTCTTGGATGTCGGCACCGGCCAGGAAATGCGTCGCGTCGTGCGACACGACGATCTTTGGAGCAAGGTGTTTCGCTGCAGCCGTCAGGATCTCAAAGACGTCGTCGGCCCCGTGCGAAGCATCCTCGAACACCAGATCGGCCTTCGCGAGACTTGGGATCAGATCTTGGCCTCGCCCAAAGATCCGATCACAGCGGCCCATGAGGTTGGCAGGGATCAGATCGCCAGTGCTCTCGACAACGTCGATCGTGGTGAGACGTCCGTGGTCGTTCTTCGCGAGCGCAGACAGGATGTGAACCGCGGACGCGCCTCGGTGAGTACCGATCTCGACGACATGATCCGGTTTGAGCCAACGGCACAGGGCGTACAAGATCTGGCCGTCGATCCCCCAGAGCGATCCGACCGGGTACTTGCACTGCGCCGCGTCAGAGTGGTAGCCCCCGATCGTGTCCTCGGCGGCGTAGCGGATGAAGTCATCGACGGGGGCCCCTACGATGCGAGCGGCGGCAGCGAGTACTTCGGTCACAGGGCGTTTTCCACTTCTTGTCGGAACGGGTGGCGGATGCACAGCGCGTCGTAGAGACGATCGCCGGCATCAGTTTTCGATCCTGCGACGTCGCGGACCTTTTCGGGGAGTTGGGCCAACGGCACCTGGATCAGGCTGGCGTCGTCGAGAGGATGGGAGTCGTGGAGTTTTTCGCAGACCAGCGGCAGGCGGTATGCCGCCGCAATAGCGAAGCGCAAGGGCGTGTAGAGCGGTAGATCGAACTGCTGCACGTGCACCATGGTGGCGCTGGTCCGCAGGACGGTGTCGCGGGCGTCGTCCCAACCGTTGGGGCCCTCGCGGAGTCCCATGTTCCGAAGCCTGTTGTAGACCGGATCCCTTCGTCCATGGACGTAGCTCTGGTGGGTCCAGTCGTACTGAACGGCGCCCCGGGGGTTCCCGAACTCGGGATGGCTGCCCAAGGTCATGTACTGCAAGTCGGGGTGCTGCGCGGCCATCCAGCGATCGCTGACCCAAACACGATCGAAGTGGACACGGTGGCGATCGAACGATCCGTCGGCCAGCATCGGTGTGGAGTCGAGCCGCTCCAAAAACCACCAGACGATCGTGGCCTTGCGATCTCCGGGCTTACGCCAGCGCGGCATCAACTCCTGGATCTCGCCGTTCATGGGTGAAACGACGTAGACGTTGTCGCTGTCGGGATCGACGTCGTCGATCGTTCCGAGCTGGAAGCCGGCTAGCGAGGCCAAGGTCCACAGATCCCGGTAGGATCCGTACTCGTGGCGCGTCTTGGCGAAAACGATCGTCATGCTGCGTGCTCCCGATAGTAGGCGACGCTCCGCGCAAGGCCATCGACCAGCGAGATCGTGGGCTCCCACCCCAACGCGCGGATCCTGGAGGAGTCGAGAGCTTTCCGAGGGGTGCCGTCGGGCATCTCGGTATCCCAGAGGATCTCCCCAGTGAAACCAACGGCCTGGGCTACAAGGGCCGCCAATGCGCGGATCGTGATCTCCTCACCGCTGCCGACGTTGAGCCATAGATCGTCGTCGTACTCTTCTAACGTCAGGACGACGGCTCGAGCCAGATCGTCAACATGCAAGAACTCGCGAAGCGCGTTACCGGATCCCCAAAGCTGAACGTCAAAGCCAAGGATCTTCGCGTTCTCGATCTTGACGATCATCGACGGGAGAACGTGGCCACGCTCCGCGTCGTAGCGATCATTGTCGCCGTAGAGGTTCGTGGGCATCAGGCTGATGTAACGACGACCCTTACGGCGGTAGGCCTGCACCATCTTGAGCGCGGCGATCTTGGCGACCGCGTACCACTCGTTGGTGGGCTCCAAGGGCCCCGTCATCAGGGACTCCTCGCTGATCGGCTGAAGCGCGTTTCGGGGGTAGATGCAGGAGCTCCCGAGGTTCACCAGTCGTTCGAATCCGAGCTCGTCGGCCATCGAGATCACGTTGGTGCTGATCTGCAGGTTGTGGACGAGGAAGTCGACCGGCTCGGACTCGTTGGCGCCGATCCCTCCGACGTGGGCAGCGGCGAGAACGACTGCGGTCACGCCTGCATCCCGGGCCCACTTCATGGCGTATCCAGCGCTCTTCTGATTGCGTAGATCGAGGCGAGACGCGGGTGACCAGGCTTCGTGGCCAGCAGCCTGCAACGCTTTGACGACGGCCGACCCAACGAGCCCGGTGTGCCCTGCGACGTAGACTTTCATGCGGCGATCCTTTTGACGTCGGCGTCCACCATGAGCTCGACGAGCCCCTTGAAGGTAGTGCGACGCTTCCATCCCAGAACAGACTCGGCCTTGGAGGGATCGCCGAGCAGAAGATCGACCTCGGCGGGGCGGACGAACTTCGGATCGATCTTCACGTAGCGCTCCCAGTCGAGACCCACACGCTCGAAGGCGAGCTGGACGAGCTCGCGCACGGTATGGGTCTCGCCGGTGGCCAGGACATAGTCGCCGGGTTCGTGGTGCTGCAGCATGAGGTGCATGCCCTCGACGAACTCAGGCGCGTAGCCCCAGTCCCGCTGAGCGTCGAGGTTGCCCAAACGGAGCTCGGTCTGCAGACCGGCCTTGATCCGCGCAGCCGACAAGGTGACCTTTCGCGTCACGTAGTACTCACCTCGACGTTCGGATTCGTGATTGAACAGGATCCCGTTGACGGCAAAGATCCCATAGGCCTCGCGGTAGTTGATCGTCGCGAAGTACGCCATGACCTTGGCGGCCCCGTACGGAGAGCGCGGATGAAACGGGGTCTTCTCGCTCTGGGGGATCTCGGTTACCTTGCCGAACATCTCCGAACTCGACGCCTGATAGAAACGGCAGGGGAGCTTCAGATCGCGGATCGCTTCGAGCATACGCAGGCACCCGACGCCGGTGACCTGGGCTGTGTACTCGGGGAGGGTGAAGCTGACGCCCACGTGCGCCTGGGCGCCAAGATTGTAGACCTCGTCCGGTTGGATCCGTTGCAGTGCGGCCCGTAGGCTCCGGCTGTCGATCAGATCCCCGTAGGAGAGATTGACCTTCATCTCGGGGTCCATGAGATGGGCGATGTTTTGGGTCCGCGGCGTGGCGCCCGGACGAACAAGACCGTGAACCTCGTACCCGAGGTTCAGCAGGTGCTCGGCCAGGTAGCTTCCATCCTGGCCGGTGATCCCGGTGATCAGAGCTTTTTTCATGCTGCCTGTTTCCTGACTGCCGACAAGAGCGCTGCGAGCTCGGACATGCGCGCGTCCCAGGTGTGCCGCGATCGCATCAACGCGGCGCCCGATTCCCCGACGAGGCGTAGGTCGCCGGCACGCTCCACCGACAGCCAGGTCCGCGCTTTGTCCACTAGCTCGGCCGGGGTGTCCCAGGCAAGACAGTTGTGGCCGTCATCCAGGCCCATCCCTTCCATGTCAGCGAAGCGCTTGACCAGCGTGGGGCACCCGCAAGCCATCGCACGCAACAGGCGGTCCGACGAGTACCGCTCCAGTGCGCTGCACAACGAAATGCTCATGGCCATCGAGCTGCCCCGGTAAATGTCGCCGGACTGATGTTGCGGCATCCCGGGCCCAAACCCGGATCCGTAGGCAGTAAACCCCGGGATCGATCGGAGCGCAGCGACGGCGTCTCGACGAAGCTGCGCCTCGCTGGAAGGAACGTTGTCGAAGGTTCGCGAGTAGTCCTGCCCCATGAACACGAGCGGATGCTTCGATCCGTAGCGCTCCGAGGGGCCCTCGTGATAGCGATCGGTGTCGTACCCGATCTGCAAGTACGCGGCGTTGGCCATGCCGCGTGCGCGATGCAGCTTGACCTGGCCCGTACCGGTGAAGAGCATGAGATCCACGTGCTCGGCGATCCGGTACTGCCAGTCGTCGCCGGTGTTTGCCCACGGGCCCTTGCCGGGGCCGACGTCACCCGACCATACGCAGATCACCAACGATGGATCGCGGTTCGGATCGTTGCGGGCGTCGATCAGGGCGTCGATGGGGACGGCAGCTGGATCCTGACACTGCACGAAAGCGACGGTCGGACGCAGAGAGCGCATCGCTTCCAAGAAGACGCGCCCGCGATCACCGGTCGAGTACTGCGGCCACTGGACAGCAGCGTGGCCCACCGATCCGAGCTTGCGCAATCCCGCGACCATGGATGTTTGCGGATCGTCGGTGGTCCAAAGCTGCCAGTGCAGGACTCGCTCTCGCTTGAGCGCCGCTCGAGGAGGAGCCTGGCCCGGCTTCGGATCCATGGCAGCGATCCGCGGCCAGCGTTCACGGCTCGTCTCTCCGCGTTCGATATGAGCGAGTTTGTGGGCTTCCTGGTGGGTGACCTTCGGCAGCGGTCCACGAAATGTCATGGCTTCCTCGTTCCACCGTTGCCAGAACTGACGTCGCTGTCGATCACTGGTGGTGTTCCGGCCACGCATCGCATCCACGTGCTCGTGGTGGACGACTTTGGCGTCGTGGGCCGCAACGACCCTGTACCCGAGTCGGTGTACCCAACACGACAGCTCGGTATCTCCGCCGTACGTGTGGTAGCAGGGTGACCACATGCCACCGGTGATCTTCTCGACGGTACGGACGATCGATCCACGCGTGACCGCGAAGTTGGCGTAGGTCTTGCCGAAGACGCTCTCCATCTTCCACTTGCCATGCTCGTAGAAAGACATCGCGATCTGACCGACCATCGGATCTCGGAAGTGGGCCAGCGCTCGCCGCATCGCCTGGGTGGTGAGCTCTGCGTCGTCGTTGAGCGCCACGATGAACTCTCCCGTGGCCTTGCGGGCCGCAGCATTGAACGCCTTGACTGCGCCCGACAGATCGCCGTGGATCAGCACTACGTCATCCTGGGATTTGAGCCACGCGACGGATCCATCGGTCGATCCTCCGTCACAGACGACGATCTCGTATTGGATCCCTTTGCACGCCTTCCTGATCGAGCGGACACATCGACTGAGAAGCGCGTGCCGGTTGTAGGTGCCGAGCACTACGCTGAGTTTGATCGGGGTGGGATCAAGATCGGGGAGGAGCGGATGGATAAGACCCAATACGGCCGCCGTGAAGTGGCCCGGCGCTTGGCGCTGGACCCGTCGTCGGCCTCGGTTGGTGGCTTGGACAACTGCGCCTTGGACTTGGTGGGCGACCTGGACCACATTGCCGCGGGTCAGACGCACGATGTCTTGGGGCGATCGCGTGTAGCGAGTCCCCATCCCGATCCTGATCCGCACCCGGGCCTGCCGACGTGCCATCTAGGGCTTCCCGATCTTGATCCGGGTGGAGACGCGCTGGATCCGCTTGGCGTCGGTCGGATCCGATCGTCCGATCCGGATCCGACCGCCAATGATCCGATGGGTTCCTCGGTCTTTGACCGATTGGGGCCGCGACAACTCGTGCCAGTAACACTCGTGGTCATTCATCGTCCCGTGGTAGTGCCGGTTGATGTGACCGTGGATCATATCCAGCGAGCTTCCGACGTCGATGATCGGGACACGTAGGTGTCGATCCTGTTTCTTCCAGTAGCGCAGAGCAATGATGTTGGAACACGGTCCGGCCGACAGCAGGATCGGTCGGATCCGGATCTTCAGAAGCTCATCGACGACAGCATCAACGTCCCAAGGATTGGTGACGCCGTCGGCCGGGATCTTGATGTCCCCGTACTTGTCGTTGACGATCAGGGCGTCTCTGAAATGCTTGTACATCTCGTTGGCTCGCGGCAGGTTGCCGTGGAGGAACAACGTCGCGAAGGTCTGGCGAGCCAACGGGACGCCCACACAAGCTCGAAGCTTGAGCCCTCGCGTTAGACAGCACGCAGGAGGGAGACCCACGCAAAATCCATCAAGGGTCGTCGCGAGACTTTCGTACAGCTCGTCACGAAGCCACACAGGATCGGTGGTGGACCACGCGTCGGCCGATCGGTGTGCTTTGCCGTCGATCAGCGCGGTCTCGCCGTCACCGAACCGCACCAGGGCGAACGGAGAAGTGGCGTCCAAGACCGCTTGAAAGTCCGCCTTGTGATCCTGGGAGAACATCAGCGGACCACCCGGACACACGTGGGGCACTTGGACCAAGCCAAGGGCCCGCTGGACTTGGGTTTACTACTGACACGCACGACGACTGTCTGTGTCGCGCCACGCGGGTCGATGCGTGCACCGATCCGCGTGGAAGGAACCTTCCCGATCCGGATCTTCATAACAGGATCCTAGGCCTCCGCACTTTTGCCGGCGGCGGCGGCGTCAGCGGCGGCGTCGGCGTCAGCGTCGCTGTCGTCGTCGGTCTTGAGCTCCTCGGGGGAGAAAGCCTGGGGCTCGGACTCGACCGTGGTGGCCGAAGCTGCGATCACACATAGCGGCTCCCATCCAACGCTTCGGAACACGTCGTAGTCCGCAGTTCGAAGTGCTGCGGCTGTCGGGCCCTGACCTTGGCGCGCTTCGTTGTCGATCCGCTTCGACATCGATCCTTCCGTCTGGGGTGCTTCCTGCATGCCCCACGCATGGCGATCGTTGTGGGGGTAGGGAAGCACGACGAGCTGGGCCCCCTCGTTTTGGGTAGCCGCGGCGACGTGGATCGCCGTCGACAACAGGCTTCCGACCTGCGGGAAGTTCAGGACCGATCGAGCAAGATCGGTGGACATCAGCCATGCGCCGCGGCCGATGTCGACATCGATTTCCTCGCGGTGGAGCGACTCTGGCCCAAGAAGCTGGACGTCATCGACGTGGTCCGAGCTGTGCGAGACCCCTGCGGCCACGATGACGAGCTTGTCCCCCTCGGCTGCGGCGCGCTCGAGTCGTTGGATCGCGTGGCTGATCCACTGCGGACCGGGCGTGCAGTCGTCGTCGATCACGAGGGTGTATTTGGTCGGCACGCACGAGACCAAGGACCAGCGAAACCACGGTCCCATGTCGCGGTTGGCGGAGAAGCGAACCACGCGACCAAGAAGGCCGTCGTTGAGACGCACGCCGGAGGGGTTCACCCAGCACCACAGCTCGCCGTCGCCGACGCCGCTGGCCGCCAAGGTGCGGTACTGGACTTCGAGCGTGGCCGGTCGCTGGTGCTGCGACATGATCACCGTGACCACCGGGGTTTGGGCTGCGGCCACCGGAGCGACGCCGACGGGCGCGACACCCGCAGCGCCTCCGACGCGCTGTTGTTGCGCTCCCATGGCTTGGATCTGAGCGGTGAGGTCTGGACTGGCCCCGGCGGCGCCCTGGACCCCTGGAGCACCTGGGACAGCCTGAGCCGGCAGTGGAGCCTGAGGGGCGACTCCGGTACTCAGAGGCGTTCGGAGAGCTTGGCCGATCGGGGGAGCAGCCGCGACGCCCTCGGGAGGCCTCACAGTGGCCCCGTATTGCCCAGGCCCACGGGCGCCACGAACGCGGGGACCGGGCTGTTGGCTCTCCTGGGAGACCACACGCGCGCCCACCGTCCGGAGCCCCTGCTGAACCGGAGTCCCCGCGGGACGCTGACGGACGCCGGGCCCACGAGACTGAGACTGTACCTGGGTGGGCGGATTGTCGGCGTCGATCACTCGGATCGAGACGTCACCTCGCGCGATTGCGACCGTCTTGCCTGTTGCTTTGGCGACGGCGGCAGCATTGGCCGGCGTGACAGGTCCAGTAGGGACCACGGGAGCAGGGTCCGCGACTGCGGGGTTTTGCGCCTTGCGGTTGGCGGCGCGGTCGAGGATCCGTTGACGGGCTTCGGGACTCATGGTTGGTTGCTTTCCTGGGTCTGCGCATACCAGCGCGTTTTGCTTGTTCGGCCTTGACGATTGACCACTCCGGCTTTTTGCAGACGGTTGAGAGATCGTCGGATCTCTCGATCCTCACTGCCGACTAGGTCGTGCAGCTGCGAGGCCTGGACCCCCTCCTCGCTGGCGGCGAGCAGGTAGTTGAGCACTTTCCGATCGAGCTCCATGCGAGCGCGGGCGGCAGCGCCCTTGGGTTTGGTCTCCGACAGGAGATCGGTTTGGTGACTGAAGGAATGGGCTGAATCTAACAACGGCAGCTCCAATCGCTTCAGGCCGTTGGTGTAGTGGTCGGTGCTGAGCTCCCATCCAACGAATCGACGGCCGAGACCTACGGCAGCGGCGCCGGTCGTGGCGACGCCGGCGAACGGATCGGCGATCAGCTCACCCTCGTCGGTGAAATCACGGACGAGCTCACGCATGAGATCTCCCGGCTTCTGGGTCGGGTGTTGGCGATTGTTGCGCTCGATCGGGTGCGACCAGATCGCTGGTTTGCCACCGCCGTTCCATCGCTGGGGCAGCACCCGGCTGTGGGCGATCACAATAGCCTCCGCAGATTGGGCCGGACCCAGGCCGTTGAACTGGGGCGCTGTGTTCAGTCGGATCCACAGGCCCGTCCGGTAGTACGACATGCCGGCCGACACGAGCGCGAAGCGCCACAGGTACGCCTCTTCGAGGCTGCAGAAGATCAGCGCCCAGCGGCGCGTCTGCATCGCAACGGCACGCGCAGTGCGGTTGCGGAGATCTTCGGTCATCGCATCGAAGTCAAAATCGTTGTCGCGCACCTCGACAGCGGCATTGCCATCGTCGACCTCCTTGGCGTAGGGCGGGTCCAGGAAGGAGTGATCGACGGGTCCGTGGGAGACGAGGCCGTCGACGCCATCGCCGCACCGGAATGTCCAGGGGCGTTTGGGGACAGCAGAGTTATTGGCAGCCGGGGTGTCCATCGGGGTGTCGATCTTCTACCACTTTGTCCGAAGATCGGCGAGGTTTGGACAGATCGGCCAAGGGGGCGCTCAGCGTTCGGACCGATCAGTCGAACGACGACGCTGAACCAAAAACGAAGGCCCCTCCGATCGACTGGAGAGGCCTTCGCACCGTCGTGCACCCTGGGAGGGTTCATGGACGCCGGCGCACCGCCGACGTCCGAAGTCCGGACCCTACTGCAGACCGCGGTGGGTGGGAAGACCTCGGCACGAAAGGGCGATGTCCGGTACGCTCACTCAGTTCCCCCGACATGCAGAAAACGCCGGTCCCAGAGGGTTTCACCATCGCGTTCTGCCGCGGCAAGCGATGGACCTGGAAGCAGATCTACAAGGCTGACTCGCCGGATCACATGAAGACGCGGGCCGGGTTCAAGAGTCGTCGTTTCGCGCTTGCCGATCTGTACAGCGAGCTCGAGCGACGGCGGACACAAGCCGCTGCAGCTCCCTAGGCCCGCTCTGATCTCAGGCCGTCGGGGGCCTCACTCAGAGGCCGAAGCCGCCGGGTAACGGGTGCGCGGCCGCGAAATGGGTGGCGGCTTGCCCCTCGGGAGTGTCGGGGCAGCAGTATGGATCTTCGCCTACGGGTACCGATCCGCAGATCACTTGTCCCTCCGGGCAATAAGGGAGATGCATTGTGCCCCTGGGGGTCGACACAAGCTGCGTCGTTCCTCGGCCCACTGCCGTAGAAGGCGCCCGGAAGCGAGCCACGTCGCGTAGGTTTGGATCTGGTTGCGCAGGTGCGTGTCCAGGGGGCCACGGCGACGGCTGCGTTTTCGGAGGCACCCAAAGTTTTTTCCTGCGAAGTGACGCAGAACTTGGGTTTGGATCTGGTGCCGCTCGGATCTCCCGACCGTTCTCGAACGGATCGGCAGGGTTGGTTGCGGCGAGACGCTGAGGAGCCACGTACGCCCGCGGGTAGGGACTGTACGGAGCGGTCCAGCCAGGGTACGCGTAGCCAAATCCGAAGGGGTAGCTGTACGGCCATCCCCCGAACCAGTACGGCGATGAGAACGCCGAAAATCCGTAGTTGCTGTACGGCGAATAGCCGTATGCGGAGTACGGCCAGTACGCGCCACCGTAGAATCCCCTGCGCCGCCCGAAGCCGCCTCCTCCAGCCATTGCTCCACCCCCGCCGCCAACCTGAACGCCGCCGACGCCGCCCCGGACCGTAGCTGGACCTCCTCCAACGACGGTCGTTTGATTGGGTAGACGCATCCCTACGACCCTACATCGAAGATCTGACGCCGCGCTACCGCCAGTCGGAAAACGTCACTCAGTGGCGTTCCGCCGCTGTCCGAGCCAGTGTCCCACACCGAAGATCGTCAGGTCGATCACGTTAGTACCAGCAGCGTGCCCAGAAATCCGATCCCTACAGCACCGATTCCGATCACGGTGCTGTAGGTGATGCGCTTGGCGTTCGAGATGGGCTTGTCGCTTAGGATGCTGGCGACTGCTGCGGTCGTTCCGACTCCGACCACGGCTCCCGCACCCATGGCTACCAGAAGTTTCTCGTCGGCGTCGAGCAATGAGGGGTTCTTCCGCTTGAGGGAACGCTTCTTTTTGCTCATGTCTCGTTCCACTTCCTTCCGAGCCAGTGTCCCACACCGAAGATCGTCAGATCGATCGCAACATTGGGGAGCCTTTCGGGACCGCTGGTCTCGAATAGATCCTGGCCGAACTCCGAGCGCTCCAACGCCTGTTCGAAGATCTCGTAGGCCGTGGCACCGACCATCGACGGCCAAAACCCGATGTTCATCAGGCCTGCTGCTAGGCCGAACCCGAAGTGGACCACGGTCCACGGATCGATCGCGGCCTCGTTCTGATCGGATTTACGACGCGCGATGATCTTCATGAAACCGCGTTGACTCCGAGCAGTGCACCACCGATCGGCACCCCGTACTGCCAGATGTTGCCCATCACCGGATAGCGCTTGATCAGAAACGGATCCCAAAACAGCGGAGCCTGCCCGACGAGCACGCCGAGGCTCGTGCCGATCACAGCGGCCATCCGCGTGCCAGGCCGAGCTCCAAGCCCGGCCCCGATCGCTCCGGCGGCAAGGTATGCGCCTGCGAGCTTGAAACGAACGGCAGACGATCCGATCGCGTTGACTCTCCAGGTGTCACGTTCGAGCCGTGCCCATGCGGCGGCTGCAAAGGTGGCGATCCCAAGGCCAGCGACGACGCCCAGGGCCGCACGACCTCCCTTCGGATTGATCTCCAGCTCAGTGGCTACGACTGCGAACTCCTCGTACTCGTGTTCGTACATGAACTCTTCGTTCATCGCGTCCCCCTTGCGAGTCGTGTGGCCAGGCGCCTCTCCCTGGGGTTTGCAATCCGGCGCAAACCGATCTGCTCGACGAACTTTTCACATTCGCCCGGGTCCAGGACGTACCAACGCACTTCGAGAGTGTCGTGGACCACGGTCGGATTTCCACGCCGGCGCCATCCGGGCTCGATCCGATCGGCGATCGCCGCACAGTAGGCCCCGACGTCCCGGGGCGGCTTGCCTTTGTGTTTTGACTTTATGGCTTTGATGCAACCGCTCACGCTCCCCCCCGGCATCCCTTCGATCGGATTGGCCGCCGCCGGCACGACGTCCTCCAGGAATCGGCGCGTGTAGAAGTGGCGACCCTCGGTGAGCTTGCGAAACTCATCCATGCTCACTTCCAACTCGATCGCATTGCGGGCGTCGAGACCCACCGCCTCGGCATCGGCGATCGAGATATCGGATGGCGTCCGAGCCATGCGTACCGGGGCGTATTCACCCTCGACGAAGATCAGCCAGAGATGAGACGGCGTGGGCGAGCCGGTCCAACGCTTGGCTCGCAGCCGGACATGCTTCTCAGCGCGACGGCGAGCCATCGGGTCCTCCCAAGATCTCACCCCAGGGCATATGAAGTGCACCAATACCCATGCCCAACACTACCCCGCCGGCACCGATCGAGGGGCGCCCATAGATGTCCCCGAGCGTCAGTCCGATCCCAGCCACCCCGAACCCGAGCCCGACTGCCGTCAGCGTGCGACGCAGGACAGATCGGGGTGGGTTGCGATGGGCAGGAACGGTCATTCGCTGATGAAGACCCCGTATTGCTGCACGGGTGTAGCGTCCGGCAGCTCGATCTCGGGGACGACGTCCGGGTTGAACTCGGGGTAGCCGAGCTCGGCCAAGCGCTCGGCGATCTGCTCGTCGATGACATCAGGATCCTTCGTCCCGAGGACGCGCCCCCCTGCGGCGATGATCTCACGACCGATCACATAGACCATCGCCTCGTAGAGCTGGACGATCCGCTCAGAACCCTCTGGCACCGGTGGCCACGGACACTCGTCCCAGAACTGCGAAAGGAACTCGGCCGCGAGGTGAGTCGGATCAGCACTCCGAGCGTCCGCTGCGTCACTCCGCGTCGCCTCCCTGTCGACGAACTCTTCGAGGTAGTCGAGTTGGGCCCCGAGATCCCCCTCGACGGACACGAAGTCCGAGCATCCCTCGCCGACGTAGATCCCAGCCGGGGTGTCGGGCCCTGGAGTGCACCCCTCGCCGTCGAAGACGAACCCAGGATAGTCGTCCCCGCATGGACTCGGCTCTGCATGAGGCAGACCCACCACTGGACCGATCGAGCCTTCCGGTGGCCGCGGCAGCTTGGACAGGAGCTCCTTGCGGCGCCGATCCTTGATCACACGAATCGTGACGTAGGTACCGGCGCCGACGACGACGGTTCCTACCCCGATCATCGCCCACTGGATCGGGGTAGGGTTCTTGCGTCGTGTTTTTCGACGAGCCATAGAAGGAGCTTTCCTTACGGATTGGCCAAGCGCCTGGCGAGGCGTTTCTGACGATCGGGGTTGTCTTTCAGATCGCGGAGCCGATCATCCTCGGGGTTGCCCTTTTGACCCGTGTCCTCGTAGGCAGGGCGAGCGGTCTTGCGCGGCTGACCCTTACGGGTCGACTTCTTGGCGGCGCCCGTCTTCTTGGGGGCCGTCTTCTTGGCGGCCGCTTTCTTCTTGGGATTGCGCCGCTTCTTGGTGGTGCGCTTCTTGGCCGTCTTCTTTTTGGCGGCCGCTTTCTTCTTGGGATTGCGCCGCTTCTTGGTGCGCCGCTTCTTGGCGGTCTTCTTCTTGGCCGTCTTCTTTTTGGCGGCCACCTTCTTCTTGGGATTGCGCCGCTTCTTGGCCGTCTTCTTCTTGGCGGTCTTCTTCTTGGCCACCTTCTTCTTGGCGACCTTCGTCTTCTTGGCGACCTTCGTCTTCTTGGCGGCCGCTTTCTTCTTGGGATTGCGCCGCTTCTTGGTGGTGCGCTTCTTGGCCGTCTTCTTTTTGGCGGCCACCTTCTTCTTGGGATTGCGCCGCTTCTTGGCCGTCTTCTTCTTGGCCACCTTCTTCTTAGCGGTCTTCTTCTTGCCCGACCGGCGCTTCTTGGTAGTGCGCTTCTTGGCGGTCTTCTTCTTGC
>SDBV01000591.1_pt1 | contig 52389 bp, 72 predicted proteins | sample 2277081 | NCBI WGS metagenome assembly SDBV01 (sample SAMN10402039, study PRJNA504765) | marine sediment metagenome | isolation source: marine sediment core GS10_PC15, 223 cmbsf | place: Arctic Ocean: Southern Knipovich Ridge | collected 2010
GTTGTGCCTTTGACGGGGGGCAATGGGTGAGCAAACTGCTGTTCTTTCCATGGTCGCTTTACTGTCTCTGTTGCGCATGGGTCCCAGAAGACTGGTATACCGTCGAGGTGCCGTATCATGTCTTTGTCTCCTCAGTGCTTGGCGGATCGAAATAATGGTGTGCGGTGAGGAATGGGCCTGCCTTTTTCCACTGGTCGAGTTCAGCTACTAACAATGCCATTCGGTCAGCTTCGAGTTTTGAGCCATAATGCATCCCGATGTGGGTCGTCTCCCATGTGTGGATTTCGGCCTTGAGGCTTTCGATTTCTTTGAGCTGTGCGGCGTCACGGGCTACGAGTATTTTGTTAGCCTCGAGTACTGACCTGTCTTTACACCGTAACCATCTATTCCGTTGGAGCAGTTCCTTGATCTTTGCGTCCTTTGCGTCCGGTGTCTCGGCAAGTCTGCAATCTGGCCCTGTGATGCTATGCTCTTCCACCCTCTCACCCCCATGAAATGAAAAGTGCCGGTCTTTCCCGGCTGTCATTGGTTCATTGTTTATTTGGGAGGGGCTCAGAACCACCAAGAATGACCCTCTGGTGACAGCAGGATTTGAACCTGCACGGGAGGCATCAGCCATTACGTGCGACTTCATGCGCCACAGCGGCTTGCCTTGCGTTGCTTACACCATGTCACCGGGTCGAAAAGCTAAATAGCACCTGCCTTGTGAGGGTTGGTGCCTACCTTGTGGTCACCACACCAATCGTCGGCGGGGTATGTGGGAGGGTACCCCTGCATTGATGGTGAATGTCGCCTACAGCGTCCTATCTGTGGGGTCTTTGGGCTGTAGTACATGCATGACAGACAACAGAACCCACCAGCGGCGGGGTCCCACTTGTCAGCGCTCTTGGGGCTCCCCATAAGAGCATCGCCTCTTATAAAGGCCTCGTCTTTCATGAGTTCGTCACTGCCCACACCAGGCTCTCTTACGTTCCTGTCACTTTCCATTCTGTTCTCTCCTTAACCTTCTCTCAACGTTCCATTTCACCTCTGGTCTGCATGTATCACATATCAGAACACCAGGACGATAATGTATATCTTTCTTGCGCCTGAGGCACTTGATTGTATCACTCATTTACTCTGTTCTCTCCTCTTGTGTCTCAGTTTTTTCAAGGTACGCTTGTTAATTCCCGTCGGGGAGGGGGGAGGGTCTCCCTGGAACTGCCGATGCATCTGCTTCGCCCGTTTGGTCAAGGAATGGTACGTCTTCGACAACACCATGGGATTCGCTGGCATTTCCTGGCTCTCCATCGACTTGTGAATCGCCTTCGCTGCCTGTGCCCGTATCCTCTTGACTACTACGTTCCTCATTTCCTTTGCTCTCCAGTTCGTTTATTGCGTACTTGTGTATGTCATTGGCTGCACACTTAGGGCAGTAAACTTCACGGTCATAACGCGTGAACCACTCCCCACAATGCAAGCAAGTGAAAAGCCAGGGCCGGCTGGCCTCCCCAGCCCCGTCTTTTGATGATTCCGTGAGGGGAGTGTCATTCTCACCAGCAACCATTTTGGCATCTCCTTGCTCTGTTTTCGGCGGCAGCGCCAAGGTAGCCTTTAGCTTCTCGGCCTTTAACTTTAACAGCTCTTCAGCTATTGGCCTGCCCTGATCTGCTGCCGCCTGGCTCAAGACATCAAGGTATAACTGAACAGCCTCATCTACATTGTCTACGTTCATCGTGAGGTTCATACCCGAGGGGGCACCGTCACGCGAGAGCTTGATATTGACTATGACACAGCCCGGGCCTTTGTCCAGGACACGTCTGATCTCCATGAAGTTCAAGTTGTCCGCCCTGAAGGCATAAGTGTTGACCATTACCATTATGTGTCCTCCCCTGTTGTGACACGGCCTTCTCCAAGAGATTGGACCCAGTAGCAGAACTCACTATTGTTAAGTATAAGTTGAAATAGGAAGTTGCCCATAGCCTCTGCACTGACTTCGCCATCTTTGATAGTTAACGACCTGAGGCATAAATGCGCTATTTCGTGGCAAGCTGTTTGGCGCTGTATGTCCTCGTGCATATCAACATCTATTTTGATTGTGCCTGCTTTCATTGAGTACTCACCACAAACATCATTCTCAAGTTCTTTGAACTCGATATCATACTGACAAGGTCCTATTTTGATTTGCATGGACAAGCAATCCTCCCCTTCCCTCTGGACGTCCCCCGAATAATTGTATTACCAAATATCGACTTTGAACATCCCGAAAAGCTCTTTCACGTCATCGTCAATGCCGTAAGCGTGTTTGCCTCTGTGGGACACTTCTCTCATAGTGTGCAGATTGAGACGTTTGAAGCGAAACCTCTGGTTTGGCCTATCCATGATTTCCAGTGAAACAGGAGTGTCAAGGAACCGTCTGTCAGCGTCCATGATCATTAGATGATCACTGAACATGGCGATATGTTTGGCTCTGATCTCGTTTGGATGGTACCAGATACATACGTCCCCTGCTATTGGAATGCCGCTGTCAAGGTCCTCGGTGAACATCTTGTCATAGTCGTCAGCAGTTACACGAATATTGTACCCCAGGAGGTAGCCAGCATAACTTATGGAGCCTGAACAGTCAGCTCCAGTTACGCTTTCTCCACCCCAGACGTACTTTTCGTGCCAAAGCAGTCTGACAAGATACGCCATACGCTCTCTGTCTGATTGCATCCTCTGTATACGACCATAGATTTGGTCTGTGAACAGTGTTCTTTGCTTTTCCGTCATTTTGACCTCCTTGACGCAAAAGTGGCGAGCGTCCCCACCGACTAGGACACTCGCCACATGAACAGGAAAGAAGGGTTTGCAATGCCCTTGACCTACCACTTAAAATATGTTACTCTCTTCATATAGGGAAAGCCTTATATAGTAAGGTGGCTACTCTGATTAAGCCTTTGTCGGGGTGTCTGTCAAGAGTAGCCATCCCCTTCCCTCACTTAGAGTATACGACACTACAGAGAGGATTGCAAATGAGAGACGTTACTGATACCTCTCAAGCAGTGGAAGCAGTGGTGATAGCTCCAGCAGCGGCTGAGGAAGAAAGAGACGTCATTGAGAATCCTTACTCTCCAATGGTTGACGAAGCAAGAGATAATCTCTTGCGAATGATGCACAACACAGACAACGAAAAACTATCCAAAGATATAGCAATCGAGATACTTGACAGAGCAGGTGAAACCAAACGTGCAGAGGCAAATGCTTCTGTAATGGTCAATATCCAAATAACTGACGGTGACATGAACCTTATGTTGGCCACTGTTCAGGAGGTTAAAGATGGCAGGTAGAAAGATATGTCCGAACGACAGCTCACTGTTATATCCCATGATTGCAGGAATGAAGTGCAAAGAGTGCGCGACGTTATGGGCTTACCAGAATCTTGGTGGCCTTCCCAACCAACCCTCTGGTATGAACTCCGCGCTCTCTGCCGAGCAAGTCTCTACTTCCTCACCAAAGCAGTCCTAGGATATAGAGATTTAACGAAGCGTACTCATTACGAGTTCGCTAACTTTATACAAGACATTAAACATAGGCGAACTCTCGACCTTCTTCCCCGTGGTTGTTTCAAAACAACTATAGGGACGATAGGTTTTTCAATCTGGTACCTCCTCAACTTCCCTCAGCACTCCGTTCTCGTAGCAAATCAGACAGAAGATAATGCTCAGCGCATGCTTCTTGAAGTAGAAGCGCATTTAGATGGGTCAAACCCACGGATGCTTTGGTTATTCCCTGAATACATAAACCCTGGTGGGACCAAGTATAAGCCGTGGAGTCAATCGAAGATGATGATTCCGAACCGTGGCTTTTATGGTGGGACCATTTCGGGTGTACCTTCTATACAGGCCATAGGTGTAGGCAAGAGAGCTGAATCTCTTCACTTTCATGTCATTATTAACGATGACCTCGTGGGTGAGAAGGCCATGATGTCTGATATAGAAATGCTTGGTGCTGTAACATGGCACGACTACAGTGTTTCACTGTTCGTCTCGCCCCGGGACGGGATTGAGAGGATGCACGGGACAAGATGGTCACTTTCTGACCTTTACTCTGTGATGTTGGAGAACCCGAAGTACAAGTTCTTCAGTCGTGCTGCCAGAGACCCCGAAACTGGGGAGTTATACTTCCCTGAACTGCTTGATGCACAAACTCTTGCTGATATTCGAGAGAACAACTACGCAGTTTATATGTCTCAGTACATGAATGACCCAGACAACCCTGAGGTTCTTGATTTCAGGGCGAAGTGGCTTCAGAAATATAAGCTATTCCCATCTAATAAGGGGCCTTACTGTGTTCTTGACGGTGCGCAATTTTTCGTTAAAGATATGGATGTTGTCCTTGCAGTCGACCCTGCGGCGTCGGGCGATATCGAGACAAACTTTGTGGAGGCTGTTAAGAGAGGGCGTGCACGTAAAGCTAACAACGCTGTTGGGATATGGGGCCTTCACGGCTCTGGCCGGTATTTCCTCCTTGACTTATGGCTTGGTCGTGGTCGTGGAGAGAGCCCTGAGATCCAAATTGCCGAGAAAATGCTGGAAATGGCTATGCGATGGCGCGGATTCATACGGTGTGGCTATGTGGAATCTTATGGAGCGCAACGGGCACTTATAACTATATTCAAAATGCTTGCTTCTCGAAATCAGTTCTCGCTTAGGATGGAAGAAACGCCGAGAGGTATTCAAAAGGCCAAGAAGATACGTATTCGATCTATGTTAGCATGGCCGGCAGAGAACGGTTTGATCTGTGTTAGATCGATTCATGATAGATTCATCTATGAGTTCAGCAAGTTCCCACAGTCTGCTATGTTTGATGCACTGGACATGTCGTATTGGGCATTTTACCACCTAAAGAAGCCCAGTTCAGAAGTAGAACAGGCTGACAAGGAGAACAAACGGGAAAAGCATAAGAGAATGCGCCTTAATATGGTAGGAAGGGGCGGTTATTAACTTGACAATCTTGGTATATAGCATATACTTAATATAGAGAGGCAGGTGAAAAATGGCAAAAAAGAGAGATTTGGAGACGGAATCGAAAGCTACGTATGACGGACCAGTAGAGGGACTTGTAATCACTGAGTACACTCAGAGGTTTCAGATCGGTGGCCCGAGTGGCCCTGTCACTGCCCCAGGTGACATTACTGTCGCGCTCGATGACGACATTCTGCTCATTCACAGTGCCGACGCTGAGAGCGTTCGCAGAATCATAGCGTGGTACCGGCAGTATGCTGGCGCTATTGGCGGTGGTACTCAAGAGGTAACGCAGGCCGATGTTGATGCTGCTCTGGAAGAGGTTGAGAGCCATAAAGACGCGATCGGAGAGCAAGCTGAGCAGATCAAGGACCAAGCTAAAATAATCGAGGATCTGGGCAAAGTGGTCGAGAGCCAGGGCAAACAGATCAGTGAGTCAGAGGCAGTGTCTACCGATAGTCAGTAATGCCCTATAAGAGCGATAAACAGCGTAGATTCTTGCACGCGGTCCACCCTGAATTGGCAAAGAAGTGGGACAAGAAGTACGGTGGTGCTGTCAAGGGCAGCAAACCCGCTGAACAGAAGAAGAGAAAGGTCAGAAAGAAGACATGAGCAACGTTGACACTACAACCAAACCTCAAGCTAAACGGCAAGCGAACACCGCCCTTGGCGGTAATGCTATTGTTGATAGTGCTGAGATTGGGCAGAGTGTGTTCGTTCAGGTTCAACTTGACGACGAGGGCCACAAACGGTTATCAGAGTGGCTGCAAAATGAGATAGAGATATCTAAGCGCGAGAAGGAAACTCTGACGAGCAACCTTGCTGAGTGGGAAAGACTCTATGAAGCAAGGCCGAAGGTGCCCAGGAAGACAATCCCTTGGGACGGTGCTTCTAACCTTGTTGTGCCAGTCATTGCAACTGCTGTTGACGCTGTACTGGCCCGACTCATAGACGCCATATTTGGTGCTGATAAACTATGGAATCTGAAGCAACGATCGGCCAAATGGACGGATCTTGTCCAACCTATGGAAGTGTGGCTTGATTGGGTGCAGCAGAACGTGATGCAGATGTACCAGGTCTGTCAACGCTGGCTTCTTTCTTGCGCTAAGTTTGGTACAGGTGTTCTCAAACTCCCGTGGGAACGCACTCTCCGTAATATCGTCTACGCTGATGGCCAGGGCGGGACGCAATCTGACATAGTTGTTACTCATGATGGGCCTTTACCGAAGGCAGTTGCACTTAGCGATTTCTTCACGTCTTCTGACATCACTGGTGCTATGGATATTCAACAATGTGAGTGGGTTGCTGAACGGGGAGTGATGACGTACAAGATGTTGAAGGAGAAGGAAGCATCGGGTACCTTCTTTGACGTTGATAGTATCCTTGGTGAAAAACGAACACAACCCCTTGATGATGTTGAAACAGAAATTAGTACGAACGTAGGGATTGAGATATCTGAGTACAAAGACTGGGAAATTTGGGAAGTCTACTGCTCGTACATCTTAGATGTCCCTGAGCCAAGTCAAGGAGGGGACATAAGCACAGGTGCTATCCCCGCCGAGCTGATCGTTACAATTGAGCCAACATCTGGTCATATTTTGCGTGCTGTGTATAATTTCTACAGGCACCAAGAAAGACCTTTTCATGTCATTCGTTGGATGCCCCGGGAGAAAAGTTTCTATGGTATAGGCCTCTGTCAGATGTTAGCTGACATCCAAGAGGAAGTCACGACCATTCACAACCAGCGACTTGACAATGCCACTTTATCGAACACCAAGATATTTAAGAAGGTTAAGGGAGCAAACCTTGGGCCGTTAGACGTATACCCTGGGGCGTTCCTTGAAGTCGATAATGTAGAGGACATTGAGGAGTTCGACCTGGGAACAGAACACTCAACTTTGCTGCCCGAAGAGCTGCACAGTGTGAGTATAGGTGAGAAGCGTTCAGGTGTCTCTGATTACACCGTCGGCCGGGAGAGTGCAGCGATAGGCAGTAATGCTACAGCCACGTCCACGATAGCACTGATCCGTGAAGGGAATAAACGTTTCCGAATGAGTATCAAGGATGTCCGTGAGGCGCTGAACAAGATAGCGCATCAAGTTATAATGCTCTATCAGCAGTTCGCGCCAGAAGGCGAGGTCATGTATGAGATATTTGACGATGAGGAGAAGGCCCTTGTTGCTCAGTACTTCAACTTGCCCTTTGAGTACACGAAAACTCATGTGTATATTGACACTCCTGCACTCTCCGAGTCGAACAATCAAGAGATTGAAAGGCAGACGTACATGACGCTTCTCGAAGTTATTGAGAAGTTCTACATGGGGATAGGGAACGCTGTTATGGTAATGAGTAATCCGATGGTAGCACAGTACCCTGCTGTACAGCAAGTGGCAGCACAAGGGATCCAGGCAGCGACAGGGATTCTGGAAAGGCTGCTTGAGTCTTTCGAGATCCGGGACACTAAGAGATTCGTCCCTGACGTGGACGCACTTCTACAAGCTGCTGTGATGAGCCAGCAAATGGGGGAAATCTATGGACAGTCTGCCGCTCAAGGCGCTCAGTCAGGATCAAACGGTGCTGCTCAAGGCAATGCGGGACAGAAACAGCAATCCCCTATGGGTGCATCTCAGAGATCACCTACGTCTGGTCAAGGTCAAGGCGCTCAAGGGGGCAATGGAAGCGGGGGATCCAGTGGCGCGGGGTAGATACTTGTTAGCAGACGAAATCCTGTCACTGTTCGACAACGAGGAGACGAAACTCAAGAAGAAAGATCACGACTTTAAGTACGTAGAAGGGACCAAAGGAGCATAAAGTAATGGCTAAAGAGAAGAGCGACGACCCTCTGTTTGGTAAAGTTCCAGACAATGCTCAAGCACAAGGTACCAGTGGAGGGACAAAGGATGGTCAAGACGACCAGAGTAAAGATGATCTTCCAGAAGCGTTGAAGGACAAGACGCCTAAAGAGATTTACGAAATGATGAACAGTGAGCACAATCGTGTAATGACAGACACTGTTCAGCAGATGGCTCAGCGTGCTGCACCGGCCCCGGTAAAACCAGAGGTAATACCGAAAGCGCCGCCGACAGCAGTTCAGCCTCAGACGGTGCAACCAGAAGAACCACCGGATCAGCATCTTGACCCTGATGGCTTCATGGATTACCAGTTTGGTAAGCGGTTGGGGCCAATCTTGCAGCAGCAGGTTACGATAGCAAGAGGTCAGAACCGAAACTTCTTCAAACAGTCCGTAGGTGAGGAGGAGTGGGGTAAGTATGGGGTAGAGATTGAACAGTTCATGGACGGTCTTCACCCACAGGTTCAGTCCCATCCTGATGCATACCAGAGGGCACGTGACATTGTAATGTCCTCACACAAGGACGAGATCGTTGAGGAAGAAACGAACAAAAGGACAGTGGCAACTGTTACAAAGACACTTGCTGGCCTTGGTATGACCCCTGAGCAGATAACACAAGCGCTGAAGGCGACTGCTGCGGGCACTCCTCTGCAAACTGTCGTGCAAAAGACACAGGACGCTCAGGAGCAGGCAGCCAGGCAAAGCCTTTTTCAAGGGAACACTGGTATCAGACAGCCAATTGTGGATGCACTGAAGAACACAGTTCAAGCGGTGTACCCGAAACCCGGTGAAGGTGGTGGGCGTAAGAAAGAAAGGCACCCAGATGCCAAAGCTGTGATGGATGCGTTTGGTATGACAGACGAAGAGTACACAGAGTACGAAGATCAGAACACTGATCTTGTAAGTCAAATAAACAGAGGGGAAATCGGATGACCGATGAAGTACAGATTACCGAAAGCGAAAACCCGGATGCCCAAGCAGTGGCAGACAGATTAAGAGCGGCACAAGAGAACCAAGGTACACCTGACGAGGTGCTGACCGCTGATGCTGTGAAAGATCAGTACCCAAAGGACAGTCTCGTCTCTCTTGACCAAACGACACTGGACATGATAATCACGGCTGTATCTGCGCAGTTCACGCAGCAGATGCAAACCGCAAACGATAGGATAGGCACGTTACAGCAACAGCTCGAGCGTAACGACGCACAACGACATTTGAAAAACAGAGGTCAATTTGCTGACGGGAAAGTCAAAGTCAAAGGCCGACGCGTACCGGTAGTCCCGGACCACCAATCAGCGTTGGTCAAACTTGCCCGTGAGGAGAACGACCTTTCAGGTAAATACATAAGGTTCGTCAATACGGATAAAAACATCCGGTCGATGCGCCGGGCACAGGGATATACCCCTGTGCGCCTCAAAGATGGTAGCGAAGTTCGCTACATGGACGGTGTTTTGATGTCCATGCCAACAGAGAAGTACAACGAGGAGATTAAGAAGCCAAAACAGGAGCGTCGGGAGTTTATGCAAAGCTCTATCCAAACGCAGTTCCAAGAAAGATTGGCGGATCTCGGTGTAGAGGCGTCGGGCGGAATCAGTTATGATGACGGTTCCGAACTTGACGAAATAGACAAAGTCGCTGAGATTCAGACCGGTATGCCGGCTGAGTCCCAACTACAAGGAGAATAACGTGGCTAATGCAGCGAAAGCGAAAACATGGTTCAAAAGTTTTCGCATTGCTTATACAAAGTCGGGCTCTCCGCCCATTATTGTGTGGAGAGTGGCAGCGGCGGCAATCTTTGAGGGTGACCCAGTTGTCATCTCATCGAACCAGATTTCGGAGGCAGCGTCAAACTCTGGCGCCATCTTCGGGATTGCGCTTGCCAGCATAACAGCCGCAGAGATAACTGCGGGGAATCTGTGCCCGGTCTACGTTGGGGATGAGAACAACGTCTTTGTTGGGCAGGCAGACGACGATTCCGGAACACTCGCGGACCTTCCACAGCTCGTGGATCTGGTCGAGGGCTCCGACGGTTGGAAGATAGATGTAGGCGGTACTACCGAACAGGTAATCCGTGTACTCGACTACGTAACTGGGGATGACACGTCCGATAGCACAACGCCGGGCAGGTTCTATTTCCAGATACATCGTTCCCAGTGGAACGAGATAGTGACGGCAATCACCTAAGGAGGGTGGATTATGGCAACAACACAGCAGAACTTTAGTCACCTTCTTGCCCCGGGGTTGCGCAAGGTCTTTTTCGATAAGTTTAAAGTTTGGGATGAGGAGTACAGCAAGATTGCTACTCTCCTGACATCCAAGAAGGCTTATGAGGAAGAGCTGGTGACCGTAGGCCTTGGCCGCTTCGAGAGGAAGCTGGAAGGCAAGTCGATCATCTACGACAACCCTGTCCAGGGTGACAAGCAGAGGTACACTCACGTGTCCTATGCTCTCGGTTTCAGAGTCACCCGTGAAATGTGGCAGGACGACCTGTACGGTGTTATGAGAAAGGTCTCGCAGGAACTCGCACTGTCTGCCCGGCAGACCGTCGAAGTCGAGTTTGCAGGACTTATAGACGACGCCTTCACTGGGTCAGTCTACACTGGTGTGGATAGCAAGGCACTCTGTGCTTTAGACCATCCATTACTGATTGGTGGAACTTACGCCAATGAGCCAGCCACACAGACAGACCTTGGCATCGGCGCTCTTCGCTCCGCCTCTGAGCGGATGGAGAAGACCGTATCTGAGAGGGGATTCCCGATTCAGGTAGGTCGGGGTAAACTGCTTGTCGTGACACCAGCGTTTCAGTGGATTGCACAGGAGATCATTCGTACCAAGGAAGGGAAACCATACACGTCAGAGAACACGATCAACGCTTTCAACGAACTTGATCTGACGTACACGGTCAATCACTTCATGTCGGACGAGGACATGTTTCTCCTGATGGCGCCCAAGGACAAGCACGACATCAAGTTTTTCTGGCGACAGAAGCCGATCTTTGAGAACAGTGACGATTTCGACACGAAAGACGCGAAGTTCAGTGGCTTCATGAGGTTCAGCTTCGGTTGGACGGACTGGAGGGGGATCGACGGTTCGTCAGGTGGCTGAGGCCAAAGGAGGTTAACATGGCAGCTAAGAATAGTGACGAGCAGAAAGTAAGTCATCTTGGTGATGGCTTCTGGTCTGCGAAGAAGCCGTTCCTTCTCCTGACAGACGACTATACGGTCAAGGAAAACCAGAGTGGCTATGTGTTCGGCATGGCCACTGACGCAAAGGTCATCACTTTGCCCAAGATCACGGAAGAGATGATAGGGCTTACGATTACCATTATAAACATGGGGGCAGCAGGTAATAACATTATCACAATCAGCCCAAATGCAAGTGATGGTATCAATGGGAACTCTTCATCCTCTGTTGGTTCCGCTGCCGATGCAACGACAGCTGATGGTCTCGTAGACCAAGCATCTGGCACAGACGATAAGGATTGGGTGAACACGAAGGCCACGGCGAACCCCGGAGATCGCGTGACCCTGATGGCAGACGGTAATGAGGACTGGTGGATACTTGAGGGTGTAGGAATCTGGGCATCTGAAGGCTAATCAACCAGCCAAGAGGTTCGAGGAAGGGGAGTGGCTGTATGCAGGCTCCCCTTTTCTCTTATGACCATTATGCCAATTGAGAGGTTCATATGGCAACACCAACTATACAAGATCAACTGTTCATCTTCGATGCTCAGAACGAAGAGTTCGTTGATTGGGTTCATATCAGAAAGGTTGAGGCTAACGGCCTCACTGGGACAATAGTGCAGACACTGACCAACTCCGCTGGTGACGTGATATTCAATCAGGCACCTGACGCACAGGGGAGAATATCAGAAGGGTACCCCAACGGTAAGTGGGCCAAAGGTCTGAAACTCACTTCAGTCCCAGGAGCAGGTCAAGTTCAAGTACACTGGGACTAAACCAGTGACTAAAGAAACGAATGTTCACGACTGGGTCCGAACAGTGGTGACCCTATTTGTGTTCGTTGTAACAATGATAGGTGCCATTGTGGTCTTCAACAGCAGGTTGGTGGCACTCGAGGTGCGATCACAGAACTTTATCAATAAAGCCGCTTTCACAGTACTGGCAAAAGACATTGAGTTCATCAAAGAGAAACAAGAAGAGATCCTTGACACTCTGCGTGCTTATACTGAGTTCCACATCAAGGCAGGTAATTAGCGATGGCAAGACCTGGAACAACGACGCGGGGAGAAGAGTGGCATGAGTGTGCCAGGTCCGGGTTCACATTCCCTGAGAGCGAGATGCTCGAAGTACGTGAGGGTGTATGGGTAGCGACCAAGTTCCTTGACCCAGAGGATACTGAGGAGGAATCAGGGTGACCGGCCGTGAGATGAGGACTGAGTTAGCAGCAGCCCTTGGCAACAGAACTGATATTACCCTTGCCAGACTGCTCCAGTGGATGAACTGGGCAATTCTTGACGTAGTAGGGGTGCACAGGAAGAAGCTTTTTACACCCACAAGATTTCATGCCCTTGAAAAGAAAACGGTCTTTACTGCCTACATTGTCGAAGCTGATATAGTCAGTGGCTCGGCAGGTACGTATGTTATCAATATCACAAGCAGTGACACGTACGCTGACTACACTGATATGGCCTTTTACGTTGCAAGCTACACTGGGACAGAACCTGACGGGCTGATTGGCCAAGAGGCAGTGATCACTGGTTGGACATTGGGGACAAACACCATTGTGCTAAACGTTGCACCTGACGTAGAGTTGGACAATAGCACTTCTATTGAAATAAGGCCTAGGTACGTCAATATCGAGGAGGTCACAGGTCTTAACCCTCTCTCCGAGATATGGGCAATAGAAAGGCTCGAATATGTTGATGCAGGTGACCCAATAGTGCAAGTAGGTTGGGAAGACCTCGTGGGCGTAGACGTTCTTACTTATGCATCACCGTCAGCATTCGCACGGAGGGGATTATTGCTTATCTTCAACTCCTCTCTTGACAGCTCAGAAACCATTCGCATGTGGTACTACGGGTACCCTACACCATTCACAGAGACCGAGATAGAAGATGAAGTGGTACTGCCCATTGATTGGCATGAAGTTGTTCTCGCTGGTGCTGTCTTCCGTGGGTTTTCAAGACTCATGGAGCCTGACAGGGCAGAGAACGCCAAAAACGAGTATGTTGATATGGCAGTGAACAAGCAGGACGGCTTCCAGATCGAGGACGACAGTAAAAGGCAGGGGGGTTTTAGGCTCAAGAGGTAAAATGGCAGTAACATTTACATGGGGCTCTACATACGAAAACCTCCCTGGAGCAGCACTCGCAAGGAGTATGATTGATAATGAACTGCGCGCGATGCGTAGAGGTGTTCGGGAGATCATGGAAATCGAGCACAATTGGGGGCAATACACTGATATTGATGATGGTAGTCACGGGCCTGGTCGTGTTACTGTGATGCTGAAGGGTGACGCTGCTGTACGAGATGCGTTAACCGATGTGCAAGAAGGTGCTTTGTACTTCCTCAGTGACTCTGGGACTATTGAGTTGTACATTTACACTTCTGGCGCATGGGTTAAAACTACTGATATAGACCACGCATCGTTCAGTAATCTCCTTGCCGATTCTCATGTGAACTATCTCAAGAAAGACCTTACTGATGCAATGACGGAAGCCCTTGACATGGGCGGCTACGACATTGTAAACGCAAGCCCACCGGCCGCTGGGTACGACAGTCACTTGATTTACGGCAACCATGAAGCCCTGCAACATTCAGTGATAGGGAACAATGATGCTATACTTGATGATACTATCAAGTATAGGCACTTGACACTTACACAACACCCACTCTCGGGCAGTCTAACAGAGGGACAGGAGATTGATATACTGTTCGACTCTGTTGCATTCATGTTCTTTCCCAATTTCTATGCATCGACGACTGACGTGCGAGTAAGGAGTGTTACATCGTTCTCCAAGTTCGGTTTCGGACTCAAAAGCTATGGATCATCTGCAAACTACAGAGTCAACTGTGAGGTGCTATCATGACGTACAGTTGGGCAGCAGATGAACCTGTAGACGTCACGTTTGCTGCAAGCAGCATTCACACTCAGATCAAGGCCGACAAAGTAGCTATACGTGAGAGGTTTGAAGCCCCCAATGCAGCATTTAATGAACATGGCGACTCTGACGATGCTGCTGTCGGCGTTCATATAGCCTCAAAGGTTGGCTGGGCAAGGGCATCCACTCTTGCGAACAGACTTTCCACAGGGCTGAAAGTAGGTTCCCTCCATTGGGTCACGGACGAATCTCTTATGTATGTTGTGGACAACGACCCCAAGTTTGTTGTCATACACATAACTGACCACGCTTTGCTTGATGGTCTAACAGATGATGACCATGTGATGTATGTGCTGAAAGACGGTGCCCGGGCAATGACAGACAACATCACACTGGACGGTGGGACTTTGCAGTCAGAGGCATACCCGGAAGCTGACTCTGTAGCACTTGACCCTGCCCACGCAAGTGAGTCATGGTACGCAGCACACGGTGCCGATTCTATACGGGATAGGCACATAGAAGATGGTGCTGTGGCAGCAACAGCTCTTGCTACAAATTTCTTTTTTCAGTACCCGAGAATGTACGCTACCCTCAAAAGTCATCTTGGTATGATACTCAGCTCAACTGCGCACCTGGACGGTTCAACGTCTGGAGCTTTCGCCTTGATGTGGAACACAGATGGGACGTTCGGGGCACGTTCGACAGGGAGTTCTAGCGTGTACGCAATGTGGGCATCAAGAGAGATGGTAAGCCCATGACATACAATTGGAGTAGTGGTTTTGAAGAGTACCCGAGAGGCAACTTCTTTGGCTCTACTATGGGTCAGGCACTAAGGGACCTCAAGGGTGCATTCGAGGAGAGAATCGGAGCTGAGCACATCTTTGCGTCCCTCACTTCAGACGTAACCATGATACACAAGGTAGGCCAAGGCTCAATCGTCGGGATGTCAGATGGCACCCCTGCATCGAAAGGTGTAGATGGTGGAGTTCAATGGGACTATGATGAAGGGCTGCTTTATCGAGATACCGGTGCGGGTATGAATGTCGTTACTACTAAAGACCATGGTGGTCTGGACGGTTTAACAGAAGATGACCATACGATGTACATGAACTTTGATGGTGATACTATCACAGCAGACATTACAGTCCCAAGCCTCACAAACCTGCCCATAGGAGAGGACCCCGCAGATGGTGCTGCTTTGTCACGGGCAGGTCACTTAAACGATGCAGCCGCTGGTGGTGCAAGGCATGACAATGATGTGATAAATCCTATGCCCACAGATATAAGTATAGATTCTCTTGCCAAGCTCAAGTGGAACAATGCAGCATCAGATGTGAATGTAGCAGCCACTGGCACTAACATGGTACTCAGTGGTCGTCATGCCACTATGATAAGAGTGGTCAACACACCAGCACCAGACCAACTTATGCTGTTTTGTTCGACTGAGAACGTAGATGATTATATAGGCAGGTTCCGAGGCAGGCCATATCATGGGTTGTCAGGAACCTGGTCGTTCGAGTATGAGTATCTAACATAAGTATCTGAAACATGGCTAAAAAGCACGACCCAGAAGAACTTTATACTCGTGACAGCATTGGCGGTGCCCAAGAGCTGGACGATGCTCTCAAGCAAGGTAATCAATCCCCTTCCCTCCGGACACCCCCCGAATCAACGCAAGAAGAAGGTATCACACTCCCGTATGATGATGAACTGGAAGTAACTGACGAAGACACTCGCAAAATACGCGCTGACTTAATGTCGCACATCGAAGCTAATTACCTTGACCACCCACACGGTTCTGTTACCCTTGCACATCTGAACTCTGCACTTAAATCCATCCTGAGCGGTCTCACACCTGTGTCTGGTAAACAGCGCATAGACATAGTTGACGAAGCAGCAGAAGCTGCAAACGAAAGGGCAGAGGGCAGTACGACTTATGATGAGGTTGCACAAGACGGATGGGACACTGGGGTAGGTACTACTACTCCAACAGTACCAACTATTGATGTCTGTGAGGGTAGACTTAGTACTATTGTAATGCACTGGAATATACAGCAGAATTTGACTAACTTTGCTAATTATGAGCTTCAGTGCCGAGAGTTCGGTGATAGTGATTGGTATGCTGTAGCACAGGACGGAAGTGGGAAAGGGGTAATTGACACTTCTACTGTAGTACATAGTGACATATTCATACATCAGAACATCCCGTATGGTGGAGATATTGCTGCGCCTACTGGTGTAACTTATGAATATCATGTAAGGCAAGTTACGAAGAGTGCTGTGTACAGTAGTTTTTCTGATATCGCTTCTGCTACTACTTCACCGATTGCCGCTTTTGAAATAGCTGCTGCTGCGGTAACAAATGCTAAAATGGCCATTGACTCTATAGACGTTGATCAGATTATTGCTGATGCTGTAACCAATGCAAAGATAGCTAACAATGCAGTAGGCACTCTTCAGATTGTGGCCAATGCTGTTGAGGCTGCCCAATTAGCTACTAACGCAGTTACAAGTATCAAGATTGATAATGGTGCTATTTTAGAAGCGAAGCTTGCTGCTAACGCTGTTACAACAGGGAAGATTCTGAACGACGCTATTACCAATGCAAAAATGGCTATCAACTCAGTTGATGTAGATCAGATTATCGATGATGCAATAACCAATGCGAAGATTGGTGCCAACGCTGTTGATACCGAGCAGATTGTGGCTCTCGCTGTCACGAATGTCAAGATCGCTGACAGCGCCGTTGACACATTGCAGTTAGCTGCTGCTGCTGTTGAAGAGGCCAAGATAGCTGTAGGAGCAGTTACTAATACAAAGATCGGTAACAGTGCCGTTAATACATTGCAACTTGCAGCAGCAGCGGTCGAAGAAGCTAAAATTGCTACCGATGCTGTAACAAACGCAAAGATAGCAACTGGCGCCGTCGATACCCTTGAACTTGCAGCTTTAGCTGTAGAGACCGCAAAGATAGCTACAGATGCAGTGACCAACGTTAAGATAGCGAACAACGCTGTTGACACTGCTCAGATTGTAGCAGATGCAATAACAAATGCAAAGATAGCAGCTAGCGCTGTTGATACCCTTGAACTTGCAGCTTTAGCAGTTGAGGAAGCTAAGATAGCAGTTGGAGCAGTCACGAATACGAAGATTGGTACAGGTGCTGTTGACACGTTACAGCTTGCTGCTCTTGCAGTAGAAGAGGCCAAGATTGCCACGGGAGCAGTAACCAACCCTAAGATTGGTACTGGTGCTGTTGATACCTTACAGTTAGCGGCAGCGGCAGTAGAAGCAGCTAAGATAGCTACGGGTGCAGTAACAAACCTCAAGATTGGTCCAGGTGCAGTGGATACTACCCAGCTCGCAACCGATGCTGTGACAGCTGCAAAGATAGAGGCACTGGCAGTTGGGTCATCCGAACTTGCAGCCAGTGCTGTGATTGCTGGTAAGATTGCCGCTGGGACCATCGTTGCGACGGATATTGCAGCGAGCACTATCACAGGTGCCAAGATTGCGGCTGTCACAATAGCCGCAGCTAATATTGTAGCTGGTACAATAACTACCACACAGATAGCCGCTACTACGATCGTTGCTGGGAATATTGCAGCGAGTACGATCACTGGAGCAAAGATAGCCGCCAGTACCATCGCTGCCGCAAATATTGTAGCTGGCACAATTACAGCAACGCAGATTGCAACTAACACTATCATTGCTGGGAACATCGCTGCAAGTGCGATTACATCAAGCGAGCTTGCAGCGAACGCTGTTATAGCCGGAAAGATAGCGGCAGGCACTATAGTAGCTGCTGACATTGCAACTGGAACCCTTACTGCTACCCAGATTGCTGCTGGTGCTATTACTTCGAGCGAGCTTGCAGCTAATGCTGTGATCGCTGGCAAGATCTCCGCTGGGATAATTGTTGCAGCAGATATTGCATCTGGGGCAATAGTAACGGCGAAACTTGCAGCTGAAGCTGTGTGGGCAGGGAAGCTCAATGTGCTGGCAAGCGAGAAAATCAATAACGTAACCGTTTCAGGGCACCTTGGAGGGTGGGGGAATCACGATGATGATGGGGTTGCTAACGCGGGCACCGCGTTATCTGTTGAGGGGGTAGCGTACGACGGGGAAACCATTGACGCGCTCAGGATTACTGATAACCAGAACTATGCGATCAGGTGTAAGTCATTCCCTTTTAATCACAACAAGATTTACAAGTGCAGGTTAACTATAAAAGCCTCTCAGGCAAGCCCACAACGGATGTACGTAGGAATCGTTGGTGAAACAGCAGCATGGGAGGCCGTGGAGTATGATGCTAGTAACGGTGTAGGCACGTTAAGGTGGAAGGGGTATTCGGTGGCGCGCTCTTTGGGAGCAGCAGCGGCGAATATATACATGATTACGAATTATCAGGGTGCTGCCTGGGTAGATTGGGAGTTTTACATAATTGGGTACGACGCTGACGAGACGAGCATACCTGATTTCAATGCTCACTACTCAGCGAAAGCCGACGACCCAACAATTGCCCACGTAGGGCTCCGGATTCTCAACTGGGCCAACACTACCTCTCAGACAATTGACATAATAAATATCTCGATCACAGAAGTGGGCTCTGGAACTATTGTCGCTGAAAACATTTTAGCTAATACAATCACTGCTGAGGAGATAGCAGCAGGTACCATAACGACCACTCAAATAGCAGCAGGTACAATTGTCGCAGCGGATATCGCGGCAGGAACTATCACAACCACACAGATTGCTGCTGGTACTATCGTTGCCGCTGATATTGCATCGAACACAATCACTGCAACACAGATAGCTGCCAGCGCGATTGGTACAAGCGAGCTTGCTGCTGGTGCTGTTATAGCTGGGAAGATAGCGGCAGGAACTATAGTAGCAACAGACATAGCGGCAGGAACCATCACCGGTGCCAAGCTTGTTGCAAACACGCTCACGGCTACGCAAATAAACGCTAGTGCTATTGGGTCTTCCGAGCTCGCTGCTGGTGCCGTCATCGCCGGAAAGATAGCTGCCGGTACAATCGTTGCTAATGATATAGCAGCAGCTACTATTACTGGCGCTAAGATTGCCGCTGCTACAATAACAGCCTCAAACATTGTTACTAACACGATCACGGCAACTCAGATTAACGCGAGTGCGATTGGATCTTCTGAACTTGCAGCGAACGCTGTTATTGCTGGCAAGATCGCTGCTGGTACAATTGTTGCTAATGATATAGCAGCTAACACAATAACCGCAGGGCAGATAGCTGCTAATGCAATCAACACGAGTGAGCTTAACGCTAATGCTGTCACGTCCGCTAAGATTGCAGCTAATACAATCGTCGCTGGTGACATTGCAGCAGTAACTATCACAGCAGCCGAAATTGTAGCCCGTACAATAACAACTACTCAAATCGCGCTTAATACTATTGTTGCTGCTAACATAGTTGCTGGAACCATTACTTCGACTGAAATCTTGGCCAATACCATTCTTGCTGGTAACATTGCATCTGCTACAATAACAACGAACGAAATAGCAGCGAACACTATTGTTGCGGCGAATATAGCAGCAGGGACAATTACAACCACTGAGATATTAGCGCATACTATAGTCGCCGGGGACATTGCCGCAGGCACTATCACAACTGCCGAAATCCTTGCAGGTACTATTTTGGCAGGTGATATTAACTCAGTTACACTGAACACTTTAATAGCAAACATAAATAGCTTCTTAACCATCAGTGCCACTGGTTGGTTAGCTGGTGATTATACTCCTCCTGACGATGGTAATGAACGTGTCTACATGGACAGGGACGAGATGGTCTTCCAGCGGTACAACGGAACCATTTGGGTCGATCGGATTCGGCTGGGGAATGTGGATGGTTCAAGTGCTGATTTCAAGAGCCTGTTTGAAGAACGCGTAACTATTAGAGGTCTTGACGGCGTGGTTTCTGGTGCGACTCCTAATGCCTATGCAGCGTTGGTCCTTGACACTGGTAGCTATGGTTATATAAACATTCTCTCAGCTGTCGGTGGTGCTGGTGGTTTGCTCTTTGGTGATCTCAACGATAATTCGCGGGGCTTTATTCAGTACAGTCACGCTGTTGACCGACTACAACTTGCCGCTGCTGACTTCGTACAGGTTGAACTACGTTCTAATCAAGTGAGGATTATAGGAGTGCCCCTTGTAGGGTCAGGTTCCTTTGATATTTCGGGATTTAGCGATATCTACGCTGGTGCCAGTGTACGAGCCACTACCCATCTCTACTCCGGAAATACCACTTACTACCTTGCAAGCGATGGTAGGTGCAAAGTTTACAATAGCTCAGGTGCACCATCAGCAGCTAACGGAGTTATAGCCACACATTCTGTGTATTCTAGGCTGCTCTGGTACAGTGCCGGTACCTGGGTATATGAGTCCGGAAGCCCAGGAGGGTGGTAAGGAGAACTATATGTATTTATGTTTTACACTAACTGATCTTGATGGAGACATAGTGCCTCATCCATCGTCTTTTGTCGAGCGTGAGGAACCTGTTGAAGGAATGATCTGCCTTGATGTAGATGGTCCAATCTTGAGAGATCACCGCGTTATAAACGACACGGGAGACTACCACCTCGACCTGCTTGTGGGGTGGCTCAACATTCCATGGTATCGATTCAACCAGGCCAAGTTCGATGCAGGCGAAGATCCGTTTGAACCTATCGATGCAATGGGGTCTGAGCGGATAAAGCACTACGTCCGTCGTGAAAGGATCAACACTGATATCGGCATCGACATGGGAGCGCAGACAGAACTGAAGAAGCACCGCAAGGTCATCAAGGTGATAATTGCCGCCCTTCCTCAATTGGCGAAGCTGCCAGAGGTCATGGAATTCCTTGATCTTTCAACAACTGTTGAAAGTAAGATTGTGAAGCACACGAAGAGCAAAAGCTACTTCGATGCCATAGACCTAAAGAAAGAGACCGGAATCGAATGAACCAAAGAGAGGGAATGTTATGAAGCTTGGATTACTTATTGCAGTTGAGCGAGACCTGGACAACATTGTGTCAAAAGTTGAAATTGATGGGGTGAGGGCCTACAGGCTTAGAAAAGCACTCGGGGATATAAACGATGAACTGAAAGCGTATCAAGATATGCGCAATGAGTTCATCAACAAGCACTCTGACGACAATCGGTTAATCCCGGGCAGGGACGACGAAGCATTAGCAGAACTAAACGCTACTATTGTGTCTTTGATGAACGAAGAAGTTGACATAAAGATATCACCTATCCTGCACGTTGAGGATTTCACAAAGATATCCATCAGTACACTGACTCTCCTCGAAGAGCTGGGCATCTTAGCAAAACTCGAGGACGAGAAGAAGCCTGCAAGCCCAAAGAAACACACAGGTCCAAAGAAGGTAAATGGCAAAAAATAAAGTCTTACCACCTATATCCTTTCCGATACGGCCAGCTAACAAAGGGATAAACATATCTCAGGTCCCTCAGCGCATCAACCTCAAAGAGACGCCCCGGACAATAAACTGCCGTTTCAACAGAGGTCAGATTCTCCCAAGGGTAGGGTTCAAGGTAAAGTATAAGGGTTGCAGAGAGTCACCTTTGTGGATAGACGTTGTTTACTCTGGCACTGGTGAGAGTCTTATAGTGACCACCAGGAACGATCTGTACTATGAAAGTTCAGACCTCCTTGAAGATGTAGATGTCTATGATGGTGACGGTGCAAAGGAGACAAGTCCTGTATTCACAATGGACCCAACAACCACTTACATATCTGTAGACGTAGGTGATGGATCAGTCCACTTCAACCCTGATGCCCTTGGGGGAGACTGGGCAAACAGTGGGGGTTTGTTTCCGGCCAACGGTGTTGGCACACTTATGTTCCTTACGAACGGTGCTGATGGGATACTCGTACTTGCGTATACTGGTGTAGGTACCGGAGTAGAAGGCCAGTTCCTCCATGATGATTGGGCGTTAGGAGCACCGTCTTCTGGTCTGTGTGTTGCTATATTTGACAACAGGCTTGTTATCGGTGGCCCTGACGGTCAGTACACTTCAGTACAGTGGTCGTCTAAGGGAAGGATGGATCATTGGGATACTGGTACCTATGTTGATACAGGGCTACAAATCCTTGGAGACTCCCCTGATTGGATAATGGCACTCCAGAAGATGGGTGACTATCTAATAGCCTATCGAGAACGCTCGATATGGGTAGGGCGAAAGACATACATATCTGACCCGAGCTTACTGTTTGAGCCTGCCCCTGGGCAAGGTGTTGGTATTGCCTCTGCACAGTCAATAGGTGACCTTGGGGAGGAACACATATTCCTTGGTTGGGACGATGTCTACATCTTCTCATTGGCAGGCATGAATCCTATTGGAACAAGAGTTAAAGAGGAAATGTTCTACGGTAGTCACGGAATTATACCTGAGTACGTGAGGAACTGCACTGGTATTATCGCAGAAGAGTTTGACGAGTACTGGCTGTTCATCCCTACTGGAAGATGGCCGAAGGATGTGGATCAAGTTGGGACTCCGTTGGAGAGCGTGCTTAACACAGTTGCCAATCCTGACTTTGGGCTTGGCACAATGGGTGCTTTGCCTACTGGTTTTGTAGTTTATGGAACCGGCGCTGTCTTCTTTAAGCAAGCAGGAGGGAACTTTGGTGGGTACATAGGTAGGTTGTCAACAGCAACAGCTACAGGGATGGTTATGGGTACTATATACGACTATAATACAGTACTCGACGGTGACACTTTCTCTGCACTGTCATGGGTTAAGGTACAGGACAGTGGTGGAAGTGTCCTTGTAGCAAACGCATTTGTCACATATGATTCAAATGGCGCTAATTCTTTTGTGAACATCGGAAGCTATCAGACGATACCAGATGACGGTGCTTGGCATCCAGTAGTGCACTCAGCAGCAGTAGCAGATGCTGACGGAGAGCAGATCAGGGCATCATTCTACATGTCAAGCGACAACCGTGTGCTTGATGTTGACTGTGTACAGCTCATACGCATGGATGGTATTCCCACAGAGTACTGGCACGGCACTACCGGAGAGCAAGCCCCTGGTTACTTAGGTCCTGACAACGATGCGCCAGTGCTGATACCTTTCATAAATGATATGGTAGGACAGTGGTTCCCGGATACTGTATGGATTTACAACTATGAGGAGAACGCCTGGACAGCATGGTACTTGCCCATCACAGGCTTTGGGTATGATGTAACAACGTCCATAGTCACTATAGCTGACCTGGTAGGTACAATCGCAAAGCAGAGCTGGCGATATGACGACAAGAGACTTGATGCATTGGCACCTACTAACCTCATAGGTCAACCTGATGGGCAAGTCTACGAAGTGTCGTCAGAGTACACCACCGACTTTCAGGGCTTGCTCAACAGAGCAGTGCTTGCTTACTGGGAATCCAAAGACTTCGACCTCGACAGGCCTGACATAGACAAGACATTCTCTCGTCTCACAATATACCATGAGGCATCGCACCCACCGTCCACCATCACGGTTGGAGTGTCAACAAACTCTGGTGTAGGTTGGGCGGAGCAAGATGTGGTTATCCGAAATGGCCACACACAGACATTCGCTGACTTCTTTGTGACAGGCAGTCAGCTACGCTTCAGGATAAAATCGACACAAGCCTTCTATATTAGTGGTTTCGCAGTCAAGCTGATACCCAGGGGTGAAAGCCATGCGTACTAGAGAGGTATTTGTCAAAGAGTACAATTCGTGGTTAGGCATGAAGAGAAGGTGTAATGCTGTAAGTGATGTGAGCTATAAATACTATGGTGGTCGAGGTATAAGCATCTGTACAAGATGGAATTCATTTGTTGCCTTTTTAGCGGATATGGGTGATAAGCCTACTGGAACATCTCTTGACAGAATTGACAATGATGGTAATTATGAACCATCAAATTGCAGATGGGCACCTCACGCAGAAAACTGTCAACACAGGTCGAGCTCAAAGCTCACAGCGAAAGATGTTAAAATCATACGTAGGCTTTCACTTCCTCAGAAAGAAATTGCCTCTCAATTTGGTGTCTCTAGGGGGTTGGTATCTCTTATAATATTAGGTAAGATATGGAAGGAGGCGCAAAGTGCAAATTGATTTACCAGAAGGTCTTAGATTCGTAGAGCTAACAGTCGAGAAAGCCGTAGAAATGTGGAACAGAATGAACGATATCAGTGGCCTCTTTGACGATTACACAAAGGGCAACTTCGAGTCATTCAGGGCTAACGTTGAGTCACCGAACAGTCTATGGTTAGAAACCACGCAGGGTGACGGTCTCCTTTACCTCCTTGACATTGTACGGGGTTTGTCAGCCTCGGCACACTTCATATTCTGGGATAGGAAACTGAAGGGTAAAGAAGAACTCTGCAAAGCAGCACTTAGGTTTGCTATGACACACATACCATTAGTCAAAGTGAACGTGTTTTTACCAGACTACGCTACGCACCTGAACCATTTCATAAAAAGGTTGGGTTTCACAAAGGAAGGTATGATCCGCCGTTGGTCAATAAGCAACGGACGGCTATTCGATGTATATGTGTACGGTATCACGTACGAGGAGGCTATAGAAGATGGGACAATTCATGAGTCCGCAGATTATGTCTCAGGAGGGCAGGGGGTACACAGGCCAAGCGCAGGACTTTTTCGGCAGCCTGAACATCCCAGAGTCGGACCTGCAAACCCCGGACGCTCCAGTGACAACGAGCTCGATAAACCAGATGCAGAAAGCACTGTCACAGTACGGCCCCCAGATCGGGAACTTCCTGTCGGGGCAGATGGGGGGACAGGGGCAGCAGAACATAGACGATCTGATGAACCAGTTCCAGCAGAGACAGGGGACTAACGTAGAGAATACTCGTGCCTCTGTTATGAACAGTGGATTGCCCATGGGCACCGCCATGGGTAGAGCCCTTGGCAGAGAAATGGGTAATGTCCAAAATCAGGGTAATATCGGTATGCTTGGCGCAGGGCTTGCTGCTAACGACGCTAATATGTCAAGGAGGTTCGCAGCAGCTCAAGGCCTTCAGGGAATGCCTGGTATGTATGGTGCGCCTGGTAGTATGGAACTGCAAATGCTCGGTATGCAGCAACCCTATGATATCGCAAGGTACCAGGGTAACAATCAGCGCAACATGATGAGTAGTCAGCTCCAAAGCCAGTTCATGAACAATCTAATGGGGAAGGATTACGAAGGTTTCTACATGGAGCCAAGTAAGTTTGAGCAGTATATTTCACCGTTCATCAACCCGCTCCTTGAGGGGTTTGGTAAGGCGATACCGTCCGCAATCTTTGGAGGAGGAGGTTAACATGATCCAGATAATGCCACGCGATATGTACGGGCTGGGGCCCATAACCCCAGGGCTGTCAGCGTCAGGCCAGGGCATAGGCGAGAGGTATACCCCCAACGCAAGAGAAGGCCGCCAGATCATGGGCGACCCCTACCACTGGTGGGACCCTAACACTCAGGGGTACGGAGCAGGGACGCCAGGAGCAGTGCAGAGAAAGTACGGCGACCCAACGTCAAACCCCAGCAATGCCAATCAGTATTTCTGGCAAGATGTTGGGCAAACACCTGAGTGGTACCTCCAGCTCATGCAACAGTATATGCAAGGCCTCCCACAGAGCGGTGGTGCCCCCAGTGGCATACCCACACGTGAGCAAGGTGGTCCTGTAGAAAACAGACTGAGCCCAATGTTGCAGAAGTTGCTTGAACTTATTGGGATAGACCGTAACAAGGGTGAAGTCCCTATCAGAGCACATCAGGGCGAATACGTTATGAACAAACAGGCCACCCAGATGGTAGGAGAAGGGAACCTTGACGCTCTCAATGAACGAGCTCAGAAGGCAGTGCCTAAAATGCAGGAAGGTGGTGTTGTCCCTGATTGGTTGAAAGAGCAGATGGAGAAAGGCATTACTCCTCAAGAGAGCCCCAACATTATCATACTCACGACCGGACCTCCCCCTGGCCAACAACAGTCGGGGCAGCCCGAGGGCGCTGCAGCTCAAGCAGCAATTACTCAGCAAGAGAGAGGCACTGAGATCAATCCTATCAAGAGAGCACAGCAATATGCTCAAGCATTACTTCAAGCACCAGAATTAGGAGGTCAAGACCCAATGGCGTTGCAGATGCTTCTCAGTGGTCTTGGGATACCTCTACAGGGAGGGCCAGTTGTCAGCCAGATGTACACACCACCACAGACGCCACCACAGACACCGCCACAAGTACAGGAACAGCCAAGTGCCCTGCCTCCAGTGACATCAGCGGCTCAAGTTCAAGCCCCTGGCAGTGGTCAAGCAACTCCTCCCCTTCCCTCCGGACAACCAACCCAGCCAACTGGTGCAGAGACAGAACCAGCAGGGCAAACCCCTCCAACTCAAGGTTCACCTATTGGATTCAGAGCGTATAATCAGCCAATGGGTATAGATTGGGAATCTATGAGCAGCATGGACCCAATGTCGGCAATGATGATGTTGCAACAGTATGCTGATACGCAAGGCCAACCGTTTCAGCCCAGGTTTGGTGCTGGTAACATAGCTCAACCAGCGCCTGAAGGGCCAGCCTCTCAAGGACTTATGACAGACCTGATAAACCAGTACCTTGGTGGTGTTGGTGGTCAGCAAATCAAGGCTACTACTGCTGGGACAGAGGCATCAACAGCTCTGACAAAGGTTAAGGAAGAAAGGTACACTAAGGAATCAGAGGCAAACGTTGGATACAAAAAAGCACTTACTGTTGCTGCACAGGCAGGTAAGCTCATCGGTTCACCAAGCTTCTATGAGCTTGACCCCACAAAGCAGACAGATATACGGGACACTGCCATTGATAATCTCAAGGTCATCCTTGAAGATTCAATTAGGAGATTCGAGAGGAGAAGCTCCAAACCTAACCTCAAGGCATACACTGCTGCAAAACTTGCTTACATGTTTGCTGCTGGTCAGCACACTGAGACACCGTACGCAAAGCTCATAGAACTTGGCATAATTCCAGCGGCCGCAAATAAGCAACTTACAGAGGAACAGGTAGAGGCAATCAGGTTGAATCCCTATGACCTTGGTGCTTACGTTTCAGAGGTTCAGGGTGCGACCTACGAGAGCTTTGATGACATAGTTGCACGTATAAGAGGTGAGTAATGCCCGTCCCTTGGGAGGAGATTGCAATATCTGACTGGTACAGGTCAGCTGAAGTAGCTGATAAGCTCAAGCTACGGAAAGCTTGGGTGGAACAAGAGGCACCACAGCTATACCCTCAAGTTGCTGTTAGTCCCCGCGCCAAAATGCAGCTCCTCAAGTATGTTTCTGGTTACGAACTTCCTCCTATCCAAGAGAACGAGCTTGACATTATTACTCCTGAAACTCTTAACATGAACGAGATACATCGTATAGAATCTAACCCTCTGTTCGCAGGAAAGGACTTCAAGCAGCAACAAGCAATCAAGAACGTATGGTATAAAAAGCTGTCGGTGATGGACCCTGAGTTCAAAAGCATGACACCAGAAGAACAATCAAGTTTCTACAGTAAACTTATGACAAGAGCACCTGCCTTCACTTCTGGGGCTACTTTGTTAATAGGTAAGTATGATACAGAGGAAGAGATCACACAAGCTCAGCGACAGAGCAATACAAGAAAGATAGTAGAGCAAATTGGAATCAATACAGTTAGCGGTTTTGTTCAAGGGTTTGGCAGTCTCATCATAGCACCTATCAAATTGATGTTTGGCGAAGACACTACGTTCAGTAAAGTTATTGACGATCTACAGAAGCAACGAGAGTGGGCTAACGCTGTAGGCGTAGAGAAGGGCAAGTTCCTTGCTCAAACATTGCCTACTATGGTAGGTTTTGCTGGCGGTCTTATGACAGGCCCCTTTGCTGGATTGGAAAACCTATTGGCTGGCAGGGTGGTCGCCGGAGGGAAGGGGATTGCTCGTGTAGCTCCAGGCTTGTTCTCCAAGGCAGGTGCTGCTATTGGTTTGAAAGCTCCTGACCTGGCTTACCAAGTTGCTGGTGGTGCCTTTGCTGGTATGTTGCAGGGACTTGCGGAGACTAAGGTTACTGGTGAAGACTGGAAAAGTGCAATGGCACGTGAGGCTACTGTTGGTGTCGCCTTTGAGTTTGTTAGTCGGTACCTTGGTATGGTATGGATGGTTAAGAAAGCTGCTGATGCAGCAGGGGTTAAAGTTGATAGGCTGTTCAAAGCACCCTTGCAGTTTGGTGCTGGTATTGGAATAGATGATGACCTCGCTAATCTGTATAAGACCAATCCTGGCATGGCAGCTATGCGTGAGAACCTCAAGACAGTAGACCCTAATGGGATACTGTACAGTATGCGAGACTCTCGACAGGGCGTGAACATGTTTGCTGAAATCCTTGGTTACGATGCACCAGAGTTTGCTGGTAATGCTATAAGGCTCAAGAAGGGAGGGCAGTTTATAAGGGAGTTCGTCTCGCCCCTTGAGGATGACAGGATAGCCCGGGCAATCAACTTCTTTGAAGACGATGATGCTGGCTGGGACCTGTGGGAGAGTACCCTTGCTGGCAAGAAGGTAGCAGAGGCCGTTGAAACCATACCTCACATGGAGGCAAGGCTTGGTGTATTGGTCCCGGAAGCGTCACGCAACCACATACTCAAGAGGCTGAAAGACTTCAAGATAGATTTAGGTCTTGACTACTACAAGGACCCCAAGTCCCAAACAGAAGCTATTGATAGAATCTATACTATACTGCGTGGTTCAAGGAGTGGAAGGAAAGCTGCCGCTGCACTGACAGCATTAGGTGTACGGTTTGATCTTGATGAGAAAGCTCATTGGCAATCTGTATTACAGTTGAGAAAAGAGCTGAACGTTATCAGCCCTGAAACAGCGTACACTGTCATCAATAAGAACAATGGTAGTATTATTGACATGCAAGATATACCTGCTGTCTACCTTGAACACCCTGACATGAAGAACATGTACGTAGCAGGTCAGATAGCAGAGGGTAATGCTCAAACAGTGAGAGAGGCAATCTCTTCCTTGCGAAAGAACTACCGTAATCAGAAGAGTGCTATCACCCGTATATCAAAGACAGGTAATGCAGACCTGTACCGTTTCAAAGATTCTGAGATAGTAGAGTTGAAAGTACGTGTTCCGTTGGAGGGTGGCCTCGAGGACGTTCAACTTCACTTCTCGTCTCTCAAGAGTGCCCAGGACTTTTTAACAGTTGGTAAGAACAATGGCCTTGAAGGAGCAGCGAAGAAGTTCTTTGCTGATGATGACCAACTACAGAAGTCATTCGACGACTTTGCAAAGTCCATGCGCAAGTACAATCAGACAGAGTACTACGGTTCCTTTCTGCCTTACAAGTATGCAGCTAAGCTTGCCAAGGAAGAGGGGTACTACTTAGGTGTCTTCAAAGGTAAGTATCTCATTCAGGACCCCATGGCTGATAGTGATGTTGCGTACCGCACCTTCAACAATCTGCGTGATGTGTTTGGCTATCTCAAAAATAACGATGGTAGACTTGCCCTTCCTGACTTCATGGACACTCTTTCTGCCAAAGCAGTAGAGGTCGAGTATCCCCGAGGGCTGCCTGACCTGATGCATGATATGCCGTTTGAAGAGGTGAAGAGAACCAGAAAGTTTAGTGTCAGAGATGTAATTCCCCGTGCGACAGCACCACCACAGTACATGTTTGCAAGATTTGAGAAGATGGCAGGACTTGACGCTTTACAGGAGAGAGGCCTAGGCCCTGTCAGTATGTACAACACCCTGCGTGATATGACACGTGCACAGCAGAGCTTTCTCAACAGGAACCTTGACCAACTTCATCAAGCACTTGGGAGCAAGAAACTGAGCAAGAAGTCAAGAGAGTATATGTCCAGGTACATTGAAGCGCTTGACGATGAAATGGAACTTGCCAGTGCGCCTATCAAAAACCTTGAGTACGAACTCAAAGATGATGTCTACGCTGAAATGGTGGGAGCTATAGGTGACGGGGAAGCACAGAGGATTACACAGATTAGCAATAATGCTATGCGCTGGCTTAACGATATGTTCTCTCTCTCGGGCATGGACGCTAAGAAGTATGTCAAGCATTACTTCCCACACATGCGAGAGTACATGAAGAAGCAAATGTCAGGTCTCAGCTCCAGGATTGATCCGAAGAAGCTGACACAGATACCAGAGGTGGACAAGAAAGCGTTCTTTGAACTGATGAGGGAGTCAGACCCTCGGGACTACTTATGGAACCGTGACATTGTAGAGGTCCTTGAGAACTATGCCCATCTTATGTCAAGAGTGGTTACTATCAGACCCACCATGAAAGAGATGAGCAAAGTTATCAGAGAGACCACTGCTATGTTTGCCAAGCGAGGAGCAGTCCCAGAAGATTACCGCAACTACACTAATTATGTGGCTCAGATATTCAGTTCAATAGAAGGCGTGAAGGGTGTAGGAGATGAAGTGTTCAAGTACGCTACCGAGAACACTTTAGAAAGTGTAGCTGACTTTGTGAACAAGAAGTTCAAGACCAACCTGAAGTTCAAAGGCAAGCATGATTTGATGGGTACTTTTGTCACCATGGCAACAGGGGCACACATAGCAGCAAGGCCATACTCTGTAGGAAGGAACCTTACTCAGTCGCTATTAACAGGAGGGTCTACTATAGGGTTGCGGTGGTGGATGGAAGGCCTCAATGATGCAATGCGGCCTGGGGCAATAGACGAATTGCGTAGGCTGGGCATAGTTGTTGATCAGACAATCCCTTATGGTGCTGGTGCTACTATAACTAAGGGTTTGATTAACACTCCTGTGTTCTATGCTATGAAGCCATACAAGTGGGCTGACTCGGTGAACAGAGCTGTTGTGTACAGTGGTATGCAGAGACGTATTGACTCTGCGTACGACCTCTACCGTAAGGGCAGTATCAATATACACCAGTTCGCTAAGAAGTCAGGAGCTAATCTGTTTGGCAAGGCGGAGTTCAATGAAGCTGTCAGCTTGCTCAACGAGAAACTGCCAGAGGCAGGCTTCGCGGCGTTCAAAGATAGACTTTCCAGGATTGCTGTTGACAGGACACAGTACCTGTATAACTCGTTCGACCAGCCTCAGATGTTCAGGCAGGGAATTGGGAGAATGTTTGGGCAGTATACGTCGTGGCCACTCAACTACTGGAATCTCATAAAGGAAAGAATGTTATCGGACAGCTTAACACCTGCTCAGAAGATAGCGTTCTACGCAAGGCTTGCTACTGTTACCAGTGCAATAGGTACATCTATGCACGCCGCTGGCATGAACCCGCAGTCCTTTGCGCCTTGGAATGCTACTACCTTTGAAGGTGGCCCCTATTTCCAGTTACTTAATGATGCTTTAGCAGCGGCCAACGGTGATGCTGACGCTTACAAGGGTGTTGTGCGAGCTGTTTCCTCTCTGGTTCCGTTTGCCTATGAAGGTGAAGGTATCCTCAGGGCAGTTCAGGCATACCAAGATGGGGACCCGTATGAGGCATTCCTGCACCTTGCGTCAGCACCTGTAAGGTTGAGCATTTACCCTCAAAGAGAGATATTCACTGACACTCTTGAGAGCGCATTGATGGGAGCTGGGGTAAAGCTGTACCAGCAGGCAAGGGAAACGGACATTATTCAATCTGCAAAAGACACATTGGGGGTGAACTTTGGGCTTTAAGCTGATATCAAAGAACGGGGACTTTCTACCTATACTACACAGAATCCAGCACGAAGGGAAAGATGTTGTAGCATACTTACCTGAAAGCCTGGACAAGATGTATGTGGACATATTACCGATAGTTCATTCTCACACTGAGCTTTCTATCCAAGCGAACGATGTTATCATATTCGACATGGTTGGTGCTGGGGGCGCTGCCGAAGAGCTTAAGCACAAAGGGTACACCGTTATCGGAGGAGGTAGTATCAATGATAGACTCGAACTCAACAGAACGTACGGAGAGGAGATCGCCAAGTCTACAGGACTACTGGTCCCTAACTCAGTGGTATTCGGAGATTTTGTGGAAGCAAGGGATTTTGTACGAATCCATCCAAATAGGTACGTGTTCAAGCCTGACGGAAACCTCGATACGAGTCTCACGTACGTGTCATCGTCCACGGATGACATGATAGAAGAGCTGTATATACTTGAAGAGCAGTGCCCTTCTGGTACAGTGTTCACACTGCAAGAGTTTATGGATGGTATCGAGATGTCTACAGAGGCATGGTTCAACGGTGAGAAGTTCATCCTTCCTGTCAATAGTACTATGGAGGAGAAGAAGTTTCTTACTGGCAACCTTGGTCAGAACACTGGCTGTATGGGTAACGTTGTTTGGGTGTGGCCCGATGATATCAGTGAGTATTTGCTTGACACCATGTTCCGACCAATGGAGCCATTGCTCCAGAAAGGGACATACCTTGGCCCACTTGACATTAACGCTATCTGGACCCCGCAAGGTCCTCATTTCCTTGAGTTTACGGCCAGGTTTGGCTATGATGCAATACAAGCATACACAAGGCTTGTGGAACAACCTCTCTCTGACTTCTTCGAGTCACTTCCAGGCACAGAACGTATGGAAGTTAACCAGGACATGTACGCTGCCGCAGTACGAGTCTCTGTTCCCCCATACCCAGTAGAAGCTGATGTCCCAGAGGTCTCAGTTCATATCCCAGAGGAATACGTTGATAATATATACCTTTCTGACGTTTACCCTACAGGCAACCAAAGTGCAGGTAGAAAGGTGTTTAGATGCGCTGGTCAAGATGGTTACATTCTTTCTGTAGCCTCTAATGGGAAACGCCTCGACACTACCATGGCAGAAATCTACCATATAATAGATGAGATTGAAGCCAGGGGGATCCAATACCGCCTCGATATCGGTGATCGTGTGAAGGTGGAGAGAATGGAGATTCTACGGTATCTTCGCCGGCTGATTGCTTCTGGTTACGCTTGACATTCCCTGCGGGAAGCATTAGAATAGGTGTATCTTACGGGTATCTTACGGGTATTAAACATGACACCAAGAAGGGCGAAAGAAATCATTGACAAGTGGCGGTCCCTGCGAAAGAGTTTCGCAGTCGATGAGAAGACTGGCCAGATAGACTTATTCAGCTTAATAAATACTCAAGGTGACAGCACTGTACCTGACAAGGTATCCGAAGTGGTTGTCTCCCCCTTCCCTCTGAACGACTAAATGGAATCAATACCTGAAATTGGAACTCTATACCTCTTTGTCGATTACCAGGAAGGGCCGTCGGCTCGGTTCTTAACTTGTGGGTATGACGTAAGCATACCAGATGACTTTGGCCCCATTATAAGAGAGTACGCTCATAGCTATTGGGCGAACCCGCAAGGTAAATACATTTTACAAAATATCAAGACCAACACTGCCGTTGTTAATGGTATACATGTACAAGTCTGTTTAGGACATGGAGTAAACTGATGAGACCCACCGAAGTTCTATTTCTCATTGACAAGTCTGGTTCTATGACGAAGCACAAGCGTGAGCTTTACGATGCTTACCAACACTTCATAGAAGGCCAGGAGGATGTTGGCATAGACTGTTATGTCACATGTGAACTGTTCTCAACACACTTTGGTGTAATGCACATGAACACAAGTGGTCAAGCCTCTGATGTTGATGTGCAGACTGTGTGTGCGAAGGAGAAGCTTGAGTCAGCACCCAAACTTAGTGATGCTAACTTTGACCCGCAGGGTGGTACACCTATACTTGATGCTATAGGCACAACCATTGACCGTGCCAGGTTCATGATATCTGACGATGTTAACCGGCAGGTTATAATGGTACTGATCACCGACGGTGGAGAGAACTCGAGCAAACAGTACAGTGCATTTGAAATAGCCGATATGATTACGGGGCTCCGTAAGGGTGGCTGGAAGTTCATTTACATCAAACTGGGCAGAGAGGGTATAGGTTACAACTGCTCTGGTGAGAAGGTTGAAGTATCACCTGAACAGATGGGCTTCGATACGGAAGAGTACTTTGAGCTTGCGGACGGTAATAACTTCACGTCTCTTATGAGTGATGTGACCCAAGCTATAGCAGAGTATAGAACTACAGGTCATATGGAGTTGACATGGGAGCAAAGCAAATAATCATAGTTGGATCAGCGCCTCGATATGAGGAAGTTCCAAGGTTTATCAATGCAGAGATATGGACTACACCTACTGGCCTACCTCTTCGCAGGGCGACGAGGGTGTTTGAGGTACACGACTTCATGTCAGACGTTCATACCCAGAGAGTAAACGCCGCTAACCCAACAGTGACGTACATGCAACACGCTTATGAACCTATACCCAGCTCTGTTAGGCTGCCAATCGAAAGGCTCGTTGAGAGGTTCGGTGAGCAGTTCAACAACACTATAAGCTATATGTTAGGTATGGCTATCTTAGAGTTCGAGAACGGCAGTGACCCTATGATTCTCTACCTTCGCAGGATACACACAATGTACTCAGAGGAGTACAGGCACCAAATCCCAGAGATATGTTACTACATTGGCCTCGCAAGAGGTATGTGTATTGATGTAAGAGTATCAGAACACAGTATACTTCTCAAGCCTAAACGTTTATACATGTTCAAGGATTATGAATATGGAAGTAATTAAGAAGGACGCTACCGAAGAACTGGAAGGCCCATCAGAAGCGGGTTATCATTTCCTACAAGATTGGCGTCGGTGCCAACAGTACTGGGCATGGACATACTACTATGGCTTAGAGCCCATGCACACATCACCTGTCCTGATGTACGGTATTGCTATGCATGAGGCCATGGAAGCGTGGTACCTTGGTGTTATGCATAATCAGCCAGCACATCAGAAAGTCAAGGACGCTAAGGTTATGTTCTTAGCTTCTCTGACTTCTATGAAAGACAACTATCTGTACGAAGACACTTACTTGGCAGATGTTGACAAAGGGCTGACCACCCTTGAGCAGTATGGCCTTGAGTACTCCAAGGAGTCCTTCGTAGTTGAGAAGACACCTGATGGCCAACCTGCCCTGGAGATCAGTTGCAGGTCGGTACTACCTACAGGTGATATATTCACTGGCAGACTGGACTTAGTGGTCAGAGGGCCACAAGCTATCAGATACATTGTGGACCACAAGACTACAGGCTGGGCAATATCTATGTTAGAGCGTACTCTTAGAGTATCGAATCAAGCTACGGGCTATCTTTGGCTGTGGAACGAAAAGTACCCTGAGCTGAAAGCTCAAGCTGTTATCTTTAATGTGCTCAGGAACGCAAAGGGAAGTATCGACTTTCGCCAAGTTGTTGTGTACAAGACAGAAGAAGACGTCGAGAGGTTCAAGCGAGATTGCACTAAAACACTCAATGTCATAGCAGAAGAAGTGTCTAAAAACAATCCAATCTTCACCATGAACACTGATTCGTGCTTCAAGTTCAACAAAGCTTGCCCTTACCTTGAACTCTGTCAAGGCAGTAACTATGAACTTCAGTTAGGAACTAAATTCAAACTAAAGGGGGAACCCCTGAAATGAAAGGAGTCAGCAATCCCGACCTGGACATGACATTGCAGAAAGGATTTATCTTCTGCTCGAAGGACGTGTCACAGCGGGAGATTATATGTAATTGGTGTGCCAGGGAGAGGTACGCGAAGATGTACCCTCATTGGGCGCCAATCAATATCGATCTCAACGACGACAGTGCCCCAAAGTGTGACGTTTGTGGCAAAGAACTCGGTGAGGGTCCCGCAATCTTTGGGGACTATGAAACGGTGCAGGAGGAGCCAATGGGAGAAGTAAAAACACCACGAGGGTATAGTGATGATGACCTCGGCATATGTCATCAGTGCTTAACAGACAAACCACACTATAAGAAAGTCGTGGGAAACTGGCAAGTCATTATGCCAGGCAATGAACTGGTAAAACCCATAATGTGTATGGTTTGCCAAAAGGAGATCTAAGTGATCATAGACGGGAACACGAAAACCTTCAAGATCGAGGAACTACGCTTGAAGCTTCTAATCTACGGTCCCCCAGGTTCAGGTAAGACATGGTTTGGTGCTACAATGCCCAACCCATTCTTCATCTTTCACCAGACCACAGAAGATGGATTGTTGTACTACAAGATGCGCGGTATGGATCTTGACTATGCATCGTTTGAAACCTTCACCGACCTGCACGGTATACTCGACACTATCAGTACAGGGCAGAGAGCACAAGGTGCCAACTCCTTGATCCTTGACGGTTGGGACAGATTAGATCAGCCTCTCATTCAGGAGATTCTGAATGAGCAAGGCTCAAAGAAGATGACACAGCCAATGTGGGGTGTCGCACGTGATAGGTTAAAGGACTTGTCTAATCGGTTCCTCAACTTTGGTAAGTTCTACCATGTTGCTATTCTTGCAGGGGACATGATGGAGAAGAACGAGTTAAGCGGGCAAATCTATGGCTTGCCCAACACTATCGGCAGGTTCAGGCAGGAGATAGGAGGTCTATTCGACCTCTACTTCTATGCTGTGCAAGACACCTACTGGGATAATGGCCAGCAAAAAGCAAGCTACAAAGTCCACACTGTAAAGTACCTTGACTTTGGAGCAAAGGACAGAACTGGGGTCTTCGACTTCCAAGAGGACAATGATTTCTCTATTCTGTATGAGAAGTTCAAGACCAAAGCAGAAGAGTTAAGGGCCGCAGTGCAAGCTGGTAGTGGAGACATACTTCACACTATACCGCTTTCTATGCGGAAACTGTTAGGGCTACCACAGGTCTTGGAGGAACCACCGCCGGTACAAGAAGATCCATCGCTATCAGAGCCAGTTGTAGTAAAGTAAGGTCGTTGACCTGAAAGATATTAAGGCAGGAGGAAAACTATGCCACAAGTACAGATGCCAGATTTCGAGAACGTTGAGCTTCAGCCCCCTTCATTAGATGCTGGGACATACGAGGGAAACATCGTGGAAAAGCCCGACCTTGACCAGACAGAAGACGGGAAACAGTTTATCACAGTACTGGTCCAAGCGACTGATGGGCCAGACCAGATGAAACCGCACCCTGTCACCGGGAGCATGAAGGTGGAGGGCAGAACTGTCCGCACACGTGTCTACTTGACCAAGGCCGCAGCGTGGAGGGTCAAACAGCTCCTTGTCTGTGCCGGCCTCCTTGCAAGGGATGACGCTCAGAGCCCTATGGCGAAAGGCAACATCAACACCGACATGCTTCTGGGCACACACGTCAAGTTCGAGGTCTCGAAGAGGATGGCAAATGGGAACGAGTACAGCGATGTACAGTGGATTATCTGATCCAGAGCCCAACACCATTCTTGAAGGCGACGTTAGGGAACTCCACACGGAGTTCCCTGACGATTTTTTTGACCTTATTGTAACGTCCCCTCCGTACTGGAATCTTCGGGACTACACAGAGGGTAATGTACATGAAATAGGAAGAGAGCCTGACCCTGATACTTATGTGGCCAACCTTCTAAGTGTCTTTGAGAAGTTGAAGCCGCACCTCAAGATCACGGGTTCTGTGTGGGTAAACATTGCTGACACTTATCGCAATGGACCACTTGAGATACCACAAAGATTCTCCTATCTTATGCGCCAACTTCATGGGTGGCACCTTGCAAACAGTGTGATATGGTATAAGACAGACGCCATGAGTGAGTCAGTGAACAGGCGGTTCTCTCAGAAGTACGAAATGTTCTACTGGTTTGTAAAAAACACTGAGTTCTACTACTTCAATGAACAAGCAAGTAAAATACCAGTCAGCAAGTCAAGTGTGGAGAGGCTGAACTATAAGTTCAATGAATCCAAGGGTACTGCTGTCTCACGTATGCGTGGAATGATTGGTGACATGTCAGCTAAGGCAGAACAGTACTTAGAAAAAGGGGTAAACGCTGGTGACATCTGGGCGCTACCAACAAACAAAGAGAAAGTTGAGCACTCTGCGCCATACCCTGTTGAGCTTATTGTTAGGCCTATCGTCGCTTGTTGCCCACCGGGCGGCAAAGTATTCGATCCGTTTATGGGGTCGGGGACGACTGGCCTCGCTGTGGTTCGGATGGGTGAGGGAAGGACATTTTATGGTTCTGAACTTAACCCTGCTTCTGTTAAAGAAGCTACAGAAAGAATCAAGCCAGAATTAGTTCAAGGGAGTTTAATATGAAGAAGTTTTTCATAGGTCTACTCACTGGCATAGTCAGTGCAGCAGTAACTATCGCTTTTATCTACGCGAAAAGTCATGGGCAGACACGAGAAGCTTTCAACGATGTAGTTGAAATCAAGTACGACAGCAAGATGCGTAGTCTGTCAAAGAGAGCAGAACTCACAGCCAAAATAGCAAAGGTTAAAAGAGCGGAGGCAAAACATGAAGCATTCACTGAAACTCGCAATGATACTGTTAATAGTTTTATGTCCAATTTCAGGACTGGCGGCTGATGACCACCCACGTGTGGAAGGATATGAACCCCAGCCCGGAGACAATAAAATGGTTGAAGTCACAGTTGGGCAAATGCGAATCGCTAACTATGTGTATGAACTTTACATCGTCGCCGAAGAGGAAACAGAAGGTTGGTGGACCCTCTACAACGAAAGTCAAAAGTCACTCAGAGAGTGTGCAAATGACCTTATTGATGCCGCACAGCAAAATATCAAGCTTAGGAAAGCGAACAAGACAGCAATTACTGTCATTATTGGGCTTGTCGTCGCATCGGCCGTCAGTGTCACTCTTGCTTTTATTGGTAGATGACGATGAAGAAGACACTATGCCTAACAGTCTTTTTGGTCTACCTTGTTTCCGTGATCAACTCATGGGGCATTGGCGCTGAAGTCGCACACTGGGTATCAAAGAATAGAATAGAGAAGGGCCTTGAACCTATAGCTTACAGCGAAACACTGGCAATAACAGCACGACGGTACTGCGAGATGATGCTGGCGGCTGGGGCAATGACCCACAGTCTCTCCCTTCCCTCCGAAAAACTTGCCATGGTCAATGGTTTTGCTGACGTGATAGGTGAAAGGTACAGGCTTGACGACCTCTATATTTATGAGCTTCTATATACTGAATACACTGAACGGGACTGGATCACTATAAGCCCTGAATACGTGTCGCACGTTTTTGACGATTTTCCACGTCATGCTTGGGGTGTGTACCACGAAGATGCAATGTACATGGGCTGGGCGATGATAAAGGGGCCCAAACTCTCTTGGGTCACAGCTTATATAGCTATAAAGGGCACTGATAATGGCAATATAAGGGGCACTATACCTGATGAAAGATGAACACTGCTTAGGCTGCCCGTACGCCCAGAACGACTATGTAGGAGCAGAGGGCCCAAAAGATGCGAAGATTGTTATTATTGGTGAAGCACCAGGTAAGACAGAGGAGGAACAGGGTAGGCCTTTTGTCGGAGGGGCTGGGAAGGTACTCAATATGCTTCTCCGAGCAGGAGGGGTTGACAGAGAGAAAGTATATGTTACCAACGTCCTCAAGTGCAGACCTCCAAAGAATAATTTACATACCGCCGCTGCCATTGATGCGATCGGACATTGCACCCCACGATTACTTCGAGAACTCAACGCACTGTACCCTTCAGTGGTTGTACCTACAGGGAACACAGCACTTGAAGCTTTGGGTTACAACCACAAAATTACGCACGCGAGAGGCAGTATCCTCAGCTCTAAAAAGTTTGGGAAAGTAATACCAACTTGGCACCCGGCGTATATTATGCGCCAATGGCACGAGTTTTATACTGGTCAGTTAGATTGGCGTAAGATCCAGGGGCACTCCGAATATGGCAATGTCCCTGACTATGCAGAACACTTCAACGTGGAACCGACCATTCTTGATGTAGAAATGTTCGCTATGCAGGTGTGCAACAGAGCAAGTATGGGTGAGAATGTACAACTGGCGCTTGACATCGAAACGTTCATAGGCAACCCTGCAAGAATACCGCTCAAGACCATAGGTATGGCACTGAACGGAACTCACGCTATAGTTGTACCCTTCCTGACTCAAGCTGGCTCTGAGTACTGGGAAACAGAAGACGAGCTTATGCGCGCAATGATGGCAGTAGGCAAAATACTTCAGGAGCCAAGCGTGACAAAGATATGTCATAACTCCCTATTTGACCTGTTTGTTCTAATGAACCATGGGTTCACGGTAGCAGGGAGTGTATACGACACTATGATTGCCCAATACCTCATATATCACCCTTCAGCCCATACCCTTGAGTATCTTGTCTCTATATACGCTGATTATCAAGCCTGGAAGCTTCAGAAGGGATCGACAGACAAGTCTTTTAGAGAATACAACGCAAGGGATTGTGTTGTTCTGCACATGATTAAGCCCGGGATAGACACAGACATGAAGGACAACAGGATAGATTACCTCTTTGATATCCTAATGGATGTAATTCTACCGACGTGCAGAATGATGCTGAACGGTATTCATGTTGATGTATCAAGAGTAGAAGAAATGGACACGATGATTAAAAATGACATTGAGATTGTAAGGCAGGCACTCTTCCAACATGCAGGTCAGGAGTTCAACCCTAATTCAGGTACACAGTTGGCCAATATCCTTTTCAATCAAATGGGGCTCAAATCTAAGAAGAAGACCAAAGGTAAAGGGCGACAAAGCACATCAGAGGACGTTCTGAAGACGTTAGCGCTGAAGAACCCAAAGAATAAGTTTCTGGATGTTATGTTGGAATACCGCACGCTTGAGAAGAGGAGATCAACATACATTGGAGGACTTACCAAGAACCTTCATTCCGACCAAAGAATCAGAAGCTCTTTCAAACTCCATACAGCAGTCACAGGCCGCTATGGAAGTTCAGATCCCGCAATGCAAAATCTACCAAATAGAAGTGACCCCGGAGGTTATATCCGTGGTATGTACAGAGCGCCAGCAGGTTACACGATCGTGGAGGGTGACTATTCCCAAGTTGAGCTAATGGTCTTTGCTATCCTCGCAAACGATACGATATGGCAAAAGGCCTTTGCTGATGGGGAGGACATTCATCACAACAACATGGTCGATATGATAGGGTACTATGACGAGAAGCACAGGACGTTTATCAAGAACTTTGTGTATGGTCTGATTTATGGGTCAGAGGGTGGTGAGATTGAGAAGGTTGCACCAAAGGAGCTGACACAGATCATATCTATTAGGCAAATGCTTGTCAATTTGCAAAACTCACACCCTGCTATATTTGAGTACAGACAGAAGATAGCAGAGGAAATATACAAGAACAAGTTTGTCGTAAATGCCTTCAACCGTAGACGGTACTACCCTTCTAAACCTACTAAAGCTGATATCCGTTCAGCAGTTAACTTCCCTATCCAATCAACAGCAGCAGATATTATGCACCTCAAAACACCAATGATAGACGAGGCACTTGATTGGCCCCTTGACAAACTAATACTACAATTGCATGATGCTTACTATGTTGAAACCCTGAACAGTCGAGTACAGACAATAGCCACTGTCATGAAGGAGGTTATGGAAGAACCAGTCCACACACCTACAGGTTACACATTCAATCTCAAGGTTGAGATAGAATATGGGCCATCACTATCAGGAAAGGAGATGACCAAGTGGCAGCACCAGGAAAAAGTCCAAGTGACGGCCTAGCGAGGAAACTTCATGATGAAGCAAAGAAAGAGGAAGTCTATTTCAGGAACATTATCCCCAGGACCGGGTTTATTGGGAAGTATCTCAGTTACACTGACAGGCAAGAGTCTCCAGGTTCTTATCATTTCTGGGTCGCGGCAACTATGCTATCAGCAACGGTTCAGCGCCGCGCTTGGATCAACAAAGGCATTTACAACGTATACCCGAGTATCTACACGATTCTGGTTAGTCCTTCAGGAAGATGTAGGAAGTCCCGTGCAATACGATTGGGTACTGAACTTATTGAGGACTTCTCTTGGATCAATATTATTGCCGACAAGACCTCTCCCGAAGCTTTTCTCCAGGCTCTCATGGAGGGCACTCAATCAATGGCTCAAGGCCCAACAGCTGGACCTGCCGGAGGCATTAACATTCCAGTGGGAACACCTGATGCAACAGGGCTTATCAGAGCAACTGAACTTGGCGTATTCATCAACAGGCAAACATATACTTCTGGCATGGTCGGGATTCTAACCGATCTATTCGACTGCCCAAACAAGTTCCAGTATCTCACACGAAATAAAAAGCCCATTATCCTTCACAATGTTGCGATCACTTTTCTCGGAGCGACGACACCAAAGTGGTTAGCGACCAACTTACCTGAAGGTGCATTTGAAGGTGGCTTCATGTCTCGGTTTATTTTGGTCGTGAAAGAGGTAAGAGATAGACGTATAAGTTTCTCTGCTGAACCACCACAGCAAGAAAAAAGAGACTTGCGTGATTGCCTACTACGGATACATATTAACTATAGAGGTAGTATACCATTAGAGAATCCCGCAAGGAATTGGTTTGACGATTGGTATACTTCAGGCACAGCCGATATAATAGACAATGAGGAAATGTCAGGTTTCGTTGAACGAAAACCCGATACAGTACTGAAGCTTGCGTTGCTGTTGTCTGCTTCCGACCAGCGAGATACTATCAGGGTAGAGGACTTGCAAAGTGCCAAACGTATTATTGATTGGACACAGGAAAAGATGTTTGATGGGTTTGCTCATGTGGACCTGTCACATATTGGCTCTTTGAGGCACAAGACATTAGAAGCCTTGAAATTAGCAGGCGGTCGGCTTAGTCGCAGGGACGTAATGCGTAAGTTTGGCGGTCGTATAAATGGCGTCAAGGACTTAGAGGAGATAGAGGCCATTATGAAGGAAGCAGGAGACATAGAGATAAAGTTCTGGCGCAAGAACGACACTGGAAGGTGGGGCAAAGGTTATGTCTTAACAGACTCTGTTCAGAACTACACAGATATGGTAGATGTACACCCTGAGAACCCCAACCGACCAGCAGGGAAGAAGAAGTCATGAAACTCACCGGCGACCCAGAGAACCAAGTCAAATGCTTTACATGCAATACCTGGACGTCAGAGAAGATGCTGAGGCCTCGCATGTTCTATGGCAGGGAGCAGCATATATGTGTAGCCTGCTTTAGAAGTTATGCACTGAGAGACGACACATTGGTCACAATACAATTAGAGGTAGAAGAATATGAGAGAGCGAAAGCTACAAGACCCAGTCAAGGTAAACATTCTGATAGAACGGAAACAACTGCTGAAATTACGCGAAAGGTTGATGACTGAGGGCAAAGGCCGTAGCCTTTCACAGTTCGTTCGAGATAGTTCATCAGACTTCATAGGAGGAGTTGGAAATGGCGTACAAGATGACGTACGGAAGGAAGTTCTTCGCGCTGATGGTAGGTAGTGGGCTCATATGGTCAGGTTACTTTGTAACACTGTTCTCTAAAATAGGTGGAAGTGTCCTGAACCCCATAGTGTTCGGATCACTGATTGGGGCTCAGGTCTTACTTTGTTTGATGTATGTCGGTGGTAACGTGTGGAACAGTTACATCAAATCAAAGCACTTCCACCCAGAGTTAGGCTGATCGTCCCCTGGGTAACAGAGGGTTCTTTCTCTCGCTCCGGTAGGCGATCTCCATATCTATTAAAGTTTTCCACTTCTCAAGCTCCATGTCCCCTGCCCGGGCAAGTATCCCATCTGCGTTGTCTACTTTGAACGATGCCATTGCATAGCCACCGCAGAAGGCTATGAGGACGAACAGTTCGGCAAGGATGATACTTGTGTTTTCGTAAGTGAGCACAAACCATGCTGCACACATTACAAATAGGAGAGCTGGAATAAAGGTTAAAGCGATGATGTTCGCACGCCATACCATGTGGTCACGGAAGTTCCTGTTGATGTTCATCTACCCTCCGGGTTCCATTTTGCACTACTATCATCTGGATCCCACAGAGTGTGGCAGAACCTGATAAGTCTCTCAACAGCCTCACGCTCCATAACGACCTCGTTCTGCCTCGTTATACCATCGGTAGTGTATACACGTACTTCCTCACGCCAGGTGCCCATCTCTACATATGCACCGTCTCCAAGATATGCTTCTAACGCCATTTTATAAGTACCCCTTTTCTTTCTTTACTTCACTCCCGAACATGTTACGTAAGTCGTTGGTCGAATAGTTCGTTCGGAGGGAAGGGGACGGAGACTTGCTGGAGTCCCCCTTGAATCGCTTGATCTCCGTCCAGTAGAACCCGTCATGCTTCTTGCTGTAATCGAAATCGAGCATGCTCAGCTTGAACGTGTCGAACGGTGATGTCTCGAACACCCAGATGAAATCCCCTATCGGTTCTACCCTGACGTTCATGCTGAGGACTGTGTCAAGAGTATCTTGATACAACTGTGAACGCTTCTGTTGCTTTGTCTCGAAGCTTGTCTCTGGGGCGGACGTTTCCGTCTCCATTCTTGTTGCTGTTTTGACGAACACCTCGAACTGGCGCTGCATCTCGATGACTTCGTCGTGGTCGCCACCGTGGTCCGGGTGGAGCGTCATCATCAACTCTCGGTACATCTTGGTGCCTTGCTTGAGGGTTTTGCACTTCTTGAAGTACTGTTTCAGCTCCATGTGCGTAGCCTCTTTACCAACTTGACTTTACGAGTCTCAAGAGTCCCTTCTGGCCAGCGGGGGCAGCCGTCATACTCGACAAACTGCCCGTCAAACTGCCCGTCAAATCCGATGGTTAAACGGGTGAACTTCGGCGGTGCTACCTTGCCTGTTCCACATTCCCATACTTCAACGGGCCACCTAATACCAGAGGCATTACTGAGATTCATAGCACGTGTCTCCTTGTCGAACACTAAGAAGCCATGCTTACGGGGTCCGGCCATGACCCATTTACCTGGCTTGTATGTAGCCGTTAAGGGGCTGTCGTACACTAAAGCTGACTGATGCAGTCCTTTGCGGATGGATACAATCTTGTATGCTTTCATGTCAACCCCCGTTGAACAGCTTGGCCTGTTTCCTGTCTGTCGTGCAGTCAGCCTCGTAGTATGTCTGTGTTTTTGTTTTCTTGGTCAACTTACAGTTGGCGGGTGTGCTGAGGGCTATTCTGAGAGCGATAATGCCACCGTCCCGCTCCCCTTCGCCTATCCATGAGAAACTCCCCCGGGTACTGCTGAATTCTCTCGTGACACGTCCTACCTTAGTGACATGACGGCCCTCTTTGAGGATAATGCGTTCCTCTTCTTTGCTTACTTTGTAAGGCGTCAATTCTATCGAGATCCAGTCACCGCCGCAGACAATTGTGGAAACATGGCAACAAGCCGCATCCCCAAGGTCAAGCTTGTTTAGAGCAATGACCATTTCATCTTGTATCTGGATTGCCTTGTTCAGAGACTCTCTTTCCTGCATCATCTTTTCCTTGGTGTAGACTATCAGTGTCTTCATTATGAACTAACCTCTCTAATAACTGTCTTATTGCACGTATCTCGTGCAAGATCGCAGGAGCTGTGAAAGTGTAGTAATTGCTTTCCTTCTCTGTTAGCACGTCCTCCACTCTGAACGCTTCAGCAAATATAGCTGCCGGTGAGCTACACTTTCTACAGACTCCTTGTACGATGTCGTTCCATGTTTGGCAACGACCACATCTCCATTTGAGACATGTAAGATTCGATACCACTTTGCTCACAAAAGGATACCTTTTGGCTTTTCTTCGGTGTCCTCAGGGCCCCAAGCCCCACAGTGAGGGCATTGAACAATCTTGCCTTGCGTCACTTTGACCCTGCGCAAGACTGCCATTGCTGACCCACTGTGTGTTTGGATAACCTCATAGTGCTCAACGAACCTTACGCCCTCTTGCTTGTTCTCCTCAATTATGATCCTTACTTGAGAGTGCGCTTTCAATTCCATCTTTGTTCATCCTGTCAACTATTTGGTTTTCGAGCTTGAGGCACTTACCTTTGAGCCAAGGGTACTGACTTGAGTTTAATGGTTCATCTGCTATGCACCAACGAAACCCCGCCTTCTTATCGGAGTCTACCCACAACCGTCGGCCAGTTGCAACATAGAAGTACTGTCGTGCTGTTGTGAGCATATCAGTCAGTTCCCTGTCGATAGCTATAAGGCCAGCATCATCAGTACCTTCAGGTATTTCCAATTTCGCAAGTGTTTGCTCATTGTGCAGCAGAATCTTACCGTTATGTCTCGGTATAGTCCTGGCCCGGGGCATGTTACTCTTCCTCCTCCACGGTAAACTTTTCCCGGTACCCGTAGACAGTGCACCTTTCCTTGATATGGTCTGCCAGGGCGCACTGCTTGGCGTTCAAGACTTCCCTCTTGAGGATGTCGAAGGTCCCTTCTGTTCCCATCTTCTCATTGTCCACCCACTGTGTGCTGGGTGTGTTCCAAGCAGAACGGGTAACGCCCTGCTTTTCAACACTGACACTGCCAAGGGTCTTGACTCCTACAGGGACCTCTGGCCTGTCCATGTTGTCGGCAAGGAACTTCTTGAGTCCCTTGATCCTCTTCTCGATCCGCTTGGCGTCAAGCTGACAGGCCACCAACTGCTTTCCTGTCTCCCGTAGGGTCATCGGGAACTGAGAGACTTTCTCTTCGACTGCTTCACTACTCATGTGCAGTCCTCCTATAAATTAGATTTGGAGTTAATGAACTCCACAAAGCACTCTCCTTTCAGAGAGTGCAGAGTGCAGGTCACTCGTGACGCAAGAAGTCTACTACAGAAGTCATCTTTTCCACACCGACGCTTTGAAGGTAGTTCTTCAGCGCCTTTGCTGCTGTCATAAGATCGCTATAACTCCTGACGTCCAGGAGTGCTACAGTGACAAGATGCTGGTGCATTGTCTCACTGAGGTTCGAGCCTACTACCCCTTGCAACGCCGCCAAGATAAGAGTGGTACCGTCTGGCTTACAGAACCTCACGGGGCTATTAAGCACAGTACCCTCCTTGCCGAGCAGGTTGTAAGTGTCCTGTATCATATCATCTAACAAGACGTTCACTTCGAGAGGAGGAGGCAGTGCTCTGACCCGGTAAGCAAGCCGCCCATCAAATGTCTGCCCCTGACCCTCGAACAGCCCAGGCATTATACTTCCGTCGGGTTGGATGAAGGCACCCTCTACTGCAAAACCCCTGCACTGACTGTTTGGGTCGCAAACCGCGGCAGCTTTTATCTTTTCAAGCACAGCCAGGAACTCAACGACGGTCTGAGCACCTGATGCGTTATCGCTCAGGGCATGTATAAATCCCTCTGCTGCGGTCAGCAACATTCCCTGCTCTGCCATTGAGAGGCCATCGAGTGTTCCTTTTATGCTCTCAATCGCCCTGCGCAACTGTTCCCCAAACTCTTTGTCGCTCATGCTGGCCTCCCTCTAATCGCTTCTTCTTCTGTCAAGCAAAAGCCCACCGCTGTGTGATTGGTCAAATAGCCATAGTTGTAGATGCCCTGCTTGATAGGCAGCTCAAACCTTTTCGGGCTCTGCTTCCACAACTTCATAGCACCATTGACCCTCCACTTCGCTGGTCTATTGTTACTGAGCTTGTACCGTGAGTCATAGATAACATCACCATGCCGCAAGGCGATGGCCTGTTCTTTAGTAATCATGATTTTGCCCTCCGTCGAGTCTCGAACTGGTCATACGATTTAGTTGTCTTGAGTATCAAGTTACAAACATCGGTGGCCTTCGCCGTGTACGGCTCGTCCCCTGTAACCATCTTCATAACAGCATTATCGTACTTTACAAATACCCAGTGTTCATTGGTAGACGAAACTACTCCGTCCTCGCAGTCGGGGTGGTGCACGTCGTTCTTTACGTGATTGGGCATGTACCTCACTCTGTCACCGTGCTGAAAGTCCTCTGGCGTTGGCTGTATGTTAATTGCCATCGCACTACGCCTCTATTGCAGCTATTGCTGCCTCTTCGGCTATCTCATAAATGAGATCGTACAGTCGGTCCTGTATCATTGCGGGTGTAGGCTCCTCCATCTCCCTTTTGACCAACAGCCCAACTTTGATAGCACAGCCTCGGCAGACTGCTAACGGTGCACTGTAATAAACATACCCATCACTCGCGGCTCGGGGACGTGCTGTTGTCGTTGGTATTACTGTAAACAGGCCCTCCCCACTTTCTACCTTCTTCTTACATCTGTCGCACGAATAGATTGTCTCTGTCATATTGTCTCCTTGCCCGTAGGCTAATCTTCGCCCGGAACCTCACCTCTCTCTGAACTGACCGCAAGTGCATCAATCCACTCCATGTAGTCACCACCATAGTACTCAGCACCAATCGCAAGCCATGCACCATCAGGCATACTGTCATCGAGCAGGTCAATCACGTCCTCAACCGTGAAGCCATTAGGGCCGCGAGGACATTCCTCCCCTTCCCTCTGACTACCACCATGGTCATTGTTCATCTGTGTTCCTCTCTGATAGTACTTACTGTGTCAGTGCTACTACCACTTTCGCTAACAGCCATCCTACCATTACTGCTGCTACGCCTACTACCCACCGCCATTTACTATAGTTCTTGCTCATTGTCGTTCCTCTCTAATAATGTTTGCCATCGATGTAGAAAGTCCCAGTGCGACTGAGGCCCAAGGTCACATTGTTCAGCACGGTATTCGATGTATTTCTTGAGCTTGTACAGCTCCATCAACTTGAGAACACCGCGCTCTTCCCTTCGTACTTGGTCGATGTTCTGCTGTACCTCTTTGAGCACACCCCATACTATTGCACCAGTGCTCGACAGGGCATACAGCCCTGACCACTGCCCACTGTGCCACCTGTCTGCAAGCAACATTGCCGAAAAGTCTGACGTGACCACTTCGCTGTCAAGGTTGTGATTGACATTCGTGCCTACTATGTGCTGCTCATCCTTCTTCATAACAGGCCTTCCTAAACATGCGTTCGTCGAACTTGTTATTGTCCTGGGCCAACTCTTCAACAAACACATCAAGCATTTGGTCCCACTGGTACCCTCTCATACAATTAGCAAAGGCTGGTGTCCCTGGCCTTGTCAATTGCATCACGGACGTTATCAGTTTGTAGTCTTTCCTGGTCATGATATTGCTCCTGTCGTCCTGCACACATACTCCTCTACGAAGTGCCACGCACAAGTCCTGTGGTACTGTTGAGCCCGTGCGATGTTCTTTTCCTGTGTACCTGGCACAGACATTAGTATAATAGGCCTGTCCTCACTGGTCTTACAGATAGGGCAGACGAACCCTTTCATATTCGGGTGTTCGAACTCTTTTATCATTCTATAGCCTCCTGTTCCTCTTTGTCTTTCACATGGGTAGACCCGTGCCTCGCACGTATATCATCAGTCGTGTACCTTGATTTGATGTTAACCTTGCCCCTACCATTGTACACTCTCGCCTTGTGCTTCTTGCTGAACCAAAACCCCATGTCCTTAAGCTCGTACGTCACGTCAAAGCAATCAGTGACGTATATCCAGTACCCAATTACCTCGATGGTCACGTTCAGCTTGCAAACTTCAGCAAGTTTGGCTGCGAACATGTGAACATCAGCTCCAAAGGTTTGGTTGCCAGTATCGGTGGTGTACTGATCAAACTTACCTTGCATGTAACCTTGACAGAAGCGTTCGAACTGCTCGATTATTTGCCTGCACGTAGCATCATCACCGCCATGGTCGGGGTGATGTTGCTTGAGCAATTCTCGATAGAGTTCCTTAGCTTTGTCAAGTCCTTGAGTGTTCTCGAACCAATTCATTTGCTACTCTTCTCTACTGAAGGGCCGAGTCTCTGTGTAATATCCATGATTACAGCTTCAGTACGCATCACTTGAAAGTTAGAAATCCCAACATAATAGTCAGCGTCGTTGTGTTCCTCCTGCCGTTGGTTAGGGCGATGGTTTGAGAACCTCACTTTGTACTGTGTTCTCCCATTTCTCACGTATATGTACTTGCTGTACGTGGTCTTAGCTCGAATAAGTCTAACCTTATAGCCTATGTCAAGCATTGCATCGCAGAACTGTATCCATTTAGGAACTGGATACCTAGCTTTGATGTAGTCGGGCTTCATACCCGCAAGGTACGGTTTAGTCACATCTTTGATTTTCATAGTGCTTACTCAGTTAGCAAGTTGTGCCATGTCTTAGCGCCGGTGCGACCGTTGTAGGTTATGTGTACCTTGCCATCAAACTCATAAAGTGGGACTCTGCACTCTTTGCAATGGCCTAAGCTTACATCGTTCACCTTAGTGATAGCATAGAAATCACCCCTGCACGTAGGGCACACAGCACTGTCCACTGTGAAGTAGTGTACTGCCTTGTTAAGTTCAGGAGAGAACCTGCCGAAACAAGTCTCGCCTTTCTTTAGAATAGCCAGCACGTGTGGTTTGTCAAGCTTGCCAATAGGTTCATCACACATGTACACCATGTTAGTATCTAGGTCATAGTCGAACATGTACTCATTCGACATCTGGGTCACCATAGGCCGACTCGATATCTGTTTGGCAAGCTGTGCACTGTAATGTTGGACCTTCATAGTACGCAGCACAGTTGATGTCCTTGTGTTCCAAGATGAACAACCCTTTTGCACACTTTGCGCACAACACGTCCCCTTCATCCCTTGTCGAGAATATAATAGGGTACCCACCTGGCCATGCATAAGGTATGAATGCTGTGTCGAACGCCTTAGATACTAGGTCATATTCAGTTGCGTTCCTACTGTATGAACCATCAGGGAACGTCTGGCCAACAGGCGCCATCACGAAGTCCTGCACCACTTTACATAACTTTCTGATATAGTCATGGTCAATTATCATATTTGCTCCTGTTCAATAGTCGTTAGTCGGGTGGTCGTCTGAGGGAAGGGGATGGCCTTGTCGGTAGCCTTCCCTTCCATCGGTTGTGATATGTCACGATAGGCCTGTGTAAATAAAAAAAGCTTGCAAGTGTTATCTACTTGCAAGCTTCATGGTACTGTCCGCCGGGTCGTTGTTTACTTGGCGGATTCTTTGGCCTTCTTGTCGGCAGCGGTCTTCTCGGCAGTCTCTTTCGCGGCGGCCTTCGATTTGATTCCGGCCGGAGTGTACGGGTACTTGTCGTCGCCGATTGACTTCATGATGCCCTTGCGGAATACGTCAACCGGGTCGGCGCCGGTAGCCTTCACAGCTTCGATAAGATCCGTAATGCTGACGGTCTTGCCCGACTTAGCTTTGTCAAGCATGGTCTGAAATTGCTTGACCTCGGCTTCTGACTCGGCAAGGCCTAGCATTTTCTTGAGAGTCTTTTCACGGTCGCTCTCACTTGTATTCGATTTTTCCCAAACCGAGTACATGTCGCTCAATCGCTTGACGAGCCCGCTGGGCGGATTGACAAGACTCTTGATGCTTTCTAGCGTTGCTGGCATGTTATGCCCTCCATAAGAATTGGTTTGCTTGCGATAACTTTACAAGCGTATATAGTAGAATACGGTTATTCTGCTACACTTGTCAAGTTACAAGTATCGGTGTTTGCTTGCTCCCTTCCCTAATTGTGGCCATTCTTGCCAAAGAACGAGGACGGGTTTACCCGCCACTAGTAAGTATGATGCATTTATATATATAACGCAAGTAATGCAGAGATTATCTTATGGAGAATTGTGTCATGTTTAGGTAATATCATACGATCGCATTGTGTCAAGAATCACTGCCGAGGATGAAATCAGCTAAGTCTATACTCTGTATAGAGTTGCAAAACAAGTGTCACGTACGCTTTGACGTACGGTAGTACGTAACTTGTTACGCTGTAACGATTTACACGCAAGTGTCAGTGTCATTGTGTCATTGTTACCCTCTCTGTGTTTCTCTCTCTCTATACACGTATTTATATATATATATATTTATATATATAGATAAAGAGATGAGAAGGTAATAATGGAGAGAATGAACATATAATGTACAGATATAGGGTTATAGAGTTAATGGATGAAAGAGAGATAGAGAGAAAGGGTAAGAATGACACATTGACACTGACATTGCTAGTGCAACTGCTTACGCAGTATAGACTTAGCTGTATTTATACCCTTGACACTTGTTGACGCTTCTTTTGTAAGTCCTTACGGTACAAGTACTTACGTGCAGTTGTATAATCAGCTATGTGTATTGACGGAATGGAATGTATGATATAAGATACTATGTATGTGCAGAGCACAACACATATGGTATTATGTATATTACCAGGTAGTGAATATGCAAGAACTTGCATGTAGCTTGCTGGCGCAAGCAGTAACTTCTCAAGTAGTGCTGGCGCAAGTAGTGCTGTGTGGGGAGTTGTGTTCTGCATTGGCGCAGCCACCCCTACCCCCGCGACGCAAGCGGCAACCCCTGCACTAAAGGTACTCGTGTTTCTACAAAAAAATAAAAAATATCGTCAAAGACGAAGGGCTGTGCTGAGAGAGGTGAGTCTTGCGGTTAGAAATTGGAAATCGTTATTTGGTGATGGCCGTTATTTCGCTCTTAAGCGCTGGGTGAATTACGTATGCGTGGCCAACTTGATATATGGCAGGTTTTTGTTTTGTTGCTTTGA
>SDBV01000592.1_pt1 | contig 52320 bp, 35 predicted proteins | sample 2277081 | NCBI WGS metagenome assembly SDBV01 (sample SAMN10402039, study PRJNA504765) | marine sediment metagenome | isolation source: marine sediment core GS10_PC15, 223 cmbsf | place: Arctic Ocean: Southern Knipovich Ridge | collected 2010
GTATTTCCTCTTTTTCTTCTGATTGCCGCCTGGCTTCCACAGGATTTTCCCGTGGTTTTTCACTACGCCTTTTATTTCTGTCTCGTTGTCTTCTGCGGTCTTTTGAAGGTACAGTATCTTCTTTTTTTATGGTATCTTCCGATTCACCGGGAACTTCAACTTCTGTTTCTTTCGGTTGTGGAAGATCAATTTTACCAACAACTTTTAATCCGGGCAGCGCAACCTTGGGTGCTTTGATGAGTTCCATTTCTTCCCCAGGATCCTCAGAGTCTGATGCTTTTTCATTTTGTTGTTCGGAGATGGGATCTTCAACATTATTACCCGGTGGGGAAGGATTTTCAAGAGTTATACCTGATTCATTTCCTTCGGTATCTTCCGATGGGTTTTCTTGAAATTTATTTTCTACTAATGGTGTTTCCTGTCGGTTATCGGCAAATTTCTGAATGATATCCTCTTCCTGCTGACTGTCAAGTTTTGCATTGGATCCTTCTGATATCTGAATTCCATTTTCAGATAGAAAATTAATTATTTGGGTAGGGGATATATCTAATTTCCGTGCTAATTGCCCAAGCCTCATTTATAAAATGTCTTATTGGTTATAAGGATCAAATATAAGAAGTTGATATGATATTTTTTTTCGATAGGGCCCCAAAATGCATGTTTTCTAAAACTTACGCGTTTTGAAAGGTCCCGGGGAACTTACGCAAACGAAGAAAATTACTATTTACTGTTTTTCTTCTTATTCCTCTTAATCTCTTTTCTATAGTCTTCAATTCTATCTACCCATGCAAACCGTACTTCGGTCATGTTATCGTCGGAATATATTTCTATAAAATATGGTTTTTTGCCTCCGATCCACCAACTGGCGACCTGGTATTTCTTTTTAACATAAAAGTTATCTGCATCGCCGTATTTCTTCCTGTAAATAGGATAGATGGAGTCAAAATTTGTCGAATTTCCTGTCGTTGCCACATAATAACTTCCGGAGGCCAACTGGTTGTGAATGAGGACGAATTCAATTTTAGCTGGGTGAGAATCCATTTGGCCAATTACGCTGATGGTATCAATGTATTGATCGGGTGTTTCAATTACCTGCAGTTCATTATTGGTATAATAACTTTCAATTGTTTCCCTTGTATCACCAAAGTTAAATCTTTCAAAATCCTGGCCGGATACAATGTGGGTACAAATCATCAACATTATTATCAGGGCAGTTCTATTCATTTGTTTTGCTCGTTGTTTACATTTAATACCTGATAAACGAGTGTGGTAACACTTGAACACTTGTATTATCAAAAACAACCTTCAAAATCAAACCCGAATGACTGCACACGTACTTTCGGAACCTGATACAGCTTTGAAATATTTTGAGTAAAAGGGTATAATAAATGAAATACTTGTCGGTAAATTCAATACCTTGTTAATAAATCCTTTATATGAAAAAGTTTATAGTAACCGCAGATGACTTCGGTGTATACCAATCGATCAATCAGGGGATAAGATCTGCCATCAGGGCGGGAAAGGTAAACTCGGTTGCCGCGTTTTCAAATTTTGAGTCCTCAGTGGATTTTGCAACAGATTTACTGGCTGAATTTGGAGATGCATTCGATTTGGGGTGCCATCTGACCATCACCTCTGGCAAGCCGGTCACAGGTTCACAAGCGGCCCGCACCATGTGCGATGGTGAATATTTCAATGGATACGATGAATTCAAACGAGGTATAGAAACGGTTGCACTGGAAAATGAATTGCACGCACAGATAGAGGTATTTACAGGAAACAACATTCCGGTAAAACATCTTAGCTGCCACCATAATGTCCTTACATTATTTCCTGAAATATTTGACATGTACATGAAAGTTGCCAGGGATCTGAATATTCCTATGCGATCTGTGTGTCTGGAGCCTGAAATCAAACAAAATTTATATGTTGTCGCTTTGCATCTCATGTTATTAGATGATTTGACATTGCGGGATCTTGGGGATATGCGACGATTTAATCGAAGTATCGTTGATTATTTCGAAAAAAATGGGCAGGGAATAAAGACTCCGGACGTAGTGAATACAAAACATTACGGGCCTGTTCCATTTATTAACGTGCCTGATCACAAGGTTTCAAAAAAAGCTTTAAAAAAGCAAAAGCAACTTCGAAGGCAATTGAAAAAATTTATTAAATCCAACCATGAGACCCTGGAAGTAATGGTCCACCTTATTGAAGGTAACGTTGATGAGCAAGTGGATTATCCCGGAATAAATAAAAAGTATTTTGACAGCAGGGCCGTGGAATTTGCTTCACTGATGGGTTTCAACTTCAGTAATATTGAAGGAATAGAGATAGGAAGGTGGAAAGACTTGTAGAGGACGTAATAATGTTTCTTTGAAAACTCTGTAGCATTGTGGATTCCCAAAATTCATCAGTTTTCAGTAACTTCCGGTTGTTTATACACTTCCTGCTACTTTGCAAGTTTATTATTATTTCAACGAAACTAATGGTGATCTTTGTCACCAAATCAGCAAACTCAATTATTTAAATTGCGGGTCATTAATAAAAAATAAAATATAAATTTGGTAAAATTTAATAATTATAAAGAATGAACACTTCTCTTAAAATAGTATCTCTGGGAGTAATCCTTTTTACATTAAATGGATGTAATACATCAAAAGATGATTCCGGTTATAACCAGGATCAGGATGTAACGGAAAAGGCAGTAATTTCAAATGAACTTAACAATTTGTATTGGGGAGACACCCATTTACACACAGATTTGTCAATGGATGCGGGTGCATTTGGCAACCGAATTGGTATGGACGAAGCTTATCGTTTTGCTCGTGGAGAGGAGGTTACCTCCAGCACTGGTATCAAAGCAAAATTATCCAGGCCGCTTGATTTTTTAGTGATTGCAGACCATTCTGATGGTATGGGGTTATTTCCTGCTATTGTTGATAAGGAAGATTGGATAATGAAAACACCTGAAGGAAAAAGGTGGAGAAAAATGTATGATGAAGGCAAAAACAGCGAAATGGCCTTAGATTTAATTTTCAATTTTAGCCAGGGTAACTTTTCTTTTAAAACAAACGATCCTTCCATTATGACACCCGTTTGGGAAAGTGTTGTTGAAGCAGCAGAAAAATATAATGATCCCGGGAAATTTACCGCCTTTATAGGTTATGAGTGGACCTCTTTGATAAAAGGAAACAATTTGCACCGTTGTGTTATTTACAGGGATAATGGTGATAAAACAATAGGACATTTGCCCTATACCAATGAAGATAGCTCTGATCCGGAAGACCTTTGGAGAAACATGACTTTGTATGAAAAAAATACCGGGGGTAAGGTTTTGGCTATTCCCCATAATGGAAATCTAAGTAATGGCATGATGTTCGCTGAAACCAGGATTAATGGCCAACCTATAACGGAATCTTATGCCAAAGAAAGAATTAAAAGGGAACCATTATATGAAGCCACACAAATAAAAGGCGATGGTGAATCCCACCCATTTCTTTCGCCAAACGATGAATTTTCTGATTTCGAAAATTGGGATAAAGGAAATTTAGATCTAAGTGCCGCAAAAACAAATGACATGCTTCAGTATGAATATGCCAGATCAGGTCTTAAATTGGGGTTGAAGTACCAGAGAGAATTAAATGTTAATCCATTTAAGTATGGTATGATTGGCAGCACCGATTCACATACTTCTTTAGCTACAGCTGATGACAGCCAATTTTTTGGCAAAGCCTCCAATGTAGAACCGTCCAAAGACAGGTTTAAACACCCATTTGTTGTTGCTGAAATTGATACTATTTATACATATGAAACACTGGCTTCAGGTTATGCTGCTGTTTGGGCAAAATCAAATACTCGTGAAGCCATATTTGATGCTATGGAGAAAAAAGAAACATATGCTACCACAGGATCAAGAATTAAATTAAGATTCTTTGGAGGTTGGGAATTTTCAGATACTGATATGAATGACAGTTTTGTGCAAACTGGATATGACAAAGGTGTAGCAATGGGGGGTGATTTACCTGAAGCCAGGGCAGATGCGCCTTCGTTTTTAATCCATGCTTTGATGGATCCTGAATCAGGAAGTCTGGATCGTATGCAGGTCGTTAAAGGTTGGGTAAATAATGATGGAAGCCTGGGGGAAAAAGTATATGATGTTGCCTGGAGTGGCAACCGTCAGGCTGATTCAAATGGCAAAATACCATTAGTCGGCAACACCGTAAATTTGGAAGATGCTACCTGGTCGAATGATATTGGTGCTCCTGAATTAAGTATGGTATGGATTGACCCTGATTTTGATGCTTCTCAAGAATCGTTTTACTACGTACGTGTGATAGAAATTCCAACGCCTCGCTGGACCTTATACGATAAAATTCAATATGGTGCGGAACCAGGCCCGGAAATACCATTAACAACCACTGAGAGAGCATATAGTTCTCCAATCTGGTATTCCCCTAAATAAAATTATTAATGTAAATGATGGGATAGTTTACTCGTGAGCTATCCCTTTATTTATAGTTTATTTTAATACCTGTTTAAATGAAAAGAATCATTAAAGAACCTCTCTTCCAATTTTTATTATTGGGTGCTTTCTTGTTTGCAATTTATTTTATTGTGAATCCTAAGCAAAAAGAAAATGAAATTGTTGTGGATGACTATTTGATAAAAGACCTGGCTACCAAATGGGAAATGCAAAGGAACAGGCAACCCAGTATAAATGAATTAAAAGGGTTAATTGAACTTTTCATTGAGCAGGAAGTAATGTACAAGGAAGCCCTGGCTATGAACCTTGATCATAACGATGAAATTATTAAACGGAGATTGGCTAAAAAGATGGAGTTCATTTCTGATGAATTGGCTGAATCACTTCAACCTACCGATAATGTATTGAGAGAATACTATAATCAGAATAAAGACAACTATCAAAAACCATCTATCTACACTTTGAGGCAAATTTTTTTTAACCGGAATCAGAGAGACTCTGCTGAAGAAGATGCCAAAAAGGCTTTAAAAAATGAAGATCCTGTAAAGTTTGGTGACCGCATTTCTTTACCGGCTTATTATTCCAAAACCAATGCTTTAAAATTATCCATCGATTTTGGAACTGTTTTTTCTGCTTCTCTGGATACTTTACCAATTGGCGTATGGGCCGGGCCGGTCCGATCTGGATTCGGAGTTCACTTAGTATTTATTGAGGAAAAAATTCCATCGGGATTTTACACATATGATGATGTATCTGAAAAAGTGAATCTCGATTACAATTTTTATGCAAGTAAGAATTTTAAAAAAGAACTGGTCTCCTCACTACGTAAAAAATATAATATCAAATTTGAAATAATTGACAGCCAACTAAAAGAAGCATTGAGTGAAGGCTTTTAGGATAGTAATTCTGCTTCTATTATTACCAATAGTAGCCTCCGGGCATGAGGTTAGACCGGCGCATTTCAGTATTTCACAGATTTCAGATACCACCTTTCAGGTAGTCTGGAAGCTTCCGGCAATGGGAGATGCAATTCCCAAAATATATCCAACGCTACCTAATAACTGGCAGATTATTGAGCAAAGGACCAATTTACTTCCCGGAAATTTAAGAAGAACATATACGATACTTGTTAAAGATAGTTTTGGAGGATCCATCTTATATTTTGAAGGCCTGGAAAAAACTCTAATCGATGTTCTTATTTCTATACGTATGGCAGATGGCGTTCAGTATTCGTCCTTAATCAAGCCAGCGAAACCAACATATGTCATACCAACTGAACCCGATAAACTAAATGTAATTAAAACGTACCTGGTTCTTGGTGCAGAGCACATTTTATCAGGTACTGATCACCTGTTATTTGTTCTGGCTTTACTCTTAATCACCAGAGGATTTAGAAAACTTGTTAAGACTATTACTGCATTCACTCTGGCTCATAGTATTACTTTATCGTTGGCAACACTTGGCGTAGTTGGGCTTCCTGGTGCTCCGGTTGAAGCAGTAATAGCGCTCAGTATTGTCTTCCTTGCAGTTGAACTCGTACGTAATTATAATGGTCAAGCAGGTCTGGCTGTTCGGAATCCATGGATTGTTGCTTTTACATTTGGACTCCTTCATGGATTTGGATTTGCCGGAGCACTCGCTAAAGTTGGCCTGCCACAATCGGATATTCCTGTAGCTTTATTCTTTTTCAATGTTGGTGTAGAATTGGGTCAACTGGCGTTTGTAATTGTTGCATTAGGATTCTTTTGGATCTTAGGACGATTAAAAATAATATGGCCTTCGTGGGTAAAGTGGGTGCCTCCATATGCAATTGGTGGCCTGGCAAGCTTTTGGTTAATCGAAAGAGTTTGGGGTTTTTTCTAAGTGCGCCCGTCAGGTGTGCCCCAATCAGAGTCACCAAAATTGTAAGTTCCGAACCAATGTCATTAAATCCAGTAGATTGGTTTGAGTAAATATTGGGACTCTGATTCGCGTTCACTTAGGTAACGGCAAATTTCATTTTGCTCCAAGAGCAGTTATGAATGCAGGTTACACGGGCGTTCAGACTACAGTAGATGCTACAGATAAAGTAGGACATTGCAGCAACTGGGCGCAATGGCCAAATAATTAGAATTATTTCCAATTAATAGATTTTCAACAGGCCTTCATTTTGAGAGGCCTGTTTTTTAATTGTATCCCCCTACATATTTTATTGGTGCAGATGATATTGCGAAGTATCATCCCTGGTTTGCAGAAGCAAAATAGGGCAGATATATTTAATCGGGGATTTTCAGTAACATTATAATTGATAAGTTTGTTTATCAAACGATCAACAGATGAGCAGTCAGGTTTTCAGACACACCTTAGCTTTATTTATACTTTTAACCTGGAGCTTAGGTTTCGCTCAACCACCGCTTATCCGGGTAGCCTACCATTCCGATGAAATGGACTCAACCACATATAGTCAACTACTCAAAGCTTATGGTCAAAATAAGATCTTACCTGAAGGACATGAGAAAGAGGCCCTGATTGCACTTTCTTATTTTCCCGAATTAATTGATGCAAAAGTTAAATTCAAATATAAAAAAGGCGGAGCTCCCTTTGCCTCACGGCCTGTGGTTTGGGATACATTTTTTAAAAAGCCTGAGAAAAGGACCTACCTTGTATTTATCCGAACAAAATTATTTCGGAGTTATCCGCATTTGCTTTTGGAAAAGATACCCTACAATGCCCTGATAGGTGTTTTAGGTCATGAATTGGGTCATACATCCGATTTTTATTCAAAGCGTGGCGGTGCGATGCTGGGAGTTTCTTTTGGTAACCTGTCAGGAAAATATCTTGATAAATTTGAATATGAGAACGATCGTCGAACCATTGAACATGGCCTTGGTTTTCAACTTCTGGATTGGAATTCGTATGGCTTTGGGGATAACCATGCCGGAATCTCTTCCGGATCAGCTAAAGTTGATAAAATGATTGAAAATGAGCGATACATGCATCCATCTACCATTAAAGAAGTAATGACTTCGCTGGAGCTGTACCAGCCTTTCATTAAAAATATTATTATTACCGGCAGTACTGCAAAATAAGTGCTGGTATTTATAACGCAACATTTGTGGAATAGGGCGAATACACTTTGCCATTAAACCTAGATTTGTCATTAGGGTTTTGTGATGAAGGGTTAAAGTACAAGAAAATCAGGTACTTAAGTGAGGAAGCATAGCCTAAGTTATGCTGACGAGCCAACTTTGTGTTAAGTGCCTGATTTTGAAGTAATTTGACCATGTAATAGAAAGTCTAATGACAATTCTGGGTTAAACACAAACGTTGGCCACTTGTATTTCTTTGCCATTTCCCGGGCAAATGTAAAAGCATTTTTCACAGGAGTTTGCTCATTATTAGTTTCAATCAGGCCCTTTTTGGTTTTAATATTTTTAATTTCCATGATTTCCCAATTAAGTGAACTCAAAATTATAGAGCACCGGCTATAAGAATATTACTTATGTATTAACAATTTGTTATGAAATGAAATCAACTTAAACCTCAATCACATACATGTAAGTAATTGATATACTGTAATGTATAAATCGAGGATCACTGATCAATAGTAATATTAGAACCTGAGAATTTGAGTTGGTTTTTGACTTGAACTAAATAAAGCTATCAATTTATGATTGCCTGGCCAATACAAATATTAATCATTTATTAATCGCTTACTCATTTAATTTGAATTTGTATTCGGTTGGTTATTAAAGACAATTAAAATTTTATTAATTTTAATATTCATCAATCAAAAAATAACCATGAAAAACAAATTATTTATATCACTTTGCCTTGCAGCACTTGGAATTTTGCTGTCAAGATGTACGCAGGAGTCAGCTGCCAACAATAGGTCTGCCGGGCCATCTTACAACTTCGTGGAAGGCCATATGCCTGTATGGAATGAAGCAATCGCTCAGGTAGTAGAACTTGCAGAAGCCATGCCCGAAGATTATTACAGTTACAAACCCCACGATAGTGTGCGGACATTTGCCGAACAACTTGTTCATATAGGCGGATCATCGAAAGTAATTGCCAATATGTTTCTGAAGGACATACAGCCTGAAGGTCCTCCACCAGACATGGATGTTTCATCTATGTCTAGAGATGAGATTATCGCTATGGTAAAATCCGAACTTGAAGAAACAGGTGAAATTATGAAAAGCATGAGTGATGCCCAACTGGATGAAGAGATTAAAAGTTTTTCTGGAAATACCATGACGCGGAGAGAAGGCCTCTTGCTTGTTCATGACCATTTGACCAACCATAAAGGAAAAGCGAATTTGTATGTGCGTATTAGTGGCAATAAGCCACCAAGCTATCGTTATTATTAGGAATATATAAGTTTTAAGTTGGGTGGATCAACCGGTTCACCTTTATCTGAAAACAAATGGGAGGCAGGAAAGTCTCCCGTTTTAAAATTCTACACCCTATTTCTATTATTTTAGACCGTCGGTTAAAAAAAGATACCCGAATCCATGTTCAATAATCGAAATCAATAATGGACACACTTTATGACTTTGGTCTTGTTGGCCTGGGCATCATGGGAAGGAATTTTATTTTAAATGTCGCTGACCATGAATTTAGCGCCATCGGACTTGACCCGGATCAGGTGAAAGTGGATGTCCTGGTATCAGAAGCGGAAAAAGGCAGGATATCGGGAACCACAGACATGAATTTGTTTGTCCGGAATCTTGCCAAACCACGGCGTATCATGTTATTGGTGCCTGCAGGGGAAACTGTGGATGAGGTCATTCATGAGCTTACACCCCTGATAAACCCAGGGGACTTAATTATTGATGGAGGCAATTCATTTTTTAAGGATACGGATCGTCGCATAAGAGAAATCAGAGGACATCATGTAGATTTTATTGGTTCCGGTGTATCGGGAGGTGCAAAAGGAGCAAGATTTGGACCAAGTATAATGCCCGGAGGATCCAGGAAAGCTTACGAGAAAATCAGACCTGTTTTCGAAGCAATTGCAGCTAAAGTAAATGGGATTCCTTGTGTAGATTATATGGGTAATGGGTCCGCCGGGCACTATGTGAAAATGGTGCATAACGGCATTGAGTATGGATTGATGCAATTGATTGCTGAGGTTTACGACCTGCTGAAACGTGGCCTTGGATTGACAAATACTGAAATTGGAGATGTATTTGCATCGTGGAATGATTCACGTTTACATTCCTATCTAATTGAAATAACAAGTGAAATTTTTACAGTTAAAGACCCCTTCAGTTCAAATGATCTGGTGGATATGGTTCTGGATAAAGCAAAACAAAAAGGCACCGGTAAATGGACCTCACAGAATGCAATGGACCTGGGAATACCGGTTTCCACTATTGATGCTGCTGTAAGTATGCGCCAATTGTCAGCAATGAAAGATGATCGTTTAAAGACAGAGAAATTGTATAGCCATGCTAAATCTAATAGTCCGCTACCATCAATTGATGATATTGAAGAAACCCTCTATTTTTCATTTATTATCACTTTTGCACAGGGTATGGCCCAACTTTCTGCTGCATCGAAGGAATATAACTATGGATTGCAATTGGAAACAATCGCAAAAATATGGCGTGGTGGGTGCATTATCCGGGCAAAATTACTGGAAAAAATAATGGACGTTTTTTTACAAAAACCAGACCTGAATAATTTGTTATTAGCCCCTTCATTTGCTGAAGAAATAAATCAGTGTATTGCAACTTCCCGCAGGGTAATTTGTTTTGCAATAGAAGAAGGTATTCCAGTATTGGGGTTGTCATCCGGTGTGGGTTATTTTGATGCACTGAGGACGGGGCAATTGCCATTAAATCTTATCCAGGCGCAAAGGGACCATTTTGGCTCCCATACCTACGAGCGCACCGACAAGCCGGGTATTTTTCATTCAGATTGGTAGATATCATTTGGTAAATACCGTTTTAGTATCTTAGAAGTTCACAAGAAATTCAATAGCTATGGAGTGGACAGAAATAGTCGGGCACACTGGTGCATTTTTAAGCAGTATTACATTCATCCCGCAAGTCTATAAAACATGGCAATCCAAAAGTGTTGATGACCTGAGCCTGAATATGATGCTTATAGTCTTTATAAGTACAATCGTGTGGCTCGTGTATGCTTTTGCACTCAATCTCTGGCCGGTGATCGTAGCCAATTCCATCATTTGTTTGTTAAGCCTTCTGTTGATATATTTTAAATTCAGGTTTCGTAAATAGGGAATGTTAGATAAGAATTAAAAGAAGTAAATTAAATTATATTATCAAGTCAATTATTTCAAATCACATGAAGAAAAAGTACGTTCTGGGAGTTATTATTTTTAGTACAATTATGTTTGTTGGAATCCCCAGGATTAAATCTGTGAATAAAGGCTTGCCCTATTCACATTACTACGATGAACCGAAAATAACTCAGGGTGCTTTAAATGGCCTCAAAAATATTTTTGATAGAAATGAATACACTGATTTTCTGCCGCGTTCTTCTGAAGTAGTTTACGGTGGTTTCATGCGTTATACATGCATGCTTCAGGAGGCCATTTACTATCAATATGTTAGGCTAACCGATCCTGAAGTTTACAGTTTAAACGATATTAAAACAAGTGCAACAGGAATGCAGATACTTACGGTTTCCCATCCACGGTTTTACTTCTGGAACAGGGTATATCATGCTTCGTTAAGCATATTGGCTTTTATTATTACTTTTCTGCTAATTAAAAGAATGTACGGTATGGAATATGGGATTATTGCTATATTGATCCTGGCAGTTAATACATATTATTTCAATGCATCTTATATCCTGCTCACAAATGTTCCATTGGGCACAATGACAATTCTTACAATGTTTTTTGCCATTAATTATAATTACACCAAAAAGTATAAATATCTGTTGTGGAGTTTAGTCTTTAGTGGTGTTGCAATGGCAACCAAAATGACAGGTGCAGCGGTAGTACTGGTCCCTTTTGTTGCGGGAGTGATTAACTATCAATATTTAAAGAAAAAAACTGTGATAAAAACTATCTTGAAGGCATTTTACCTTGGATTAATCCCGTTAACAATATTTCTGATATTTAACCCATCCGTATATCTCAACACTGATCATTTTCTTTATTGGATGAAATGGACTTCTAATATTTATAATACGGCTGGACCTCATTCCGCGATGGAACCCGGTTTAGAACACTTGATGTACCAGGTAAATTTATTAATAAAAAATCACGGTACTTTGTTTTCATTATTTGCAGGGGTTGGAATTATTGCCGGATTGATAGGTATCCCAACTATTAAGGGAAAGCGAATTGGAATTATAACCTCAAATACCCTGATTCTGTTCTTATTTCCATTAATCTACATCCTGTTCGTTACGCTTCAATATAAAGTATCTTATCACAGGAATTTTTTACTATATTATCCTATTCTAACAGTATTTTCAGTAATGGGAATAGCATTTATTCTTGATTCTATATCCCTGTTATCTTCAAAACTAAGACAACATAAAACGTGGATTACGATTGTAGTTACATTGGGATTATTATCAATGAATTTTACATCCTATAAAGGTATCTACGCAAGTGCTAATAAAAATCATAGAACAGTTGACACGAGAACAAAGTCTGTTCAAAGATTTATTTCTGAAGTTGACAAACCCTTTCATTTAGGAATTGAAAACGGGCTAAAAATCAGCTTTGACGATCTGCGTGAAATTAGATCTCAATATGCTTTTTTTAATATTTCAGATTTGGACAGCGCCTTCCTGGGTTTTACACACTTGCTGGTTCCGGATTATCAATACAAAAAGGGTGATTTAATAGCATTTCCTGATTCCGTTATTCAAAATATTGAAGGAAAAGTTAAAAACAATTTATTAACAATAATTGGAGGCCAAAAACTTGATTACTTTCATGATCTGGCAATGTGGGATCCAATTTATAATCCAACAGTGCGCTTAGTAAAAGCCAGTGACTATCCACCTCCTCTAATAAAAGAATTCCTAATGCCAATCTTTAACATTCAGCAAATAGATGTTATTGACCATATTGAGGACCAGGCATTCATCGGGTTTCTACAACAGGGGAAGTACAAACTCTCATATGATATAATTGGTGTAGGGGCCAGGAACGAGGATCCCGTTGTTGAAATTAAGATCAATGATTTTCTCATAGATTCTATACCTGCTAATTCAGGAAAATATATTCCGGGAACACTTCATTTTTATGTTGATGAATCTCAGGAAGTAATAATCATGCTAAGACTGATCAATGACTACTGGGATCCCGTAACGGAAGAAGACCGCAATGCCTATTTCAGGTCCTTTACGTTAAGAAAAGAAATAAATATTAATGAGTAAATACCGGGAATATATAGAGCAGCGTAGGGCATTTTGGGATAATGCTTGGCTGAAATACCGAAATAGAACAGGTTTCGGCAGCTATTACCACAAACGATTGGCACAAGTATATGGGTATTTAATTCCTGAGAATTCGAGTGTTCTGGAAATCGGCTGTGGAAATGGCAAGCTCCTTGCATCAATAAAAAGTAATAGTAAAACAGGGATAGATTTTAGTGAAGAAGCAATTAAAATAGCCACAGATACTTATACTGATTGCAAGTTTATTAATACCGGCGTACTTGACTTTAGTTCTGACAACACATATGATTATATTATAATTTCAGATTTGTTGGGTGATTTATGGGACGTACAAATTGTATTTCAAAAACTCCAGGAGTTCTGTGTTGAGGATACAAAAATCATCGTAAATTTTTATAGTAAATTATGGGAAGGCCCGTTGCGTTTCCTGCAAAAAGTGGGATTAAGAAAACCCACAAAAGAACAAAATTGGCTTACAAGATCGGATGTAAGAGGCTTACTGAATCTTTCAGATTTCGAGTCAATTAAATCATGGCAGGAAATTTTGTTGCCCATCCGGATACCACTCCTGAACGGGTTTATCAATAGGTTCCTGGTGAAATTACCTTTTGTAAGACACTTGGCCCTGACAAATTTCATGGTGTTTAAATCCGCTAAAAAGAAAAAATTTGTAAGAACTCCAATGCTGGTATCTGTTGTTGTTGCAGCCAGAAATGAAGAAGGTCATATTGAAGAAATCATACAAACCGTTCCAAAAATTGGACCAGGCACTGAATTGATTTTTGTGGAGGGGAATTCAACAGATGATACTTACAATAAAATCGAATCTGAGATATTGAAATACCCTGAAAAAAATATTAAGCTATTCAAGCAACCAGGTAAGGGGAAAGGTGATGCAGTACGAAAAGGGTTTGAGGAAGCAACTGGTGATATTCTGATGATCCTGGATGCAGATCTTACGGTTCCTCCGGATACGCTCCTGCTTTTTTACCAGGCGTTAGTAGCAAGGAAGGGAGAATTCATAAACGGTGTCAGGTTGGTGTATCCAATGGAAAAAGAGGCCATGCGTTTTTTTAATTTATTGGGGAATAAATTTTTTAGTTCTGCATTTTCCTATTTGTTGGGTCAAAAGGTGAGGGATACCTTGTGCGGTACAAAGGTGCTCTGGAAATCTGATTATGAAAAAATCGCCTGTAACCGTAATTATTTTGGTGATTTTGATCCATTTGGTGACTTTGATTTATTGTTCGGTGCATCAAAGCTTAATTTAAAAATTCATGATCTGCCGATACGCTATCAGGAACGACAGTATGGCGATACAAACATTAGCAGGTGGAAGCATGGATTGATACTTTTGCGCATGACGGCATTTGCATCCAGGAAATTGAAGTTCATTTAATCCGTTTTTACTAAGATTTTACAATATCAACGGTAAAGAACATTGAGAGATCTTTGCTCAGCCCACTAAACACGTTATCAATCATTCGAAAAAGTGGAAAACTAAATCCCGGCAGGATTCCTTTGTAGGATATGCCACCACTCAGCAAATATCTGAATGGTGTATGGTAGCGAATTGCATTGATTTGTAAATCGGGAAATAACTCGCTGAACTGTTCTCTGTCACGTTCAAAAACTATCCATGGCAAAGCTCCGTTGGCACCCGTTAAAGGCCCTGAATCGGGTATTGTCCATCCGCCGGAATTGTCGAAAGGCTCATGATGAAAATTTTTATAGATAAAACTTCCCCATTTACTATTTGCAGGCTCCACCATAATGATCCTGCCTTTTGATTTCAACACTCTGTTGACTTCCTGTAAGAATATTTTTGAATCCGGAATATGGTGGAAGGTATCAATCATGAAAATGGCGCTTACTTCATTGTCTTCATAAGGTATTTCCAATGCAGAGTACGTTTCATCAGTCCAAGGAAATGGTGTGATATCCGATGTAATCACTTCTGGTAAGTATTCCTTTATAAATCCACCACCAGAGCCAATTTCAATGAATTTGCCATCGGGGATATCTTTTGAAATCTCCTGAAACATTAAATACCATTCTTCGTAGAGTTTTCTTAAGAATTTTTTCTTTAGAATAATTTCACGATGTTCATGTGTACGTTCAGGACTTGTTAAATCATTTTTGAACTGATATTTGTATAGGGTATTTAATGACATAACTGGTTGACGGACTATTTGTTCATAACTCAAGGCCAATAGTAGCTCCGAATTTCAGGGGGGCAACATTAACGAGACTCACCAGAATTTGCTGCATACTCAATTCCCCCTTTCAAATGTTCCAAAAAAAGGGGTTCGATAAAAGACTCACTGGTATGACCTAATGCAGTATAAAAGGACCTCCCTCCATCGAATGCATGATACCATGCTACCGGATGATTTTCGCCATTTTTTCCACCCTCATAAGAGGATTCATCAAGATTGAGCAATACGCTGATATGAGATTTAATGGATTTAAAATTGTACCACTCATCAGTACGCTTCCATCTTTCAGGCAAATGCTTTGTCGCTATAAATGTGCTATCAACCCGATCGATTACAGCTTCCTGTATTTTGGGATGACTTGTAAAATATGCACCTGCAAGGTCGTTATACCAGGGCCATTCATATTCGGTATCGGTGGCGGCATGAATGCCTACAAATCCACCTCCTGCCTGTATCCAGCGAGTCATTTCCAATTGTTGAGCATCATCAAGAATATCTCCTGTAGTACTTAGAAAGATGATCACATTGTATTGCTGCAGGGAGGATTCATTGAATACCGAAGCATCTTCTGTTGCATCGACTTGCCAACCATTCTTTTTTGACATGATCTGAATTGCTTTAATACCATCTGGAATTGAAGCGTGTCGAAAACCTGCAGTCTTTGAAAAAACAAGTATGCTGATCTCTTTATTTGTACTGAAAAAATTCATGTACATAAGGAACAATGCACCAATGATCAGAAGAGGAATTATTATTTTTTTCATTTTATTATCAATTTCACCTTGCAATAATAGCCATTACAACAGAAGAAATATAACGCTTATAAAAATGTAAACTGTCGTATTGCATAATATTTCTTGTAACAAGTAAATATTGGAGTGTTTTTTATTATTTGGAATTAAAATTAACCCGAAATGGACTAGATTGGTATGTATGAAAATGTATAAAATATTCTTTATTGTAATTTTTGTTCTGTGTTTAAATGGATTTCAAAAATGTACGTCACCAGATATGAAAGAAAGAGGATTTGCTGCTGTCAAAAATGAATTTGAAGAATTGCCTGATGGTAAAAAAGTAGCAATCTATACCCTTAAAAACCCCAAAGGATTTGAAGTTAAAATCATAAACTACGGTGGAATTATAATCTCTATAAGTGTTCCGAATCGTGATGGAAAATTCGAAGATGTGGTTTTAGGTTTCGACTCGTTATCGGGGTATCTTAAGGGATCACCCTACTTCGGAGCTATCGTTGGCAGGTATGGCAACAGGATCGCCAGGGGCAAGTTTTCAATCGATGGTAAGGAATATGTTCTGGCAACAAACAACCTGGGTAACCATCTTCATGGCGGCCTGATTGGGTTTGATAAAGTTTTATGGGAAGCAAAAGAATTCCTTACTGACAGTACAGCAGGGGTAACTTTGCATTACCAAAGTACTGATATGGAAGAAGGGTATCCGGGAGCACTTTCAGTAAAAGTAACTTACACAATTCGTGTTGATAACAGCATAAGGATTGAATACCATGCCACTACCGATAAAATTACAGTCGTAAACCTGACCAACCATTCCTATTTTAATTTGTCAGGAGACAGCTCCTCACCGATAACCGACCATGAACTTTGGCTGGATGCTGATCGGTTTTTACCTGTGGATAGCACCCTGATTCCTTTGGGTGAAATTCGTCCGGTAGCGGGAACTCCATTTGATTTTAATAAAACAACACCGATTGGTTTGCGGATTGAGAACGAAAATGAGCAGCTGAAAATTGGTAATGGATATGATCATTTCTGGGTAGGGAACGACAGAGGTGTAGCTGAATTGCATCATATTGCAGGATTGTATGAACCATTGAGCGGACGTGTACTCGATGTGTTTACCACCGAACCGGGTATCCAGTTTTACACAGGCAATTTTCTGGATGGGACCCTAACAGGCAAAGAAGGCAAAATTTACAACCAGAGGACCGGACTATGTCTTGAAACACAACATTTTCCTGATTCGCCAAACCAAATTCACTTTCCCTCAACTACCCTGAATCCGGGCGAGGTCTATACATCAGAAACTATTTACAGGTTTTCAATAAATAATTAGATCTAGAACTCGTACAATCCCGATTGTTTCATATAAGATTCCACTTCGGTTCTGTTGATGTAAAATGAAATTTCCATTAATTGCCATCCCAGGCCATGGTCTATGGCCAAATAATCAGCGTCGGATTCAAACCTGTAACGATACTTTTTTGAAATAAGGTTTTAGTCCCCACCAAAGCATGTGTATCGAAGGATGTTGTTTGTAATAAACGAAATGGGCCATTTCATGACCAACTACACCCACCTGTTTGTTGAGGGATACCCGGTTAGCAAAACTTTGAGGACTTAACAGCAAAACATACGTGTGATTTTTTCTTGACTTGAAAATGTTCCCAAAGGCCCAGCTTGCTGTTATCGGGTACCTGACATTTTTCTTATATTTAATTTGAATCGTGTTACCCTTTAGTTCGGGATAATATGAAACCGCGAGGAGAGTTGCAAGTTCAATAGGATCTCCAAAAGGCACCACATTGCTTTTGCTACGCAATAAATCGATTTTAGAATTTTGCTCTCCTGATTTAAAATCTACGAAAATATATTTTAGACTTTCTTGCCCAAAAACCACAATACGAAGAGAAAGAATAAAAAAAAGGATTATTAGCCGGTTAAGTTTAATGTATGATAATTTCTTCAAATGCATGATCAAATAATGTACTTAATAAAGTAGAAAATCAAAAAAAATAGGATAGTAACAAGATCAGTTTCTCTTTTTATCTTCTTATTTTTCAAAAATTGACATCTTATAAAAAAAATGTTAACTTGAAAGTTATGGTAAAAAGTTATAGAGGAGCAGGGAGTATAAAAACTGCTGAACCAAAGATACAAATTGTAAATGTGGAGAGCTACATGACCAGGAGATTGGTGACCTTTCATCCTGATCAGACAATGGACCAGGTAGTTGAAACCTTGCTGGCAAAGAACATATCCGGGGGCCCTGTCATAGATGACGATGACAGGTTGTGTGGCATCATTTCGGAAGGAGACTGTCTGAAAGAAGTTGTAAAAGGCAAATACAACAACTCGCCTTCGATGTCAGGCAAAGTAAGCGAACATATGGCCGTTAACGTAAAAACGGTGACTCCGGAAATGAACATATTTGAACTGGCTCAGATGTTTTTGAATATGAAACTCCGACGGTTTCCTGTATTAGAAAATGGCAAATTGGTAGGTCAGATCAGTCAGAAAGATGTGATGCGCGCGGTAATTAAACTTAAGAATACTACCTGGTAGTACGCCTCCTTCGACTTCGCTCAGGCGGCTGATGCTCGTTGAGCGAAGCTGAAAACTACCCCCTTGGACTTCGCTCGGGAGGCTGATGCTCGTTGAGCGAAGCTGAAAACTGCCCCCTTCGACTCGCTCAGGAGGCTGATACTCGTTGAATGAAGCTGAAATTTGCCCTTTTCGAATTCGCTCAGGAGGCTGTTGCTCGTTGAGCGAAGCTGAAAACTGCCCCCTTGGACTTCGCTCAGGAGGCTGATGCTCATTGAGCTCCGATAGCTATCGTGAGCCGAAAATAAGCTCGTTGAGCGAAGTCGAAACGAGCGACTATTTCTTCCTCCAGGTGCCTAAAATAAACCCTGACAATGCCAGCGAGACCATATCATAACCTCCGGTAATCCAGGCAAGGCCATATGGATTTCCTGCAAACATGTCTCCGGTTAATTTGGAGAGAAAAACAAAGGAAAATGCTATCATCAGAGCGATCCAGGCGCCCTCTAAACCTGATTCTACATTTAGCTTAATCCATAACCAGGCCAACACATAAAGTGGTATAATGGTAGCAATAATATTACTGATCCAAATGCTTGCCCCAGGTGGATTGGCTTCAACTTCCGCCATATCCAGGCCGACCATTGCCATCCATGTATCACCAAAGAGATAAGGACCGAACCATAAAAATCCAAGTCCGGAGAGTAATATAAAACATACCCAGACTGCTGCGTGATTAATATTTTTCATAATATGGTTGATTTGTGTAAAGTGAAATTAGTAAAAATCAGTAAGAATTAAAATTTAGTTAAAGATCCTACATCCCTTATCAATATAAACACACTAATAAATTCTAATTGCGGCCAGCTGAGAGGATAAAAGAAATTTTCTGATTATGTTTATCGTATGGAATTTCCTTCGCAATGGATTGTAGAGAATTTAGGAATTGCTCCAACCGCACAGTATAAAATATTTTATACACTGATCACCCTGGGCGTTATTTTTATATTCAGATTAATTACTGTTCGGATTGTTTTGAGTAGAATCAAGGATACCCGTGAAAGGTACTACTATTCCAGAGGAATCACTTATACGTTCAGCACATTATTTTTTATCACCCTTTTTATCATTTGGCTTACCAAATTTCGATCTATTGCAACAATATTAGGCCTGTTTGCTGCCGCAATTACCATTGCCTTGAAAGATCCGATCGTAAATATGGCCGGATGGCTATTTATACTCATTCGAAAGCCATTTTCTGTTGGAGACCGGATAGCTATTGGTGAACATAAAGGAGATGTTATTGATACACGGTTGTTTCAGTTTACAATTAATGAAATTGGAAATTGGGTGGATGCGGACCAAAGTACCGGTCGGATCATCCATATACCCAATGGAAAAGTATTTACCGAATCCCAGGCAAACTATACGCAGGGTTTTAGTCACTTATGGAATGAAATAGCGGTAGTGATAACATTTGAGAGTAACTGGAAAAAAGCCAAACAGATACTTGAGGAAATTGTAAACAGGCATGCTGCGCATTTTTCCAAAACTGCGGAAAGAAAGCTCATTGAAGCATCAAAAAAATACATGATCCTGTACACCAAATTAACACCCATTGTATATACATCGGTAAAAGATAGCGGTGTACTGCTGACCAAGCGATATTTAATCACTCCGCGAAGAAGAAGAGGATCGAGGCAGGAAATCTGGGAAGATGTACTTGATGAATTTGCAAAATATAAAAATATTGATTTCGCTTATCCTACGCAACGGATCTATTATGAGCCCGTAGGAAATAATGACAACATAGAATTATAAGTACTGAATATAAGATGAAAACGATTAGTAAGGTAAGTTTCAGTTTAAGCATCTTATCATTTATTATAATTTTAGTAATGTGGTTTACTGATACAATCAACGAGTCGGGGCCGTTCCTGATTCTGTTTTTTTTAAGTCTTGCGATAGGTATGCAAAAAATGTCCGGGTTACGAGGCTTTTCATTTACAATATTAATAATGGCAGCAGTAGCTGCATCAATGATTTACCCATCTGTATTTACACAATTTCAGGGATTCGAATTAAAGAAACTAATTATTCCTCTTTTAATGATCATCATGTTTGGTATGGGTACAAGCATGAGCATCAATGATTTCAAAGGCGTGGTGAAAATGCCAAAAAGGGTGTTTATCGGTATTCTCTGTCAATTTACTATTATGCCTTTTGTAGGGTATGGATTGGCGACGGTGTCGGGACTGCCGCCGGCCATTGCAGCAGGAATCATTCTGGTTGGTAGTTCACCCAGCGGGCTGGCATCCAACGTAATGGCGTATATTTCCGGGGCGAACCTGGCTTTATCTCTCACCCTAACGGCGGTGGCTACACTTTTGGCCCCATTAATGACCCCAATCCTGATGAAATTATTAGCAGATCAGTTCGTTCCCATTGATTTTCTGGCAATGTTCATCAGTATTGTTAAAATTGTAATACTGCCCATCATGGCAGGTTTGATTTTTAATAAATACGCACATGGTAAGTTTAAATGGCTTGATCAGGCTATGCCTATTGTTTCGATGGCAGGTATTGCCATCATAATTACTATTATTACAGCTGCAGGACGGGATGCACTCCTTTCAATTGGTGTTATACTTATCGGGGTGGTATTCATTCACAATATTACCGGATATTTTCTGGGCTATTGGGGATGTAAATTGTTTGGGCTTGATCAAAAATCGGCAAGGACTATTGCATTTGAAGTTGGGATGCAGAATTCGGGGTTAGCTTCCGGGATTGCACTGGAAATGGGCAGGGTTGCTACAATGGGTCTTGCACCAGCTGTTTTCGGCCCTCTAATGAATATTACCGGATCTTCACTTGCTACCTGGTGGAGAGGAAAATAAAGAATCAAGAGTTTGAGCAGTGTTTATATGTACATCGTTAATTGGTGTTCGAAATTCGAAATTCGAAATTCAAAAAAGACTAATAAAAATGACCAATCACTACAAAAACTACAGATTATTAGTTGCTGTAATTTGGGTTATGAAAGGAAAATTGAATATCGAATATTGATTAACTAATAATGAATAAAAAAGTGAAATCAAAAATCGTTAATCGGTGTTCGAAATTTGATATTCAAAAAATATATAAGTAAATGACCAACATACCGAATATCCTCCTCTGGACAGTACGGGAAGGGATTAATAATTATAAATAATGAATTAAGAAAATTGTTAATAGCGTGAGCTCAGAGAGGCGAACTATTTACAGAGCTGAAATAAATGTTATTTGAGCTCCGTAGGTGCATCTATAATAATTATCAGTATAAATTTAAAAGGATGTACAACAAGATCCCGCATTGCGCGTAAATCAAATAGTTTTTGCAATTTCTGAATAATTTGTTCATCTTTTCACCCACATAAATTTTTCCAGATGAAAAAATCATTTTACTTATTACTCCCCTTTTTGTTTTTCACATGCACACCCCAGCAGGGAGAACAGGATGAAATAGCATTATGGGAATCCCAGGCATCCAATATTACAATTATCCGCGATAATTATGGAGTGCCGCATATTTATGGTAAAACAGATGCTGATGCCGTTTTTGGTCTTTTGTATGCTCAATGCGAGGATGATTTTAACCGGGTGGAGATGAACTATATCAATGCGATGGGACGATTGGCCGAGACGGAAGGAATTGATGAGATCTATCGTGACCTTCGGATGAAGTTGTTTATTGATCCAATTGATATACAGGCGCAATATGCTTCAAGCCCCGAATGGCTGAAGGAATTAATGGATGCCTTTGCTGATGGGATAAATTATTATTTATACACACACCCCGAAGTAGAACCAAAAGTAATCACACATTTTGAACCCTGGATGGCACTCACATTCAGTGAAGGGAGCATTGGGGGAGACATTGAGCGTGTCTCATTAAGAAACCTGGAAGTTTTTTATGGTGAAGGTAAAGGCAGTGCCAAACAGGTGGCGGTTTCGTATGCCCTGTATGATTACCAAATTGTAGATGACGAACCCAGGGGTTCCAATGGTATTGCTATTTCACCGAAAAATACAGCCTCTGGAAATACACTTTTCCTGATTAACCCGCACACAACATTTTTCTTTCGTTCCGAAGTACATATGATTAGTGATGAAGGCCTGAATGCTTATGGTGCCGTTACCTGGGGACAATTTTTTGTTTACCAGGGATTCAATGATAAAACAGGCTGGATGCATACGTCCAGCAGGGCTGATGTGATTGATGAATACCTGGAGACAATAACTGAAAATGAAGATGGCGATATCTATTATCAATATGGGAAAGAAAAAAGAAAAATAGATGTTACAAAACTGGTATTGCCCTATAAGAACGGAAATGAAATGGATTCGCGGGAATTCATGGTGTACCACACGCACCATGGACCAGTGATCCGGGAACAAGACGGTAAGTGGGTTAGTGTCGCGTTGATGCAACGGCCTGTAGATGCGCTCAGTCAATCCTATTTGCGAACCAAAGCAAAGAATTTTGAGGCTTTCAACAATGCTATGGAATTCCGTACCAATTCGTCCAATAATACTGTCTATGCAGATGCCGATGGAAATATTGCCTATTATCATGGAAATTTTATGCCAAAGCGAGATCTGCAATTTGACTGGTCAAAACCGGTTGATGGTAGCAATCCGGCAACGGACTGGCAGGAACTACACCCCCTGAGTGAGATGCTAATACTCAAAAATCCGGAAACTGGTTGGATCCAAAACTGCAATTCAGACCCGTTTACATCCGCAGGGATTTCGAGCCCTAAACGGGAGGACTATCCTGCCTATATGGCTCCCGATAAAGAAAATTTCCGGGGCGTGCATGCCCAGCGTGTTCTTGCGGGTAAAAAAGACTTTACGATTAAAACGCTGATTGAGGCTGCTTATGATTCATATCTCACAGGATTTGAAGATCTTATTCCTGCATTATCGGGGGCATACGATCAGACATCGGACAAGACATTAAAGAATTCATTGGCAGGACCAATGGATGCGCTGCAAACCTGGGATCTTCGCTGGTCAGAATCATCCATTTCAACATCACTGGCTGTGTACTACGGACAGGAGTTGATGCGGACAGCAAGAAAAGCCCCTGATTTCAGCGGTTCAATATATACGTATATTGTACAGCTGGTCAATGATGACCAACGCCTTGAATCGTTCAAAATGGCTGTTGATAAACTGCAGGAAGACTTTGGCAGTTGGGAGGTACCCTGGGGTGAAATAAATCGGTACCAGCGTATTAATAGCGATATCAGACAGCCATTCAACGATGATCTACCTAGTTTGCCGGTTGGTTTTGCATCGGGCCGGTGGGGATCGCTTGCTTCATTTGGGGCCAGAACATATCCGGGAACAAAAAAAATGTATGGTACAAGCGGAAACAGCTTTGTGGCGTTTGTTGAGTTTGGTGAAAAAGTAACAGCGAAAAGCATCCTTACAGGAGGAGCGAGTGGTAACGTGGAGTCACCTCATTTTGAAGATCAGGCCCTTATGTACACAAAGGGAGAATTCAAAGATGTTTATTACTATCGGGAGGATGTAGAAAATAACGCTGAAAAAACCTACCATCCGGGTTCTGATTGAGCCGTTAAACGTCCATAGACTTTCGGATTCTTCACTACTTTTGTGGTAATCGAAAGTTGGTATGCTTCCCAATCATGAATTATGAAAAAGATTGTAGCAAAAGTCATTCAATACAGGTATTTCACACTCCTGTTCGTACTTTTTGTCTCCATTTTTTTTGGCTATCAAATAAAGTTTCTAAAAGTAAATTCCGATATAATTAATTCATTGCCGGATTCAGATCGGGATGCAGTTTTGTTAAAGCAGATAGGAGAGAAGTTTGGAGGAAACCGTATTGGAATGGTCATTCTTGAAGCCGATGATATCTTTACTACTGAAGTACTATCACATGTCAGGCAAATAACTGATTCCATTAAAGAAATGGAATATATTTCTTCCGTTACAAGCATAACCAACATTTTAGATATTAAAGGGGGTGAGTTTGGACTGGAGGTAGGAGCACTGGTGGACCCCTACGAATTACCATCAGGTAATATAGCTTTGGAAAAATTAAGAAATAGAGTTAACTCCAAAGAGCTATTTAAAGGCACGATTGTATCAGAGGACGGGACGGCAACTATAATAATATTTACACTCTTTGATCATGCGGATATCCAGATTGTTGCAGAAGATGTTAAACAAATTGTCGGAGGCTTTAATTTTCCTGAAAATATATATTTTGCCGGCAATCCTATGTTGGTAACTTCTATTTCAGATTTAATAAGGAAAGACCTTACATTGCTTATTCCGGTTACTTTTCTTGTTATTGCGATTGTTCTTTTCCTTGGGTTTCATAGTTTGAATGGCGTGATTTTACCCATCCTTACAGCTGGCATTGCCATCGTCTGGACAATTGGTTTCATGGCCCTTGGAGGTTATGAAATGTCGATGATTTCAAGTAATATTCCCATTTTATTACTTGCTGTTGGTAGCGCTTACTCAATTCATGTTATTAACAGGGTCAAGCAGGAGCAAGACCAAAACAAGGATAAAGCAATTACAATAGCCCTGACTTATATTACTATTCCGGTAATTCTTGCTGCTGTTACTACCGCCATCGGGTTTGTGTCGTTCACCATTGGAGCGTACCTCACGATGATCAGGGATTTTGGATTGTTCACAGCGCTGGGAACTCTTTTTTCATGCTTATTATCTATCACATTCGTTCCTGCCATCATTTCAATAGTTGACAGGTCAGTTAATCGGGATGACGCACAAAGAGTACGGTCGCGCCCATCACTGTTGTCTTCACGGGTTCTCGCCCCACTTCATGGAATACTGACCAACTATACAATACATATTTTAGTGGTCTGGGCTGTTTTGATCCTGGTAAGCATCGGGGGTATATTTCTAATTGAACGGTCTGTAGATGTAAAAGACTATTTTAAAAAAAATAACCCAACACGGATTGCAGAAGAGATCATGACAGAAAAATTTGGTGGTACCAAACCTGTTTTTGTACGATTTACAGGAGATATGCAAAGCCCTGAAGTCCTGCAAACCATGGTGCAAATGCAGGAATATATGAAGAAGGACCCGGGTATTCGGAGTACGCAATCTGTTGCAAATTTGATACTGGAACTATACGATGCACTTGGTGAAGGAAGGGAAATTCCAAATGATAAAAACATGATTGAGCAATTGTGGTTTTTGATTGACGGTAATGAATATCTCCAGCGGTTTGTAAATGAAGATCTTGATGAGGGTATTATCATATCCACTTATTCGGCAGATGACAACGCGTCAAAGATTGAATTTCATCATTATATGGATGAATTTGTGAAAAATAATTTGAGTGATAATTATTCCATCGAGGTTACCGGTATGCCATTTGTAGATGTAACGATGGACCGGAGCCTGATTCGCAGCCAACTAGGGAGTTTATCAGTTGCCGTTGTTTTTGTTGTAATAATTGTTGGCTTGATCCTTGGCTCATTTCGGCGGGGTGTATTTGCTACAATTCCTATTATAGCTGCTATCATTATCCTTTTTGGTTTGATGGGATATTTTGGAATTCCTCTAAATATAGGAACGGTTCTTGTGGCCAGTGTTGCCCTGGGTATCGGTATTGATTATTCAATCCATATCGTATCCCATTACGATCATGGGATCAAAAATGGACTGGAAATGCAAAAAGCTATAGAGGACACAATTGTAATTAGTGGCAGGGCAATTATCATTAATGTTGCTTCTGTATCGGGAGGGTTCCTGGTATTGTTGTTCTCTGAAATGGTACCTCTGCAATATTTTGGTTTGCTCGTTGCGATTAGTATGGTGGGATCCAGTCTGGGTGCGCTTACACTTTTGCCGGCAATTTTAATCCTCGATAAACGAAAAGCTGCCGTAACTTAGCCCTATTCTTTTTTGATTATGTTTAAAACAACGTATTTGTTCCTGTTATTCTTCTTAAGCGTACCCTTTGACGTGAGTGCCCAGGATGCAAATACGTTACTTTCAGATATGGACCAGATCATGTTCGGGCCCGAGGACAGGCAGGGAACAATCAAAATTACACTCGTAAGTAAATCGGGAAAAGGAAAAATAAGGGAGGCAACGATGCTGCAAAAAGGAACCGACAAGAAGTTGTTCCGGTATACCAAACCTGAATCTCAGGAAGGGATTGCAACGCTGTCATTACCGGGGGATATCATGTGGTTGTACATGCCGGCATTGGGTAAACCAAAAAAAATATCCATACTCGCAAAAAGCCAGGCATTTACCGGAACGGATTTTTCATATGAAGACATGGCTACTACGCCGTATTCAAGTAGGTATGAGCCCGAATTGGTGAGCACTTCTGATGAAGGATTTGAGTTGCAGTTGATCCCGATAAATGAAAAATCTCATTATTCTAAAATTGTAGTATTGCTGGAAAAAGAAGTGCATTATCCCATTCGGATGGATTACTATGATCGGGGAGGGAAGAAGTTCAAAGAAGCTACTTATACCTATAGAAAGACAGGGAAGTACTGGAATGCAGCGGTAGTTGTTATGACTGATCTTAGGAAAAAACATAAAACCATTATTGAATTGACAGATGTGAAGTTTGACCAGGGACTTTCCGACGATCTGTTTACGGTAGAGAATTTGAAACCTGCCGGTTCGAATTGAGTTGATCTTCAGTTATTTTAATTTCAAACGCTCGCCCACCTTCGATGCTGCCTACATTTCCCCAAAATCATCAATAGATCTTAATTCGACATTTTCAGTAATTATTTATGATTTTTTGAATATTTAGTTCCTCGGCAATTTTTTACCCGATTTATTTCTTCTGGCTCTTCAGAAATTGAACCATTAAAGGAACCTGGTAAGTAATGTAAGATCGAATGTACTCTTCAAATTTGGTTCTTTATTGTTTGTTATTATAGCCTAACCTGAATAAAATTTTTGAACTGACCATATATATATTATTAGTTACTTTAGCTTAAACACCAGACCGTAGGCATACAATAACTATCATATTAGAATATATAAAGACAAACCATTATTCAAAACTATAGATAAGAATACCAGCTTGGAAAAGACCATTCAAATCGTTTTGACAATCCAAAAAATGTGCTTCGGTATAAAGGAAAAATCAATGTCAAGTCACCCTACTTTTAAATGATCCTTCTTCATTTTCTTTTGCCCGTCCGAATGGCTTAGCCGGGCGGGCATGCCCAAAAGAAAAGAAGCAACCTGCCTGCGCAGGCAGGAAGAAAAAGGCACCACCTGCCCGACTACAGGACTCGTTCAGGCGGGCGGTCGAAAACCCATTTCCGCGCTAAACGCTCTCCCGATAATTATCGGGACCCTCCCTGCAGAAAAATGTCTTAACCCATTTGAATGCACTAAAGTCAGTGCAAAAACGACATTTTCAAATGCCCGCCAACCCGCATGGCCTCAATGTGTTCACACCGACCGTGTACGAACCACCGCACGGATTTCAGTATTTTACTTAAAAGTTTGTTACTAAAAAAACTATTTGAACTAGTTACTTCCCCAAGTTGAGCAAAGCTCAAACCGGATTCTGCGCAGTCGTGCCAACACTGTTTTACAGAATGATGAAATTTACTCAAGTCCTTAGTGAGCAAATGTAGATTCAAAGTGATGTGGTGTCTCGGAAGACCTTTGCAGAATTCAAGATCTTTTTGGTTACTTTTTCCATCGACTGGGGAAAAAGTAACAAAGAAAAGAAATATTTTTATACTTCCGATTTGATGAGTAACCTTTATTTATCAATAAAACCTACATGGATAATTCTATAAAATTTAATTATAGTTACCTATGTCATTTTACCGTTAACGGTAATTTACTATATTGTAATAAAATCGCTGACATATAAATCATGCGAATTATTCGGCTCTTTGAAATTACAACAAATTTTTTAACCTCACAGGTTAAAAAATACAAATGCTAAAACTATTCGATCATACTAAATTAATAAACCTATGGAACCTAAATATGCCGACATTCACTGCCACCCACACAGTAGGATCTTTCACTGGTTGAGAGATACGAAATACGAAAAGAAAGCCAAACATTTCAAACGTTTCCACCCCTGGACTGTTGTATTGTCTAATTTCAAGAACCAGAAAAAAGGTAAACGGGCATTTACCTATTCGCAGTGCGATCCAGTGAAACTCTGGAACGGGAAAGTACAACTGGTGTTTGCCGCCATGTACCCGATGGAAAAAGGTTTTTTCAAAGGAAAGGATGCAGAGGGCCAAAATCTGATAAACAAGGTGCTGCTGAAGATTGCGGATGCTAATCCCGGGGACCTGGTAAATGGTGAATTTGGGTCTGCATTTGAAGGATTGAGCGACCAGGTTGCAGGAGGAGAAACGACGCTGAAAGATTTTTTTCAGTCATTTCTGATGAAAATGCCCCTTCGTCGTGTGAACTATATCCAGTCCCCCGGATATGATTACTACGAGGAACTTCAGAAGGAATACAAATTCTTATTAAGCCGTGACGGGGAAAAGGAAAGGGCAAGGCTCTTCATCCCCTTTCTGAAACGGATATTTGTAAATAAAGCCAGGAAAAAGCGGAAACACCCCGAATCACTGGTTGCTACCGGAACCTATGTGGTTGCAAAGAACCGGAAGGATATCGAATCTGCTATTGAAAAAGAAAAGATGTCTTTTGTGCTTACCATTGAGGGAATGCATTCCCTGGGCACCGATACACATCCGGAGGAGGTCTTGAACCGTATCGATGAGCTCAAAAAATGGGACCACCCTGTTTTCTTTATTACATTTTCACATCACTTTGATAATAAACTGTGCGGACATGCCCACAGCATCATAAAATCGGCTTCGCTGTTGCTTGACCAAAGTAAAGCCATGAACGGAGCTTTCAATGATCTGGGCAGGCAGGCCGCACGCCGGCTTTTGAGCCTGAATGAGGATAATACCTACAATGAGGCCCTTGGCAGGAGGATCCTGCTTGACCTGAAACATATGAGCGCCACCTCCCGCAAGCAATATTATAGTGAGATCATAAATCCCTGCATGGAAAAGGGAGACGTCATTCCGGTAATTGCGAGCCATGTGGCATACTCAGGGGTAAAAACACTGGATGAATTCGAAGCAAACTACGGCAAAGAGAATGATGACTGGGAAATTGCTGATTTCAATGCCTGGAATATCAATGTATGCGATGAAGATATTGAAATGATCGTCAATACCAGGGGACTTCTTGGATTGTGCCTGGACCAACGCATCCTTGGCCAGACAAAAAAGGAGGATGCCACAAGCAAGGACCTTGTATGGGCAACGGTGAAGGGAGTGCTGGATGCGGTGGTGGATTCTTCCAATATAGCTAATGCTGATAAGGCCCCTGTGTGGGATATCATTACGCTGGGAACAGATTTTGAAGGGTATATTGACCCGACGGACCAGTATGCTACAGCATTGGATTTTGGCAGGTTCAGAGAAGACCTGGTGGATAATATTCAAACCCAGATCATTGATGCGGGGAAAACCGAGCATTACTTCCTGCAACCCGGTTTTGATAAGTATGATCTTGTGGACAAGATCTGCTTTGGTAATGCGTATGAGTTTGTGCTGAAGCATATTTGATAATGGTTTCCGGTTAAAAATAAATGTAAAAGTGGCACCCTTTCGCCATTTTATCTATGTCAATGATTTTTTAAAAGTATACCAGGATGACAAACAACACAAACCAGCAAAACGAAGATCATAAGCTTCAGCAGAAACACTCCATCCGCGTCTTTGTTTCCTCCACCTTCCGTGACATGATCGAAGACCGCAATGCTTTAATGAGCCACACCTGGCCCGAATTACGTCTTTTCTGCCGGGAAAGGCAGGTGGAACTAGTAGAAGTGGACATGCGCTGGGGTATTGCCGAGGAGCAAAATACCCGAAAGGAGACCCTGAAACTCTGCCTGGATGAGATTCGGGCCTGTCGCCCGTTTTTTATCGGGTTACTGGGTGAGCGGTACGGCTGGGTTCCCGGGAGTGACGCATTTACTGCCGACCTGAAAGAAGAGCAAACCTGGCTTGAAGAGCTGCAAGATAAGAGCGTCACCGAACTGGAAATCCTTCATGGCGTACTCAACGATCCTGAAACTGCCGGGAGGGCTTTTTTCTATTTCCGTGATCCGGACTATGCTCAGGAACATGGACCCGACTTCCTCCCGGAGAATGACCATGAAGCAGAAAAACAAGCTGCTTTAAAGACACTCATTCGCAAAACTTGTGAGGAAAAGAGCATTCCCCTTCACGAAACCTACTCCGATCCGGGCGAATTGGCAGCCCTTGTCCTTGAGCAACTCAAAGGAGCCATAGAAGAACAATTCCCCGAAGAAAGCATTCTTGATCCACTGGAAAGAGAAGCACGCGACCACGAGGCTTTTGCAGAAATCCGCCGCCGCACCTATATTGGCAGGCCGGATTACTACGAGGCACTTGACCAACACGTTGCGGGGGAAGGAGCACCGGTGGTATTGCTGGGCGACTCCGGAAGCGGCAAGTCTGCTTTACTAGCCAACTGGATTGATCGCTGGCGTGAATCCCATCCTAATGATTTTATCTTCCAGCATTATATTGGCGGCACCTCTGACAGCGCTGTGCACTGGAAGCTGATGACCCGCCTGATGGTAGAGATTAAACGCTGGACAGACGATCCTGAAGAACTGCCTCACTCCAATGATGACATGCTCAGGGATTTCCCCCTCTGGCTTTCAAAAGCGCGTATCAAGGCAGAGCGAGAGGGGGTACATTTTATTGTTGTGCTGGACGCACTCAACCAGTTGGAAGACAAAGATCGTGGGCGGTTGCTGGGGTGGCTACCCGAACATCCGTTTACCGGTGCATTACGGCTCATTGTTTCCACCCTGCCGGGCGAAACACTGGAGGTACTAGAGAAAAGGCAATGGACAACACTGCATATCCGTGAGCTTTCAACCAAGGAACGCAGGAGCATGATCGTTGAGTACCTGTTCAGGTTCGGAAAAAAACTCGATGATCACCGCCTTGATCGCCTTGCTGATTCCGAGGCAACTGCCAATCCACTTTATCTAAAGATACTATTAGATGAATTGCGGGTGACAGGCACGCACGAGAGGCTGGATGAACGTTTGGATGATTACCTGGCCGCAAAGGACATCCCAGGCTTGTTAAGTAAGGTGCTTACACGATACCAACAGGATTACGAGCATGACCGTAAAGGATTGGTAAAGGATGCGCTGGGTATGATCTGTGCTGCGCGGCGTGGTCTCACTGAAGTTGAACTTTTGGAACTGTTACGGCCTGACCACCTTCCTAAATTACCCCTGGCTACCTGGACTCCATTGCGTGCCGCACTGGAAGAAGGGCTGGTTGATCGGGGTGGTATCCTCAACTTTGCCCATGACTTTTTACGTACAACAGTTCAAAAGACCTTTTTGCCCGATCTATATAAAAGGAAAAATCTGAGGGAAGTCCTTTCGGATTATTTTGAAGCAAAACCTATCACTGAACGAAATTGCGATGAATTATTATGGCTACTTTGGAAGACGGAATTGAATAAACGCCTACGTTCTAACCTATTAAATATAGATCGTTTTATAGAGATGCGTGAATTGTTTGAGGATGAAATACTAGCCTATTGGATTCATATGAATAAAGAAAAGAGCATGGGTGAATTCTATCTGAATTCCTATGAAAAATGGGTAGAGCAAGGGAATAAAAATAATCAATCAAACTCCTACGCACCTAATGAGCTTGGTTACTTTCTTCTTAATGCAGGTCTTCATGCAGATGCAAAAACTCTAATGGAAAGAGCCCTTGTTATTGATGAAGAAAACCATGGAATAGAACATCCCAAAGTTGCCCACCGTCTCAACAACCTCGGAGAACAATATCGAGTTTCTGGGAGATTGAAGGAGGCAGAATCTCTATTGAAAAGAGCTCTTAAAATCAATGAGAAGGAATTTGGAAAAGAACACCCTCTCGTCGCGAATAGCCTCAACAGCCTTGCAATGGTTCTTAAAGATTCCAATCAAATAGCTAAGGCAGAGGATCTTCTTCGTAGATCACTCAGAATTTCAGAAGAATACTATGGGAAATACCACCCTGCTATATCAAATGTTCTTACCAATTTTGCATCATTGCTAAGAGATAATAAGCAATATGAAGATGCTGAGTCACTAATGCGGAGGGCCCTTAAAATTGATGAAAATAATTTTGGAAAAGATCACCAAAATGTAGCAAATGTTCTATGCAACCTTGCCTGGCTACTTCACGAAACAAGGCAATATGAAGATGCTGAGTCACTATTTCGACGAGCCCTTAAAATTTATAGAAAAAAACTAGGAAAAAATCACCCGCAGGTAGCATGGATTCTCAACAACCTCGCGCAATTACTTACAGATACTAATCGATTCGGTGACGGAGAACTAATGATACGTCAATCGATAAGAATTACTGAAGATAGTTTTGGAAAAGACCACACTACATTGGCTACAACTCTAGTGACTCATGCAACATTATTAAGAACAACTAAACGACAGAAAGAGGCAGAGCCGCTTTTTCTAAGAGCATTTAAAATCCTTAAGAATAATCTTGGGGAGATTCATCCATACGTGGCTCACTGTCTTGGGCACCTTGCTGGTAATTTGAAGGATTCCAATTTTCTAATGGAAGCAGAATTAGTTTATAGAAAAGCGATTAATTTATTTGAATTAATATATGGAAGAGATAATGTCGATAACGATTTACCGCTTGAAATGGGCTCGGTACGATTACAAATCGCTGGCAATCGGAAAAGTGAAAGAACAACGGGCCATATGCATATGATACTTGAAAATGTGTTTGGAGAGCCTAATCTGGAAAATATTAACTGTATAATAAACTCGGCCTTGTTTCATGATAAATGGAGTAACTCTGAAGAAACGGAATTGCTCTACCGTCGGGCTCTAGAGATGCGGAATGAAATACTTGGCCCAAAGCACATTGATACTGCCGATAGCCTGAATGATCTAGCAGTGTTCCTAAATAATAAGGGTGACTTCGATGAAGCAGAACCACTCTACCGCAGGGCCCTTGCAATACGGGAAAAAATACTTGGCATTAAACACCCAGGTACCGCTTTAAGCCAACACAATTTAGCTTTATTACTTAATAATAAGGATGAAATTGACGAAGCGGAGCCACTATACCGCAACGCATTGGCGATATTTGAAAACGACCTGAGTGTGGAGGACACTGATACTGCTGCTTGCCTCAACAATCTAGCCGTGTTATTAGTTAATAAGGGTGACGATGACGAAGCTGAAAAACTCTATCGCAAGTCTCTGGCAATACGGAAAAAAGTACTTGGCATGGAACACACTGATACTGCTGAAAGCCTGCATAATCTTGCTGTATTGCTTGTTAACAATGGTGACTTTAATGAGGCAGAAACGTTCAACCACCAAGCACTAGTGATAAGGGCGGAGGTACTTGGTCTTGACCACACGAAAACAGCAGAAACCTTATACAATCTTGCTGCATTGCTTTATTACAAAAGTGATTACGATGGTTCAGAACCGCTATACCGGGAGGCGAAAACTCTAGGAATGGGTAATTCAAATATTGCTTCAACTCTATATCAATTAGGCAGTCTGATATTTTATAATGGAAGCGGCTTTTCTGCAGTCCCATACTATCAACGTGCCCTTGAAATTTACGAGAAGATTGTTGGATCCAAAATAGATGCTACACCTCAATTCCTTACCAAAATGGCCGTTTGCCATAATCAGATAGCTTTTCATGATAATATCCCGAACAAGGATTGGAAAAGTGCTGAAGACCATTACATCAAAGCAATGGAACTATTTAGCAAATCTGAAGACCAGTTAGAAATGATTAATGCAGAACTTAACCTTCAGATTATGTATAAATTGTCTGGGCAAAAATATGACCTGGAACGAATAAATGAAATGACGGAATCACTTGAAGAAGCCGGTGATGATAGGGCTGAGAAAGGACGTAAAATTTTAGAGGATCTAACATAAACTATCAAGTTGAAATGGCCTGCATTTTCTGTTTCAAATAAAGTGCAAACATATGTTTTTTGATAAATAACAATAATGACTCCAATCAAAAAACACAACAACAAACCCACAGCACCCACCCCCTGGCGCACCTTCTCCGTCTTTATCAGCAGCACCTTTGCTGATATGCAGGCAGAGCGTGACTACCTGAAGCAAATTGTATTTCCGAAAGTAGAAGAAGAACTTCAAAAACGGCGTATCAAGCTTGAGATCGTTGACCTCCGGTGGGGGGTCGATACTACATCAATGAAGCAGGAAAGCGAGCGCGAGGCAAATGTGCTGAAAGTTTGCCTTGAAGAAATAAAGCGTTGCAGGCCATTCTTTATCGGCTTGCTGGGTGATCGATGATAGAAAAGTATTTATTGCAGCATTTTCGTTTATTTTGGTGTGTGAGATAATCTTTGTATATGAGGTTGATCGCTCTAAAATAACCATATAAGTAGGTAATGAACTCGTAGTAGGACTTGCAAATATGGACGTACGATGGTTGGCTTTAAGTGATTAAGAGCGTATTCCTTAGATTTTGTGCCTAATTTTAATGATATTTAAATAATACAGAATTAATTACGACTGACCAGCTTGGTGAAAAAAAATCTTAAAAAAACAGGTCGGACTCCATAGTATGCGTGATACGAGCCTAAAAGCATTTGTTAGTGCGACAACTCAGGATCTTGGCAGTTATCGGGCAGCAGTAAAGGAAGAACTCTTGACAGCCGGTATACTCCCTATTACGCAGGAAAACTTTGGCCCAGACTATAGGACTCTTGAAGAGTTTCTAAAACTGGAGATCGCAAAAAGCGATATTGTAATTTGCCTTGTTGGTAGTCTCTTCGGTTCTGCACCTCAGCATGAGAAGATGAGTCAACGCTCTTACGCCCAGCTTGAATATGATTTAGCAGTTCAACTTAATAAGCCTATCTTTCTATTTCTTACAGATGAGAACTACATCCCAGACAAGGCCATACAAGAGAGTGCTGAAGAGAATAGATTGCAAAAGGAACACCGCGAATACTTGAAGAATGCGGGGCATAAGTGGGAAAAATTTTCAAATGTCAACAATCTTAAAATAAAAATATTACAAGCGCTCACGAAGATAGACCATCTATCCAATCTATCCAGAATATTCTATTTGCACTTGCCAAAACGGCCCAGTTATTTTGCCGGTAGAGCCAGAGAGATTGCGCAGCTCAATGATGCCTTGTTATGTAGGGAACCATCTGTAATCGTTGTGGTTGGTATGGGTGGACAGGGAAAAACCTCTCTTGTTCATAAAGTGCTTCATGACATGCAAAGCATTCCATTTGATTTAGGCTTTTGGTGCACTGCATATAGGGGAGGCTTTTCTTTTGATATGTTTCTCGACGAAGTTCTATCCTATTTAACAGAAAATAAATTTGACAAACGCGACATGCCAGACATGAATATGCGCGTGACTCAACTGCTTAAACTTCTCCAAAATCAGCAGTTATTATTGGTGATTGACGGTATAGAGCGATGGCTGCAAGGTTGGAATTCGTCCACCCATGATCCCCAATATACAGAAACCGATATTGAAAGAAAGGGAGTGGATGCTGAGTTGGACAACTTTCTCCTTGAAGCAAGTGGCCTTACTAACGGTTCACACATTATTCTCACATCACGAGCATTACCTGCAGCCCTTGATCAAGCGGCTCGAACATCCATTCCGGTGCGTGAGGAGGATGTAGAAGACATGAGTCTTGAAGGTTTAGATCCTGAAGCATCTACAATCTTGCTGCAGAAGCTTGGGCTAAAAGGGACAGCTAACCAACTTATGGAGCTAGCCAAGACCTATTCTTACCACCCTTTGGCTTTGACAATCGTAGGTACACTTTTAAAGAAAAAGTATGGGGGACAAGTTAATCGCTTGCATACTGATGCACCATTGGACCCTAGACATGAGCTATACAGACTTTTTGATGAAGTGCGAGAAAGCCTTCCAGGAAGGGAATATGCAGAACCTTTCTTGATAGTAGCATCACATTGTATTGAGAATCCATCTCTAAAGGTAATTTCAGAGGGAATGCAAGGAATGGGTTCAAGGTCTGAAGATGGCGAAGATTTATTGGAGATGGCTGTTATACTAGCAGACTGGAATCTGTTATGGTGGAATGGAATAACTCAAACTGTAAATCTCCATCCCCTTGTGAAGAATTACTTCGCCGCAGTTTCAGATGAGGCTGAATCAAAGCACATACACGAAAAGCTCTCTTTGTTTTACGGAGATCAGCCAGTGCGTGAAAATGCGACTTCGATGGAAGACGTAAGGTTTCGTATTTTAGCAATTAAACATTCCGCTCGAGCAGGAGACTTGAATCGTGCTGCAGAATTGGTGTTTATACCTATTAACGAAGAGCTTTCATTCTTCTCCTGGCTCGGAGAATGGGGTCATCAATTCACAGGTATAGATATCTTAGGTGAACTTGCTGCTAAATCGAAGAATGAATTGCGAGGTCAGTTCTTGTTAGCACGAGCGCAAATGCATCAGCAACTAGCCCGAGCTCAGTTATCACTTGAAGACGTTGAAGAAGCAATTGCCATTTTCGAGAAACCCATGCCTTCAATCTCTCACTCGGCGATCGGGAATCTTGCAAAAGCTGTGGCTACAAGAGGAAACATCCATCGAGAAACGGGATCATCAAAGATTGCAGTTTTAGATTTTGATAAGGCAATAGCTATCCTCGATACAATAAGCAATAAATCTATTGATGAGAGGTTAGACTTTGCAAAAATCTTAGTTAACCGAGGGGCTGCTTTACATGGGTCTGGATCATTGAGTAAAGCTATTTTTGATTATAATCGTGCTTTAGATATTTGGAACAAAACAGCTCGAGAAAATCCGCGATGGGACCAAATAACCCTGGTTCCTACGTTAACCAATCGTGGCCTTGCATTCCTCGATTTTGGAAAGGCTGACCGTGCAATCAAGGACTTTGAGAAGGCCATTTCTATTTGTACAAAACAGCAGAGTCGCATGTCACAGGAAACTACCAGACATCTGGCTCATGCCAAATCAATGCTTGGAATCGCTCTTAGGAAATCCGGAGAATTGAAAAAGGCAATAGTTTATGCCAATGAATCAGTTGTTTCATTACAGACACACGTTGAAGAAGGCCGGAATGATTATGATCATCTCCTTGCATTCGCATTAATCAGCCGGGCCAATATTTATATTGTACAGCAATTATGGCAAAAGGCTCAACATGATTGCGATAAATCAATTCTCATTTATAAACAATTAGTTACAGAGGCTGGTTCTCATTTCTTGGTGATGCTTTACCATTCTCAGTGTACACGCGCAATCGCGAGATACAACATTGGAGACTTGATAGGTTCAGATGAAGATCGCAGGGCTTGGTTTGAAGGTTATAAGCAGCTCATACGGGAATGGAGTTCTGAATGTGAAGTAAGAATTGGATTCTTGAGTGATACTCTCAAAACGGCAGACTACCTGCTGACCACCAAACGGGAAGAAAGCATCTCCCTAATAGATGGGTTCGTGGAAGAAGTAGAGCTTGCATTTGTGGAAGGGGAGGGTACTGAATTTTTGAGAAACTACTTATTTCGTGCTGTTCCTATAATTGAGATCTTAATTTCAAAAATGGAAGCTTTAGGATATGATACAATTCAATTAAAAGAGTTCACAGAAAGGGCTATAAAATCTGATTAAGAAAGTTCTATATAACCAAGATATTTAATAAATTCGCTAAAAGGACTAAAAAAACTGATTAAGAAAGATCTATGTAACCAAAACAATCAATATAAAAAGAAATGATATTATGCCAATAACCATGCACAAAAACTATGGATATTCACAAACTCCATCGTATAAAACTGAAGAAAAACAAGTCACGCTCAAGGAGGCATTTAGATTGGGAGCACTTGGCGCAATAGATGCAATGAATATCTACAATGGCTGTCCTACGGAAGTCCAAAAAATGTTGCTTGACGCATGCCAATCTTCTTTTGGTCAAGATTTTAAACACCTGAAAAAGGACGAACAAAAAAAAATCTTTGATATGTTTTTAGTTGCTCTTGAAAATGCAGAAGAGAGAGAGGAGCTGGAAGCACAAAATCAAACTTCAACGACTACCGCTAAGCCAGGAGTTTCAAATAAAACATCAAATGCCACACTTAAACCAGAAGCAGAGAGTGAAAGGTCAAAAACGGCATCTAAAGCCAAGAAATGGTGGCATATTTGGTGATAATTGAAGTTTCATTGGCATCAGCAGGAGGAACATATTCTGGTTGCTGAAGAGGACATAACTGGGGGGTTTGCTTTGGATAGTTGTTACGAATTTCTTTCATCGTATGACCCGTTGGATATAGAGTGGGACGATTTTCTTAGGCGAATTCCAGGGAATCATCATGTGCAGTCCAGCTTATGGGCGCAGGTGTATGCGTCACTTGAATGGAAAGGTGTACGTCTTATAGGACGGAAAAACAAAAGGATAGTGGCCGGGGCACAAATATTGTTTAAATCGATATCTCCACTTTCATCTGTTGGTTATATTCCTAAGGGCCCTGTTTTCGCTCAAGATGATCCAGTTTTAAGACAAACTCTTCTCACAGAACTATCACATCTGGCACAAACCAATCGAATATCTTTTTTAGTGATGCAACCTCCGAAAAATTATATGGAGTGGTTAAATCAGTTACCTGGGCTTGGATTTCACCTAAGCAATGTCAAGATGGCCCCGACAGCTACAATTTTACTGGATCTCCGTTTGGATCTCGAAACCATTCTGAGCCAGATGAAATCTCGTACACGATACAATATTCGCCTCAGCAACCGTAAAGGTATTTATGTGGAGGAAGGATCGGAAAAAGATTTAGACACATATTACAACCTGCTAGTAGCTACATGCAAAAGGCAACAATTCTCAATCTATCCTAAAAAATTCTTTATAAAGATGTGGAAAGTTTTTGAAAAAAATAATCATATAAAAATGTTTCTACTAAAATATAAAGGTGACACAGTTGGCGCTCAATTGGTTGTAGCTTTCGGTAATACTGTGATTAACAAATTAAGTGTCTGGTCGGGGGAGCACGCAAATTTAAAATCTAATGAGGCGTTGCAATGGCATACAATCCAATGGAGTAAGAGTAATTATTACAAATATTATGACTTAGAGGGTATTGATATGGACTCTGCGAATGCCATTTTAAACAACACGCCGATTCCAGAAAATCTTCGTCAGTCGGTGACATCGTTTAAGCTAGGGTTTGGTGGAAAAGTAGTATTACTTCCAGGTGTTTTTGATCATGTTTATGACCAGACAATGCGTCTATTCTACGATAATGTTTTGATGGAATTAAAGTCTTCGTCAACGAAGAAGGCTTTCGATCTGCGTTTTTAATTATTATGTGGTTTAATTCCCCGCCCTCTGGGTCGGAAACAACAATGTTTAGAATATCATATTTCAGAAAAATAACCGTGCCAGCGAGGTATGACTTATCTGATATGGGATTGTTTCTCACCCTTACGCTTTTATACAGTAAATTCTACTATCCGATTTAGAAATTGAATGCCGGCGGATTCTGCCGGCACCTGAAACCAAACCAAATTTCATGCATTTATGTCTAACCACAGGATCAATGTGAAAGAATATTAAAGGAAGACAGAGAGACATTGGCACAGCGTGGTATAACTTTTCTGATATAGGATTCGTCTCTCACCTCTCCCCTTTTACATGGTAGAATATGCTATCCGATTTGGAAATTGAATGACGACGAATTCTGCCGTACTTTTCACTAATATATAATTTAATTGGAAAATGTCTTGCAGGATACATGTTGAAATCTTTTTGCGCATCAGTGAGTGCTTCCCATGATCTATGTAACTCATTCTTCTCTAGATGTTCATCCATGTATTGATTATGGATCTGCACGGCAATCCGGTCATAATTTTCCTGGTTCTGAATTGAGCAGCATCTCTCAAAATTGTAGGAATCTCTCTGAAATAAGTGTAATTTATTTTCCTGAATGGAAGAGTGATTACAAATGAGAGGCTTGCATCCTGACACAATTGACCGGATCTGAAGAGCGGAATCCAGCAACGAACAGGAACAAAAAGAGCTACTGGTATTAAAAGTAAACCTGGAGAAAAATAGCACCGAAGTTTTTTAATAACTAAAAGCTGTCTTTGTTTGGGTTCAATCTTATTATCGATGAACTTGATGAAGATAAACAGAGAGCATTCACACATGCAGGCTGTTATTGACAGTTATGCAGGTATACTTCATGAAATACAATATAGTAAAAATTAAAAACCTATGAAATCACTTTTTAAAAAGTCTAATGCGATACACTGGGTGTTCATCCTGGCGCTCTTTTGTATCCAGCTTGAGGCCTTTACCCAGGAAAACATCGGCAGGCAAACCATAAGTCAATTCGATGCTGACCACCATGTGCTTAAACCCGACGCCCACCCGTTGAAGCAATCGGTTCCTATGGCAAGAGGTCAGTCGAATGCCGCATTCCTTAGCGGAGTGGGAGGAGTTTCCTTTGACCAAGTGGCCACTCCCGGGAAAGGATTGAAAGTGCACAGCCTAACTATGGAGTACAACAAGGAAAAGTCAGATGGGTACAGACTGGACCTGCAAATCAATGGAAAACAACTTGAGGTTGTTCTTGCCGACTGGATGCTGATTCCAATTGCCAAATACGCTGAAAGTTCCGATTATTCATGCATTACCATTTTCGGAAAGCTCAGGGATGAAGAGCTTCAAAAACAAGTCACTGAGCATGAAGGGAGAGTGATCAATTACCATCCGGCATTTGATAATACGCTTTTGGGTGTCCGTTTGGTTTATATGGATATGCTGGTAGGTTATTCATTTACTTCCGATTTGGCCAGGAACAGCAATGGGCAGTATATCCTTGGCGCCGGTGAGGTAGCCCCGAACACAGACGCCAATAAAAAGGGGGCATATGATCTTTCTCAGCACATGATATCAGTCGGCAACAAACACATGGAACAATTCAGATCTTATGTCATTTCCGATTTCACCCGGGAAATTGTTTTTGATGCCATCAACGGTACACTAATCCTCTCTGGTAATCCGTATTATTACTGTTGGAAATACAATAAAGACCGCCCGGAGTACGATATCAATAAAGTGGCCAAGGATCTTTCCTCGGCATACAACAAAGAAATCGAACATCTGCAAAAAACCGAAGGAAGACCAGCCGTTCAAAGCTGGCTGATCGAAAAACTCATAGTCCTGTCTGATAAATACAAAGACAATTATTCTTTGTACCAGAGAGGGACATTCATTGATCTTGTAAACTTACCTTCACATAAGGAAAAAAGGAGCTTTCTTGAAAATTATAAATTAGAATCCCTGTTTTCTGTTATCATCGATACAGAAGCCTATATGGATGCAGATTCAATCATATACCTAAAAAAATACAGTAATGATATTTCTTCACGGCCAGGTCTTTTTAATGCAACTAACCCAGCCGTCTGGAAGGCTACGGTTTCTACCATGCGTTATGCAGCTTTTTTCAGGTTTGTTAAAATAAATTTCCCTGAAACCTGGCATGCCTTTTTGAAGCAGGTAACGCTACTTAATCCCAAGCCATGGGTGGAGACGCCTACGATTATGTATGACCCGGAAAGCAAGGCAATTGAGCAGGCAATCAACACCAGTAAAAAACGCTGACGATGGAAAATCCCATCCGTTTTTTTATTAATTTCTCTTCCAGCGATCTGGGTAACTCACGTGAGATTATGGCAGCGCTAAAGGGTCAGGATCTTGATTTCTGGGACTATTCAGATATTATACAAAGTATTGAGATTGCTGAGCATATAGATGCCCATCTTATTAAAGAAATTGACGCCTGTACGCACATGATTCTGGTCATCAGTAAAAGCAGTTTGAATACTGATATTGGTCGTTTTTGCAGGTTTGAGTTTGAGTATGCGCGAAAAAGAAAATCGCAAATCGCCATACAATTCATACCGGTTCTACTATTTAAACGGGGTACGATCAAATTCATAACTCCATATGATGTTTTCGAAAATGATTTTTACCATGAGCTGGATAACACTCCTGAATCTATTGTGAGTTTCACAATTAAGATCTGTCAAAAAATCGGTAAAGTTTACATTCCACCTATTGAAGCACATCCTAACCTGCCCTTCTGGAAATTTTTCAGGGAGGAGGTTGAAGAAATGGCGCATTCCAACAAAAAGCATGTGGATATCATGATGATCCTCGGAAAATTCAATGAGCATTACAAGAGATCAAACATCGAACAAGCTCTGAAAGAGATCAGTTTCTTTTTACAATCGTGTGCATATTATATTCCCGGTTACCGGCTTTTCTATCCTTGTATCGTAAAGGCAGTTTGCGAAACCGAGCTTAAAATGTACGATGCAGCCATGATAAGTTATGAAGAGGCAAAGGCAATCCATCCTGAAAATCAGGATGTTGTCGGAGGCATCGGTACGGTATTTTTTAAGGTTGGGCAATATGATAAAGCAAAAGAATGTTTCGAGCAAATCATCCATTATCCTAAAAATAAAAACGTAACGAATGCCATGATCAATCTGATCATTACAAAACTGGCAATGGAGGAGGCCATATCTGCCAAGGATGTTGAATTTCTTTTTCACGTTGATATTTCAGGATATTCCAAAGATCTCCAGACAACAATTCTAAATGCCAGGGGAATTCATTTACGTGTGCAAAAAGATTATCCTGCTCTTGAAAAATTATGCTGGGAGATAAAAAGAGCTGATTTGCATGATACGATTACCATCCGGCTGCAACAGCTAAGTTACCTGAATCGTGAGATGGACGACGGGAAAGAAGTTATACGAAGCGCCATAAAAGAAGCTGATCATAATCCCAGGCTGGACAAATCAGCATTGATTAATTATTTAAAAGATGAAGTTGAATAAGTACAAATTCATTTTGATTACTTAAAACCAATACCTATGTCAGCACCCACCCCCTGGCGAACCTTCTCCATCTTTATCAGCAGCACCTTTGCCGATATGCAGGCAGAGCGTGATTACCTGAAGCAAATTGTATTTCCCAGGGTAGAAGAAGAACTTCAAAAACGGCGTATCAAGCTGGAGATCGTTGACCTCCGGTGGGGGGTCGATACTACATCTATGAAGCAGGAAAGTGAGCGTGAGGCAAATGTGTTGAAAGTTTGTCTGGAAGAAATAAAGCGTTGCCGCCCATTTTTTATTGGTTTGCTGGGTGATCGATATGGCTGGGTGCCACCGGAAGAGCGGATTAGAAATGCAGTAGTTGGGGAAGACCTGATTCTGTCGCAAAAGAGTCAAAGCGTTACGGCCCTTGAGATCGAGTTTGGAGTATTGGCCGGCAAAGAACAGCTTTCACGGAGTGTGTTCTATTTCCGGGAATCCCTGCTTTACGAAAAGTTTTCGCCTGAGCGTGCTTCCATGTTCAGCGATACCTATAATCCAGCTTTATCTAAAACTGAAAAACATGAAAGGGAAACTGATCTAAAAAATCTCAAAACTTCAATAAAGGAACATTTTGAAAAGAAAAAACTTTCCAACAAGGTAAAAACCTACCGGGGAACCTGGGATGAAACAAAAGAAAAAGTAACCAATCTGGAAGCATGGGGGGAAATAGTCTATGATGATATCCTCGGGGAATGTAGATCGCACGCTGAAGCTACCTGGGATAAAGTACCCCAAAACTGGCAGGAGCAGGAACTTGCGCTTCTTGATGGTTTTATAGAACATCATACATCAACCTTTTGCGGGCGAAAAGAATTGCTTGATGAAATAAAACGCCACCTTCTCTCCAACGAAAAGGACAACTGGGGAATGGTATTGACCGGTGAAAGCGGTTCGGGGAAGAGTGCGGTTTTTTCTATGGTGAAAAAGGCCATGGACCAGGAGAATTGTTTTGTGCTTGCCCATTCTGCCGGTTTGTCTCCAAAAGCCAAAAATGTGCTTGACATTTTGCAGGTATGGAATAGACAACTCAGCCGATACCTTGGGATAAAAGAAGAGTCCGCAGGATCACCCGAAGGCGTTGAAAATCTTGAATTAAATCCGGAAGGTATAAAACAGGAAGTGACAGAGCCGGAGATTGAAAAAATTCAGGACCAGTTCAGAGAACTGCTCTTTACCGTGGCGGAACAACGGCAGGTAGTTTTACTGGTGGATGCACTCGACCGCTTTGAACCCACCGAACGTGCCAGGTATATGACCTGGCTGCCCACGGTGATGCCCGGCAATATCAGATTGCTGTGTACGGCGATAGCAGGAACAGAAGAAAAGGCCATAAATTACCATAATGGACTAAATGTAAAAAGTATTGATTTTTTTACAGACCGGGAAGCAAGTGAAATGCTTGATGTGCTCTGCAAACGGCAGCACAAGAGCCTGCCCGGAAAGGTAGAAAAGATCATTCTTGAAAAAGTAGGTATTGATGGCCAGCTGGCCACTTCCAGCCCGCTGTGGTTGAGCCTGGGTGTAAATATGCTGATGGCGCTGGAGCACGATGACTTTGAAAAAATACGCAGGCTGGAGGGGCGCGGTGACCAGCAGATAGAAACTTACATGGCAGACATGGCGCAGGCTTTTGACTCTTTGCCCGGGCCGCTGTTCATAAACCTCGTAACAAAGGCCGGTACGTTATTCGGAGAGGACTTTACCCGTTCTGTTTTCAACTACCTGGCGTGCAGTCGCAACGGACTTCGTGAAAAAGACCTCGAAAAAATACTCCATACAGAAAATATTGATTGGGACTCCCTCCGGTATGCGAACCTTCGGCGCTGGTTCAAGAACCATTTGGTTCTGCAGGGGGAAGAGCTGCAGTGGAACCTGGGCCACACGATTCTGCGAGAATCGCTGGCTCAACATGCAGGAGAGATTCAATCAAAAAACTCGCACGACGATATTGCTACTTACCTTCTAACTCTTGTTTCCGACACCCTAAAATCCACTGAAACCTTGTATCACCTTTTGCAGGCGGGCAAGCTTAGAGAAGCAGCTGCTTACTACGGTGGTGAACTGACAGCAGAAGAGGCAACAGGCGCTACTACTGTGTTGGCAGAAACCATAACTATTGACGATAAGGGAATTGAAATGGCCAGTTCCCTACCCTCAATAGTAGTTAATCAACACCGTATATTCCATGGCCTGTTAAAAAGATACATATATGACCTGAATGATTTTCTGTCTCTCGAAGGTAATCTGGACAAAAGGCTAAATATCCTTGAAGTGCTGGGAAATGCTCTCGAAAATACATATGGTACCGTTCTTCCTGATGAAAATTTCGGATACGACAAAGCGGCATTAAATGGAAAACTAGGAGCGATTTATCAGGCACTCGGTCAATTCGATCAGGCCCTGGAGTATTTTAATAACTTCAACAAGCTGTTTAAAGAGCTCTATGAAAGCAATCCAAAAAATGAAAGCCTCAAAAACGGACTCGCTATTTCCTATTCTAAACTTGGAGAGATTTATCAGGCACTCGGTAATTTTGATCAGGCTCTGGAGTATTTTAATAACTTCAACAAGCTGTTTAAAGAGCTCTATGAAAGCAATCCAAAAAATGAAAGCCTCAAAAACGAACTCGCTATTTCATATTCTAAACTTGGAGAGATTTATCAGGCACTCGGTAATCTCGATCAGGCTCTGGAGTATTTTAATAAATACAGCAATTTGAACAATGAACTCTATGAAAACAATCCACAAAGCGAAAGCCTCAAAAACGAACTCGCTATTTCATATGAAAAACTTGGAGAAATTTATCAGGCACTTGGTCAATCCGATCAGGCACTGGAGTATTTTAAATTGAGTAGTGGTCTAGGAAAAGAACTCTATGAAAGCAATCCAAAAAACGAAAACCTCAAAAACGGACTGGCAATTTCCTATGGAAATCTTGGAGAGATTTATCAGGCACTCGGCAATTTCGATCAGACCCTGGAGTATCTTAATAAGGCGGTTCTATTATTTAAAGAACTCTATGAAAGCAATCCAAAAAACGAAAACCAAATAAATGGACTCGCTACTACCTATTCTCACCTTGGAGATATTTATCATGCACTCGGTAATTTCGATCAGGCCCTGGAGTACTTTAGTAACCACAATAAACTGAGTAAAGAACTCTATGAAAGCAATCCAAAAACAGAAAGACTGAAACACGGACTCGCTATTTCATATTCCAGACTTGGAGTGATTTATCGGGCACTCGGTAATTTCGATCAGGCCCTGGAGTATTTTAATAAATACAAACAATTATCAGAAGAACTCCATGAAAGCAATCCAAAAAACGAAGGCCTCAAAAACGGACTCGCTATTTCATATGAAAAACTTGGAGAGATTTATCAGGTACTCGGTAATTTCGATCAGGCCCTGGAGTATTTTAATAAATACAAACAATTATCAGAAGAACTCTATGAAAGCAATCCTAAAAACGAAAACCTCAAAAACGGACTCGCTATTTCCTATTCTAGACTTGGAGAGATTTATCAGGCACTCGGTAATTTCGATCAGGCCCTGGAGTATTTTAATAACTTCAACAAGCTGATTAAAGAGCTCTATGAAAGCAATCCAAAAAACGAAAACCAAATAAATGGACTCGCTATTTCATATGAAAAACTTGGAGAGATTTATCAGGCACTCGGTAATTTCGATCAGGCCCTGGAGTATTTTAATAAATACAAACAATTATCAGAAGAACTCTATGAAAACAATCCACAAAGCGAAAGCCTCAAAAAAGGACTCTCTATATCCTATGAAAAACTTGGAGACCTTTATCAGGCACTCGGTAATTTTGATCAGGCCCTGGAGTATTTTAAATTGAGAAGTGATTTAGGAAAAGAACTCTATGAAAGCAATCCTCAGAATGTTCAACTACTAGAGGGGCTGGGTATTTCATATTATAAGCTGGCAATGGTGTACAAGCAAACAGGCAACAATCATCCGGGCAAGGAAAATTTCGCGCAGTGGAAAAACATCATCTCACACCTTGTAACGAATATGCCACAGGTATCCAAATATCAGGAATGGGATGACGTTGAATATGATTGAAGCTTAAACATTGATGCACTTTATAAGGATTATTAAAGTGGATTTCAAAAATTCTTTTGTTTCTAATTTAGGATAAGTCAGTTTATAGGACAACTTACGGATATTGCATTTCCATAATTCCTGCTATTAATTTATACCCGTCTAAGTTTTATTACTTATTTGATCAATAATAAATTGGATTTGTTCCAACGCCATCAAATCCTTTGATTTATCAGTATCGGATAGTTCTTCCCAGTCACGAATATCCGTATGATATTTCAAAATTGATTTCAACTTGCCCTGCAATTGTGGATCATTCAAAACTTTTCCTTTCACAAATCCGGTAAGTAACTTTTCAGCTACCCAGCGTTTATGTTCCATCCTTCCTATTATTTCCCATCGTTGCTCCTCAATATCCTGCAATTGTTTACCGGTTTCATTTGATATTTCAGCATTGTCGGGATCAAGTCCCAGGTATCTTAATTTAATTGGAAAATGCCTGGCCGGGTACCTGTTGAAATCTTTTTGAGCATCGGTGAGTGCGTCCCATGATTTATATAACTCATCCTTTTCTAAATGTTCATCCAGGTATTGATTATGGATCTGCATAGCAATCCGGTCATAATTTTCCTGGTTCTGAATTACACTTTGTTTGCTGCAGAAGTCTGAATACAGGTTGTAAATATTAATATGTAAGAAAGAAACTTCAGAGGAAATATTATCAAACAACTCCGCTATTGTTGACTCTTCATGTAGGATTACGCCTATAGGTGGAAATTCCAGTTTGCCTGAAATATCAAAAAATATCTGACGCAATCTTTTCGCATAAACGAGGTTTTCCGAATCTATTGTTTCAGATAGAAACAAGGTAGTTATATATCTTAATTTATCCGGATCAGCAGAACGATAGAATTCACTTTTCTCATGGAAGGTAAGGTCAACAATTTGATCGATCAGAGGAATTTTATTATACACATACCTTTGTTTCTCTGCAATATTATCATCTACGATATGAATTCGGATTTTCTGCAATCCTCCGAAATGGTACATATGAGCGGCTTCTCTCAATAATGCATATCCCATTTCATTCAAAGGCTGAATTAATATCTCAACCTTCTTATTTTCATCCCGCAGATTTACATATTTATCAGGGCTCAGGTCATCAATAACCCTACTGGCAGCTTTCGTAAAAACATTCGTAGCGTGATAATCTATCTGAATGGCTGTGCTCTCAATTTCTGCCTCAATATAACTTTTAATGATCTCGAGGTTAAAATAATCTGCAATATGTATAAATACTTTTACAAGGTGGGTCCCGGAAAAAGCCAGTTTATTTTTTCTTTCATCGATAACTTTAAAAATGCTCCTTGAAATTTCAATATTTACGATATCATCCAATGAATAAACCAGAACGTATTTAGCCTTAAAAACATTAGCATGAATCAGTTTTAGCCTGTTTCGCGGATCCCCCTGGATAAGGAGCGTTTTTGAGGAACGTAATTCCTGAATGAAAGGATTGTCCTCTTGCTGATCAATTATAACAATATGATAACCTTCCTTCAAAAAATCATTCGCCAGAAACAATGAAATTCTATTTAAACCACATATGACAACATGGTTTTTAAAACGGCTTATTCGCCATATTATAATCCCACCTTTTGCATAAATTAAAATGACATTGATAATTGCTGTAGCCGTAAGTAAAGGACACGCAAAAAAAGCCAGTGTTAAAAATATGTTTTTGCTTATAAAAGTTACATCTGCTTCCAGCACAAAGAGTTGCAATGTGAGGTATATTGATGTTAGTAAGCCATAACCTGCCATTGTAAATCCGGCAATACCCAAAGCCAGGGATGATAAAATTAAAAAAAGCAACAGATAGGTGTTTCTTTTCATGAGGCCATCCGGGAAGTAAAATCTAACAGATCATTGAATTAGTTTAACCAGATAATTATCTGGGGAAAAAATGATATATAATATTATAAATAAATAATCCAACAATTTAGCGATAGCTTTATTTTTCTCAAATTAATTTCCTATGGAAATTACCTGTTTATCGGGCTACAATCAATTTTTTTATACGGCTTTGTAATATGATTTACATTTAACTCGAATCAACTATCCTCTTTCGCTGACCCACTATCCCCAGCCTCGGTCTTAATGAATTCCGCCCACTTCGAGTTTTCTTTGGATATTAGATTTTCAATACGTTCAACGAATCTACCAAATGCCTGTTTGTCGCCATACTGACCGGACTTTGTAACGAATAAATATTTCTCATGCTTGAGCGATTCAGCGGTGGTCCGGTATTCCAGCCAATTCTCCTGGTACTTCATTAGCGATATAATACCTGCAATGGCAGCAATAATAACCCCCAGGAAACTCACGATGAATTTCGAACTTAATTCCTCGGGAATGAAATTTACAAAAAGAGGGATGGAGAGCGCTACGATGATCTCCACTATTTTGAGCCCATTGAACATTTTCTTGTTCCGGCCACCTTTGGAATCGTACCATCCGATTTGATTGTCTACACGTTGTTCTAAATATTCTTCTTCGTTCATTGGAAAATCTTTTTGTTTGAAATCACCCTATACATTTACCGAATGTAATTATTCAGCTATTCATTACCAAACTCTGGTTGATAGTCCATTCATAAAACGGGCATAAACGAGCAACATTCCAGGCAAATCATAGCTCTATTTTAATATCGTTTAGTCATGCCATGACTTTGAGTCGTGGCATGACTTGTTCCCTACTTCCTGCAGCATACTCTCAAATTAGATGTTTTCTTCCAGCGTAAGTGTCGGTTGCTTCTTCAGGGTAGGGATGAATTTATTATCTGAGATAACGTACGAGGAAATTTATATTTTCAGGACGCAAATCTGTAATTTGTCGGCCATTGAGAAAGACTGCCGGCGTACCATCCACACCAAGGCGAATGCCTTCCTCAATATCTGCTTTTATTTTATTTTTGCATTCCTCCGAGTAGAAATCAATTTTAAAGGCATCAGGGTCCAGCCCAAGTTGTTTGGCAAGATCAAAAAATGTTTCATCATCTATTTCCTTTGATCCAAAATTATATAAGGCGTCATGAAATGGGGTGAACATTCCCTGGAGATGTGCTGCTTGTGCGGCAAATGCAGATTTGCATGCGTGGGGATGTAAGTCTGTTACAAGCTTTGGGTTGCAAGCACTGCTTAATGGAAAATACTTGAATCGAATAGATAATGCTCCTTCATTATATTCCAGAAGATGTTTAAAATTTTCTGCAAACATTTTGCATATATCACACTGAAAATCACTGAATACCACCAATTCAACGGGCGCCTTATTATTCCCCATTACCGGATCATATTCCGAATTCGCAATTGATGCAATGGGTCGTGTGTCAAATTCTTCAAGCGCTTCAAGCGGACTGTAATTTGACAGCTTCTGAATCGTTTGATCCATACCTTCTATTCGTATCCATTGGAAAGTGGCCAGGTTAAATATTATCACAACCAAAAATGGTAACCATTTCCAACTTTCAAAAGTCGTATTCATCGGTTTTCCAACCACAATAAACTTGGTCCCGGTTTTTAACCCGGCGGCAAGATCTGAAAATGATTTTTGGGTAAGACCTTTAGTCAGAAAGAATAGAATAAGGTTTAAAAAATGAAATATCAGGCAAAAAGGACATAAAAGTACTGGATTGATAATCATTTGGATGGTGTAATAGATACTGTAGCCCAACCCGATGATTGAAATCCAAAATGCAGTTTCAATCAATTCAAGTTTATAATATTTAGACAGCCAATTGTTGAAGGTGACCAATAAGATGATCGCTGTTATATAAATGATGCCCCATCCTGCTACCGGAATTCTTAAAATGGTAGAATAGCTGCTATACATGGCATTGTTACATCCCTTCTTAAAAATTACACTACATAAGTCAAAGTAATTGCCCTGTGCCAGTTGGAAATGTTGATACAGCATATATCCTGATACAAGAAAGCAGCAGGCACCAACCAGATAAAAGAGCAATTTATTAGACAGGTATGAATTCAAAATTGTAATGAAATAAACATGAAAAAAAGGAGATTAAAAAAAGGACAATCAATGTGTGATTGTCCTTTTGTTTGGTTCAATAATTACATCAGTGCTAGTCGTGGTTGATCCTGCATCTAAGTGTAACATTTCCGCTTGCGGAAACTATATTTTGAGAGTCAAAAGTCAAACCTAAAGCAGTGCCGCAAGCGAATCCTTCGAAGCGTACAGCTTTACCCGTACTATTAGCCACACCTTTGGCTTTGCATATGAGTGTAGTATTTCCACTACTGGTAACAACAGAAATTCTGCCATCTGGTGTAAATACACCAAATCCGTCTCCATCAATTACCCCGCATCCAAAACCTTTCTGTATTGAGGCCGCTTCATTTGGAGAAGAGGTAGATACTAAGCCGGAGAGAAAAAAAATAACCCCGACGCCAATAAAAATTCCAAAAATTCTTGATGATACTTTCATCTTAATAGTGTTTGGTTAGAAAAAAAATTATCGATCTTTTGTGATCTTGAAATCAATGTAGGATAATCAAAATTTAAATGCAAATATATTTCAATGTATTTTCCCGACTCGCCAGTGGCATAACGAAAGACTTAATTGAATTGTCTGTGTATATTATTTTGTAGTTTGGCAGAACAAACAAAAAACAATGGCAAAGAAAATAATTTGGAGTATTTTAATTGCAGTACTGTTACTGGCGGGAGGTGGTTTTTTGTACTATGGGCTTGTGTTTTACAAA